>VOFK01003230.1_pt1 | contig 330797 bp, 338 predicted proteins | sample 5384121 | NCBI WGS metagenome assembly VOFK01 (sample SAMN12384730, study PRJNA508395) | human gut metagenome | isolation source: healthy gut J | host: Homo sapiens | reverse complement strand
CTCAGTATGCTTCGTTCAGTTACGTATTGCTAGTAATCATATCATCTGATGAAAAACAGTTTGTCTTAGATCAAAACTTAACAACGTCGTAACGCTATCATGATTAATACAGAGAATTTCTATAGTTCCTATTATAAGGATACCACAAAAAGATAAAGCATTGCCTACAGCGTCTCGAATTCGTTTTGAAAACGGTGTTGTGGAAAATGTATTGTTAGAGGATAAAGAGTTTACAGATGCTTTTAGATCGTCTGTGCAAGATTGCCGTTTACCAGTAATCCTTCAACTTCTAACTATGATAGAAGTTGTGGCTTACGAGGTATAACTGGAGAGTTTTTCAGAAAAAGTAAAGACAGACAAACAAAAGCAATATCAGATTTTGAAAACAATGCTATTCAACCTGTACGTAACTATCTATTACAACAGAAGCATATGAAAGAGAAACAGGTTGAAGAGTTTATTGAGATAATGAAGGATGTAATGTATTCAGATGGTTCATTAACGATCATTGACCCTTCTTTTTTGAAATTTCTACCTCTCACTGATGGTAATACAAATTCCAAGAAATATGAACATGGTCAGCGATCCATTGCAGAATACCTCTCTTCTATGCTTTGTCCAAAAGATCTACTTGTCGATATGTTATCAAACTAATCTCTTCAATGAAATTATTATATCTGCACTCAGTAGCTCAACTGGCACAGGAGGTTCAAATGAAAATGAATATATTATTCTCCCTTTTATTAAGGAGGCTTTTGGTGAAGACCTTAAATGGTTCTTGAAACGTGATGATAGCATTGTTGTGAAATATATTCATGTATTCCTCCACTTCTACCTGTGTTATTCTCTGTCTCAGACACTTGTGTATCTTGATTATCGCAAATACAATATAGTTCCTGAGAAAACAAAAGATGTATTATATCTTACTTCTGAGCATGCATCTGAAGGTCGAGAGGCTGTCACTAATGGCTGGAATAAATACGTTAACAAAGAAGCTTTAGAAAATCGTTTGGAAAGAATTGAGGCATTAGACATTCTTAATAGTTTACTAGATGGCAACATAGGTTTTTAATGATGTATACAATAAACTTAAAGAACAGGATTTCAACGATGAAATTAAAATGCTGCTTGAAGATGTCATATGTTCTTATCAGCGTGATAAACGCGAACAGCTCAAAAAGCTTGATGAAGCCAGCAAAGCGGAATTACGGTTCCTGTTACGGCGATTACCGTAACGGATATTGTTCAGTTGAATGTGAGTACCTTGGTTCTTCGTCATCCGACGGCGGAGATACTGACAATGAAACATCCAACTTTTCGCCTTATTACTATTCCTGCTGTACCGGTCTTTGTAACGACTACAGTTATTGTATAGAACAAGGGGGAACGACTTGTTCAGAAGCAAATGCAGCCTGCTCCGCGGCGGGAGGTTCCAGCTCTTTTTTAAGCTGTTCCTGCCTGCTTGACAGTTGTCCGATACGCGGGGGAAGCGGCGGAGAAGGTAATTACCGCTGCGAATAAAAAACAAAAAGCCCCGCGGTGCGGGGCTTTGGTCAATCGCTGAAGATTTTGGCAAATTCGTATTTGTCCGTACCGTTGACGGTTCGAATACGTTCATTTTGCAAAATAGTCGGAAGCTCCATTGAACGGAAAACGCTACGGCGGTCGGCTTTTTCGACAAAGGCACAAACATTTCCGGAAGCGGCCTCAATAAACCTTTTGGAAGCCGCTTTCCAGACGGCGGCAATCTGTTCTGACGGCAAATTGCATTTATCCGCCGAATCGAGCCCCAGCCTGACCAGTTCGGCGCCGCAGGCCGTGTGTTCTATCATCATTTTTCCCGGATTAGACCTGACGCAGTCAAAAGCCAAATCGCGGTTGCGGGTGGTCGGCAGATAGCTGATGCTGTACAACACAACCGAATTTTCCGGCGAGGAAACGTCAAAAGTTTCAGCAACGGTCATCGCCTGCTTATATAAGTCCATCGTTTATTTCCTTGTTTTTGACGACATCAAGCTGTCCGTTGGCGACAATGATGTCGGCCGTGTCATTCTCGCCGATTTCGCCGTTCAGAATCTTCATGGCCAGCTTGTTTTCAATCTGATTCTTAAGCAGACGGCGCAGCGGACGCGCACCGTAGACCGGATCATAGCCGTTGTTGACAATCCAGACTTCAGCAGCTTCATTGACATTAAGACGGATATTCTTTTCGGCCAGCCGTTTTTCGATGTTCTTTATCTGAATGTCGGCAATCTCTTTAATATTGCTCTTGTCCAGCTTGTGGAACAGCGTAATTTCGTCGATACGGTTAATAAACTCCGGACGGAACGATGCCTTGACAATATCCATGACTCTGGCTTTGATCTTTTTCGGGTCGTCGGCGCCGGTGGCATTGGCCAAAATGTCGGACCCCAGGTTGGAAGTCATGATGATAATGGTGTTTTGAAGTCAACCGTGCGGCCTTTGCCGTCGGTCAGGCGGCCGTCATCGAGCACCTGAAGCAGAATGTTGAAAACGTCGGGATGCGCCTTTTCGACCTCATCAAACAAAATGACCTGATACGGACGACGACGAACGGCTTCGGTCAAGACGCCGCCTTCCTCATAGCCGACATATCCCGGAGGCGAACCGATCAGGCGGGCAACCGCGTGTTTCTCCATATATTCGGACATATCAATGCGGAGCATGGCGCTTTCGTCATTGAACAGAAACTCGGCCAGCGCCTTACTCAGTTCGGTTTTGCCGACGCCGGTCGGACCGAGGAACAGGAACGAACCAATCGGCTGCCGATGGTCTGAAATGCCGGCGCGGGAGCGGCGAACCGCATTGGCAACCGCGGCAATCGCCTCTTTCTGACCGACGACGCGTTTGGCCAGAAAATCTTCCATATGAACCAGTTTTTCCTTTTCGCCTTCAAGCATCTTGTCAACCGGAATGCCCGTCCATTTGGAAACAACCGCGGCAATACTCTCGTCGGTAACGACTTCCCGAACGTGACTTTTGGCGTCTTTGGCCTTTTCCTCAATATTTTGCAGTTTCTGTTCCAGCTGCGGAATAACGCTGTACTGAAGTTCGCCGGCACGTTCATAGCGGCCTTCCCGTTTGGCAATGTCAACTTCTATCCGCGCCTTGTCCAGCTTGTCCTTGATTTCGGTAATATCGGCCAGGCCCTGTTTTTCTTCTTTCCATTTGTCTTCCAAACCTTTGGCCTTGGCCTCAAGCCCGGAAATCTCATAACCGATGAGTTCCAGACGCTGTCCGGACTTTTCGTCGTTTTCCTTTTTGAGCGCCTCACGTTCGATTTTCAGCTGCAGAATACGGCGGTCAAGTTCATCAAGTTCTTCCGGCTTGGAATCAATCGCCATACGCAGCGAACTGGCCGCCTCGTCCATCAGGTCGATGGCCTTGTCGGGCAGGAAACGGTCGCTGATGTAGCGGTTGGACAAGGTAGCGGCGGCAATAAGCGCACTGTCGGAAATGCGCACGCCGTGATGAAGCTCAAACTTGTCCTTGATGCCGCGCAGAATGGAAATGGTTTCTTCAACGCTCGGTTCGGAAATGAAAACCGGCTGAAAACGACGGGCCAAAGCGGCGTCCTTTTCGACGTATTTTTTTATACTCAGACAGGGTCGTTGCGCCCAGACAATGAAGTTCTCCCCTGGCCAGCGCCGGTTTGAGCAGGTTTGAGGCGTCCATAGAGCCTTCGGAAGCGCCGGCGCCGACAATGGTGTGCATTTCGTCAATAAACAGTATGATATTGCCGTCCGAAGCTTCAACGTCTTTTAAAACGGCTTTCAGGCGCTCTTCAAACTCGCCGCGAAACTTGGCGCCGGCAATCAGCGCGCCCATATCAAGAGCCAACAGCCGCTTATGACGCAGACTTTCCGGAACGTCGTCGTTGACGATACGCATGGCCAGCCCCTCGACAATGGCGGTTTTGCCAACGCCCGGCTCGCCGATGAGCACCGGATTGTTTTTGGTACGGCGTGACAGAACCTGAATCGTCCGGCGGATTTCATGATCGCGGCCGACAACCGGATCCAGTTTGCCCTCTTTGGCCTTGGCGGTAATGTCGACGGCAAACTTCTTCAGCGCCTCAAAATTGTCTTCAGCCGTTTCAGAATCGGCCAAACGTCCTTTGCGGTATTCGTTGATGGCCTGATTAAGCTTGACCGGATTAACGCCGCCGTTGCTCAAAACGGCATGCGCTTTGGTACCGTCGGTCATGGACAGCGCCTGCAGAATGCGTTCCAAAGTGACATATTTGTCATTGGCTTTGTCGGCAAGCTTTTCGGCCTCCATCATGACCCGGGTAAAATCCTGCGACATCATACTCTGTACCGACTGACCGGAAACGGCCGGGATTTTTGCCAGTTCGGCATCGGTTTCGCGGCGAATCTGGCTCAGCGAACCGCCGGACTTCAAAATCAGGTCAATAATCTGCCGGTCTTCCAGCAGTGATTTCAACAGGTGTTCGGGAGAAATGTACTGATGTTTTTCCTTGGCTGCAAGATTGATAACGTCTTGTATCAACTCCTTGGATTTGCTGGTAAGTTTTTCAAAATCCATATTTTTGCCCTCTGTTTTTAATGTCCTATTCTAACATTAATATAGTGAGGACGGCAGGGCAAAATCAAGTTTATCAACGAATTTTTTAGGCTTGCGGCTGCGGCAGCGCCTTGAGGTCAATCACGGTAATTTCGGACGGCGCAAACAGGCGCATGGCCGGTCCCCAATAGCCGGCACCGTTGGAAACGTACAGCTTAATGCCGTTAACGTCGTACAGGCCGGAAAGATATTTGTTGGCATATTTGGCCAAAATCTGGAACGGAAAGACCTGACCGCCGTGCGTATGGCCCGAAAGCTGCAAATCCACGCTGTCCTTGCTCAGATAATCGGCAAAATCAGGCGTATGAGAGAGCAGAATACGGTAGCTGCCTTTCCGGGCGCCTTTAAAGGCCTGCAGAAAGTTGACGTTCCAGATATCGCTGTTGTTGGCAATGTGCGCGTCGGGAATGCCGGCAATATAAACATTGTGGTCAGGAATACGGACGCCGTGATTAAACATAATCAGAAAGCCCATGTTCTTAAACTTGAACTGCCAGGGTATCAGACCGTTGTAAAACTCATGATTGCCGAAGGTATACAGCGGCGGATATTTGGCCTTCAGCCGTTCCAGCTCTTTCATGTGCGGCTTGACGGCATCCACCTTGTCATCGGCAATGTCGCCGACCAGCACAATGGCGTCGGCATCAAGGGCATTGACCCGGTCAACCAGTTTTCTGACCGTTTCGACCGGCGTCGTACGGTTGATATGCGTGTCATTAATCATGACAATACGCATGTCCTTGCTGATACGGGCACTGGCGAACTCGAGCCTTTTGAGCTCCGGTTCCCTGGCACCGCCGTAAACGGCCATAGAAGCCAACACAGCCGTCAAAGCACGACAATAAAATTGGCCTTGTCCAGCAGATTGATGTTTTTGGGGTGAAGCTTCCAGTTCTCGCCGAAGATTTTGCTGTAAATCCAATAGAGGGCAAACCAGACGACATCGCGGAACAAAAGCATGGAAAACAGGATAAAAACCGTTCCGAACATAAGATAAAGGATTTTGGAAACAACGGCAAAAGCTTCAGAGCCAAAGAGACCGGAGTCACGCGCCAGACCGACCAGCAACGGAGCAAACCAGCCGACAACGACCAGAAAGCCGACAATAATTTTGCGGGAACGGCGAATATCGGAATAGCCGACCAGAGTCTTGATGGTAATTGCCGAACAGGCAACGGCAATAATCGCGGAAGCTATGGCAAAGTACATTTAATCCCCTCAAACAGTTCAGACTGCGGCAGCGGCAGCCTTCTTGCGGTATGTCCGCTTGGCTTTGGGCTGCTCGGCACCGGCCGGCGCCGTTTCGCCCTGAGCGGCAACAGCCGCGTTGGCTTCGGCGGAAGAAATCTCTATAACCTTAAACTCGCGGCGGGGCGACTGAACAACAGTTTCGGCAACCGGCATCTCGACAACATTGCCGGCATTTTCTCCGGTCTCGGCATTGTCGTTGCAAACCGGCGCTCCAGCCTCTTCCTGATTTTCAAAACGCTTTTCCTGAGGACGGTTCTGGTTCTGATTTTTCTTCTCGTTGATTTCGGTAACGATTTTGCGATAATGTTCGGCATACTGGCGGAAAACTTCCATCTCGACATAGTTGCCGTTGCCGTGGGCTTCCTTGGCAAGCTCGTTATACTTTTTAATCAAATCGAGCGCCGTACCGCTGATTTTGCCGGCAATGCTGGTCGAATCGAACTTGTAATTTAAAGAATAAATCTGGTTGTTATTGTTACGATACTTGTTGTTCATTTTTTTCATAAGTTTAATACCATAATCCATCAAGCCGAAACACCTCAAAGTTGAGGCTACGGGAAATACATTAAAAAAAGGTTTATTTCGGAAAAAAGTGCAAAACCAACTCTCTAAAGGCACTTATCGAAAGTCATCATACAGAAAAAAACGTGAAATGCAATTCATTTTTTCAAAATAACACATCTTTCCGTTCCGGCAAGATCCGGTTTGATTTCCAACGCACTCAAACCGCGGCCGGCAAAGACTTCCGATATATGCCGCGCCTGACCGATGCCTGCTTCCAATAAAATATAGCCGCCTTTTTTTAAGAGTAAAGGGGCAAGCGAAGCTATTTTTTCATAATGCGCAAAACCATCGGCGCCGCCGTCCAGCGCGGAAGAGGGTCATGCTCGCACACTTCCGGTTCCAGAGAGGCAATATCGGCGGTGGGAATATAGGGCGGATTGGAAACAATCATATCAAAACCCGTTCCGGTTTCCCGCACAAAATCGTCGTCAAACCAGCTGCCGCAGACAAAGTCAATCCGCTCCGACAGGCCAAGCCGCGCCGCATTGCGGCGGGCAATTTCCAGAGCCGCCGCCGATTTGTCGACGGCCGTGCCGCAGGTTTGCGGACAATCGTCCAGAATCGAGAGGATAATGCAGCCGGAACCGGTTCCCAAATCCAAAACACGCTTTAAGCCGTTTCGGCGGACAAGCCCGACAGCGGCCTCGACCAGAATTTCGGTATCCGGACGCGGGGTAAGCACATCTTCGCTGACGACAAAGTCGTTTTTGTAAAATTCACGACGGCCAAGCAGTTTGTCCAACGGCGCATGCGCCAGCCGCCGTTCGACCAGCCGCCGCAATTTTTGTTCCGCTTCGCCGTCAACTTCGGCAAAAGGGCTGCCGCCGACATGTTCCAGCAATATTCTGGCCTCCAGCCGCGGGGACGGAATATTTCCGGCTGCCAGCAGCCGCACGACCTTGTTCAAATCCAAACTCATATTTTCCTCATGTAAAAAATTATTCCGAGTTTAGAATAATTGCATCTTTTTGCAAGCAATAAAAAAATCCCGGATAATTCCACCGGGATTTTTTTGAATTAAACTGCTGTTACTAAGGAGCTATAAGATCATTGCCGCTCGCTTGGCAAAGACAATATCTCGGACCGCTGCAACTTTCGCCGCTTCGACAGCAGCATCGTCTTCCGTTACAGTTCGTCCATCCATTCAATGGACATGATGTTCCGTCAATCGACAAACTAGGTTTACATCTGTACTTAGTTATGCCACAGGCCGTGCAAGACAAGCTGCCGTTAGAACAGGAACTGCCGCTGGATAGCGTATAATTCAAACATTCTGATGAGTAATTGCAGCTTTTGCAGGTCTGGCACTTGGAAGAACAGTCGGAGAAATACGACTGGCAACCGTAAGAGCAGCTGGCCGCCGTTCTGTTGCGGCAGTTGTCGGGGTAGCAGGCCGTACATTTGCCGCAGGAGTTGGTCGTTTTGCAACCATACTGACAAGTCAACGATGTAACATTGCAATCTGGATTGGTTTTACAAGTCTGACACTTGGAAGAACAGTCGGAGAAATACGACTGGCAACCGTAAGAGCAGCTGGCCGCCGTTCTGTTGCGGCAGTTGTCGGGGTAGCAGGCCGTACATTTGCCGCAGGAGTTGGTCGTTTTGCAACCATAAGTGCAGCTCAGCGACGTGACGTTGCAGGCCGGATCCGACTTACAGGAGACGCAGATACCGCAGCTGTTGGTGCTGGCACAGCCGTGCGGACAGGATGCCGGTGATTTATCACAATCCGGATTTCCCTTACATCCCGTACATTTACCACAGGAGTTGGTCGTTGCACACCCATAGTCACAACTCTTGGATGTTACGTTGCAATCCGGGTTCGTCTTGCATGAGGTACAAACACCGCAGGAGTTTGTATTACATCCATATTCACAACTGACTGGAGTAACATTACAATCCGGGTTGCCTTTACAGCCCGTACATTTACCACAGGAGTTGGTCGTTGCGCAGCCATGTTCACAGCTCTTGGAAGTTACGCTACAATCCGGGTTTGCTTTGCACGAAATACACTTGCCGCAGCTATTGGTACTTGCGCAACCATGTTCACAGCTCACTGATGTTACATCGCAATCCGGGTTGCCGGTTGCGGTCTGACATTTGCTCGAGCAGTCTGACCACCACTTCGAGCAGCCATACGGGTGCGCAACATCGGTTCGGTTATGACAGTTGTCACTGTAGGCAACTTCACATTTGCTTGAACAATCGCTGTAATATCTTTTACAGCCGTATGGTGCATTTACGGAAGTTACATTAAGGCAGTTATCAACATAACACTTCTGACATTTACTGGGACAATCACTCCAATACTGTTCACATCCATAGATACAGCTATATGTTGTTCGATTATCGCAGTTGTCTTTTTGGCAATCTGGCATTTGGTTGAACAGTCCGGCCAGTAGGTCTGGCAGCCGTAGTTGGCCGAGACTGCCGTACGGTTGCGGCAGTTGTCGGTATAAGCCGTCTGGCACTTGCTGGAACAATCCGCAAAATACGCGACGCAGCCGTACGGGGTTGAAACCGCCGTGCGGTTCCGGCAGTTGTCCGCATAAGCCTTCTTGCAGACCGTGTTGCAGGGCGCCGGATAGTATTCTTCACAACCGTACGCTCCCGCAGACACACCCGCCGGGCAGGTACACTGCGTATATTTGCCGCCGCAGCTGTCTCCGGTTGGCGAACGCGGTGACGTACAGTTGGAGGTATTGTAGCATATTCACTCTTGCAGGCACAGGATTGATACTTGCCGCCGCAGGAAGCGCCTTGTCCGACTTCCTTTGAAGAACAAGTCTTGAGCGCCGGGTCGCACTTACAAGAAGCATATCTACCATTACAAGACGGACCGACGCCGACCTGACCGGCGGGACAGGTTACGAGGTTCGAGGCGCATTTGCAGCGCGTAACGTAGGATTTGTTATAGGGACAATAGCCTTCGGGTACCTGAACGGAATTGCAGTTGTTTAAGATAAAGCCTTCGTTTTTGCATTGCGCGGCAGTGTCAACGGTATAGTCTTCGCCGTCGCCGCCTTTGCCGTAGGAGATTTCGTTGTCGCAGTCGCCAACCCCGAGAAAACACACCGCCGCCGTCTTATAGGCGCGCGACATGTCTAAAAATGAGGCGGGCTTCAGTTCTATTTTCGTAGTGTGCTGTGTGTTGGCATTACCCGGAGGCGAATACGCCATTGCCGGCAGGCTGAAAAGCAGGCCGACCACTAATGTTAGGAAAGTTTTACATTTTGACATAATATCACCTCGCAAGTAATTAAAACTAAAGCCCGTTTTATAAGGTGACAGATATGCGAGAAGAGTTTCCGAAAGAGCAAACGCCCTCGGAAATGAGAAACACATCACAAACCACACCTTGATTCTAAGATAATACAGGAAGCAACAATTGTCAACATCTTATGAAGATATTATTTTTTTTGCCTATAAATACTGAAAAAGCCCGCGGCTGCGGGCTTTTTGGGAAATCAAACTCTGTCAGTTCTGATGCTGGACAATGTTCTGCCGGGCAATATTCCAAGCGTTCAGAATGCTCTCGTTATCCGGTTTCAGGCTGCGGACAAAAGCCAAACGGCGTTCCATATTTTCCTTAAGCAGGTTCAAATCAATGCTCTTTGAAAATCTGCCCTTGAAAACAAAACCTTTTTCCTGTTCGGCTGCCGCCATTGTCCTTCTCCGTTTTTTGTCCGGTTATTTTAACACATTTTTTGCGCCAATTCAAGCTTTACCAGCGCCGAAAGTTTCTCAAAAGCCTTTTTTTCAATCTGACGGACACGCTCACGGCTGATGCCGAATTTGACACCGATTTCCTCCAGCGTAACCGGCTTGTCGGTCAGCATACGGCTTTTGATTATATACTGTTCGCGTTCGCCCATTTCGTTCAGGCATTCGTGCAGAACTCTGGCTTTAAGAGCGTTTTCCTGACGGCGGCCGAGGTTTTCCTCAATATTCTGACGGCTGTCGACGACAAAATCGACTTTTTCTTCGTCGCTGTCATCGCAGGCGGCCACATTAAGGGACTTGTCGCCGCCCATGCGGCGGTTCATTTCGACAACGTCCTTTTCGTCGACGACCAGCTCTCTGGCAATGCTTTTGACAACCGTCGGCTCAAGCTCGCGGTTTTCATAAATACCCAAGCGTGCCTTAATACGGTTGAGGTTATAAAAAAGTTTTTTCTGCGCGGCGACGGTGCCGATTTTAACCAGCGACCAGGAACGCAGAATATAATCGTTAATCGCAGCCTTAATCCACCAAATGGCATAGGTAGCCAGCCGAACCTTTTTGTCGAGGTCAAACTTTTTGACGGCCTGCATCAGCCCGATATTGGCCTCGGACACAATGTCGGCCATCGGCAGTCCGTAGCGACGGTAGGTCAGCGCAATTTTGGCGGCCAGACGCAGATGCGAGGTAATCAGCTTCTGCGCGGCGGTCAAATCGCCGTTTTCCTTGAAATCGCGAATCAGCCGCGTTTCTTCGTTTTCGCTGAGAACGGGAAATTTCTTGATTTTTTCGAAGTACGAGAACAGGCTGTTCTCTTCAATAACCTGAGGCAGATTGCCCGTATTTCTGATTACCATAACTTCCGAATTTTGACTCATATATTTCCAACCTTCTTTCAACTGATACTGAAATATAATTTAGGTATCGAACAAAAGCCTTTCAATATCTCCGAACAGAAATATTACGACTTTTGTTTTAGAGAATCAACATAATATTTTGCTTTTTGGAAAAATCGGCTAATCGTAGATAAACGATAGGATGCCGTCGCCCGTACCTTCGGGCAGGAAGTTGATGATGTCGGCAACATTCCCCTCGCCGACCGGATAAACCAAAACGTAAACATCGGCGGCTTTGCCCTGTCCGAGACCGCGGCAGAGCCGCAGGTCGGCATCGTTCAGCCCGCGGTTGATTTTGGTCATGATAATGGCATTGGCAACGTTGAAATCCTGTTTGGCGGTAAAGCCCTCAACCTTTACTTCGCCGAAACGGGAAAGATTACGGCGCAGCAGAATGTCGCGGCGGCGGTCAATGAGCATGGCTGCCGGATGTTCGGACTGATAAGCTTCGATTTTTTCGACAATTTTCTGCGTCAGGCGCGGATCGGAACATTCCGGGCGCGGCGTTGCCCCGACTTCAAATTCCGGCGCGGCGTCGAGTTCAGGCGCCGCAATTTCAACCGGCTGTTCCTCCGCAGCGGCAATCTGAGACGCCTCGTCCGGAGCGGCAGCCGCCGGCCGGTTCGTCTCCGCCGCCAGGGCAGACACCTCCGACAGCAGACATAAACTTAAAAAAGAATCCCAGATTGCGCACGGTTTTATTCCTTTACGGTCAGAAGTTGATGGAGTTCGGGGTTCTCGGGAACGGAATCACATCGCGGATGTTGCCGATGCCGGTAACCAGCATCATCATCCGCTCAAACCCCAAACCGAAACCGGCATGCGGCACCGACCCGTATTTGCGGGAATCGAGATACCAGGCGTAGTCGTCTTCGTGCATGCCCATTTCATGAATTTTCCGCACCAGGACGTCATAGCGTTCTTCACGCTGCGAACCGCCGATAAGCTCGCCGATCCCCGGAACCAGAACGTCCATGGCGGCAACGGTGCGGCCGTCATCGTTCAAACGCATATAGAAAGCCTTGATTTCCTTCGGATAATCGCGAACGATTACCGGGCGTTTGAAGTGAACTTCAGCCAGATAGCGCTCATGCTCGGTCTGCATGTCAATACCGAACTCCGGCGTATACTCGAACTTGTGGCCGGAATTTTTCATAATCTCGATGGCCTCGGCATAGGTAATGCGCGCAAAGCCGTTTTCAACGATGTTTTTCAGTTTGTCCAGCAGGCCGGGTTCGACGAATTTGTCAAACAGTTCCAAATCTTCGGCGCAATGCTCCATAACATGTCTGACACAGCTGCGAACCATGTCCTCGGCCAAATCCATATCGTCATAAATGTCGGCAAAGGCCATCTCCGGCTCAATCATCCAAAACTCGGCGGCGTGGCGCGTGGTGTTGGAGTTTTCGGCACGGAAAGTAGGGCCGAAAGTGTAGATATCGCCCAAGCCCATGGCGTACATTTCGCCGTTGAGCTGCCCGGAAACAGTCAGGTGCGCTTCCTTGCCGAAAAAGTCCTGCGAATAGTCAACCCGGCCGTCCTTGGTACGGGGAACATTGTTCAGGTCAAGCGTGGTAACCTGAAACATTTCGCCGGCACCCTCACAGTCGGAACCGGTAATCAGCGGCGTATGAACATAGCGAAAACCGCGGTCATGAAAAAACTTGTGAATGGCGAAAGACAATTCGGAACGAACGCGGAAAGCGGCGCCGTATTTGTTGGTACGCGGACGCAGGTGCGCAATGCTGCGCAGATATTCGTCCGAGTGCTTTTTCTTTTGCAACGGAAAATCTTCGTCGGCGACGTCATAGACTTCAACCTTGTCTGCAACGATTTCATATTTCTGGCTGCCGCCCTTTGACTCGACCAACGCTCCGGTCACGGCCAGAGAGGAACCGGTCGTGAGTTTTTTGACTTCGTCATAATTGGCTAAATTGTTATTGGCAATAATCTGAATATTTTTGAGACAGGAGCCGTCATTAAGCTCGATAAACGAAAAATCTTTTGCATCGCGGCGGGTTCTGACCCAGCCTTTGACCAGAACTTCTTGTTCCGGTTTGTCAGCCGCTAACAGGCTTACAACTTTAGTTCTCTTTAACATCTTAAATTTCCTCAAATATTCATTATTTTATTATTGCCTTTACAGAGCGTGCCCAATATATAACACTTATCTTTAATTGTCCAGCATTGACAAATGTTAATCTATGTATAATTATAACTTCAACATTAATTTTTTGCGGAGAAAACCCATGAAAAAAGCTGCCTTACTGATGATTTTGCCCATGCTGCTGACAGCGGGGGCCTGCACGTCGAGAATCGGCGCCGACCAATATGACACCAGCGCCGTCGGCGAAGTTAACCGTGCGGTTAAGGGAACGGTAGTTTCGGTGCGGCAGATTTCCATTGCCAGCAACAACGGCGCCGGAACGCTCATCGGCGGTGCTGCCGGCGGCGTGGCCGGCTCAATGATAGGCGGTTCGGACACCGCGCACATTCTGGGTGCCATCGGCGGCGCGGTCGTCGGCGGCATTGCCGGCAACGCGGCGCAGGAAGGACTTTCGTCTCAGAGCGGCTATGAATATGTGATTCAACTGGACAACGGCAGCATGGTTACCGTCTCGCAGGGCAATGACGTTCTGCTCAATCCGGGGCAGAAATGTATGGTGCTTTACGGCAAACGCGCCCGCGTCGTCCCTTATTACGGAAACTAAGCCTTACAAAAGCCCTCTTTTCGGAGGGCTTTATTTTTGTGTATATTTGTAGCAAGCGACGTTTATTTTACAACAAAAACAAGCGCAGCCTTCAAGACGCGACGAAAACCATCAACAACTTTCAGGGAGCAATCCTCCTTTTATACTTAATCTTTTTTTCAACTTTGCGCTTTACACTAAAATGTGATCGGTCTTGGGAGTTTGTGCTATGAAAATGGTTGCTTGCATTTGTTGTTACATTTTTGTTCAACCTGAATGTTAATGCTGAACTATACCATGGTATTGATATAGATGAAGTCCTTGCCCAAAGTGATTGGAGCAGCAAAGATAAAATTAAAGAAATTATCGACGATTATTCTTTATTACTTCAGTACAAAAATGAATTAAAGCAATGCACCAGCTCTGATAGTCAATTAAATTGTATGGATGAACTTACACAAAATATTATGAAACATTTTTACAGTTATAATTATGAAAATAATATTCATACTTATCAAAATTACGTTACATCAACTTCTGCGGTTTATGGTGTTGCTTATTGTTTAAATAAATACAACATTCCTTCAGGTAATATTTGTGAACAAGAAAAAAACACTCCGGTTAATAAAACTATAAAACAATATATTGAGACATTATTATCACAAATTGAAAAACAAATCAGCACATTTAGTTTTATTAAAGATTATAAATGAAGGGAGAGGGAATAAATACTCTCCCTAACTATATTATTTAATATGAAATATGGTATCCTTCCGTTCGATTATCCCATCCCGTTCCAAATTCTCCATACCCTCTTCTCTTTTTATCTTGCTCCTGCACAAGTTTTTTATATTTATGTAAAAATTCATTGTAATTTGCGTTTTTTAATCGCTCCAAAGTAGTTTTTCCTATAATATCACCAACAGGATTAATCTCTAAAGTTTGATGGGTTGTTTCAATAGCATTTTGAGGGCTGGTTCGAATTCCATGGTCAAATACAAATCCTTTAATTTCAGCAGGAAGTGTATTAATACCATTCCAATTCCATACTTCCTTATATAATAAGGCATTTGCTCTTTCTCTAGTAAGATTTTTAATATCTTCATTAGGATGATACCTTTTTGCAACTCCCATGTTTGTTTCTCCTCCCGGATCTTGAGGATTATTTACATATCCGCCTTCATTTGGAATTGCATATTCTTTCAATGCTCTTTGATAGTCTTCGTTGCTGAGCATTTCATCTATAAATTCTTTGCTAAAGCCATCTCCATAAAGAGAATAATCAATATTATTTGCCTTGGCTTTAGCATTTTCTGTTATATTACCTTTGGTATTTGGGACTATTTTATAAGAAGCGGCATCATTTCCGACTTGTTCGGATAATAAATCAGCTTTTATATTTGACGGCTCTTTCGTTTGGGCTTTGTCTTGAGTTAGGCTTTTCCTACCGTTTTCTATCAGGTTATACGGATTATATCTGCATTCTTCCTGTTGTTCTCTGGAGGTAAAGAAATAATTCTTCTTATTTACATTTTGCTTTTTCAGTTCTTCTGGGTCGTCCTGAACTATATATTGAATTAAATTTGACATATTCGTTCTTTCATTAATTGTTTAAACAAAAAAGTCCGAAGATTAAAATCTTCGGATTTTAGATACACTTATAGTAAGTGATGGTTATTCTATAACAAAAACAAGTGCAATTTTCAAGACAAGATGAAAACCATCAACAACTTTCAGGAAACACCATTTTGTCTAATTTTGTCTTTACAGTAAAATTATTTAATGTTATAGTAAATGAACAAATAACTCTATTATTAACATTAAAACTTTGAATAAAATGGAAACAAAAAAATTTCATTTTCAAGGCACGTTGCTTGTACCTTCTAAAAATATTGAAACCAGTCTTAATTTTTTCTGGGCTGGTAGCCTCAAAGCTGAGAATAATGAAGTCTTTGTTATCGTCTTTAAGGCTGAAAACAAAGATGAATTTGTTCCGCTTTTGGAAAAGGACTTGAAAATTCTTCAAGACATGGAACAGACCGACAGCGTAAAACGGCAAATTGCGTTTATTGAAAAAACGCTCTCTGAAACAAAAAATCCAGTATTTGTCAAAGTGCCAGACCAACAAATGCTGGATGCCGCACAAGGTATTGTTTCTCAATATTTGAGAAGCGACAATTATCTGGTTCGTTTTACCAAAGAAAATGTTATTTACACATCGGGGATTATTGCTGCTTACTAATCTTTCCGTATGACCATAAAGAAAACTCTTTTGCGCTGTTAAACGCAAGGGAGTTTTCTCGTATTCTGGCCCTTTTATCACATATCATAAAAGACGGCGTTTTTGTCGGCGGTATAAATCCCGCCTTTGTCCGCTACATCGTAGTAAACATAAACGACATTGGCGCGCTGCTGTCCCCAGGCATTGAAATTGCCAATAATTTGTCTCGATAAGCTATGCGTAAAGACAGAACGTATGGTATTGTCCAAATTGACCGCAAAAGCATCGCTGAAGTTCGGACTGGTTAAAATATTCATTACCACGATGCCGCCTTTTTTCAGATTATTTTTGACACGGGTAAAATATTCCTTCGTGATCAAGTCCATCGGAATTATGCCCATACCGGAATAGGTATCCAGCACAATCAGGTCATATTTCTGCGTGCTGTCTTTCAGAAACTGGTTGGCATCTTCGACAACAAAGCGCTTGTTCGGCGTCAGCTTATGCTTTAGAAACTTCTCTTCGGAAATTTTCAGAAGAGAACGGTCTATGTCCAGAAAAGTATAATTATGAAAAGCGTCGCCCTCACCCATGGTAAAGCCGCCCGCCCCCAGAATAAGCACGTCTTTTTTCCGGTCTTTGGGCAAAGTTTCGATAAAGTTTTCCTGAACATAGCGGACATAGCCGAACCAATATTTCCGGTCGGACGAAATTTTGGAAGAATTGCCGCCGTTAATGACCATCGCCCGCGCCTGCCCGTCATCAGTGTCAAGAATCGAAATCGTCGAGACGGCATTGTTTTCCACGATGTCGTAAACTTCGTGCAGCAGACTGCTGCGGTTCAGCATAACCGCAAAAATGATTATCAGCCCGAGCCAGTACCAGGCGGCCTTTTTAGCCAAAAGCACCGAGGCGGCGGCCGCGGCGACGACAACGACGATAATCGTGTGATTGACACCGATAAACGGCATAATGACCAGCGTGGTCAAAATTGACCCCAGCACCGAGCCAATCGTATCGACCGCCATAATCTTGCCGGTGCAGTTGCGGTTGTAGCGGTGCAGATAACGGCTGAGCAGCGCGGTAATTTTGCCGAACAAATACGGTGCGGAAGAAAGGAATATCAGCGAGTAGACAAAGGTTTTGAGAACGTTTGACTTAAGACCGGCAGCGCTCATGAAACCAAAATACATGTCCAGCAGGACATAGCTTGAAGCCAGAACCACCATCAATGCCACGGTGGCAAAGTCATGCGAAACGGCGGTGCGAACGGAATCGCGGCTCAGAGGAAGTTCGGCACCGCGCCAGTAGCCCCAGGACATAAAGGCCAAAAAGATGCCGATAACCACCGAGGCGGTAATTGCCGTCGACCCGACGAAGCCGCTCAGCTGGCGCAAAACGATAAGCTCCAGCGACAGCGAAGCGTAGCCGCCGATAAAAATTGCCAGCAGCAAGACAAAACGAAGACGGCGGGTCATGACAATATCCTCAAAGCAAAAAATTCTCTACCGAAAAAACGCAGCGGCCGTCCGGCTCACAGACGGAGGCAGAAAACGGCGCGGCGGCAAAACGTCCGAACGGCGCGGCCAGTTCGACCGGCGTATCGCCGATATTGACGGCGACAAACAGATTATCGCGGAAAAAGCTTAAAAACTCATTACCGAGTTCGGCACGGCGGTAAGGTGCGTCAGCCAGCGCCGGATACCGGCTGCGGAGTTCAGCCAGACGGCGCAGAATATCGGTCAGGGCATTATCGGGCTGAAGCTCCAGACAGCAGCGCAGTTCTCCGTCGCCGCCGCTTTTGTGACCGGGAACGCCCCATTCGCTGCCGTAATAAAGTGACGGAATGCCCGGCATTGTATATAACAGAGTATATACAATCGGCAAGTGACGGCTGTCTTTGAGCATGGAAGCCAACCGACTGACATCGTGATTGTCGGCAAAGTTGTATAACGGCCAGCCGCGGTAAATACCCGGGCCGTCTTCGCCGAACTGGCGATCGAAGGAGTGGGCGATTTCGAACATATTATGCGTATTGCAGCTTGACCAAAGGCCCTTCCAACATTCGTAATTGGTAACCGAATCGACCAAACCGGGGCGCAGCCAGCGGCGATAATTCGCCTTTATGACCTCGCCCAGCAGCCAGAACCCCGGTTTCAGCCCGGCGGTAAGATCGCGCAGCTCGCGCATGAAGTCCATGTTCAGGCAGTAGGCAACGTCCAGACGCAGGCCGTCAATGCCGAAAGCTTCTATCCAGAAACGGACCGCATCCAGAAGACAGCGGCGGACTTCGGGATTGGCAAGATTGAGCGTGACCAGGTCTTCACAGCCTTCCCAGGCATGATAGCACAGACCGTCGTTGAAACCGTTGTTTAAGCTGAAATTAACGGTAAACCAGTCTTTATACGGCGAATTTTCACGTTTTTCGACAACGTCGCGAAACGCCCAGAAATCACGTCCGACATGGTTGAACACTCCGTCCAGCACCAAATTCATGCCGGCAGCATGAACCGCCTCGGCAACCGCGCGAAAATCGTCATTTGAGCCAAGCCGGCGATCCAGCCGCAAAAAATCAGCCGTGTCATATCCGTGTGCAGAAGACTCCCAAACCGGCCCCAGCAGAAGCGTATCGCAACCCAGGCTTTGAATATGCGGCAGCCAGCCGCTGATTTTGGAAATTCGGTTTACGGGTTCGGACGCAAAGCCGTTGCGCGGCTCAACAGCGCAGAAACCCAGCGGATAAATATGATAGATGATACTTCGGTCAGTCCGCATGGCACCTCCTATCGGCTAAAATACCCGATTAAAGATTTAATGCAATCTTTTTGTTTAGATATAAATATCTGTTGACATTATACCCCCTGCCGGTATATATTCTCCTTATACCCCATGAGGGTATGTAATTTTAACAAGGAGATTTGAAATGGCCTGTAACAACCCCAAATGCAAAAACCCGAACTGCACCTGCGGCGACAACTGCACCTGTGACGAAACCCATCAGTGCGGCGAAGGCAAAGACTGCGGCTGCAAGGAAAACGAAAAAAACTGCGGCTGCCACAAGTGTGACTGCGACAAATAGCCAGACCAGCGAGGCCGAGATGGAAAACGAAAAACACCGGCACCCCTGCCACAAACAGGAGATTCCGCGCCTGAACAGAGTCATCGGACAACTGGAGGGCGTGAAGAAGATGATTGAAGAACTGCGCTACTGCCCGGATATTCTTATCCAGCTGCGCGCAGCCCGCTCGGCCATCCGCGCCGTGGAAAGCAACATTCTGAAAACCCATCTGCAATCCTGCGTGGCGCAGTCGTTTGCTTCGGAAGAAGACAAAGAGCAAAAGCTCAACGAACTGAAAGAGCTTTTTGACCGCTTTGAAAGCTAAACAAAACCCCTCCGGACGGAGGGGTTTTTCAATTACTGCATTTTGTTGGCGTCAAAGTTCTTTACTTTGGCGTCGGTCGCAAAATCAGCCGTATTGGCAATGGTATGATTTACGGACTCGGCCAGATAGTTTTCATAAACGTACAAACCGCCGTAACCGAGCGCCGCCAAAACAATGATATAAAAAATCGCTTTCATTTCCTTCTCCTTAATCATGATTGTCTTTGCGCAAAATCATATTGCAATAAAACAGTTATGGCAAGGCTCTTTATCTTTTTTTGCGTTTCATCAGCAGCTCGGGATAGTCCGCGCCGATACGCAGCGACAGTTCCAGCCCGACTTCGGCAACGACGGCATTGAGGCGGGCAACGTCCGCTTCGTTTTCTTCGCCCTCGATACCGATTTCGACAAAACGGCCGAGGTTTCTGACATCGTCAAGCGTAACGGCAACACCGCCGCGAGTGAAGACTTTGCGCTGCTTGTCCACGACGCATTTCTCCTTTTTGCCGCAAGCCGCCATAACCTGTTTCATTTTTCGGCGTCTTCCGGCGCAAAGACGGTTTCGTTTTCTTCCGCCGCGTTGTCAGAAACCAGGCGGCGGAGACCTATCGAAGCGCTTTTGTTGACCGTGTCTTCGCGAATGCGCAGCCAGGTACGGAAACCGCCAATCGTTTCATCAACAATATAGTAGGTATCCAACTGGCGGCAGAATTTTCCGGCCTTGTATCCCAGCGCCCGCAGCCGCGGTTCAAAACTTTTTTCGACCATAAATTTGAGTTCAAGTTCCATAATCAACCCCTCTCCCACACACTTTGGCATAATATAGTCCGGTTTATTTAAAAAAGCAAACACCCGGCGCACTAAAGCGCGGGGCGTTGCAAATTTTCTAGTCCTTACGTTTGGAATAGCGGGCGTATTCGGCCTCGCGTTCGGCAGAAACGGTTCGTCCCCTGCCGGTAAGGCGTTTGGTCAGTTCATCGTTGGTTGACCAAGTTTGATAGAACATCGGCGTTGCTTGCGGCAAAACGGCTTTGAAGGCGCGACTCATGTAGTTCTGCCAGGCAAGCGCCGGATTTCCTTCGTCCTGCAGAGGCGAGGTTCCGTGCAGTTCATAGCCGCCGCCGTTCCAAGTGAGAACCAAATCCGCCGGCAGTCCGCATTGCGAATGGAAGCGCCGGAGAATTTCGGCCGCCTGATTGACGGTAAATTTTCTGCCGCAGGCAACAAGCGACTTGGTAACAAGCCCCGTACCTGCCGCTGCCACGCTGTTCAGCGGAACGGTGTAGCCTTTTTCGCGCAGGGCATCAATGCCGGCATTGGTTTTGACGATATTCCAAACCTGCCCGTAGGTCATCTGGTGCGGCTGCTCCGGTTTGAAGAACAGACCCAGATAAACGACTTCGTCGCAAACCATACAGGCATCTTGCAGAACGTAGCCGCCGCAGTTTTCCAAAAACTTTTGCAGGCGCAGTTTGTTATTGGCAAGAAGATTCTCGACATGATTTTCTATCGCATCAAACTCGGAAGACGAAAGGTCAACCAAAATGTAAGGAATAAAGATTCCCGGAACCAATTTTGTTTTCATAAACTTAGGGATTTAATTATACAATTTTTTTCGGTAGTCAGGTTAAAGTATTTTTGTCTATCTGTCAAATATATTTATGTTATAAAATTTTAAACTTTTGCGGCTATATTCAAGGGCGAATCATGACCATTGTTTGAGGGAGGTTTTTATGGCCAAGCGTTTTATCTTAAACGAAACCAGCTACCACGGGCACGGCGCCGTTAACGAGATTGTGCCGGAAGTCAAAAGCAGAGGTTTCAAAAAAGCACTGATTGTTACCGACGCCGATCTGGTAAAGTTTCAGGTAGTTAAAAAAGTGACCGACATTCTGGACGCCAACAAGATGGCTTACGAGATTTTTGACAAAGTCAAAGCCAATCCGAGCGTCGAAGTGGTTCAGGCCGGCGTGGAAGCTTTCAGAAAAGCCGGCGCCGACTACATGATCGCCATCGGCGGCGGTTCGCCGCAGGATACGGCCAAAGGCATAGGCATTATCATCAACAACCCCGAATTTGCCGACGTTGTTTCGCTGGAAGGCGTGGCGCCGACAAAAAACAAGAGCGTGCCGGTCATTGCAGTTGCGACGACTGCCGGAACCGCGGCCGAAACCACCATTAACTACGTTATTACCGACGAGAAGAAACGCCGCAAATTCGTCTGCGTCGACCCGCATGACATTCCGGTCGTAGCCATCGTTGACCCGGACATGATGTCCAGCATGCCGAAGGGACTGACCGCGGCAACCGGCATGGACGCCCTGACGCACGCGATTGAGGGCTATACAACGCAGGCAGCCTGGGAACTGGCCGACACCCTGAACCTGAAAGCAATTGAACTGATTGCCAAAAACCTGCGCAAAGCGGTTGAAAACGACCCTGACGGCCGCGAAGGCATGGCTCTGGGGCAATATGTGACCGGCATGGCCTTTTCCAACGTCGGTTTGGGAGTCGTTCACGGCATGGCGCATCCGCTTTCGGCCTTTTACGACACGCCGCACGGCGTTGCCAATGCGGTGCTGCTGCCATACGTCATGGCATTTAACGCGCCTTATACCGGGGAAAAATTCCGCGAAATCGCCCGTGCCATGGGGATCGGAAACGTTGACGCCATGTCGCAGGAGGAATATCGCCAAGCCGCGATTGACGCGGTCAGACAGCTTTCCAAAGACGTCGGTATTCCGCAGACTTTAAGGGAAATCGGCGTTAAAGAAGAAGATTTGGAAGCTCTGTCCGAAGCGGCAATGGCCGACGTCTGTACCGGCGGCAACCCCCCGTCCCTGCTCCAAAGAGCTGGTTTGGGAAGTCTACAAAACAGCTTTTAACGGCAAATAAATAACTCCGGGAGCTTTCCGAAGCGGAAAGCTCCTTTGTCAATGCCGGCTCAGCAATTTTAGACAAAAGTTGACTTAAACAGTAAATCAGTCTTGCCATAAGCCTGATAATAGGGTATAGTTACAGATGAAAAATAACTTTATTATTAATTTAAAACCCTAAGACTATGGCACTCATTTTGGGAGAATACCCTGATTACGAGAGATGAAAAACCCGTTGTGGCTCTTTTGTTAGGCACAGAAAACGGAATGTATGAAACCAACGACAGCTATTGTCAAGCCATTGAAGAAGCCGGCGGTCTGCCTGTGCAGTTCGGCTTTGACAAGGTATATGACAAGCTGTCAGTGTTGAAACCGGATGCAGTTCTGCTTCCCGGCGGCGCATTCAGAACCCCTGATTGCTGGTACGGCAAGTTTGAGGGCGACGACAGCGTCAACGACCGGACAAAGGCATATCAGGAAATGATACGCTATGCCCAGGAATTCAGACTGCCTCTGCTCGGGATATGTGCCGGAATTCAGCTTCTGGCTGTCAGCTTCAGTTCGCTGCTGATACAAAAAGTTGACGGACACAGCTGCAGCGGCATTGACGAGGCTCATTCCATCCGCATTCAGGCAGGTTCTCTGCTGGCGGATATTGTCGGCCCTAAAGAACTGGTTGTCAATTCGCGTCACAACGAAGCGGTCAACCCGAACATTCTGGGCGACGAGCTGAGAATTACCGCAATGTCGGAAGACGGCGTGGTTGAGGCAATCGAGATGGTTGAACCCTGGTGCGAATTTGTGCTCGGCGTGCAATTTCATCCGGAAAATCTGGCAAATAAGGGAAATGCCAGATGCAAGAAAATTTTCCAACGATTTGTCGAGGCTGCGGCCCGGCATGCCGGAAAATAAAAAAATTTTCCCAAAAACACGACAGCGCCCCGAAAGGAGCGCTGTTTTTTTTACGCTTTCAAATTATTTACGGTTAATGGCAATTTTTTTCTTGCGGCCTTTTTCTTCCTGCGATTTCGGAATAAAGACTTTCAAAACACCATTTTCAAAGTCGGCTTTGGCATTATCAAACTTCAAATCCCAGGGCAGCGGGACGGTTCTTTTGAATGATCCGTAAGATATCTCTGAAAAATAGCTGCCTTTGGAATGTTCTTTTTTCTCCTGACGTTTTTCACCTGACAAAGTCAAATAACCATCGGAAGAGATTTCCAGGTCAACATCTTTTTCCGAAATTCCCGGAAGCTCGGCACAGACGGTTACGTCATTCTCGTTTTCCGCAACCTCTATTTTGGGTTCCATATTTCTGAGCACGGCGCTTTCGGACGGAAGCTCGAGCCAACCGTTGAAAAGGCTGTTGAGCAAATCGTTAAAATCTTTGCGATAACCATAATGCAGAGGCGTATTATGGCTGTGTTCTTTGCGTGTAATCAGTGAATCAGACATTTTTTCCTCCTTAAAAACTATCACGTCCTAATTTCCAGTTAGGGTGCGGAATTTTGCAAATCAAGAGCCGGGCAAAAAAATTTTTCAGACATTTTGCATCGGCCAAATTGATTTTGCTTTTTTGGAGATTACATCTAGAAAACCCCAACCAATCAGCGAAAGGAAAAACGATGAAAAAATATCTGCTTCTCCTGCTGCCGCTGCTGGCCGCCTGCGCCGGCGCGCCGGAAGTGGAGATAGAGAAAAAAATAGAATACAAATGCGGCGAACAGATTATTTCGGCCGATTTTCTGGACGACGCCTCAATGATTGCCCGCGTCGACGGCATCAACTATGTTCTGGTGCGGGTGGCCGCTGCCGACGGACGGAGATATGAAAACACCGCAACCGGCATGACTTTTATGCAGAACGGCAACGGCACCTATCTGACCATTAAAGGGCGCAACTATCCAATGTGTCAGGAAATCGTCAGGTAAAGAAACCAAGCGACCGCAAAATCCCGGAAAAATCCGGGATTTTTTCATACCGCCAGCCAATTTAGACAAAAATTGATTTTAATGACAATAACCAGTTGTCTTTTTGTCAAAAATATGATACGTTTAATATTGTAATATTAGGTCGTTGTTTATTATTTGAAAAAAAGCTTTCATTTCCGCGTTAAATCTGCCGGTGAAATCTGTTTGAATAATAAACTTTCCTATGGAAATCACTCAAGTTTAACAATAAATACAAAAAAAAATGAAAACTTTTGAATTAAAAAGCCTCAATGGCAAGTGGTATCAGGGTCAACTGGTTATACGTTATAACCTCCTGAACGTTCTCCGAGTTCTTATTCTGGCTGCGCTGGCTGCCGTGGCTCTTGCAATCCTCTATTGGATTGTCAAAGGGCTAATCTGGTGCTTTGTTCAGCTGACGCCGGCTTTTGTCTGGATTGGCGACAACTGGTGGTGGCTGCTGCTCAGTCTGCTGGGCATCGTCGGACTGGTCTGGGCCTGGATGTACGGATTGTTCCGCAATCTGTTCAAACGCAGACCGAAGTTGAACCGTCCGCAGCATGAAGGCAAAAGGAAACTGTGGCCGTGGCTGCTCCTTTTGGCGCTGGTGCTCGGTATTGTCCTCTGCTGGAAAAGCTGCAGCGGCGACGACAAAGAATCGGCTGCCGTCGAAAACGTACAGGCTGTGGTTTATGACAAGTCTTTTGACAAAGTCATCATCGCCAGAGCATATCTGGACGGCGTTCAGAAAGAAGTCCTTTCAGGCTGTCCGCGCGCGTTGGTCGGTTTCAAGTTCATAAACGACAAACCGGTCAGCGAATATGATTTCAAGGGTTTGACTTATGACGAATCCGTAAAAATCGTGGCCGAAGACTGGAAGCCGCTCGTTGTCGAAAACCTGAATCCGGCGTTGGAACTCAGCGAACAGCAGATGGCTGTAATTACCCTTGCGGCAATGCGTATGGGCAAGTATGGTTTTGCACGTTCAACCTTCTTACAGAAGGTCAATGAAGGAAACTTCGCTGAAGCCGCAAACTGGCTGCTTTTGCAAAAAGCCGACGGTAAAATCAGGAAAACCAAAGACGAGCCGAAGCAGTATTTTTATGTGCTGCGCGCCTTATGGACCGGAAAAATCGACATTGACGAACTGATTGACATGCCGATGTTTTCGTACAAAGCCGTTCCGGCACAGAAAATGTACGACAAAAACGGCGGATTTGTCTGGAACGAAGAAATCGGGCAAATTCTGGAGAACGGAAGTTTCGCCACGCCGAGAGAGGCCTTGGAGCTAAAATAAAGTTCCTGCTTAAAGAAGCCCCTTTGCATTCAGAATGCAGAGGGGTTTTCTTTTGCGCATTGGCCGCAGTTTGAACAGCCGTAGCAAATCAGGCGGCTGCCGCAGGTTTGGCAGCGTTCGCGGAAGAATTTTTTATATGTATTTTCTTCCCCAAAAAATGATGGTTGTGCTTGCCTTAATTTGAAGTTTTGCGCCCTTCCCTTATACTGCATTCCCGACCTGAAAGCCATTTCGCTTTGCAGACGCTTGTCCGGCATATGATAAGTTTTGCCGTCTTTGATAAAATATGTGCCCGTTTCTATAAAACAAAAAGTCACGTCGGCGGCAACACATTCGGCATGCAGCTTTTTAACCCAGTCAAACAGGCAGGGTCGCGAACCGTCATAATTTTCGCCGCCGGCAATAACCTGCTCAATCTGCCCGGAAGCCAGATATCCGGCAATGCTTACTTCGCCGATGAACGGGGCGGCCATAATTCCCTTATGCTTAAACGGAAGTTCCAGCAGCAGAGGAATACGTTCGTCCGCCATTTCCTGATTTTCGCAGGTAACGTTGAAAAAAACATTTTCCCAGCCGTCATTCCAATCCGGCGGCAGACATGCCCTTACCCGCTCGGGACGTTTGGTCAGCAGAAAAAAGACAACGTCCGGACGCTGCTTTATTATCCGCCAGGCTTCCGGACGCCAGCCATCGGCTTCGGCCAAAAAAAAGTCCGACGTCATGCAGACGCGTATCTGCTCGCCGCTTTTCACTTTGTAACGCCCGTCCCTGTCCTTTTGCAGCGGATAGTCAAAATTGTTTCTGACCTTGTAAATCCGGCCGCCGTCGCCGCCGCGCTGCCGGTCGAGAAAATACATATAGCAGTTGCGGCAGCCTTCGCTTTTTTTGATGCAGCCGTGCCAGGGATTCCAAATATCGTGCATTTCATTTCCTTCGATTTTTGTTCAGGCTAGCACTATTTTTGCAAACATCAAGAAAAAAACCCTGGGGGATATTTTCCGGGCGGGAGTTGCTTTTTGCGGGAAATCAGAAATAATGGCAGAGTGATTTTTTTAACAATCAGCGCAGGAGGCGTGTATGTTGTCAGACATTGAAATTTCTCAGCAAAACCAGCCGGAACCGATTGAACGCATTGCCGAAAAGGCCGGACTTTGCGAAGAAGACCTGGAACTTTACGGCCGGTACAAGGCCAAAATCGGCTTTGCAAAGCTGCGCGAACTGGCCGCCGAACCGCTGAAAGGAAAACTTATTCTGGTCACGGCGATTACCCCGACCCCGGCCGGCGAGGGAAAATCGACAATATCCATCGGCCTGGCCGACGCTTTGCAGCTCAGCCGCAAAAAAGTCATGCTGGCGCTGCGCGAGCCTTCGCTCGGCCCCTGCTTCGGACTGAAAGGCGGCGCGACCGGCGGCGGCTATTCGCAGATTGTACCGATGGAAGACATTAACCTGCACTTTACCGGCGACATTCACGCCATTACCGCCGCCAACAACCTGCTGGCAGCCATGATAGACAATCATATCAAACAGGGCAACGAACTGCACATCAACCCGCAGAGCATTTGCTGGCGCCGTTGTCTGGACCTGAACGACCGGGCGCTCCGCAACATTGAAATCGCTATGGGCGGCAGCACCGACGGCCTGCCCCGCCGCGACGGCTTTGACATCAGCGTTGCCAGCGAAATTATGGCGATTCTGTGTCTGGCCGAAGACATAAACGACCTGAAAAAACGGCTGTCCGGCATTATTATCGGCAAAACCTACGACGGCAAATATGTCACGGCGGGCGAAATAAAGGCGGTCGGAGCCATGGCCGCACTGCTCAAGGATGCCGTTCGTCCCAATCTGGTGCAGACGCTGGCCAAAACGCCGGCGCTGGTACACGGCGGCCCCTTTGCCAACATTGCCCACGGCTGCAACAGTCTGATTGCGACCAAAACAGCGCTGCGGCTGGCCGATTATGTTGTAACCGAAGCCGGGTTCGGCGCCGATTTGGGCGCGGAAAAGTTCTTTGACATCAAATGCCGCGCAGGCGGGCTGGAACCGGCTGCCGTCGTTCTCGTCGCCACGGTAAGGGCTTTGAAAATGCACGGCGGCGTTGACAAGGACAAACTCGGCGAAGAAAATCCCGAAGCGCTCCGCAGAGGATTTGCCAATCTGAAAATTCATTTGGAAAACCTTGCCAAATTCGGCGTGCCGGCCGTGACGGCAATCAACCGTTTTGCAACGGACAGCACCGCGGAAATAACCCTGTTGCAGGAATTGTGCGCGGAAGCCGGCGTAACGGCCGTAACGGCAACCTGCTGGGAAAATGGCGGCAAAGGCGCTTTGGCACTGGCTTTTGAAGTCTGCCGCGCGGTTGAGGAACCGAACGGTTTTGGTCCGCTTTATGACGATAATCTGCCGCTGAAAGAAAAAATCAGCCTGATTGCCAAAGAAATTTACCGAGCCGGCGAGGTTACCTTCTCGGACAAAGCGTTGAGCAAACTGGCCGAGTTTGAAAGCCAGGGTTACGGAAAACTTCCGGTCTGCATTGCCAAAACGCAGAACTCGATTTCCGACGACCCGAAACGCAAAGGCGCGCCGCTGGGCTACAATTTTACGGTCAATGACGTCAGGCTCTCGGCCGGCGCCGGATTTGTGGTCGCTCTGGCCGGCAATATCCTGACTATGCCCGGACTGCCCCAACATCCGGCCGCGGAACGGATTGACGTTGACGAAAACGGAGTCATTTCAGGCTTGTTTTAGAAGTTTATCAGGCTTTTCCGGCCGTTGCCATACTTGCCGGTTCTTCTTTTGTCATTGTCGTTTTTTCCTGTCATTCCCGCGTTTTTTCTCCCTTGTCATTCCCCGGCTTGACCGGGGAAGCCAGAGATGTCCGGGTCAAGCCCGAACATGACAAAAAAAAATATGCCCGAGGATGACAGAGGAGAAAAGTACTGTCATTCCCGTGCTTTTTCTCCCTTGTCATTCCCCGGCTTGACCGGGGAAGCCAGAGATGTCCGGGACAAGCCCGAACATGACAAAAAGAAAAATATGCCCGAGGATGACAGGAAAAACATGTCAGAGAATAACGGGAGCTTTAATTTTAATTGCATTTTAAACAATCGCTGCTAATATAAGTTTGCAAGGCGGAGAGGTAAGAGTCTCTGCAGTTTGGCCTTGCATATTATTTTGGATTAAGAACCCATGTGGTTCGGGAATTGTAAAGGAATTCCTTAATTTAATACCCAAGGGCGGTGTCAGTACCGCCAAATTATGATACTGACGCCGCTTTTGATAATTGAAAAGCGGTTTAATCGGTTTTATCTGCTATATAAATTCTTATGGCGGGGGCCGGTGCAAGTCCGCAGACTTTTATGTCTGCGGGCGGTTATCCTTGGGTATAACTTTCCTTTACATAGCCCGGCCACCGCCGCTTCAACCTGAAGCGCGGTGTTTTTTTTGGGCTTTCCCTTTTTTCATCATTCCGAATTCGTTCGCGGCGGCAGACACGGCGTTTATACATTTTCCCGCACGAGTACGGTTTGGCATGACTTTTTTATATTTTGGGAGCAAATGCAATGGACAACAACAATCACAGACTTTCTGAAAAAACGGACAGACCCAGCAGCCGCGGACGTTTGCCGGACGGCAGCGCCAATCCGATTGACATTCATGTCGGCAACCGTATCCGCAGCCGCCGCGCCCTGCTCGGCATCTCGCAGGAAAAGCTGGCCAAAGAACTGGGCGTAACATTTCAGCAGATTCAAAAATATGAACGCGGCATGAACCGCATGGGCTCAAGCCGGTTATGGGACATGGCGCAGGTTCTGGGGGTTTCGGTCAATTTCTTTTTCGAAGACATGGCGGCAGAAATTGCGGCGCAAAGTCCGCGCAGTTTCTTTTTACCCGACAGCAAGCCATGCCGTTTTGAACAGCCGACAGCGGCGGCAGAAGACCCGATGACCCGGACGGAAACGCTTGAGCTGGTAAAAGACTATTACCGCATAAACAACCGGAATCTGGCAAAGCGTCTTAAGCAATGTATTCACGAAGCGGCCAAAACCATGTATAATCAAAAAAATGACGATGAACCACGGTGAGAATTTCGTGTTTTTCAGAGGTCAATTACCGGATATTTGTCAGTCCGACCGTCGGGAAGCTCATAATGCCACCATTCGTGCAACCGGGGCACCGGCGCCAGACCGATGTCTTCCATCAGGGCACGCAGTTCATCGCGGTTGCGGATGGCTTCCGGAATGGTTTCGTCCTCATAGGTCAGCGCGGCTTTTTTCAAATATTCGAAAAGCCGTCCAACCTACCGGCCTGAACTTCGGCGGCATAGTACGGATTATAGGCATCAACAAGCGTCGGGTAAACCAGTTCGGTTCCGTCGGCTTCAAGCAGCGCCACGTCTACGGCCGTCGCACGGCAATGCGGTGAGCGTTCGGCTTCGGGAATGAAGAAACCGTCCTGCGGAATGACGGCAAACAAACGCTTATGGGCTTTGACCGGGCGGAAGGCTTCATAAATTTTAAGCCTGCGTCCGGTTTTTTCCAGATAAGGTATCAGCTTTTGCAAAGCAGACCACAAATCCTGATGAACATAAGCGTGATTGCCCATGCCGATTTCTTCATAAACCGGACAGCCGGTCATGTTATGCGCCGTTCCGGCATACATCAAATCCACGACAAAATGCGGATCGATGATTTCTACCAAATTTTTTCATATCTATATCTTTTTATAATTTTACTAGATAAATATACCGCAGGCTGCAGCCAGAATCAATATTAATCCTGTGAAAATTTTTTTTTTGAGGGTTGGGCGGTACGGCGGAAAAAATAAATCGCCAGCAGGCTGAGCAAGGTCAGGAAGACGCCGGGCAGCGCCGAATATTCAACACTTCGGCCAAACACCATCGGCAGGCCGCCGAGATATGCGCCGAGCGCATTACCCAGATTAAAAGCTATCTGTGCGCTTGAGGCGCCGAGAATTTCGCCGCCCGGCGAATTTTCGATAATCAGGTACTGCTCGGGGCCGGAAACGCCGAATAATCCGAACACGCCCGCGAACATCAGGCAAAGCGCCAGACAAGCCTGCGACGCCAAAAAAAACATCAGCAGCGAAGCCGCAAACATCAGAGCAATCATGCAGGTTGTCAGACAAACCGGCGAAACGCGCCCGGAAAGGCGGCCGCCGGCATAGTTGCCGAGGACCATTCCCAAACCGGCAATTATCATAATTCCGGCCATGGAATAGGATTTGAACCCGGCAACGTCAATCATAATCGGGTTAATGTAGCTGTACCAGCAAAACAAGCCGCCGTTGCCGAGCATAATCGTCGCCAGCAGCAGCCACGGCTGCGGCTTTTTCAAAAAACGGAACTGAGACGCAAGGCTGCCGGAAGAAGCGCGCCCGACGTCGGGAATCCATTTGCCAACAGCATAAACCGTGAATATTCCCCACACGACAACAAGCGCAAACAGCATATGCCAGGTTACAATATGCGTAATATATGAAGCTATCGGAATACCGACAAGATTGGCAAAAGTCATGCCTGAAATCATAACCGCCATGGCTTCAACCTGTTTGTCCGGCGGCGCCAGCTTTTTGGCAACGATGCCGGCAACCCCGAAAAAACCGCCGTGCGGCAGGCCGGAAACAAACCGCGCCGCCAGCATGAACCCGTAGTTTGGGGCAATGACGGCCATAAAATTGCCGAAGCACATCAATATCATCAACATTATCAGAAGCTTTTTCAGCGACCTTCCCTGCGCAAGAAAAACCAAGGCCGGCGCACCGGCGCAAACTCCCAGCGCATAGCTCGAAACAAAATGTCCCGCTTCGGAAACGGAAACATCAAGCCCCTTGGCCACGACCGAAAGGACGCTCATCATGCCGAATTCGGCAATTCCCAGACCCATGGTTCCAAACGCCAGTGCAACCAGACTTTTTTTCATTGTAACGCTCCCTGTCAACCGTTGTTCGGCTAATAAAAAAACATCGTATATATAATTATGAAACCGACAAAATAAAATTACCCTTTAGATTGGTTTCGCCGCAGGCAAACCGAATATTGACAAATTAAACAAAATAAGTTATTTTGTCCACATCATTTAGACTAAGGTTTTTAAGATGAACATCAAAGAAATTACGGCCGCTTTTAAAGCCAGGCGCCGCGGCATCAGTTTTGCCTTTTTGGCCGAACGGACGGAAACATCGGCGGCTTCCCCGTATCGGATTAAGCCGGCGGGAACGATCCGCCCTGACGAAACACTGGTTTGCGTCATCGGCGGCTCGGGCGGCAAAGGCGACCATATCCGCGAATACAACGGTTATCTCAAACAAACCGACGCGTTTGTCAAAAACGTTCCGGAACTGAAAGAAAACCGGTTCGCGTCTGTGTAGCCGTTTGCAATTTCGGCGATTTCCATCATGACAGGCTTGCCCGCCGCTGCCTGTATTACAGCGCGCAGGCGCAATCCTTTGATGAGGTTGTTGCCGGACTGTCAGCGCAGGAAAAAGAGGAGACTCTGAAGCCGGCTTACATCCGGGATATTTTCGAACAAACCCTGCTGCCGCGAATCTCGACCGAAGGCGGCAAAAAGCGGCTGCCGGCCAAAACGGCCGCACGTTATGTCCGCAAAGCCAATTTCGTTACACACTGCCACGGCGCATATGTAGCGCGCGAACTGGAAAAACTGACTTCCGAAAAAATGAAAAACCTCGGATACAGCCCTGCGGAACAAAAACTTGTCTTGAGCCGGCTGATGGTTCTGAACTATGCGCCAGACTGTCCCTATATTGCATCAGCATCCAGTTTTGTTTCGATTGAATCGGCGGCCGACGATCATAATCAACTGCAAACTGCCTTTAAGGAATTTTTGCAGATGACCGAACCCGACTTTGGGCTTTGCCGGCTGCCTTCAAGAGGAGGAAACGTTTTTATGTGCGCCAAGATTGACAAAAGCGGCATTGAGGGAAATCCGCCCAAAGCATACAAGCTGGTTCCCGTTGAAGAATTCTGGGACAAACTGTCGCATAGGGACGAGGCGAACGACAGCCGGGAACCGGAGGATAACGACACGGCCGACGAACATTCTTTTCTGGGCTTTGCGCCCAAAAGCAACATGAGCCGCGGCGCTCTCAAGATGCAGCATTTTGCCAACAATATTCTGAAAAACGCCGTTTTGAACTCCCTCGCGCAAAGTCGGGATGAAACCATTCCCCTGCCCGACGTCAAACATTTGGCCGCGCAAACCCGACAGGAAAAATTTGCCTTTGCCCGAGCATATCTGACCGGGTATCAACTGTCGGCAAAATTTCTGACCGTTAGCAAGAAGAAACTGATGCAGTTTATAAACTGGCACCAGAATTCGCGGATTGAACTGGACTAAACCTTCACCAAAACAAATTCAGGAACAGGACTATCGGGAGGCACCGTTCCAAAGCGTCTGCGGCATATATTTAAACGGGTGCAGCAGGCTGTCCAACCCGGCACGACGTTCTGCCGCAGCCTTTTCATACAACGACCGGCGCAGAGAATCCTTGCGCGTTTCGAAAGCGGCGCGTTGTTCCCTTTCCGACGCCGTGGCCAAACAGGCAACGGCATTATTGTTTTCGCGCCGCATCCACCGCTCCTGCAGCAAGGACTGCGCCATTCGCGTACGGCGAAAATCGCGCTCAAACTCTTTCAGCGGATAGGCCGAACGCCGCTGCATTTTTTTCAGCACGCCCATTTTAACTTTCATCAGGCTTTGTCCGAAATTTACTTCCCGGCGCAGTTCGTCATCGCTTTTTGCCCACAAATCCCGATTTTCGCCGTAGCGGCCGCATTTGTAAATTTCCAGGCAAACCAGCTTATAATATTCCCTTCCGGTCTTCAGAAAATCTTCGCTGTAAACCGTATCCAATTCCTGTACCAGTTTGTTTTTGCGTTTTTCAATTGCGCCGAAACTCAGCGCATCAGCCCAAAGCCTGCCTTTTTCATTTCTGTAACGGGCTATGCTTTGCAGCGAATCGACTGTCAGACTGTCCAGCCGGAGCGCGGCAAATTTTGCAGAATCCGGATTGCGGAAAGGCAATGCGTCTATCGCCGCCAAATCGGCGATTTTAACGCCTTCCGGCGTATATTCGTCCATTCGGAACGCTGCCGGGGAAAGTTCCCTGACCTTTTTCTCCGGTTCTTTGGCCAGCTGTTGCCATTTTGCCTCATTCAGCTGATAACCGGCGCCGAATGCCGTTATCAGCCCTAAACCAATGACGGCCCGTTTCAGTGCCGGGCTTTTGATTCTGCTTAGTTTTTGCATATTTTCTGCTCTGGAAAAGTAAAATTGTCTTTGATTATAATACATTAATTTTTCACTTCAACAATTTTGTCATTTTTCAGAAAATTTTCAACCGCTTAAAAATATTGAAAAATAAGTCAGAGCGTTTTATTGTACATAAAGCACACAAATTAACAGATATTGCACTTCGGGAACATTAATGACAAAAGACCTTACGGACAAAAACATCGTATCCAACGAAAAAATCAACCCGGTCAAGCTTGAACGGGCAAAAAAATTATCTTAGAGCTGCAAAATGAACTGAAAAGCCTTATTGCCGAAGGGGTCGGTCCGTTTTTGGCCGCCGTTTATGACGCAGAAGGGAAGCTGATTGCCAAAACGGCAAACAGCGTTGTTAGCGAAGGCTGCAGCAACAACCATGCAGAAATGAACGCCATCAAAGCCGCCGAAAAAGCCCTGAATACTTTTGACCTTTCCTCCGCCAACCTGAGTTTGTACGTTACCGCCGAACCCAGCATGATGTGTTTGGGAGGTATCATGTGGTCCGGCATAAAAGCCGTTTATTTCGGAGTACCGTCCAAAAGGGTTGAAGAAATTACCGGATTTGACGAAGGATTTAAGCCGAACTGGTTCGACGAATTCAAAAAACGCGGAATTGCCGTTTACGGAAATATCGAAAGCGAGGCCGGCGAAGAAGTTTTGCGCAGCTATGTTGCCGCAGGCAAAAAAAGTTTATCAGCCGGAAAGGGCATAAAAACAGTTTAGGAAAAAATATTTGACTTTTGCTTTCAAACTGCTATCTCTTTTTGCAAAATAATATTATTAATTAAGACCCGGCTAAAAAGGTAGCCGTTATGTTTAGGTATGGAAACAAGAAAAGACTTCGCTCCTTATTTTAAAGCGCTTGAAAAACGAGAAGAACTTTTTCGAAGGATCAATATCGCGGCATATTTGTTTGTTCTTCTGTCGATTTTCATCAGTTGGGAATGCTTTTTCATTATACTGGCATTAATTTGTTATTGCTCATCAATATTTGATGCAGGTTATCGTTCTCAAATATGTGACGAATGGGAAAACGGAAGCATTAAAAACGGATTACGCTCTTTGCGCAAAGGACTTATGGCTTTGCCCGTAATTGCCTTAGCAATTCTTGGCATTTAAAACAGACAGCGTTTATAAGTTTTATACTGGCTTTAAAAACTCCGGTCTCTGGTACTTGTCTACGGGTATATTGTATTTTGCGGCCGCATGTGCTCTGCTAAATACATTGAAGGAAAGTTATCGTTACCGGAAAAAACTAAATTATTTTAAATGATTCAAACCTCTCTCCTTAAATTTAACGGAGAGAGTTTTTTTTATTGAGATCCCTGCGAGACTGTCCGCGACATTGCTTCGCAATGCTTTGTTCTACTGCGCTCATTCGCGATTGCTCACCGGCGTTCTTCCGCCCGCCTTTTGCTTGTAGTCAATCTCGTCTTTACGAGTTCAAATCTCGGAGACATATGACGATTATATTTTATTAAATGAGGCTATATGATGCATTTATATATTAAAAAAGTTGGTAAAATATATATATCTTACCAGGTAGAAAAGAGCCGGAATGGATAGTATTATATAGGCTTTTACGAGATTTGTTTCACGCTTCTTCCAAGCATAAACCGTAGGTGCAATTATTATCAATAAATCTATTATTGTAAAAATGGTATAATTAATTTTGTTTTCATATGCCCATCCTAAAGTCTCAGCGTTCCAAGGCATACCATCACTTGTCATATCATCAGGATATGTTACTGTGATGATAAAGACTGCAAAGGCATATAATACTGACAATAGATAAAAAGGTATCAGTTGGATTATTTTCATAATTGCACCTTCGGCTAAATTTGCTTTTAGTATATTCAGCATTTACCTTAAAAACAATAAAAATTACCAACAATCTTTATCATATTTTACATTAAGAATCATATCATGCCCATATTTCTTAAATTTATCGGTAAAGTCATCCATCTTATCTGTTAAATCAATGCATCCGCCAGAGCCATATTCTTTACCACCATGAATAGAGAGCCCTGTTCTGTCTTTATTATCTGTTCCTTGAGCCGGTTCCAACCAAATGCGGTTATTGCCCCAAGAATCTTTTCCCCCTCTCCATTTTCCTCCTCCAAGATTATTTTTTAATTTGTCCCACGCCGAACGAGGTTGGCTGGTTTGCAACTTCGTTCTTCACATACGCCCGTTTCCGCTTCGCTCCAGTCCGAACTCTATTCGTCCGTATCTCGGGGATGACATCAATACAAAAAAGGTTTCTTTGAAGGAAGCCTTTTTTGTATTGGTAATTCCAACGAGATTGTAAATTCCCACGGCTCCCGCCGCGGGCCCCTTTCGCGACGTACGGCTCGCGCTTCTTTTAATCGCGCTCCCCAACTACCCGCTCCGAACTCTACTCGTTCAAATCTCTCTTAGGCTCTTTACCAATACAAAAAACCTCCACAAGGGAGGTTTTTTGTATTGGTGATGCTTAACTCACAATCCACGAGCTGTTTTATAGATTGTAAGATAATTAAATATTACTCTTCAAAATTTCATTATATGTTAATATGTAACCTATTAATATGTCTTTATCTTCTAGGAAAAAGATATGAAATTTTCTATATTAGCTCAAACATCTCACAATATGCTTCTTCTTAATGATATTGTTTCTTTCTGGATGCGTTGGCTACACACCCACTTATTATAGTGATAATATTGAATTCATTATTTATGGTTTACAAGCTAATGATAAAGATGAAATCCATGTTTATGTAGATAACCAAGAAACTGAATTAGAAAAAGAAAAAATATCTCAAAATAATTATCCCAATCACAAGCATAATGTTTCCTCAAAGACAATATATGGAGGTAAAGAAATCTTATATTGTTCATCAGAAGAATACAAAACATCTGAAAATGAATCTTTTTATAACATTAGCTTTAAGATAAAGCGAGAATATAAAAATAAAACGATAAAAGTTACAAGAACAGGAAAACCAGATAAAACCATCAACCTATATTACCAAATAACTGATGAAAAATGGGCAAGCGGAAAAGCCGAAATTTCCAGAAAAGCAGACACAACAGCAGCAATCTTATTACTACCAACCAATACTTACGAAACTCTTTCAATATGTGGACAGGCCTTTGGGAACGTTTTTAAAGGAGATCCTCATACAGGAGGTATTGTTATATCATGTTTGGCGTTCATTCCAATGGCTATTGGAGTTGATATTTACAATGTTGTTATTGGGCTCCCAAGTACGGTAATCATAAATCCTTGGACAAACTATCAAATACAACAAAACGATGAAAATTGTTTATAAGTAAATAACTTGTCATCAACGTCAATAACTTTTCTTTCAAGGTTTACATACCTGATTTATGATAAAAGATTGTCCCGAAGACCTAACGAGATTCCAACTCACTTAATGTATTGAAAAACAAAGAAACTCATACAAACGAGTTCGGAAAAACCTCCCAAAATGCAATTTTTGAAAATTGAACATTCGAACTCGCTGAAAGCCTTGGAAAATAAAGAAAAAGCAGCCATTTTACAGGCTGCTGTTTGTATTGGTGATGCTTAACTCACGGTTTACGAGCTAAAATACCCTACAAAGATTTAAAATATCTTGCATATAGTAATTTCTCAATATAAAATATTTCAACGGTTTACAGGTAGATTTTTTTATTGTGTTTCGCAATATCAGATGATCTTCTTTGAAACGTTCTCCGTGCTCTTAAAACATTCATGCAGGCCATGAACGGTGAACTTAAAAACCTGCGGGTATCGCATAAGAGTACCTGTAAACCGTGTTTATGAGGAAAAAATGTCTGATTTAACAAAATTAAAAAAGATAGAAACATTAGCCAGTTTTGCAAAATTTTTAGGATACAAAGAAAGTTCCTTGGCTTATATTCTTTACTCACGTCAATATACCAATAAATATATTCATTTTACTATTCCCAAAAAGAAAGGTGGCGTAAGAGATATTTATGCTCCAGACAATAAACTTAAAAGATTACAGAAAATATTAGCGGAGCATTTGCAGTTATGTTATGAAGATATTCAGCAGCTTCATTTAGAGACAAATAGTATCAAAAAGAAGATTGTTCATGGGTATAGAAAAAATACATCCATAGAAACAAACGCATATTGTCATAGAAATAAAGATTTGTTTTAAATTTGGATTTAGACAATTTCTTTCCTAGTATTAACTTTGGACGAGTTTATGGATTTTTTATAAAGGATAAACATTTTTGTCTTTCTCCTAAAATTGCAACCTTTATAGCACAAATAGCGTGTCATGAAAATCAATTACCACAAGGGGCGCCTACTTCTCCAATAATATCCAATTTTATTGCCAAAATATTAGATACGCATCTATTAAAGTTAGCTAAAAAATATAATTTAACATACACAAGATACGCAGACGATATAACATTTTCATATAATGGAAAGACGTTTCCTGAAGCAGTTGCCTTTTTTAGCAATGAAAAATGGGAAATCGGAGAGGAGCTAAAATCAATCATTATAAGATCCGGATTTAGTTTAAATGCAAATAAAACACGAATGCATTATAATGATTCAAGACAAATGGTTACAGGACTTGTGGTTAACAAAAAAGTAAATATTAAAAATGAATATTACAAAAAATTAAGAGCACAATGTTATTCTTTATTAAAGAAAGGATATTTTTATGTAGATAAAGAAAAATCAGATATTAACGCCTTAAAAAAATTAGAAGGGCGTCTTAATTTTGCTTTTTATGCTAAAAATTTTGAAAATAATTTACATGAAAATGAAGCAGAACAACAACGAGATGCCAAAAGTAAATTAAAGCTTTTTACAGGAAAAAATAAATTTTATGATGATAAGAGAGATGAAAAATATAGTGATATTTCTTTAATAAAAAATTTAACAGCAATTCATAGCATTTATTCTCAGTTTCTACTTTATAAATATTTTATAAAACCTAAAAGCCCTATAATCATGTGTGAAGGAAAAACAGATAATATCTATATAAAGTGTGCTATAGAAAAATTAAAAGATAAACTTAAATTCGAGCATAAACTAAAATTTATTCCCCATTCTAAAACCTTAAAGCTTTTAACTGAATATATCGGTGGAACTAATAAATTAAAAACATTTTGTCAAAACTATAAAAAAATTATGGAAAAACTTCATATAGAGAAACTACCATTTCCGCTCATTATTATTGTAGATAAGGATGATGCTGGACGTAAAGTATTTAAGCATGAAGCTCTTAAGGAAACCCAAAGCAAAGATGTAAAATTTTTACATCCAAATCTTTATGTAGTAATCCTTCCAAGCACTACATCAAAAGATTGTGCTATAGAAGACTATTTCGATAACAAAATCAAAACTTTTGAAGGAAAAACGTTTAATCCAACAAACCAAAAATGTTCAGCCACAGAATTTGGAAAAAGTATTTTTGCAACAAAAGTTGTTCTACCACAGAAGAGTAGCATTGATTTTAGCAAATTTGAACCATTACTAAAAGAAATAAACGATATTATAATAAATCATCCAACTAAATAATATTTATTTTTTCCCCCTCAATCTTATAATCCTGTACTTTTTCAGCCAGGTTTTCATATTCGGCGATGTCGCTTTTATCAAAATCAAACCAGTCGTTGACATTTTTAAGATTAACCAGCTTATCAAAAGGCTTTCGCAGTTTATAAATAAGTTTCTGTCCGTCCAGATAACATTCCTCAAGCATAAGTCTTAGTAGTTTATTCTGTTGCATTGGATTGGCGGTTTTCATAATCTGAGAAACGCTTGTCGCAATATCTAATGTTTCATTAACCGTCATTTGAATATCTTTACTTATATCCGCATATTTTTCGGATGTTTTTTGTAATTCCTCTCGTTTAGCGACAATATTGGCTTTTTCTTCCTGCCATTCCTCTCTGGTTATATCTCCGTCAAAAAATGAATCCTTAATGCGTCTTTCTCTGGCTTCAAGAGTGTTTAATTCCGTTGTGATTTTGCGTTTCATAACCATATTGGCGTCAGATTCTTCAAATAATTTTTTCTGCACACATTTTTTCAGAGGTTCCAAAATATTATGACCAAGTCTTATTTTACTAAAAACTTCATCATCTAACTGTTGTAACAATAAATCTTCACTCACCAAGCCTTGGTTGCAATCTCCGTTATTATGTGTGCAACGTAAATATCTATAAACTCGTCCGCTCTTTTTTGTGTGCATTTCAGAACTAATTGTGCTATCACAATGCGCACATTTAACAAGTTTTCGAAAAACAAACGGAATAGCCGAATAAGCATAAGATCTTACGGCAGTTTTATTACCGGTTAATACGTCATGCACTTTATCAAACAAGGATTTTGAGATGAGAGGTTCGTAAATATGCGGCATTTTTTCACCACGAATAACCATTTCACCATAATAAAACGGATTTTTTAACATCGCATAAATTGTTTCGCGTCCGAGAGGTTTATTATCTTTCGTATGAGTAGAGCATAAATTCATTTCCACGGCAAATTTATGTAAGCTTTGGATAGAATGTAATCCGGTCGCATACATTTCAAACATTTTCTTTACCAATGGCGCACGATCAGGATCGACAATAATATCTTTATTAAAATTTAAATAACCGACCGGTGCCTTGGTCTGATATTTGCCAATCGACCAGTTATAATTCATACCTCTGTTAACATTGTCGCGCAGATTGGCCACATACATTTTACCTGATAGAATTCCCATATCCCAACGCATAATATCCGAAGACGGACTGTTTTTGGTAAGAATTAATCCTTCTTTGCAAAAATGCAGGTCTGTTTTATCTTCCAACAACAAAGCTTCAACATCAACACATTCATTAAAACGTCTTTGAAAACGGTCAATACAATGCACGACAATAGCAGTCTTTTGTTTTTGCTTTCTGACAAAATCTAACATTTCATTAAATTGCACCCTTTTGCCATTGGTAGAGCTTTCAATCGCTCTACATCTTTAACAATAGGAAGACCGATTTTGTTGCAATAGGCTTCCATGGCTTCTTTTTGAGCTTGTAAAGATGCCCCCGGTTCTTGTTCTTTACTTGAAACACGTGCGAATATAACAGCCTGTTTACAAGGTTCTGTCTTGCCATATCTGTATTTTTAGCCATTTTCATTACCTCTTTGTTTTTACACAATATTATTGTCCGCCGCTACGAAAAACTTCGTTTTTCTACTTGCGGGAAAAACTAAATGTTGCATCAAACAAGTTTTTCGCAACATTAAGAGAATTTTGTCGTGTTTAAATGGGAATGTACGCAAAAAAAATGAGCCCGTTTATAACTTTTTCACTAATATTTTGCTGATTTTTCAAAGTATTAACTTCTTTTCTATTTAGCCGGGAAGTTAAAATATCTACATTTAACTATTTTCTAAAATTACCTTTACCGCTGTTGTGTAAAAATAAATAAAATCATCTACCATTTGATTTAGCTCAACATCCGTAACAGCGGAATAAAGAACAGATAGCTCCTCTTTGAGCTGGATATATGTATTTGTCATATTTATGATATGTCGGGATTGAAAAATAATGTAAAACAGGAAATAAAAAATTTGTGATTACCATAAGAAAAATTGTAATTTAACGCCCTTTATACGTATAGCAAAAGAACTTAACTTGTTTTTCAGTAGGTATATTATAAAAATCATCGGAATTAACTTCTTTTCTAAAAAATAAAGAAGTTATCATTAGTACTTGGGAGCCATCCTTATAATTACATTTTATGAAGTTATGGATTAAATTTACCAATATCCACTTTCAAATCCATATTCTTTATCTTTGGGAGTTAGTTTATCCCAGAATCCTTCCTTTTTTATCCAAGCAAAATATTCCTCAGCCGTGCCGTCAAATTCATCTAAAGTACAAAAATTTTGAGAAGGATTAGCACTATTACAATTTACCTCTTTAGCTTTTTGCGCGTTTTTATTACCTTCTTTAGCGTTACTTTTCTTCATATTTGTTTCAAGAGTTTTTTGCATGATCTCACTTTGGTTCTTTTCAAAATAATCAATCATAGCTTTCCCAAGTTCCTCCAGATTATCTATAATATATTTTTGTTCTTTATTTTTTAGAGATATGGTTAATGTTGAAGTTTCTATATCAAAGGACCATTTAGACTTTGCCTGGCCATTCATAGACACTTCTGTTTCTCCTCCCGATATAAATAAATTACATATATCTATTGTGTTCATAACCGGATATGAAAAATTATAACCATGTGTTTTAGCCTTAAAATCAGGTATTTTCGTTATTCTGGCATTATATTCCGAACATTTTTCTATCGTAGGCATTTGTTATTCCTTTTTCTATTATGTAAAATACAAACCGTTTGTTACATTTTATAGAAGTAAGAAATAATGTTTTCTACTAAATCTTTTTACGAAAATAAAATAAAAACCTTTTGAATACCTTTTGTTTAGCCTTTTGTTTCCTATATATAAATATAAAGATATAATGATATAAGAATTAAAAGATTCAGAGATTCAAAAATTAAAAAATAAAATTATAAAAAGATGAAATAACAAATTCAGATATAAAATCATTTAATGAGAAAAATATTAAAATAAAAAATGATAAATTTAATAACAAAGATATGAATACCATAGCTTTATTCCTTATTTACCGTATTTAAATTTTGTTCTTGGGTATAAAATTTTTCATTAAAAGATAATTTTATCTTTATTTTCTATATTCCGTTAAAATCTTAATTTCATATTGTTTTTTTAGATAAATGTATAAGGATATTTTTCATATACAAGTCCCTTTTGTAAAGGGATTTAGGGTTTAATATAAATGTTTCATGGGCAAAACTATATGAAATAAATGGTAAATAAAAATAAACTTATTTTTATCTGCAAATGATTACAGTATTATCTGTATTTTGCATTATGGATTATTTTATTGCAAACGAGGTTATTGCTTATTTCTGTTCAAAACACTAACGACAACCTTTTTTATGGTTTCCATTTCTTCAGATTTACTTTCGGCGATAAGGAGTGTTAAAGCAAACAGAGTGGCGTCATCAATAATTGTCCGACCTAAATCATCGTGTAATATTTCGTTTTTATCCATAAAATATAAGAAACAGCTTGCACCAATACGCTTATTACCATCAAGAAAACTATGATTTTTAACAATTAAATATAAAAGAGTTGCTGCTTTTTCTTCCAAACTCGGATAAAGTTCTTCATTACCAAAGGTTTGATATATCTGATTAACCGAGCTGTTAAAACTTTCATCTTTTGGTTGGGCAAAAACATCACTTGCAAAATCGCCTTTCATTTTATCAATAACGGCTAAAAACTCATCAACTGAAATTTGAATGGCTTCCTTTTGGGTGTTTCCTTTGTTATCAAGTCTTTTATGGTCGAAATCATCTAGTAAATTTAGCCCTTTAACAAATTCTTGTAAAATTTACTGACATTTTGAGCTTGTTCAACGGTTTCTATCTGATTTTCCATACTGCGATTGAGAAGGTCAACTATTTGCTGTAAAGATGACAGTTTTGCTTTTTGTTCTTGGATAACTTTTTGATTGATTGCATATCCTTTAACCAGATAATCTTTCAAAATATTTGTCGCCCAGCGACGAAATTGTACTGCTGTTTTAGATTTTATGCGATAGCCAACAGATAAAATCATATCTAAATTATAATGACTTAACTTTCTTGAAACGGTTCTTTTCCCTTCATTTCGAACTTGTAAGAAATCCTTACATGTTGACGTAAGGTCCAGCTCATCATCGTCATAAATGTTTCTGATGTGCATTGTTATATTTTGTGGAGTTGTTTCAAACAACTTAGCCATCATATCTTGTGTAAGCCAAATCGTTTCATTCTCCAGTTTTGCATCCAGAGAGATTTTACCATCCGCACTGGTATAAATAACAATTTCACCTTTTGATAATGTTTCCTGTTTCATCGCTTGCCTCAAACATTTTTGCTCATTATAAAACATTGTAAGTTAGTAAATTACTAAGATTGCACGAAGACATATCTCATTACTCAATAAACAGCCCGTGGATTCAGAGATTGCTTTTTCATAATAAAACCTATACCAAAAGTAAAATCGTTATCCACGGGTCAAAAAATGAGTCTGACTTAATATTCTTCTGCAAGCATGACTGTTATATCATACCTCTTAGGCTAATTTTTCAGACGCCAGAAACATTTTGAATTTTCTTAATGCCTGACGAACAGAGGTGTGAGAACGTTTACCATAACTGGATTTTTCTCCGGCTGTTTCATATTCAGGCAAGATAGACGCAATATTTTCAACCAAATGCGCTAAAGTATAACCTTCTTTTCTGCAAAGTCTTTCAATGCGTCCCATATAATCAGCGCTTGTTAATTCTGAATATTTATTTTCCAACAACCAATTCTTAAAATTCTTCAACATAGCAAATCTCCTTTTCAATTAAAGTTTTACAGGGTTAACAAATACAGCGACCATTTCTCTCTGAATTCTTTTACATTCAGCCAGACAATCACTAAAATATTGATAGGGAGTTGGTAAGATTGTGTCATCAATTTGTATATACCACATTGTTTTTCCTTTCATAAATAGTTGTTTACTCATTAACTATTTACATTATGCGGTGTATTTGGGACTTCGCGAGCCCCCTAAATTCACTTTTTTGATGACATTTTGCTACAATCTAGGAAATTTAAATAAAAACAATCACTTAACTTCTCGGCTTTTCAGAAAAGAAGTCGTGTGTAATATAAAAAATTATCTTAAAAACGCTTTTGGATAGAAAATTCAACCAAAGATTTTTCATATTCTCTTTGCCAGATGTTGGAACTTTTATCCGTATAAGAGTAAGTCAAAGTTGGCACCAAGCCCCAAACGGCAATATTACGGTTGGAAATTGAAATAGAATAACGCTGCGTGACATCTCTTTCCTTAATTTCCTCAAATTGATAATCCTTAACTGTCCAACGCTCGCCTTTGTAATTGGTAAACAAAACGGAAGGCTCGGCATACACATGAAAACCATAAGGCAATTCAGCACCAAAACCCAATGCAACATTTATCCTGTCATTAGTGTAAGTTCTGTCTTTTGTTTTTTCATATTCGTAGCCGGTGCGGAAAATCAGATATTTTGAAGAATCCAAGGCATAAAACAACCGTAATCTGGCACTTTTAGTATCGCCGTCTAAAATATCACCGTAATCATCATAATAAGTCGGCGTATAAGCTAAAGACAAACTGGCATTAAGCTGTTTGGTAATGTCATAGCCTGTTTCAATCATAAACCCAGTGGAATAGTTATAAGCTTTGTGTCCGAGATAACGCCTTGAAACCGTCGGACCGAAGAAAACATCGCCTTTTTCATAAACATATTTCAGGCCTAAAACATAATACAAATAGGTGTCATCATATTTTTTATCACTATATTTGGAATTATAAATCATCGCTTCATTGCGTAAACGCCAGTTGTCAGACAGCTTAAACTCATAATTTCCACCGGCAGTAATATTAAAACCGACATCTTTTTCCGGCTCGTCCAAGGTGTTGCACATCACCCCGAACATTGTCATCACGCATTGTTCGCCGGAAGTGGTATTGTTGATATTGTTATCCGGTGCCACACCAAAATTAAACCAAACATTCCAATTTTTGTTTTGACGGATGTAGTAAAGGGCTTGCCTAATCCGATATTGTACCGGCAATGGCAGGTCTTTATTTGCTAAAGCCAAGCGATAATGATAATCGGCACGCCACCAGTCTTCTTTTTTGAGATAAAGCTCGGCCAGCCTGAAACGGATATTCGGAATATTAGGCTCATGATCCAAGATAAAATAATAAATATCAATCGCTTCATCGTATTTATGTTGCTTGGTGGCAATCTGTGCCAAAAGATACAAGCGTTCAATCTCTAATTCACGCACATTATAAGGCTTGGCGAGCAGAGCTTTTCTGGCATCATCAAGTTTTCCCTGCACAATTAAGTCTTTGGCAAAGTTTAAAACCTGTTCATGCGTCATGGAAATAACGGTTTTATGGTTACTTCCCTGAGAAGAGACAACCGGCGATGTTTCTTTTGCAGGGGCTGAATTGATACCCAACAGCAGAAACACCGCCAGTATTATGCAAGTCCGATTTGGCATTTAGTTACTGTTGAGCACCGAAACCGATGTTGACCGAGATATTTTTAACCATATCATAATAGTCATCTATCTTATCCGGACCATATTGGGCAATAAATTCATCTTTAGTTAAACCTTCGCTGTTATAACCCCGGCCTTCTTCGTAGTAGACATAACCCGTTGTTTCACTCGGAGTATTTTTTTCTCCATAATAACCGATATTCAAAGCACCGAAAGCCGGATCACTGTGATCTGTTGATCCAGCCTGAATTGCCGCATCAGGATCTGAGGCTAACTGTTTGGCTGTTGTAAAATCATCAACAATATAAGTATCCTGATCTCTGAATTTATAGTCATCAGAATTGTCTTTCCAGTTATTCAGAGTTAACTTGTCTGAGCCACCGTTAACCGAAGTTTCAGCGGTAACGTCATACCAGTTATCAAAGGTCGCTGTCACTGTTTGATTGCCTGATGCAGCATCAAAACTTAAGCGTGCCTCTCCATCCAAGTCTAATGGTGTAGGATTTTGGGTAATTTCGGCACCACCGTTTTCGCCATAAACAACATTAACCGCACCGACAGCCCGGCCGGCAAACTCCATATTTTCGGTTATATTATTTGCTTCTATTTTTTTATCTTCATATCCGCCGGCAAAAACAAAAGTTTCTTTATTAACTCCTTCAAAAAACCGGTTTTGAAAAAGTAGAATCCCTTTGTTAATATACCAAAATCAGAATATACAAGTTTCATATCCTTGGCAGAACTTGAATATGTTGTTTTCTCATCTTTCGTATAATTCATATGAAAAAACTCAAATTTATCAGATTCAGAACCGACATCACGAGCGTCACCTTCGTAAATGCTTACGTCAAAAGCAGGATCTTCCGGTGCAAACCCTAAAGCTATGTCTATCGCTTTTTTTATGTTTGCAACCGTTTGTTTTGTCGGATTTGAAGAATCACTATCATACACACCGGTTGCCGCAAGTTCATCAACCCGTTGGTATAACTTGTCTTTCTGTTCCTCCTTTGTCAACTCTTTGAAAGATTCGACAAATGTGCCCGTATAATATCTGCAGTTGATACCATAACGATAAATCTTTTGACTGGTATTAAATTCATTTTTATGGCCATCACGAACAGATTGATAATTCAATTCGTTTGCCATTCCTTTGTTTCTTGAAAATTCAACACCGTCAATATTGTTGTTTTCATCAAGTGTCAGACGAACGTAAGAATTTTGTTTGTCTTCATGCAAAGTTACCAAATTCAGTTTGGCATTGGTAATATTCAGATCGGCATAGTTGTTAAGAACATTATCGACCTTGTCCTTTATTGTGTCCGGATTATTACGAATCCATTCTTGTGCAGATTTGATATCATCAATATGTCCGGCTAAATCCTGCTGCGTAAAACCAGCCAGAAGCAATGCCTGTTTAATTTCCGGTAATGTGGCATCTTCCAGCTTTTTATCAAGCAAGACTTTCACCATATTGTCAAAAATCTGCTGGTTGCAATCACGCTCTGATTTACACATATTTATCATTAGTTTTTGCCGCAAAAAGAGAACGTGTCCTACTTGCTCTGTTTTCAGGCACTACACCGGCATAAACATCTTCTCCCAAAGTGCCTTTGACTAATTGAGTAAATGCATCCTGATCAGTAATCAAGTTAGAACGCATTTCCGTAACGACCTCGTTGTCATTGGAAGTTGATGTGCTTGTCCCCGGATTATCAGGATTTGTAATATCAGGTATTGTCGGAGGTAAAAAGCTGTGTCCTCCACCACCTCCGCCACCACAAGCGGATAACATAGTTGAAAGGGTTAAGGCTGCAATAAGTGATAATTTTTTCATATCTGGTCTCCAAAATTTAGTAAAAAATGTTAAAATTGCTTATTTTTTCTGCATGCCAACGCCGATTTGCATTTCCAAAACATTAATCAGATCTTTTTCAATCTTATGTCCCGGATTTTTTCGGTCATCAACTTCAATCTTTTCACCGTCAGTCAGGCTTTCTTCGTGATACATGACATAACCGGTTGCTTCGCTAGGAACACCATCTTTGCCATAGTAACCCATATCCATAGCGCCGGTGTATCCTTCACTATTTTTGTCCCAGGCTTCTTTTATAAAATCCGTATTCTCATATTTATCAAAGCCATCAAAATTTTGCGAACCATTGCCTTTTACACCATCAATATTATTGCTGCCAAGCCGGTAAATTTAAATCGGTTGTCATCAATCTTGTCTCCACCGGAAAATGAAATACTGCCGGTATTGGTATTAAGATTTTTGGTTACATCAACATCATACCAGTTGTTAAAAGTTACATTTAACTTTTCTTCTCCGTTGGCAAACTTAAGCGTAGCCTTACCTCCATCAAGCTGCAGAGTATCGCTTTCTACAATTCCGTAATCGCCGTCAATGATTTTCTTATAATTGACACCACCAACGGCGTCTCCTGTAAATTCAAGACTTGCGAACTTTGTCGGATCAACCTTCATCGTATCATATCCGCCAGCAAATACTTTATTCGCATGAATTTCTTCTATATCATCAGGATCTGCGCCTGTACGGGTTTCATCCCATTTTATAAGGCCGAAATCAGAATAAAGAAGATTACCGGTGCCATTTCTCAAATTTTTGGCATAGCTTGTGTAGACGGTATCAATTTTTCTATCAAGAATCTCATGGTCAAGAGTGGTTGTATCTGTTAAATCAGCAATATCTTTGGAGATTGTATCTTTCATATTTAATAAGCTGTCATCACCAGTAAGCAAATTTTCTGCAATTCTTTCTTGAAGCTTTAATTGTAATTTTTCTTTGATTAAGGCTAAATCCGGCTCTGTATTTTCATCATAACCGGAGATTTCAATATAAAGCCGACCTCCGCCATACTGAAACTCATATATATGTAATTTATCATTGCCGGCAAATGTGTTTTCTCCGGTTTTGCTTAGTTTATCGCCAAGAGCTTCCGCACCAAAATCATTTTCGGAAATCTCTATGCCATTGATGTTTTTCGTATCATTATCAATAGTAAAGTTAATGAAACCGTCTTGATGAGCCGTTTCTTCAACAAGGTGTAGTTTGGCATTATCAAGATAAACTGATTTTTCCGTGCCATACATCTTATACATTTTTTCCGCATGGCGTTTTATCATATATTTGCGGTTGGCAATCCAATCTATCAAATCTTGCTCATTTTCCGGTAAATCTTCAAAACCGGCTAAAATCAAATAAGGACGTAAATTCTCTGCTGCTTTTTCATCAATATTGTTTTCAACTAAATGCGTGTTCATGTCACTAAAAGCTTCATCAATCGGATTGCCAGCATTTCTGGCAAACATCATCATTCTGGATTTTCCACCTGTTGCTTTACTATACAATTCTTCGCGTTTGACCTTATTAGACAGTCCGTCATTTGTCATACAGGTTACACCTTCACAAGTAACAGACGGATTGTCTGGATTATCAGGTAAAGTTGAAGGTGGAATAAAACTGTGTCCGCCACCACCTCCGCCACAAGCGGATAACATGGTTGAAAGAGTTAAGGCGGCTACAAAAGATAATCTTTTCATTAGTCTCTCCATAAGTCATGAGTATCAAATTATAGCGTATTATACGAAAACCAACCTTTGTGACCGGTGACTGAAAAACAGATTTATCCGAAAGCTAAAGAAAGCAAGCTATTATTTTTTCTTGTTTTTTTCTCAAAATAAAAAGTGCGAAAGTTGCAAAAACCGGTTGATTTTATGGTTCTAATAAAATGACCGGGATTTATAAGAAATTTTTAGGAGAAAACAATGGCTGTAATAGGTTATATTCGGGTTAGTTCTACTAAGCAAACCCTTGAACATCAACACTTTGAGATTGAACAATATGCAAAAAATCAGGGACTAACGATTGACACTTGGGTAGAAGAAAAAATATCTTCCAGAAAAGCCCTAAAAAACCGCAAACTTGGCACCTTATTAGATAATTTACAGGAAAATGATATTTTAATCTCTTGTGAAATATCCCGTTTAGGACGCTCTTTGCTTGAGGTTATGAGGATTTTAGAAATCTGCCTATCAAAAAACTGTCAAGTCTGGACACTCAAAGAAAACTACCGATTAGGCAACGACATACAGTCAAAAGTTCTGGCTTTTGCCTTTGGATTGGCCGCAGAGATTGAGAGAAACCTCATCTCCCAACGCACAAAATCATCACTTGCCAACCTCAAAGCTTCAGGTAAAAAACTCGGCCGGCCACTTGCTGCTGAATCTCAAAAACTTAAATTATCCAAAAACACGCGCAAAATAAAAAATCTGTTGGCAAAAGGCATTTCAAAATCCCAGATTGCCAGAATCCTCGGCGTCCAACGCAGTACGCTAAGAAGATTTATTGAGAGACAGGGGTAAAACAACAGTTCTTATTTATGTGAATTCACTAATTTTTATGTCAATTATCCATTATAAGGCCGAGGATATGCAATATTATACAAATATTAATGAAACCAAACAAAAACAAGCCCAACAAGCTGTATTTATGGCTACGGGAGAAAATACGACCGAGCAATATATCTCTGTGATGAAATATTGCAAAGAAAAGCGGTTGCCGATTGTAAATCTCTTTATCGAGAAGTCTGACGATGAGGAAAAACTTTATCAGATGATGAATGACGCTATGGAATTTGCCGCAAGAGAAGGTGCAAACAATGGCAAAAAGACAGCTCTTGTCTTTGCAAGCAAGAATAATTTACCTCGCTTTGTGAATTTGTTATCCATTAGACAAGCCATTTTAGATGATTGTACAGAGCTTCATCTGGCAAAATCCAAAACAATATTTCGCAGAAACAATTAAAGCGGACTTCACAAAATTCAAAAAAAGAGGTAGCCGAAACTACCTCTCTTCCGTTTAATAATTAAGTCCTTGGAAGATTTTGCATGATTTTATATTCAATTCCGGGACAGACACATTCGCCAATAACATCTCGTATAAGTTCATCATTATTAAGCGCAAAGCTGGGAATTTTATAATCATCCGGCAATCCTGTTAATAAGAGCAATTCTTTAATCGTGTAGGCTCTGGCATTATTATAGGTGCCATCGGGTTGTAATGTTCCCGGATGACAAGAAACCATACCTCCCATTCCGGCGGATTTCATTAAGATAGATCCGCAAGGCTCGTCCCATTTTGCTCTGCGCCAGGAACTGCGATAAAATTCCGCATCCGAACCATTTTCATTTACAGGCTTCCAAGGATCCGGATTTAGAAAAGCGGAGCAACCTGTTGGTGTATGTTTCATAACGTCCGTATAACGTTTGTCCCAATATGGTGCATAATGATATGGAATGTCGCTGATTTCTCCGGCTTCTAAAGGTGGAAGGTGACTAATCGCATCACGCACCGTCTTTTTAACTGTTTCCTTTTCTGGTAATTCCCAAGGAGAAAGTTTAGACGCGAGGATAAAAGCTCTGCGGCGATGTTGCGGTATTCCATAATCAGAGGCGTTAAGCACCTTGATAGTCATATATTTATAGCCAAGCTCGTTTAGTTTTGCCTTGATAATGTCAACCACTTTGCTTTTACCGCCTACTTTTGCACTTAAGAAAGCAGGCACATTTTCAATCATAACATGCTGATTGACGGCATTAACTTTTTCAAGATACCATAGACCTCTTTCATAAAGAAATGCCCGAGGATTACTAATATCTCTTTTGCCAGCGGTGGAAAAATCTTGACATGGCGGGGACATTAATGTCAGCGTGGCTTTAGTTTCAATATGTTTTGCCACAATTTTATTGAAAACCTCATCATCCATAATATCGCCGGGAATCATGGTTGTATTTTTATATTTTTCATTATACCAAAGAGCTCGGTCGCCTAAAAGCTCATTGGCAACAGCAGATTCCAGACCTAAGCTGGGTAAAAATGTTTCACCAATACCCGCGCAGCTAAATAAAGAAGAGTAATAAACCTTATTCATCATTAATTCTCCTCAATAACTGCATTGTTAGTGGTTTCAGAATAAAGAGACCATTTGCTGTTATGCTTTTCTGAAGCAAACATATCAAGATAAGCTCCCTCCGGAAACATTTGTTCAATGAGTGCATAGTAATGATTTTTAGCGTCAACTTCTTCATTTTTATGCAAATTCAAAACAGATGCTTCTTGATATTCGCTTTTCAGCCCATCTCCTTTCGTGCAGATTAAAAGTTGTTTATGCTGGTTTTTAATAAATTTGCCAACAGATGAGGCCATATAATTCCATACTAAAGATTCTTGGTATTCAAATCCTAAATTTTGAACTAAACATAGTATTTTTGAAAGATTTTTGTTGTCAGTCCAAGCCAACAAAACCGAATTGTTATTAGCCGGTATGGATAATTGACTCAAATCCTTAAGTGGGGTTGCAACATTAGAAAAGTCAGCATAGATTACATCAAAAGTTTTATCTGAAAGAACGGTAGCATTTTTTCTCGTCAATTTGCTGAATTTTATTGCGTCCTGGAGTGCCTTTTCTTTAAGTTTATTTTGATTGGCTTCATGTTTTGCTTGTGTTTGTGTATTTGATGAGGTCATAGCAGATAACAGATCTTTTTCCATTTTACGGATTTTAAGAGCTAATTTCAAAGAAGGATATTCTTCATTTTCTCTTGCATATTTATAAGTTTTTTCTTTTAGTTTATCATTAGCCAACTGTTCCAGTTCCCATGCTTTTTTTGGTGTCATATTTCCAATTTGTTTTGATAAATTCTTCTTTGGTTAACTTCTTTCTGCTTTACCGGGAAGTTGATTGGATAAATCGGTTCTGGAACCTTGAGCCGTATCAATAGTTTTGAAAAATTTACCTAAACGTGCTTGTGCTTCAAAAACAATAGCGGCGTGTTTCCAGGCTCTTTGATAAAGTTTATCCATATTTTCTTTTGTCAGAGCATTTTTCTGAGCCAATTTGAAAGCAGCTTTGGCAATTTCTTCATTAATCTCAATAAAAGTGATAAGATTCTCCGGTGTCGCAGGAACTGTAACTGCTTCATAAGTATTACCGACAGGGATAAGAGCTGTTGAAGTCGGAGGAGTAGGATTGTTATCGGTAGAATTATCGTTAGCTATTTGCTTATGGCTATCAATCTCTGTGTATTCGACATCAATAATTTTTTCAGGAATAGCAGGCAGATTAAAATCTTTCGGCGCACCATAAATTTGGGTTTCATTGTGGAATGTGGTTTCTGTTTCTAAAATTGCGTTGCTCATTATTTTATCTTTCAAAATGTCCTTGCGAACCATTCGCTTGGTACATTTTCTTTATATTACAACTAGCCACATAAGTCGCCGTGACACGTCATGCCACAACATGACATTTGTAGACAGAAAATGCGGTTTTGCGTCTAAGTGAGATTACTCTTGTCGGTATATTAAGGATTTTTGATATTTTTTATTCTCGTGAGCAAGGCTAACAGCACCTTTTTTAATAACAACCTCTCCAGCCTCATCGTGAGCCTGCGGCGCATTTTTACCACCGCTTCCCCTTGCTCCGAAGGCAAGCCCTAAAGTTCAATTATATTCCAATTATATATATAATTGAAATTTCGTTTTATATAACCAAACTTAATTGCTAGGCTACTCAAAAAATATAGATGAAATGAGTAGTAATGAGCTTCGAAACGAGCCAAAATAGCGGATTCGCACCGAATGAAGCACCTTCATCCTTAAGGAAGAGGGTTCAAAAGATTTTGGCCGCAAAATTAACATCTCGGCAAATAGAAGAAGGTTTTCTTTATACTAAAGAGCTGATGCTTGTGCTGGGATGTTCAGAAAGAACGCTCATCCGGTGGCGGAAACTTCGGAAACAGGGAGATAAAACGGTGGGAATTCCTTGTTACAATACGGTGGGGACGTATAAATATTATCTTGATGATATTTGCCAGTATTTTATTAGCCACATAAATTAAGAGGTCTGCGAAATAAGAAACGCGGACCTTTTTTGTATCTGCACTATAAAAAAACAACTTCCCGGTTTTTGAGAAAGGAAGTTGTTATGCCTGTATAAAAATAACTTGTCATCAACATCAATAACTTTTCTTTCAAGGCTTTTGGTACCTGATTTATGATAATCGACTATCCCGAAGACCTAACGAGATTCCAACTCACTCAATGTATTGAAAAACAAGGAAACAATAACAAACGAGTTCGGAAAAACCTCCCAAAACGCAATTTTTGAAAATTGAACATTCGAACTCGCTGAAAGCCTTGGTTTACATAGCAAAACAGCGCCCTAAAAAGAGCGCCGTTTGTATTGGTGATCCCAACGAGATTCGAACTCGTATCGCCACCGTGAAAGGGTGGTGTCCTAACCATTAGACGATGGGACCGTTAGGACTTCAAAATAATAAGGACACCAGCTTGATTCTCTAAAACTCGTATCGCTTGACACCTCGGCGCTCACTCGTTAAGACAATCAAGATGTTGCAGACAAAAAATTAACACCGTTAATTTTTTACTTAGCCATCCTAACCATTAGACGATGGGACCGTTAGGGCTTTTCAGCAGCAATCTGCCAAAAAACTAACGAATGTATATATGCAAATATCGTTCAGGTCAAGACATATTTTTAAAAATTTGCAAAAAAATTTTCATTCGGCCGGGTTTTCTTCAAAAGAAGCCTTCAGCTGCGGGTTTAAAACCTTTACGATTTCGCTCATATGCACCAGCTTTATTTTCTTTTCCGGCAGGCGGGGCAGCCATTCTTTCAGCGCCTGATACGTTGCGCTCTTCGGATGGCCGATGGCAACCACATAACCGTTGCGTCGGGCAATATTTTCTGCCAGGCGCAGTTGTTTGTTCACATAGTCGACCCGGTTTTCGTTATCCAAAAAAACGTGACGGTGCGCATAAGCCACCCGTTTTTCACGGGCAACACTGCGGCCGACCGATTGAGCCGACGTCTTGGAATCCAGAAAAAATAGATTATTATCGCGCAAAACGTCCATCACATAGTTCATCCGCCGTTTGTCTTCCGTAAACTGCGATCCCATGTGATTATTGATGCCGCGGACATTTTTAAATTTTTGCAGCATGGTTTGCAGTCCGTTTTTTATTTCGGCCTCGTCCATTTCCGTCGTTAAGGTATCAGGCGCCAGATTAGCCTTGGTTTTAGGTTCCATGGGCACATGTATCATGATTTCGTGACCGGCCTGGACTGCCTTTTTTACCTGCCGGTTCAATCCGGTTCCGTAGGTAAGGAAAGAGGAAGTCAACGGCGCGTTCAAACGGCTGATATCCGCCGTGCGGCGCTGATTGATGCCCATGTCGTCAATAACAACGGCAATTACCGGTTCCGGACCGAAATAATAAGGTTTGCGGCTCAGGGTAACATGAACATTTTTGATGTCCTTATGGCGATTATATACAAAATAGCCGTCGCGGGAATCGGAAAATTCATCTCGAACCTCGCTTTCGGGCAGTTCCTCCTCATAAAGCTCATAAGACTTGCGATCGGCCAAGTCATTTTTTTCGACATGGCACAAAACGTCCCAAATGCCGTCAGACGTGCTGACACCGGTTGAAACGCCGTTTTCCACCATCCCGGCAATGCGATAGGAAATATCCGTTTCCTCTTCGTCCGTAAACAAAGCCTGCGCCAGATACTCGGCATCAATTTTCTCCGCAGCGGCAATATTCACATCTTCGGTATCATCATGCAAAAAACGGTTTCCCGGTTCGGGAAAAGGCGTCAACGGCTGATAGCGATAATAGCAAAGTTCCGTTTCCGACTGCGCCGGAACCGTATCCAATACAATCAGCGCCGTCGGCACGGCACCGGCAAAAAGAGCCGCATTATCATCGTTTCTCTGCCAAAATTCGAGAAACAAAGCCGCCGCCAATAATGCCGCAAAAATAAAAAAGCTCCCTGCCGCCGGCCATTTAAGCCGACGGGGGAGATTTTTCCGCTGCAACCTTTTTGTTTTTCCGGCGGCCTTTGTCAAGACTTAATCTTTCTTGCGCAGGGTCGGAAAGGCTATAACGTCGCGAATGGTATCGGCACCGGTCAACAAAATGGCCAAACGGTCAATGCCCATGCCCATGCCGCCGGTCGGAGGCAGACCGTTCTCAAGCGCGACGACATAATCTTCATCCAGCATCTGAGCTTCGTCATCGCCGGCATCGCGGGCGGCACACTGCGCGTCAAAACGCTCCTTCTGCTCCAGCGGATTGGATAACTCGGAATAAGCGCAGCCGATTTCCATGCCGGCAATATAGGCGTCGAAATGCTCGACCAACCGCGGATTGGAACGATGCGTTTTGGCCAGCGGCGAAACGTCGCGCGGCATATCCATGACCAAAATCGGCTGAATCAGATTATGCTCAACCTTTTCGTCAAACACCTCCTGAACAACTTTACCCCAGCATGAGCAGGACGACGCGTCAACTCCGGCGGATTTGGCCATGGCCTTGGCCTCTTCCAGCGTTTCGGCCTGCATAAGGTCAATACCGGCGTATTCTTTAACCAAATCAACAATCGACTTGCGGGCAAAACCCTTGGAAAGATCAATTTCATGTTCGCCGAACCTGATGACGTCGGTACCAAGAACTTTCTCGGCAACGTAAGGAATCAAACTGGCAAACAAATCGGCCATGTCATTGTAATCGGCATAGGCCTGATAGGCTTCCAGACCGGTAAATTCCGGATTATGGCTTTTATCAATACCTTCGTTGCGGAAGTTGCGGCCGATTTCAAACACGCGGTCAAAACCGCCGACGATCAGACGCTTCAGATAAAGTTCCGGTGCAATGCGCAGGTACAAATCCATGTCCAGCGAATTGTGATGGGTAATGAACGGTTTGGCGTTGGCGCCGCCCATAATCGGATGCAGCATCGGAGTTTCCACCTCCAGAAAACCGTTCTCCTCAAACCAGCGGCGGACAGCCGAGGTTATCTGGCAACGCTTCTTATAGATTTCCTTGCTGTCCTCATTCATAATAAAGTCAACATAGCGCTGACGATAACGGGCATCGACATCGGTCAGGCCGTGGAACTTCTCCGGCAGCGGCTGCAGCGATTTTGAAATGATGTCAAACTTTTCGGCGGCAATCGAGAGTTCGCCGCGCGGCGTACGGCGTACATAACCGGAAATGCCGACCATATCACCGACGTCCAGGCATTTGAGCCGTTCAATATCTTCCTCGCTCAAATGATTTTTGTGGCAGAAAGCCTGAATTTTTCCGCTTATGTCCTTTATGTCGATAAACATGCCGTTGTTGCGGACGGCCATGGCGCGGCCGGCAACGGTCACGCGGTCTTCGGTATCGGCGCCGGGTTCAAGCTCCTTATATTTTTCCTGAAGGTCGGCGGCAAAAGCGTCAGGGCGGAAACGATACGGATACGGGTTGTACCCCTTGTCCTGCAAAGCCTTTAGTTTGGCAAGGCGGGATTCACGATGGACGTTGGTCTCAATTGTCATTTTTGTTCCTATTTGCGAATTAATTTCAAGTTTTGAACAAACTATAAACGCTGGCAAATATTTTTTCAAGACAATTTGCAAAAGATACTGGACGAAGGGCCGGAAAAAGACTATATTATTAATGAATAAACGGAGAGAAAAATGGAAAAAGATTTGATGAAGGATGCCGGAGAGGCGTCCGCTTTATTGTGGAAGAAAACCGTGGACGCGGTCAAGAAAATCCCGGCGAAGTACAAAGCCTTTTTCGGCGCGGGTTTGATTACGCTTTTTTCGCAGGCCGCCAACGCGGCGCCCAAAGCGCCCGAAAGCAGCCGCGACGACGCCAACTCGGAAATAAGCGCCGAAACCGGCAATAAGGCTGATTTTGAAAAAACCGTCAGTTTTACGGAAGCCGCAAACAGCATGAAGGTCAAAGCCGGCGGCAAATACAAAGGCGTCGACATGAAATTTGCCGAAATGGAAGCCCCGGACGTCGGGCATTTGTTTGAATCGGGCATGAATCCTTACATTATGGGCAGCAACCAATATCTCGGACTGTATCAAATGGACATCGGCGGCACGATGAACACGTTTTTGTTCGGACTGAAGAAAAAAGACAAAGTCGTCTGGCCGGGCGTCGCCAAGGACTATCCCAAGCTTGCCGCCTTGGGCAAAACCACGGAAGCGCGCCGCAGCAAAGCCTTTAAGACCATGTTTGGCGATCTGTCAAAAACCAAAGATTTCCGGCATAAGATGGACGAATATATGCGCATCGTCAAATACGAGCCGGTTTATGCCGCCCTGAGAGAGATTCCGGGACTTGATTTTGACAACCGCGGCGAAGTTTTTCTGGCAACGGTCATGTCGGCCGCCAATCAAAATCCGTCGCCCAAAGTTATTGCCGGCATCTATGGAAAGGCCCTGACCAGAGCAAAAGCCGAAGCCGGCAGACAAAAACGCGGCGTAGCCACGGCCGACATCATCCAAAAGTCGTATGAAGTTCGGAAAGAAAGATGGGGGCTGGCAACCAGATATAAGGAAGAATGCCGTCTGGCGCTCGACTGGCTGCGCTTTGAAGAAGCCATGAACAGCATTAAGCTGGCGAGAGCCAAACACGAGAAAAAAGCGGCCGAGCTTCGAAACGCGATGAAACCGCTGGTACCGTTCGCGCCGGTCAGTTCGCTGGCCGTTGCCCAAAAGCCGCATCCGCAGGCGCTGAAAATGCCGCCGCAGCTGATTAAGGCCGCAAAAGGCAAGAAAGGAAGATAGCATTTCCGCTTGACAGCAGAAAAGAACTAAAGTAGAACATTTACATCGGTGTTCTACTTTTTTTATAAGGGCTTTTTGATATGCTGACCCAAAAACAATACCAGCTTTTGATGTTCATCAACAAGGTTATCAAGGAAACCGGCTGCTCGCCTTCCTTTGAAGAAATGAAGGCCGCCGTCGGGCTGAAGTCAAAATCGGGCATTCACGCGTTAATCGAAGCTCTGGAAGAGCGCGAATTTATCCGAAAGCTTCCTCATAAAGCGCGGGCGCTGGAAGTTATCAAAATGCCGAAGTTTAAACCGAAGGCAATCATTGAAGAAGAAAAAAAACGTGAAATCGCCCTGCAAAACAGCGCCGCACAAATTCCGCTTTACGGAAAAATTGCCGCGGGCACGCCGATTGAAGCGATTGCCAACGAAACGGAAAAGGTTTCGGTGCCGTTTGAGATGGTCAACCGCGGCCAGTTTTACGCGCTGACGATTGAAGGCGACTCAATGATTGAGGCCGGTATTCTGGACGGCGACACCGTCATTATCAAAAAAGCCGATACGGCCAATAACGGCGAAATCGTCGTTGCGTTGGTCGATGAAAGCGAGGCTACGCTGAAAATCCTGAAACGCGAGAACAACGAAGTCGTTTTGATTCCCTGTAACAGCGCCTATCAGCCGCGGCGTCTGCCGGCACAACGTGTCCGGGTTCAGGGTGTTCTGGCCGGGCTGATGCGTTCTTATCATTAACCGCATATTTTCCGGCCCTCTCTTTTGAGAGGGCTTTTTTTATAAATCCCGGTTGCAAAATAGAAATCATTCTTTATAATCAATTTTGCCGGCAGGAACGGTTAGACTGCCGGCGGAGTATGACAACTCCTTATAACGAATTAAGTAACCTCCTTTTGTGGAGGATGACGCGATATAAGCCGCTTTTGCGGACGAATAAGCGTGCTGTCGTTATACAGTTGTCAACTCCTCCGCTCTCTTTTGAGAGCGGTTTTGTTTTAACAAAACATGAAGGAGTTGAAAATGAACAGAGAAATTACCGACATTTACAAAAAAGATTTTTTTCTGGACTTCGGAAAACAGATTTCACAAACAAGGCAGCGGCAAGGGCTGGATATTGACGACGTCAGCGAGATGACCGGAATGTCTAAAATAAAAATAAAGAGTATTGAAAAAGGCTGTGAAGAAAGGCTGCTGCGCCTTCCCTTAAGCTGTCTGCTCAACATCTGTTACGCTTTGGACAAGAAGCTGGTTATCTCTTTGCAGGATATGCCGACAGAAAAAGGGATTGACAAGCTGTTGCCAGCTTGACCGCATCAATGGCTGCGGCATGAACCTTCGTTGAAGCGCGCTGCTTCCTATGTACATATCGTGAGGCTCTGCCTTGTGTCTTTTGGATGCCCGGGTTAAACCCGAGCATGACAAGCTGTTGCCAGCTTGACCGCAACACCGGCTGCGGTACGAACCTTTGTTGAAGCGCGCTGCTTCCTATGTACATATCGTGAGGCTCTGCCTTGTGTCTTTTGGATGCCCGGGTTAAACCCGAGCGAAAAACAAGCCCAAATATGACAGAGAGTACTTGACCAGAGAAACCATAAAGGAGATATTCGGGTCAAGCCCGAATATGACAGGGAAGAGGCCGAACGTAACAAGGGAGAAAAATAATACTGTCATTCCCCGGCTTGACCGGGGAATCCATAAAGGAGACGTCCGGCCTGCTGAAAATCCGGAGATATTGTTCCGAAATTGCGGAACTTTTTCAAATCAGGCCCATTTTCTGAGCGGTAACGACGGCCTGCGTACGGTTGGTTACGCCGATGGAGCGCAGCAGAGCGTTGATATGCAGCTTGACGGTAGCCTCGGAAACGCCCATCTCATAGGCAATCTGTTTATTGGACAATCCCTGCGCGACCAGATCCAGAACCTGAGCCTGCCTATTAGTCAGGGTTTTGCCTTTGGGCTTGGCGCCGTTGCCGTTGGCCTGCGCCGTGCCGCCGCTTTCAATCAGAGCCGGCGGGATATAGGTTCCGCCGTCCAAAACCAACTGCAAAGCGCTGTTTAGAATTTTCGGGTCGGAACGTTTGGGAATATAGCCGCAGACACCGCTTTCGAGCACCTTGCGGATGTTGCGCACGTCTTCGGAAGCCGAGACTACTACAAAACGGGCGCATTCGGCCTTTTTGCGCATTTCGCCCAAACCTTCCTCCCAAGGCATGTCGGGCATATCCAGATCCAGCACAACAAGGTCGATTTTCTTTTCCTGATCCAGAATTTTGAGAGCCTGTCCGAAACTTGAGGCCTGCAGAATGACGACATTCGGGTCAATTTGTTCCAGACGCATTCCCAGTCCGTCGCGAAAGAGAGCATGGTCGTCCGCTATAAGAACTTTCATTCTAATCTCCTTTTGTGCAATAGTCACAAAAATCTTTTTCAACCAGCCGAGGATTGAAACAGAAACCGTTAATTTGCTTTGTTATATAATTAACAAATCAACTTTTTAAAGATAGCAGTCCGATTAAAAGTCCGAAGTCCGAATTTTTATTTTTTAGGCGGCAGCAGCAGATATTCTATCCCCGCTTCCTTAAACATTTCTTCCGAAGACCAGTTTGTCGCGCCAGGTGTTCTGCGGCGCGTTTTCGTCAAATTCCGGCTTGTAGGTCACGACCATTTTGATACCCGACTGAATAATTGCGCGGGCGCAATCCGGGCAAGGCATGGAAGTTACATAAATGACGCAGCCTTTCAGCGATGCGCCGATAAGGCAGGCATTGTAAACGGCATTGCGTTCGGCATGCTCGAAGAAGTCATATTTGGTGGGGCGTTCCAGACGTTCGGGCTTGTTGTCGTCAACGCCTCGAACCAAACCGTTGTAGCCGGTGGAACGAATCTCGCGGTCCGAACCGACAACAATGGCGCCGACTTTGGTCGACGGATCCTTCGACCAGGTCGAAACCAGCTCGGCAACTTCCATAAAGCGTTTATGCCATTTATCCGAAAACATATGCCCTCCGTGAGGTTGTTATACTAACGGTTTATATTAGCGCATTATTCCAATTTGACAATAAAAAAACGCCGTTTACAAAGAACGGCGTTTTTTCGGCTGTTTTTTTTCGCTTAAGACGAGGCGGACATGCCGGCGCTGTTTCCGGGACCGCCGGGCAGAACAAACAGGAAAAGCTTTCCGAACGTCCAGAAGATCAGTCCCCGATAAAACATGTCCGCGACAATGCAAAGGAGATTCATCAGCGACGAATTTTCCACAGAGGGAAAAAAGACGGACAAAAACCAGACGACGCCCCAAATCAAAACGAAAAAATTAATACAGGCCAGGCATACCTGACCGGCAATAATCACGCCCCAGGAAATGAGGTTCCAGGGCGGATAAATCCGGCGGCGGTTCCAGACTTTGACGCCGTGACGGTAAATCAGCGGGCAGAGAACGGGAACAAACACCAGCGGCAGCAGTCCGCAGGCAAAGTTCACTACCGCCGACATCGGGCAAACGGACGCAAACGACAGACCGACAAGCAGGCACTGCAATGCAAAGGCCGAAATGCCGACAAGCCACAAAATAGTTGTCTTCTTCATAATGATAGAGAATTAAGTTTGTATTTTCATATTTTTTTCTTAACACGGGCAAACAAATTTTGCAAAGGGAAAAATCTTTAAGAATCGGATGAATAACGTATAGTTTGGCTTGACATTGAGGCAAAAATAACCGATTGTACCTACAGAAATTTTAAATCACTAACAGGAGAAATAAATGAGTGCTATTATCGATATCCATGCAAGAGAAATTTTAGACTCTCGCGGAAATCCGACTGTTGAAGCCGATGTTGTTCTGCAGTCCGGTGCTTTCGGACGCGCAGCCGTTCCTTCCGGCGCTTCTACCGGCGTACACGAAGCCGTTGAACTCCGTGACGGCGACAAAAAGCGTTTCGGCGGCAAAGGCGTTGAAAAAGCCGTTGCCAACGTCAACGACGCCATCTACGACGCTCTGGCCGGTCTGGACGCCGAAGACCAGATTGAAATCGACAGAACCATGATTGAACTCGACGGCACCGAAAACAAAGGCAAGCTCGGCGCCAACGCCATTCTGGCCGTTTCGCTCGCCGTTGCCAAGGCTCAGGCCGAAGAATCCGGTCTTCCGCTGTATCGTTATCTGGGCGGCACCATGGCCCGCACTCTGCCGGTTCCGATGATGAACATCGTTAACGGCGGCCAGCATGCCGACAACCCGATTGACATTCAGGAATTCATGATTATGCCGGTTTCCGCTTCCTCCATCAAAGAAGCCGTCCGCATGGGTGCCGAAATTTTCCACACACTGAAAAAGAACCTGAAAGCTGCCGGACACAACACCAACGTCGGTGATGAAGGCGGTTTCGCACCGAACCTGAAGTCGGCCGAAGAAGCTCTGACCTTCATCGTCAACTCGATCAAAGACGCCGGCTACAAACCGGGCGACGACGTTGTTCTGGCCATTGACGCCGCTTCTTCCGAGTTCTATGAAAACGGCAAATATGAAATGAAGGGCGAAGGCAAGTCCTATACCAGCGCTCAAATGGTTGACTTCTACAAAGACCTTTGCGCCAAATTCCCGATTTTCTCCATTGAAGACGGCATGGCCGAGGACGACTGGGAAGGCTGGGCTATGCTGACCAAAGCCATCGGCGACAAAGTTCAGCTGGTCGGCGACGACTTGTTCGTTACCAACCCGAAACGTCTGGCCATGGGCATTGAAAAAGGCGTTGCCAACTCTATTCTGGTTAAGGTTAACCAGATCGGCTCGCTGACCGAAACCATGAAGGCCGTCGACCTGGCTCAGCGCAACAAATATACCGCCGTGTTGTCGCACCGCTCCGGCGAAACCGAAGACACGACCATCGCCGATATTGCCGTTGCCACCAACTGTGGCCAGATTAAAACCGGTTCGATGTCCCGTACCGACCGTATGGCAAAATACAACCAGCTCATCCGCATTGAGGAAGAACTGGGCGACATGGCTGTCTATGCCGGTAAATCTATTTTGAAAAACAAATAAGATTTATTGAAACCAGAAGAAAAGCCCTCTCATTTGAGAGGGCTTTTTTCATATCAGGGTAATCTTGACCGCCTTGCCGTAGGCTTTGGCCAGCTGGTGCAGATGGCCGAGGTCGACCGGTTTAATGCCGACTTCCAGCAAATCGATAATATTGGCCGGAATGCCGGACAGCTTTTCAACCTGTGCCAGCGACAGGTGCGCGCTGATGCGGGCTTCGCGCAGCTGGCGGGCAATGCCGTTCCTGATTTTGATAATTTCGTAATTTTTGGTTGCCATAATGTTCAACTCCTTCATGTTTTGTTATAAACAAAACCGCTCTCAAAATGAGAGCGGAGGAGTTCGAAACTGTGAAAACGCAGTATGCTTATTCGTCCGCAAAAGCGGCTTATCTCGCATCATCCTCCATAAAGGAAGTTATATTAATGTTTTCAAGGAGTTTCGACACTCCGCCGCCGGTCTAACCGTTTCCGTCGGCAGAAATGATTATAAAGGCTAAAAGCTATTTTGCAACGCCTTTTTTCTAGATTCCCGTGTCGAGCACGGGAATGACAAGAGAGGAAAAGCACGGGAATGACAGAAAGAGGGAGGTCGGCGGGGAATGACGAGTAAATAATCGTCATGTTCAGCCTTGAGCCAGACATCCTCTTTTGGATTGCCAGATCAAGTCCGGCAATGACAAGAGGGGAGAGGCAATGACGAAAAGAAAAATAAGCATGGGAATGACAAAAGAGAAAAAGCCCGGTAATGACAGGAGAGAGTGTGAAAGCCCGAGGGGAACAGGAAAAGAAACATGTCGGGGAAAATAGGAGAGAAAAGAATTACTCTCCAGACAAAACAAACGAACGGCGTATTGTTCAGCGGTCAAGGACAGTCGTAGACATGCAGGCAGACTGCGGCGCCATTTTTCTTTTTTCCCGGGCGGCCAAAATCATCAGCGGCGACTTCAGGAGTTTTATCGGGACATCGCGCTGAATTTTTCTGAGCATCAGGCGCGCCTTGGTTTCCAGCTCCCGACTGTCATGTTCGGCCGGCGTATACTGAATATAGGTCGGCGACGTATTGAGCGCATTTATCCAATCCTTTTCGCGCACCGGTTCGGCAAACAGAACCGGATCAAAGACCAGTCTTTCGCGTTTGGCGCTGTTTTGATAGACCGGCAGATCCAGACACATGGCGACATGATGTTCGCGCCACATCAGATAATCGACCCCGGCGGCATTGTCTCCGGGGATACGGGCGACAATCATCGACGGCAGTTTTTCCCCGGACGAAACGCTGCGCAGCGCTGCCGGCGCATTCTGTTTCATTTCGCGGAACAAATCCTCGCTTATTTTCGACTTGCTGCACCATATATTCAGCGGTTCGACGCCGAAATCGCGGCGGACGCGCGCAGACAGCAAATGAGCAAAAGCGCTGCAAGCCTCGTTACGGTACTGATATTCGCCGTCCGGAAACAATTCCCGCTTCAGTTTCTGGAACAGGGCATTGTAACTTTCCGTTTTTTCGTAATCAAGTTTAAGAGTTTCGGGCATCGTCGCGTCCTTTGCTGAAATTTTCGGAAAAGCGCGCATTGCGGCGAAGTTTCATCGCTTCCATAAACAATGCCGAATTACGCGGCTGAAAATGTGTTGAATTGCAGTCGACCCGGCTGACAAACATTTTGGCATGACGGCTCAAATCCATGGCCGGATCCTTGTCCAGCCAATAGCCGCTGCCGCCGTAGACCGAAGTGTCTTTTCCGGCTTCTGCACCGAACCGGCAGCCGGAAACGTTGAAATATGCCGCGCCGCCGGCGCTCAAAACCTTCTTCCAGTCTTTTTCGAGCACGGGCGCATTGAAAATTATCGGATCAAAGACCAGACGCTCGGTCTTTTTGCTGTCTTTATAAACCGGCAGGTCGAGCGCCAGCGCGACATGGTAGCCTTCCCATTCGCGTTTGCCGGTACCAAGCCCGTTGTCGGTTGCAAACTGCGCCTCAAGCCTTTTGCCGGCCTGCGGCAGGCTCCAGACTTTAAGCGGCATCATTCCCTCTGCTTTTGCCTTTTCGGCCAGCAGATGCGCAAAGGCAAAACAGCAGCCGTTGCGATAGGCATATTCCTCACGCGGGAAAAGTTCCTGTTTCCATTGGTTAAACTGCCGGGCATAGCCGATGATTTTTTCATAATCGAGTTCGCTCATCATTCCCGCTCCAAAGCCGCAACCACCGCACGGTCATAACATGAAGCGCCGCGGTTTTCCTGCCGTTCGCGCAGGACTTTCAGACGGTCGGCGACATATTTGTTTTCGTGTTCGCAAACCGGACGGCTCAATTCTTCAATCCAGGCAACGGCTGCGTCACGGCCGCGGTTAAGCACCTCGCCGCTCAGCGAATTGACAACTTTCAGCGGATATCCCCGCCGTTCGACTTCGCGGACAATGTTGCCGGCCTCGCGTACGGTTTCCGGCGCCAGACGCATTTTGGCATAAGGATGCGGAACATGCAGCCCGTTTTGCGGACGTTTGCCGGCCAGCGCTTCGTCAAACTCTTCCCTGCCGCGTTCATAACGGGTGGCAATGTTCAGTTCCAACAGGCGCTTGGGCATGACCGGAACAACAAAATCCACCGCATAGCCCTGCTCTTTGGCATCTTCGGCAATGTCTATCATCTCTTCCGAAGGCAGACCGTCGACAATCACATTATATCTCTGATTCCGGCAGAAATCCAAAGCCACCCAGAAAGCCTCCTCGGCAAACTTCTCAACCAGGCTTTCCCTTTCGCCGTCTTGATTGGTTATCTGCGCGGCATCGTAGCAATCCGGCTCTTTGGAGTTAAGCCGTACCGGCGCCAGCTGATTGAGCTTGAACAAATTGGGGTGGTAAGCCAGCATGTCGTCCTTGCCGAGGCGAACGAAGTTTTCGCCGGAGGCCTTAGCCCGCGAGGTTTTTCCGGAGCCCGGAAACCCCATGATTATGCGCATTTGCGGCCGGCCTTCCGTTTTGGCATTGGGTTTGGCGGCCATGATGTCCTTGAGTATGCGCGTGAAAATCTTTGTCTTTCTGGCTTCGGACAAATAAGAGAGAGACGGAAAATTTCTTTTTCTTGCTCGTTCATTACGAATCGCCTGCGGTAATTAAATATAAGAATATGTTAGCCCAATTTTAGACAAAATAAAGAGCTATTTGGCCAATGTTTAAAGTTCGCGGATGTCGGGCATTTTATACGGCGTATCCAGAGAGGAAACTATGGCTTTTTCGTAACGGGAAGATGGGGCCGAAGCCAAACGCTTTTCCAAATTTCGCTGCCGCACTTTCAGGCTGACCCGTTCCTGAGGCGTCAAGTCACGTCCGAATTCGGCAAAATAGGCTTCGTCGGCTTTGCGGGCGTCGCCGCTGCTGTACAGCGTCCGTCCGGACAGGGCATTATGCACGGTCAGAGCCAGCCCCTGCGCTTCGACGTTTTTCAAATCCCGGCGGAAAGCCACCAGCTCGGCCGCCGATTTGCGCAGTTCGGCCATCGGGTGCTGCACCTGTTGGTTTTTATCCAGCACAACCTTGCCCAGCGCCGCACGGTTAATCAGGTCGCGGCGGTCAAGGTAACGCTCGACGACGTTGCAGTCCAAAATCCGTTTCGGCGCAACCAGAACGGTAACATCGGCCAGATAGCCCTGCGCTTGGGTTTCCTTAACGAAATCTATCATCTCTTCATTCAGCAGACCGTCGATAATGATGCCGTAGCCGTCTTTTTTCAGGCGGTCGGTCACTTCAAAAAAGGCTTCCTCGACAAAGTCGTACAAATACATGTTGTCAGAATAGCAGGAACCGTGGCGGTCGTTGAGCCGAACCGGCTGCATTTGGTGAAGTTCGTACATATGGGGATGATACTGATAAAAATCGTCGACGCTGACGTTGACCAGCGAATCGTCTTCCGCCATCATCCGGCGCGCGACCGAAGACTTTCCCGAACCGGGCAGACCGGTCAGCAGTTTCAGACGGCGGGCGGCAGGATTTTTTGTTTTGCCCGCAGTCAAATCCTTATATATCCGGTCGAATATCCGTTCTTTTTCTTCCTCGTCCAGTTTGGTCAGTTCGATAATCTTCTTATAATCAACATTGCTCATATTTACGAATCGCCGCAGTTGTTAAAATCATGAAATTATCATAAACCAATTTTAGACAAAAACAAAGTTTTTTTCAGCGGGAGGAAAACTTATATTCCGGCGCGGCAAAAGGACGCAGGCAGCCGTCAAGCGCATTGCGAAGCTGTCGGCGTTCGACAGGGTCGGCAATTTTTTCGACCCGGGGCAGCAAAAGCTCGCGCCGACGGCGGAGTTCGGCTGTTTCGGAAGCGGTCAGCGGGCGCGAAAATTCTTTCAGAAACCCGGCAGACGCTCTGTTTCCGCCAAGCTTCCTTCCGTCGGCCGGATTGACAATCTGCAGCTCAAAGCCGAGTTTTTGCAAACTGTCAACATAAGAGGCGTAGTATTCGACCATTTTTTTCGAACGTTCCAGGGCAAAGGAAAAATGGCGGTCGCCTCCGGTTCGGACGGCAATAAAACGCGTCAGCATATTCATGTCCATTATTCGTTTGGGCACAGCCGCGACAACTATCCGCGTGCGGTAGCCCGACTTTTCAAGATATTTGTACATCTGCGGCAGCATTTGTCCGCCCAAGCCGTCAACGGCGACGGAATAAGGCGTTTCTTTCAGACGTTCTATCGCGTAACCCATGACATTACCGCCAAACGCCATAAAGGCGCGGTCGGAAAAAGGGTCGTCATGGCGGTTAAAGCGCGGCGGCCGAACGATATCGGCAAAATGCGGACTACGCTGAAAAATCTCGTCAATCGATAAGACGGCCAGAGAAACGTCCTTTCGGCTCAAGTCCTCAATCAGCCGGGATTTTCCGGAACCCGGCATGCCATAGGTAAAAACCGCCCGACGTTCTGCCGCCGGCATTTTTCCGGACGTTTTTTCGGCAACGATTTCCGCCGCCAGACGGTCGGCTTCTTCCGGTCCCCAATCGAGCCAATAAGGCATTGCGCCGTTTTCGAACATATTTTCTTCCTTCAAACCAAGATTTATATACTATAGCATATTTTAGACAAAAATAAAGAAAATTTTTCTTGCCAAAGGCGGCCATTTTTGATAATAACCTTTTCGTTAAAACGTATTTATTTTAAACTTGTTATATTTATGGAAAGATATGTATTTTTATTTAAGAGACAGCAGTATGAATATCTGACAAAGTCTGTCGCCCTGGCCTCAGGCGCATTGCTGTTGACTTCCGCCGCAACCGCCGTCGGCCTTCTGTTCGCCAAAGACGCAATCGGAGCTTCGGTTTTCGGCGGAACATTTGCCTGGCTTTTGTTTTTTGTTCCGGCGCTGACTGTTCGTTACCGGCATTTCATCTGCGGCAGAATTCCGTTTCGGCTTTTTTTTGCCGTTGACGGCGCTGACGGTTTCGCTGCCGATGGTCTGGATTGTCGCCAAAGCCGGACTGCCGCTGACGTTGCTGGCTTTTGCCTTTGCCGCCGCGTTGTTTTTTTTATACGCTCCGGCGCGGCATGCAGGTCAACCAAACGCGCAGCATCATCAGTCTGTTTTACCTGATGTTTGTCTGCGTCGGCGTGTGCTCGCTGCTTGAGGCGGCGGTTGCCTTGTTCAACGGCAGCGGACCGTCAATGTATGCAACCTTTGTCGTGGCGGCCGTCATTTTCGGCAAAATCAACGTTCACGACGTGTTCCGGTTCCGAACAAGGCTTCCGGAAGGAACCGCTCTGGAAGAAAAGGAAATTGACAAAGTCGTCGAAGAAACGGCCTTAAGCCTGTATTTAAACTTCATCGGCATGATTTTTGTCGCCGATTTTATGAAATTCGTCGTCAAACTGCTGGCTGAAACTCCAAAAAAACGCGTTTCCGATTAGGAAACGCGTTTTTTTGTTTTGTCATGCGGCTAAAAGCCGGAAATGCGTTCCAGCGCGGCTTCGATTTTGGCCTTGTTTTCCAAGGCTTCGGCCTGGCGGCGCTTTTCCTCTTCAACCACCGCGGCAGGCGCCCGTTCAACAAAGCTGGCGTTGCTCAGCTTGCGGGCATAGCCTTCAAGGTTTTTGTTCAGGCCTTCCAGTTCTTTTTTGAGACGCTCCTTTTCGGCGGCAAAATCAATGACACCCTTCAGCGGCAAAAGAATGACCGCTTCGCGGAAAACGCTTTGAACCATGTCTTTGCTGATTTCGGCACCGTCGGCAAAACATTCCAGCTTTTCCAGACGCGCCAGCGAACAGATAATCTGGTTGAATGTTTGCAGATGCGCGCAAGAGGCATTGTTTCCGTCTTTCAGATAGACCGTCAGTCTGGCGCCGGCAGGCAGATTCATCTCGGCCCGCAGCGAACGAACCGCCGTAACGAAGTCAATGACCCAGTCAATGTCGTTCAGTGCCGCGGCATCAATTTCTTCCGCCTGCGGCCAGGGACAATTTATCAGTTTGACCTCGCTCTTAACCAGATTATTCCACAGTTCGGTGGTAATAAACGGCATAAACGGGTGCAGAATAATCAAAATCCGTTTCAGAACCCAGGCAAAAGAAGCGCGGGTTTCGGCTTTTTCTTCCTGATTTTCGCCATAGAGAATCGGTTTAATCATCTCAATATACCAATCGCAGAAAGATCCCCAGACAAACTGATAGACCGCATTGGCCGCGTCCGAAAAACGGAAAGCGTTAAGATTGTCGGTAACCTCCCCGGACGCCTGTTTGGCCTTGGCGATAATCCATTTGTTGACGGCGCTTTTGACTTTGCTTTCATCAAAGTCCGCAGGAAGAACCGCTTCGTTCATTTCGCCGAAACGGGCGGCATTCCAGAGCTTGGTGGCAAAATTGCGGTAACCGGCAATACGGTTTTCGCTCATGTTAATATCGCGCCCCTGCGTTTCCATCGCCGCCATAAAGAAGCGCAGCGCGTCAGCACCGTATTTTTCGATGGTTTCCATCGGGTCAACGGTGTTGCCCTTGGACTTGGACATCTTACGGCCCTGCTCATCGCGGACCAGACCGTGGATATAGCATTTGCGGAACGGAACTTTTTTCATCATGTACATGCTCATCATCATCATTCTGGCAACCCAGAAGAAAATGATATCAAAGCCGGTTACCAGAACCGAAGTCGGATAAAAAGTATCCAAATATTCGGTTTTGTCCGGCCAGCCCAGCGTCGAGAAAGCCCACAGGCCGGACGAGAACCAGGTATCAAGGACATCGGTTTCACGCGTCAGCTCAACATGTTTGCCATAATGTCTGTCGGCGGCGGCCTGTGCTTCTTCGACATTTTCTTCGCAGAAAATTTCGCCGTCCGGACCGTACCAAATCGGCATCTGGTGCCCCCACCAGAGCTGGCGCGAGATGCACCAGGGCTGAATATTGCGCATCCATTCGAAATAGGTTTTCTCATAAGATTTCGGCACAAATTCCATATCGCCGTTCTCTACGGCCTCAATGGCTTTGACGGCCAGCTTCGGCGCATCGACAAACCACTGGTCGGTAAGCATCGGCTCAATAACGACGTTTGAACGGTCGCCGTAAGGGATAACCATCGGGTGATCCTCAATTTTTTCCATCAGGCCGAGTTCTTCCAGCTTTTCAATCGTCTTTTGACGCGCGGTCTGGGTATCCATGCCCGGAAACGGCGTGTTTTCGTTGAGGGTGGCGTCCGGATTCAGAATGTTTATCAGCGGCAGGTTGTGGCGCTTGCCGACCTCAAAGTCGTTGAAGTCATGCGCCGGCGTAATTTTAACCGCGCCGGTACCTTTTTCGGGATCGGCATGCTCGTCGCCGACAATCGGAATCGGACGGTTGACAATCGGAAGAATCGCATTTTTGCCGATTAAGCGCTTCAGCTTCTCATTTTCTTTGGAAACCGCAACCGCCGTATCGCCGAACATGGTTTCCGGACGGGTGGTCGCAATATGGATAAACTGTCCCTCTTCGCCTTCAATCGGATATTTGTAATAATACATTTTGCCGACGGTTTCTTTCTGGACAACCTCCAGGTCGGAAACGGCGGTCATGAACTTGGAATCCCAGTTAACCAGTTTCTTGGCCTTGTAAATCAATCCGTCCTTATACAGGTTTACGAAAATCTTGCGGACGGCGCGGCTCAGCCCCTCGTCCATGGTAAAACGCTCGCGGCTCCAGTCGCAGGAAGCCCCCAGGCGGCGCAGCTGCCTGCAAATGGTGCCGCCGCTCTGTTCTTTCCATTTCCAGACGGTTTCAACAAATTTTTCGCGGCCGAGGTCATGGCGGGTAATGCCTTCTTTGGCCAGATTGCGCTCAACAACCATCTGGGTTGCGATACCGGCGTGATCCATGCCGGGCTGCCAGAGAACCTTTTTGCCGAGCATACGGTTATAACGAATCAGGATATCCTGCAGCGTGTCGTCCAGCGCGTGTCCCATATGCAAAACGCCGGTAACGTTCGGCGGCGGAATGACAACGGCAAAGGCCTCCTTGTTCTTGCTCATGTCGGGCTTGAAATCGCCGCTGTTTTCCCAGTCGGCATAAATCTTTTCTTCAAAGTCTTTCGGGTTGTAGTTTTTCTCTAACATTTTTATTCCTTCAGTGTCTTAATTTTTCGGAAACATCCCGGAGCCTGCATTCGCCTGCTCCGAAAACCTCGTTTCCGTGCCGGTTCTTTCCGGCAAAATTTATAAAAACCGCAAAAAGCCCTCAAGGTTCGGCTTGGGGGCAATAAACATTTACAGGCCGGTCCGGGACTTTCCCTTAAGAACTGACCTTTGCCATCACTCGTTCAATTTCCTTTCTGACCGCCGCTTCGACAATTTCCGGCAGATGGGCGCTCAGCCATTCCCGGGTCTGACGGGTAATCTCCGCCGAGGCAGCCGCCGAGAAATCAAAATCCTGCGCCAGATTTTTTTCGACAATGCCGGTTACAACATCGCGGACAATCGCTTCAATCGTCAGCGAACCGTCGCCGAGTTCAATTTCGGACATGGTCTGCGCGGTCAGCCGCTCTTTAAGCTTTTCCCGTTCGGCGGGGTTTTCTTTCTGTTTTTGCTGCTCGGCAAACATCTTGGCAAAATTGCTGATGATACCGGCCGAGACATCAATCGGATCTTCCGGCTTACTTTTTTCCGCCGGCGTCGTTTCGGAAACCGTTTTTTCCGGCGCAATCTCAGGTTCTGGCGCCGCGACTTCGGCAGCCGGCGTAACCTCTTCAAAGGCGGCGTCAATGACTTCGGGTTCCTTAACCGCTTCGGCTACGGCATTGTCATAAACATTGTCGGTCGGTTCGACCAGTTCTTCTTCCTGAGCGGCAGCCGCAGATTCATCGGCATTTGCATTGAGAATCGCGTTAAGCGTATCGTCATCAACCAGATTATCCAATGAAACATCATCGGCCGCGGGCGTAAAATTTTCCTGATGCGAAGCATCGTCCTCCGCCGAAAAAATGGGTTCGGCATCAAGATCTACGGCCGGCTCGTCAAAATTCAAATCGGGAAGTTCGCTGTCCTCGACAATTTCGGCGTCTTCAGCCGCGGCAATTTCGGACAAACCGACGGGTTCTTCGTCAACGGCCGCAGAGTGTCCGGCTTCAATGTCGTCCAGAACCGGTTCGGCAGGCAGGCTGTCGAACTCGCGGTCAAAATCAAGGTCTAAAGGGTCGGCACCTTCCTCAGCCTTTGTCTCCGGCTGCGCTTCGACGGTCGAAATGTTCGGTTCGACAATCATTGAGGGCGAGAGGGTCAGAACGTCATCGACGGTTTCGGCCGGAGCAGGCCGGGAAACCTCGGGAGCGGGCTGCGGCGCCGCGGCCTGAGGAGCAGGCTCTTCTTTCTGGGCGGCCTTGTGCTGTTCGGCGTTGTCTTCCATCAAAATGTCTTTGATAGAAGACAGAATGTCCTCCATCGACAACTCTTCTTTATCCTCTGTATCCTCTGCCATTTTTCAATTCCTAAATAATTCGCAACAAACTGTCTGTTAAGTTATCAAATTTCTTCCGATTAATCAACGGATAATGACAACCATTTATCCCTGGTTTCCTTATAGAACTTTTTGGGATTGTAAAGATCGACATTCAGGCGCAGATCTTCGGCGGTCAGCTTGCCCATGGAGAGCAGCAGCTGCATGGCGGCAACATAATAGTCGCGGCGCGCCTTAACTTCGTTGACGTTTGAATTCAGCAGTTCCTGATACGCGTCCAAAACATCCAAAATGGTACGGTTGCCGAGCGCTTCTTCCTTCTGAACGCCGTCGAGGGCAATTTCGTTGGCCTTGACCTGATCCTTAATCGACTTAATCTGTGCCTTGTTGGACGTCATCAGCTCCCAGGCGCTGGTCACGTCGGAAACAGCCTGGCGTTCCGCTTCCAAAACCAGCTCCTGCGCCTGCCATTTCTGATATTTGCTCTGGCGGATTTTGGCGCGGGTTTCGCCGGCCGTATAAAGCGGAATGTTCATATTGACGCCCCACTGAACCTCGTCGACCTTGGTATCACGGTTATATGCGCCGTAAGCGGAACCGCTGCTGTCGCTTTTGCTGGTGGTTGCCGAACCGTCCAGGGTTACCGACGGCAGCAAGGCGCCGGTATTGGCGGCAACGTCATAAACTTTGGAGTTCAGCAGCTCGCGGGCATAGCGGATGGAATAGTTGTTGGCCTTGGTATATTCCAAAGCTTCCTGAAAGCTGGCGGGGATAAAATCGCCGAGGTTTTCAGGTTCGGACAAATCTTTCGGTGCTTCGCCGATAACCCGGGTATAAACAGCCTTCGACGCCTGCAGGTTTCCCTCGGAAGCGATGCGGTCGGCCTTGGCCTGCGAATAGCGTGCCTGCGCCTGCGAAACGTCGGTACGGGTAACTTCGCCGACATTGAAACGCTCAACCGTTTCGTCCAGGCGTTTTTTCAAAAGCTTTTCGTTGTTTTTCTGGAGGTTGACAATCGCCTCGTCTCTGACTACATCCAAATAGGCGGTTGATGAATCGAGAAAAACGCCCTGCTCCGTATTATACAGGTTGTTTTGTTCGGCGCGGACCATGCTGTCGGCAGACTTTACCGAATTGACGGTCGTAAAGCCGCTGAACACCGGCTGGCTGATTTTGGCGCCGGCCGAAAGCGTGGCGCCGCCGGTCTGCGACGGAACGTTGTTGTTATGAACGTCAGAGTCAGAGTAGCCGCCGGTCAGATAAATGTTGGGGCGGAAGCCGGACTTGGCAATCGCGACGTTTTCGTCTACCGAACGCAGATACGCGCGCTGCGCCTGAAGCGTCGGGTTGGTGTCGTAAGCCGTGCTCAATGCCTCAAAAATCGTTTCGGCCTTTGCACCGCCGGTCGTTAAAGCCGTGGCAAGCAGCAAAGCCGACAGAAATGTTTTTTTCATCAAATTCACCTCTAAATTCAGACTTATTTATTCTGGAGTATATTACAAATTATTCTTATTTTGCAATGACAAATCTTAAAAAACTAATAACCGCAATGTATTTTAGTCAAAGGAATGTTATATATTATTAACCATATTTCAAACAATTTGTCGTAGGGTCGGGATAAAACGGTATGTTATAAAGGCTTAAAGCTCAACAAGGGGGAAAAACTTTGAGTAAGAATCTGCAATCATCAACGAAATTGACAAGGCCAGACTCAAACTGTCAATCGAACACTACATCAAGTACTTCATCGGCAAACGCACCAGCGAAATCAACAAAGACGAGGCGCTGAACGCCATTGCGCTGGCCGTGCGCGAATTTGCCATGGACAAGATGTATGAAACGATGGCACGCTACAACAAAGTCAATTCCAAAAAGAATTTATTATCTCTCAATCGAGTATCTCATCGGCCGCTCGCTGGAAAACAACCTGCACAACCTCGGCCTGTTCAACATTTTGAAAAGCATCAAAATCGACGGCATGCCGGACATCTCCCTGCAGGAAATTTTCGACGCCGAATATGATCCGGCGCTGGGCAACGGCGGCCTGGGACGTCTGGCAGCCTGCTATCTGGACTCTATGGCGTCGCTCGGCATTCCGGGTTTCGGCTACGGCATAAACTATCAGTTCGGCCTGTTTAAGCAGAAATTTGAAAACGGCTATCAGATTGAGCAGGCCGACAGCTGGCTCGGCGAAGACTCTCCGTGGCAGTTTTCCCGGCCGGACCGCACGGTCGAAATTCCGATTTACGGCGAAGTCGAAAACTTCAAGACCGCAACCGGACAGGACAGCTTCATCTGGATGAACACCCAGAAGTTCTACGGCGTACCGTACGATTTTCCGATTGTCGGCTATGACGGCAAATCGGTCAACTATCTGCGGCTGTTCTCGGCCAAGACCGACGACGAGCTGGACATCAACATCTTCAACGAAGGCGGCTATATGGAAGCGGTTAAGGAAAAAATCCAAACCGAAACCATTTCCAAAGTGCTGTATCCGTCCGACGCGATTGAATCGGGCAAGGCGCTGCGCTTTGTTCAGCAGTATTTCTTTGTTTCCTGCGCCATTCAGGACATTATCCGCCGTTTCCTCGAAAAGAGCAACGACTTTGCCAAAATGCCGGATTACGTCGTCTGCCAGCTGAACGACACGCATCCGGCGCTGGCCATTCCCGAGATGATGCGCCTGCTGATGGACGTTCACGGTCAGGAATGGGATACCGCCTGGGAAATTACGACCAAGATTTTCGCCTACACCAACCATACGCTGCTGCCGGAGGCGCTTGAAACCTGGCCGTCGCGCATTGTCGGCAAAATTCTGCCGCGCCATTTGCAGATTATTTACGAAATCAACCGCCGCTTTATGGACTACGCCCGCGAAAAATTCGGCAACGATTCCGAAAAACTCGGCAAGGTTTCGATTGTCAGCGGCGAAGGCGACAACCAGATTATCCGCATGGCCAACCTGTCCATCGTCGGCTCCTTCTCGGTCAACGGCGTTGCCAAACTGCACTCCGAACTGATAAAGACGTCGCTGGTTCCTGAATTTTATGAACTATGGCCGGAAAAATTTACCAATGTTACCAACGGCATAACGCCGCGCCGCTGGCTGCTGCATGCCAACACGGCACTTTCCGACCTCATTTCGAGCAAAATCGGCGAGGATTGGATTACCAATCTGGACCTGCTGGAACAAATCGGCAATTTTGCGGACGACAAAAAATTCGTTCAGCAGTTTATTGACATCAAAAAGCAGAACAAAGCCAGACTGGCGCAAAAGATATTCAAAGCTTCGGGGATTATGGTCAATCCGGACAGCATGTTTATCGTCCACGCCAAACGCATTCACGAGTACAAGCGCCAACTGATGACCATCTTACAGGTCATCGGCGATTATCTGGCCATCATCAAGGACAACGTCAAGCCGACCGTGGCCAAGACTTACATCTTTGCCGGAAAGGCGGCTCCGTCGTACAATTTCGCCAAGCTCATCATCAAGCTGATTAACAACGTGGCCGATGTCATCAATCACGATCCGCGCGTCAATGACATGATTAAGGTCGTGTTTATTCCCGACTACAAGGTTTCGCTGGCCGAAGTTCTGATCCCGGCCGCCGACATCAGCATTCAGAGTTCAACGGCGGGATTTGAGGCCTCAGGCACCGGCAATATGAAATTTGCCCTGAACGGCGCACTGACCGTCGGCACTTATGACGGCGCCAACATCGAAATCCGCGAAGCCGTCGGCGCCGACAACTTCTATTTGTTCGGCCTGCGCGAAGAACAGATTCAGGAAATGCGCAAAAACAACGCATACAATCCGCGCACCTGTTATGAGAACTCGGAATACCTGCGCCGCATTCTGAACGCCGTTAACTCCAACATGTTCTGCGAAAAGGACTATGTGCTGCTGTTTAAGGTTATTTACGAAGAACTGCTGAACCGCGACTACTACTTCCTGCTTGCCGACCTGGAGGCGTTCAACAAAGCGCTGCATGATGCGGAAAAGGATTATACCAATCCGCAGAAATGGGCGAAAAAAGCCATTGTCAACGTGGCTAAAATCGGCTATTTCTCCAGCGACCGCGCCGTTATGGAATATGCCAAAAACATCTGGCATATCAAACCCGTGGATTAAACCGCCGGAACATTATGAAAAACCCCTTCCGAAGAAGGGGTTTTTTTAGTTTCAACGGTCATTTTCGTCATCGTCATATTGACGCGGATCTGGCCCTCTTCCTTTCTTCTTTGGATATTTTTTACGCAGTTCACTGTAATTATACTCTGCATATCCCATTGGTACAACATAAATACCTTTAATGCCGGCATCTTTCAATTCCCCGTCAATATTAGAGATATTGTCACGTGCCATTCGACGCATATCACTGGTAATAGTACTTTCTTTATCACCAATACCCCCACTGTTTGTTGTATCAACACTTTTCTTGAATTTCGCTTCTATTTTCTTTTGAGCCAACTTTTCTTCTTGCGGCAGCATCGCCGTCATCAATGCTCCAACTTCGTTAGGGCTCATATTTCGGAAAGATTTTCCAAAATCAAAAGCTTTGCCTTTTAACTTTTCGTCATTAGCCATATTCCGCAAGAAGTCCTGTTTAATTTTTTCAGGGTCAACAGGGTGGTCTGGATGCTGAAGCCTTTTGGCCAAAGCAATAATGACATCTTCTGCACTTTTCTCCGAATGCGTTTTATAAACTTCAAACAAGTCTTTGGCTGCATTGGAAGCTCCGACAATTTTAATTAAACCGTCTTTATCATTTTCCTCATTAGCTTTTACCGTATTCTCCAAAACTTTACGGATACCGCCACCTTTTTCATACATATCGCGGAACGGCGCATATTCATATTCAGCCTTGAGGTTATTAATCAGGCTGGCATTTTTGTGTTCATCAAAACTCTTACCGTCCTTGGCACAATCCTCCAAAGCACACTCTTCCATCCAATTGGCCAATTTTAATTTATACTCAACTAATTCTTTGGCGCTCAGTTTGCTTTCCGCTTCTTCAAGCATTTTCTTAACCTTGCTTTCGCTGAGGTTCTTGAACAACGGAACCAAGCCGTTGCTGGCGGCGGCAATACGGAAAGTTCCCTCGTCTTCTTCCGGCAAACCGTCAGGAAAATTAACATGGGTCATGCCGCATTTTTTGAGCATACGCATGACGCCTTTGGCATAGCCGTCGGTAATTTTCTTGCCGCCCGGCATGGCATAGCGGATTTCCAGGCGGTCGTTGCCTTTGTCGTCCTTTTTGACGCGGGAATAGATTTTGAAAGCATATTTGACCTTCATGTAGCCGTCTTTGTCGACCTTACCGTCCAGCTCATCGTTTTTGAAGTTGCCCTGATCATAGACAGCCCAGCAGTCCCAACCGCCTTTGAACTTATAACTTTTGAAACCAGTCCAATTCTTCTGTTTATTCATGCCGCCGACGCCAAAAACCCAGTCGTCAATATTGCTGACCAGTTTGCCGTAGTCCACGGTCTGAGCCGCCATGACGGTTTCGTTGCCGCCAAACTCATCGGCAAAATCGCGGGCATCCTGATTGGTATAGCCGGAAGCGGGAATTTCTTCGCGGCCGTCGTTTCCCGGCAGCGGCCGAATCGGCGCTTCTTCCGCTTCGGGCGTTTCCTGTTCATTAATACGTGCCACATCTTCGGCTTCGCGATTGGCGCCGTCGGCTTCGTTATAAGCGGCGGCAAGCTTTTCGTCGATACCATCGGGCAGTTCAATGCCGTGAATACCGCGGCGGTCCAGATAATCGATAATCTGGCGCATCATCTCCACAGTCATTTTGTCAATGTTATCCTGGCTGAAATTAATCTTGCCGTCGCTGACGATAAACCCGGCTGGAAAGCGCGCGTCAGCCATAATAACCGCCATGCAGGGCTGCCCTTTTTTGTCGGCGGCAATCATGGTCTGCGGATTTTTCCTCGGATCATCGTGCGTCGCCGAACGCTGTTTGATGTTATAAAGCCTGGCATACAAATCCGGATTGGCTTCCAGCAGTTTCTGCTGGTCATTCAGCATTTTTGCCGAAGCGGCCAGTTTGTTGTTTTCGGCATTGGTTTTGGTTTCGGCAACGCGGAGGTCATTGCTGATTTTGGCTTCGGAGCGCTCAACCGCGTCCATGACCTTGTTGACATAGGCATTCTGGTTGGTATCAAGCAGTTCCTTATCCAATACATGCGCAAAGCGCGCCTTAATCAGATCGGCGCGGCGAGAATATTCGGGATCGCTCTGATCCGGATACTCGGCGGCCAGAGCCGACATCTCGCTGTCGTAGCGTTCCTTCATTTTGATATAGAAAGTCCGCGGATCTTTGCCGAGGTCGGTTTTCTGCTCGTCAAGCTCTTTCTTTTCTTCTTCCTTGTCCTTTTTCAGGTTTTCGAGCGCCTGGCTGTTGCCGCGGGCGTTGTCGCGCAGTTCCGTCATTTTGTTCGCGTAGAGTCTGCGGATTTCGTCGGCGGTCAAGTCGCCGCTGACGTTTTCAAACTCACGGAATTTCAAATGCCTTAACGGTCTTCTCTCTTCTTCATCAGCCATAGCAACCTCAATTTATATTCAAACCATTATCAATATAGTAGCACATTTTTTCGAAAAATCAACTTTTTTGTCAATATTCCCGTTTTGCACCGAATGGCGCAATCCTTTATATCTTGGGAAAATATCATAAAAAACTTAAAAATATATGAACCGGGAGTTTAAAGGAAATATGACAAAAAAGCATAAAAAAAGCCCCTCTGACGAGGGGCTTGTCCTTAGATTTTGCCGTGGCAGTGTTTATATTTTTTGCCGCTGCCGCAGGGACAAAGGTCATTGCGGGCAACTTTTCCCCAGGTGCGAGGATCTTTGGGGTCAAACTCGGCACGAGAATACTGGAAAGGTTCGTTCTTTTCGTCGCTTTCATAATTGTTCGGCGCACTCGGACGACCGACCAGACTTTCCGGCGTTTCGTGAATCTCCTGCATATTCTGCGCGCGGTTTTCCTGAATCATCAGCGCGTCAAGGGCATCGGTCTGGATTACCGTGCGGCAGATGAGGAACGTAACCTTTTCGCGCAGGTTATCGAGCATGACCGAAAACATATTGAACGCTTCTTTCTTATATTCGTTCAGCGGGTCTTTCTGACCGTAAGCGCGCAGGACAATCGTGTGGCGCATCAGATCAAGAGAGGCGATATGTTCTTTCCAAAGCTGGTCCAGAACCTGCATGAGAACATTCTTTTCAACCATGCGGACAATATTTTCGGGAACACTGGCGTTCTTTTCGGCTATGCGGTTTTCCACCTCGTCAAGGATTTTCTCCTGCATTTTGTCGGCGTCGATTTCCGGCTCGTTGGCCCAATTAGTAATCGGAAGCATAAAGCCGGTAATGCGGTAGAGCTCCTGCTTGAGTTCCTCTTTCTGCCATTCGTTGGGCGCGGAGCCGTGCGGCAGGTAAGCCGAAACCGTATCCGCCAGATATTCCTGGCGCATTTCGCGGATGGTTTCCGAAACATCGTCGGCGGCCATCAGCTCCTTGCGCTGTTCATAAATGACCTTGCGCTGGTCGTTCATGACGTTGTCATATTTGAGCAGGTTTTTGCGAATGTCGAAGTTGCGCTCTTCCACTTTCTGCTGGGCTTTTTCCAGTGCCTTGGAAATCCACGGGTGGATTAGGGCTTCGCCTTCCGGCAGCCCCAGTCGCTGCAGCATGACAGACATTCTTTCCGACCCGAAAATGCGCATCAGGTCGTCTTCCAGCGAAAGGAAAAACTTGGAACGGCCGGGATCGCCCTGACGGCCGGAACGGCCGCGCAGCTGATTGTCGATGCGGCGGCTTTCGTGACGCTCGGTGCCGATGATGTACAAACCGCCGGCGGCGAGAACCTTTTCCTTGTCCTCTTTGATTTTTTCCTTGAGTTTGTTCTTTATCTCTTCAACCTGCTCCGGGGTTTCGTCGCCTTTCAAGACCTCTTTCAGCCTCATGTCAACGTTGCCGCCCAGCTGAATGTCGGTACCGCGGCCGGCCATGTTGGTGGCAATGGTAACGGCACCGGGAACGCCGGCCTGCGCGACAATTGCAGCCTCGCGTTCATGATGACGGGCATTTAAGACCTCAAACGGAAGCTTGGTTCTGGCGCGGAGCAGCTCGGCCACCAGTTCGGACTTTTCAATCGATGTGGTACCGACAAGAACCGGCTGGCCTTTTTCATGCGCAGCCAAAATTTCGTCGATAATCGCTTTGTATTTTTCCTTTTCGGTGCGATAGATGACATCGTGCTCATCAACGCGCTGAACCGGGCGGTTGGTCGGAATTTCGACGCAGCTCAGCCCATAGATGTCGCCGAATTCGGCTTCTTCGGTCATGGCCGTGCCGGTCATGCCTGCCAGTTTGGGATAAAGGCGGAAGTAGTTTTGGAACGTAATGGAAGCCAGCGTCTGATTTTCGGACTGAATGGTTACATGTTCCTTGGCTTCAATCGCCTGATGCAGACCGTCGGAGTAACGGCGGCCTTCCATCATACGGCCTGTAAATTCATCGATAATCATGACTTTGTCGTCCTTGACGATATAGTCAACGTCCCTGATGTGCATTTTATGGGCGCGCAGAGCCTGATTGACGTGATGAACCAGCGAAACGTTGCCGATGTCGTACAGGCCGCCTTCCTTAATCAGCCCAACCTGCTTTAACAACTGTTCGACATGCTCCATGCCGGCTTCGGTCAGGGTTACGGTTTTCTGCTTTTCGTCCTTTTCGTAATCGGCGTCGGTCAGATGCGGAATAATCTTGTCAACGCTGATGTATTTTTCGGAGGAATCCTCGGCGGCGCCGGAAATAATCAGCGGCGTGCGGGCTTCGTCAATCAGAATGGAATCGACCTCGTCGACAATGGCATAGTTGAAATCGCGCTGAACCATTTCCTCGCGGGAAAACTTCATATTGTCGCGCAGGTAGTCGAAACCCAGTTCGTTGTTCGTACCGTAGATAATGTCGGCATTGTAGGCGGCGCGTCGCTCGTCGTCGTTCTTGCCGTGGACAATATAGTCGACGGTCAGGCCGAGGAAGCGGTAAACCTGCCCCATCCATTCGGCGTCGCGTTTGGCCAGATAATCGTTGACAGTCACGATGTGCACGCCCTTGCCTTCAATCGCATTCAGATAGGCGGCCAGTGTCGCGACCAGCGTTTTTCCCTCGCCGGTCTTCATTTCGGCAATCATACCCTTGTGCAGCACAATACCGCCGATAAGCTGGACGTCATAATGGCGCTGCCCCAGCGTTCTTTTGGCAGCCTCGCGGACGACGGCAAAAGCCTCGGGCAAAATATCGTCAAGCGTTTCACCCTCTTTCAGGCGCCGGCGAAACTCGTCGGTTTTGCCTTTGAGTTCGTCATTGTTTAATTTTTCGATTTCGGGTTCCAGGGTGTTGATTTGCTGAACGATCTTGAACTGTCTTTTGACGAATCTGTCGTTGGCGCTGCCAAAAACAGTGCGGGCGAGTTTACCTAACATTACATTTATACCTTATTATTATTCAAAGCTTCTCTACATTTAGTGTTTTAATCAAATAAAGTCAATACTTTGAACTTAAGTTATAAACTACCGGCAAAAAATACTTGGAATAATTTCCATATCTATTATATAACTATGGAAGTTGAAATTTTATTGGAGGTTTTTAGGATGCGAAACAAATATGTAGCCGCCGCAGCGCTCTCTCTGCTGATGATGAATCCGTTCAATGCCGGAGCTGCCGGCAAAAACGGCGTGGCCGCCGTCGTCAACGGCGAAAAAATTACCGTCGCCGAAATGAAACAGGGTTACGAAGACAACCGTCAGATTAAGGAAAAGGTTTCCTTTGACGACTTTTATGAGAAAGCGTTGGAAATCTATGTTAACGGCAAACTGCTGTATCAGGCCGCCGTTGCCGCCGACGTCCTTGAGACTCCGGAATACAAGCGCGCCGTCGATCAGGCCAAGGAAGAAATCGCCCGCAAGGTTTATCTTGAACAGAAAGTCGACAAGAAAGTAACCGACAAGGCCGTCAAAGACCTGTACAACAAATACAAGTCCGAATTTAAGAGCCAGAAGGAAATTCATGCCAAGCACATTCTGGTTGAAGACGAAGGCACCGCCAAGAAGGTTATTGCCGAACTGGGCAAAGGCAAAAAGTTTGACGATTTGGCCAAGCAGTATTCCAAAGACAACGCCGTTGACCTCGGCTACTTCGTAAAAGACCAAATGGTTCCCGAATTCGGCAATGCCGCGTTTGCCATGAAAAAAGGCCAAACGTCCAAGTCGCCGGTAAAAACCAAATTCGGCTATCATGTCATCGAGGTTCTGGACATCAGAGATTCCAAGCCGTTACCGCTGAAGCAGGTTGAACCCGAACTGAAAGCGATGCTGACCCAGCAGGCTATTGCCGAAGTCTTTACGTCCCTGAACAAAGGCGCCAAGATTGAAAGATTCGATTTGGACGGCAAACCGATTACCGATCCGGTTGTTCAGCTTCAGTAATTATTTTATTACCTTCCCAGCCCTCTCAAACGAGAGGGCTATTTTTGTATGACAAAAATAGATGTGGTTCCATTATTGGTATACGAAAAAACAGTAGTTTCATTAATATTTTAATCTTTCCTCAAATCAGGTTATGCTAACCTACAGGTGTGGCTGTTTTACCTCGGCACGAATTTTTATTGAAGCGCGTTGCTTTCTATGTGCATATCGTGAGTTCTTAGCCCCCGGATATACCCGAGTTTGTCCGGTAAGCCTCACAGTTTTAGCTGTCGCCCGACCGCTCGTTAACAGGACGGCACCGCAGCCGGTTCACAGCTTTACCGGAGCGGCTCTCCATGCCAAATCCGAGGGTAACTGTAGTAAAAAAGAGCCCGAACATGACAATAATAAAAAAGAAGCCGAACATGACAGAGAGAACAAAAAGCCCCGCTGAAAAGCGGGGTTTTTTGTTTGACTGTCTGATTATTTCTTCAGGACAACAACACCGGGGAGTTCTTTGCCTTCCATCCATTCGAGGAAAGCGCCGCCGGCCGTTGAGATGTAGCTGAACTTATCGGCAACGCCGGCATTGTCCAGCGCCGAAACGGTATCGCCGCCGCCGGCAACCGTCATCAGCCTGCCTTCCTGCGTGAGGGTGGCAGCATGCTGCGCGACCTTGTTGGTGGCATTGTCAAACGGCTTCAGCTCAAATACGCCCAGCGGGCCATTCCAAACCAGCGTTTTGCATTCGTCCAGCTTTTTGTTAATGGATGCGATGGTCTTTTCGCCGACATCCATCAAAATCCAGCCTTCGGCCGGAATGTGTTCAAGGTCAACCGTCTTGTGCTCGGCTTCAGCCTTGAACTCTTTGGAAACGACGACATCCTGCGGCAGAATAATCTCGCAGTTATTTTCCTTGGCAACTTTCATAATCTCTTTGGCCGTGTCAATCATATCCATCTGCACCAAAGAGTTGGCTTCGTTGACGGTATTGATGCCGCTGGCCTTCATGAAGGTATGAGCCATGCCGCCGGAGATGACCAGCTTGTCTACTTTCTTAACCAGGTTGTTCAACAAGTCAAGCTTGGTGGAAACCTTGGAGCCGCCGACAACGGCCATCAACGGGCGCTGCGGATTGTTCAAGCCGTTGGACAAAGCCTTGACTTCCTCTTCCATCAAACGCCCCATGGCAGCCGGACGCAGTTTGGCGGCGGCAACCATTGAAGCATGAGCGCGGTGCGCGGTTGAGAAAGCGTCGGAAACATAGACGTCAGCCGGTTTGACCAGTTCTTCGGCGAACTTCTCGTCGCCTTTTTTCTCTTCGTTATAAAAACGAAGGTTTTCGAGCAGAAGAACTTCGTCGGCTTTCATGTTCTTAACGGCTTCCTTCAACTTTGGGGCCGATGCAGTCATCAACAAAAACAACCTTGCGGCCAAGCGCCTTTTCCATGTCGCTTGACAATATGGCTGAGCGAATTTTTCATATCGCCTTTGCCTTCCGGACGGCCGAAGTGGCTGATAACCACAACTTTGGCGCCTTTGCCCATCAGTTCCTTAACGGTGGGAACGGTGCGGTCGATGCGGGCCGTGTTGGTAACGTGAAAATTTTCATCCATCGGGACGTTCAAATCGGCGCGCAGCATAACGACTTTGTTTGCCGTTTAAATCGCCCAAATCATCAATCGTTTTGTATTCCATAAGTTTTTCCTTTACAAAAACAAAACCCCTTGATAAGCCAAGAGGGTTTGCTTTATTTCAGATTATCCGTTTACTTTTGGCCATGTGGGCAACGAGGTCGAGAACCTTGTTGGAATAACCCCACTCATTGTCGTACCAGCTGACAACCTTAACAAAGGTCGGGGTCAGCTGAATGCCGGCTTTGGCGTCAAAAGATAGAAGTGCGGGCATCGCCGAGGAAGTCAGACGAAACAACCTGATCTTCGGTATAGCCGAGAATGCCTTTGAGTTCGCCTTCAGAAGCTTCTTTCATGGCTTTGCAGATTTCTTCATAAGAAGTCGGCTTGGCGAGGTTGGCGGTCAGGTCGACAACGGAAACGTCCAACGTCGGAACACGGAAGGACATACCGGTCGGTTGCCGTTCAGGCTCGGGATAACCTTGCCGACGGCTTTGGCGGCGCCGGTCGAAGACGGAATGATGTTGCCGGCAGCGGCACGTCCGCCTCTCCAGTCTTTCATGGACGGGCCGTCACCGGCTTTCTGTGTGGCCGTGGTCGAGTGAACGGTGGTCATCAGGCCGTCAACAATGCCGAACTTGTCGTTCAGAACTTTGGCAATCGGAGCCAGGCAGTTTGTGGTGCAGGAAGCATTGGAAACAAACTGAGTGCCCTTAACATAAGAATCGGTGTTTACGCCGCAGACGAACATCGGGGTATCGTCCTTGGAGGGTGTCGACATAACGACATATTTGGCACCGGCGTCAATATGCCCCTGAGCCTTTTCCTTGGTAAGGAACAGACCGGTAGATTCAACGACGTATTCGGCGCCGACTTCGTTCCACTTCAGGTCGGCCGGGTTCTTTTCTGCGGTAACGCGGATAGCCTTGCCGTTGACAACCAGTTTGCCGTCCTTGATTTCAATGGAACCCTTGAACTGGCCGTGCATGGTGTCGTAACGCAGCATATAAGCCATATATTCAACATCAATCAGGTCGTTGATGCCGACGATTTCGATGTCATTTCTTTCCTGAGCGGCACCGAAAACCAGGCGGCCGATACGGCCAAATCCGTTAATACCGACGCGAATTGTCATTTATTTTTTTTTCCTTGTTAGAATGCAAGCACAGGGAACCCTGCGCTTTACGGGTTTGTTTAATTCGGTGCTAATGTAGCACTTAATTGATTTTTTCAAGCTATTTTTAACTTATCCAGAACAATAATACAAGAGCCGCGGCTGACGCGGCGGCTCAAAAAACTTTAATATTTTCCCCCAGTGGATTTTTTCTTCCTTAAAACGGCCTTCCGGCTGCTTCGGGGTTTTCGGCCGGATAGCCCATCGTCACAATGGCAAATGGGCGGATGTTGTCCGGCAGTTTCAGATATTCTTTCAAATCGTCCACCACGCGCTGCATGGGCGCGGCGCCGCAGTAGCAGGTGCCGATGCCTTTGGCCCAGGCGGCCAGCATCAGGTTTTCGGTGGCAATGGCACAGTCGACGTCGACAAAGCTCCATTTTTAGTTTTCCTTGTCGCGGTTGAACGACTGGCTGACATCGCCCAGAACGAATACGACGCAAGCGGCGTCTTTGGCAACGTCCAGCGCTGAATGTGGCGCAGATTGGCCAGAAACCTCGCGGTCGTCAACGACCAGGAACTCCCACGGCTGGCGGTTGTGCGGTCGGGGCATACTGGGCGGCTCTGATGATTTCGGTAAGGGGTGGCTTTGTTCATCTTCTGGTCAGTATATTTGCGAACTGAACGGCGGGTCATAAGACCTTCCATCATCATTTCCATGACATAAAATCTTTATTTTGTTAATGCACGACCTTCAGCAGGCTGTCAATCCTGGCAAAACTGAATTTTCAATAATAAAGCTGACGGCTTTTTCCACCATTTTGTTTTGCGTAGCGAAAGTATTAGAAATTTCTTCCAGATTTCGGCCTTGGTCAAGTTTTTGCCAACGGTCTGTAAACGCCGGACAATTCGGTCAGGAGTTCATCATTCAAGTACAAAGGCTGGCAGTTTGAAGCCCCGCGGCCGCCCCAGAACCTTCGACGTAACCGCGGCTCCCTCAACTCCGGCAAAGTGGCGGCGCAGGCCTCGCGTATCTGCTCGCGGCCGGAAAGCTTTACAGGCTCCAGCTTACCTTTGTTTTCTCTCGACTTTTGAAAACCTCGTCCCACAACCCCACAAAACTTGAAGAACAAATCGGCCTCTGTTTTGCTCTACCGGGCGCCTGGCCTGCGGGCCAAAAAGAAGAAATGACGTCGGCGGGGCGCAGGCCGTTGGGGCTGCAAACGGCGCCGGCAAACTTCATTTCACCACGGCGGCGTCGGGCAGCCGTAATTTCCGAGAAATTTTTGAACTTAAATTGGGTTCAGAGTAAATTACTTGCCGTGCCGCCTCAGGCTGCTGCTCGGCGCCTGCAAAGTTTTCGCGTCGCCTTTATTGACCGCCAGCGCAACGCCGGTGCACGACATCAGCAAACTCTATGTCGGACGCTCGACGCCCCGAAATCCGCCGTCTGCTACAACGGCTGGACAACCACTTACGACGAGGTCAAAAAAACTCGCCGACGAAGAATGCCGCAAAGTTACAAGACCGGAACGCACGCCGAACCGACCGACATGACGTCGTTTACCTGCCGGCTGCTGATTCCGAATCACATATATTTCCGATGCGTACAGTAATCCCTGTCTTTTTTGACTTGTAATCAGCCGATTTTTTTTTATAAAGTGTCGCACAAAACGACTAATTTCAGGATGAACGAACATGGCCCAATCATTAGAAAACTACTCAACCAGAAACTGGCCGGCATTTTTTTGCAAACACGGCCTGGACACCAAATTTGCCGTCGTCAAGGTTTCCGACCGTCCGGACCTGAGCGATTTTCAGTGCAACGGTGCGCTGGCGCTGGCTTACCATTACTGCACAGGAACCCGCGAGATTGCCGCGCTGATTGCCGGCGAACTGGGTACAGGACGCCGACATTAAGCCAAAATATCGGTCGACAGGCCGGGCTTTATCAATATCAGCCTCAAAGAAACCTTCATTGCCGCCGAACTGGACGCCATGGCCGGCGACGGGCGTTTCGGCTGCGACAAACCGAAACGCCGAAAAAAAATCGTGATGGACTTCGGCGGCCCGAACGTCGCCAAGGCGCTGCATGTCGGACATCTGCGTTCGGCGGTCATCGGCGAATCCATCCGCCGGATCGAGAGTTTTTACGGCAACGAAGTCATCTCCGACGTCCACTTCGGCGACTGGGGAACCCCTGATGGGCATGATTCTGGCCGAAATCATCAATCAGGACGGCGACCTTTCCAAAACGGAAAGCTATGACATTGAGGCCATCAGCGCCTTTTACAAAAAGCCAACATCCGCTGCAAGGGAAGACGAAGCCGCCAAGGAAAAAGCGCGGCAGATTACCGCCGAGCTGCAGGACGGCAATCCGAATACCGCAAGGCCTGGAAGCATCTGCGCGAGGTTTCGGTCAACGCGGCCAAAAAGAACTATGACGACCTTGAGGCACTATTTTGACCTCTGGCTCGGCGAAAGCGACGCGCACGAAGCCAGTTCCGAGATTGTCAAAATTGCCAAAGAAAAAGGACTGGCCGAGCTGGACGACGGCGCGCTGATTATCCGGCTTGAGGAAGGCAACAAGCCCAAGCCGCCGGTTATCCTGATTAAGAGCGACGGCGGTTTCGGCTACCAGATTACTGATATTGCAACGATTAAAATGCGTTATGACGACCTTAAGGCCGACGAAATTTATTTATGTCGTGGACAAGCGGCAGTCGCTGCATTTTGAGCAGGTTTTCGAGGCTTCCGAAAACTCGATTGCGCCCGGGTCAAAATGCGGCACATCGGTTTCGGTAAACGGCGCGGACGGCAAACCGTTTAAGACCCGCGACGGCGGCGTGATGAATCTGGAAGACCTGATTGCCCTGTCCAAGGACAAAGTCCGCGAATCGATGCCAAAACCGGAAGAAACCGACGGTTATGACGCGGCTTATATTGAAAATCTGGTCGGCGAAATCGCCATCGGCGCCATCAAGTTTCAGGATTTGAAAAACACCATTTCCGCCGGATATGTCTTTGAGCTGGAAGACTTTGCCAAATTCGAAGGCAAAACCGGCCCCTTACATCCATATGCGATTGCCCGCATCAATTCCATTCTGCGCAAAGCAAAAAAGAAAAAGGAAAGGAACCGGGAAACATCGTGATAACAAACGCCGAGGAACGGGTGCTGGCGCTGAAACTGGCACAGTTGAACAACGTAATTATGCGCGCCGAAGCCGACAAGGAGCCGAGCATTATTTCCGATTATGCCTATACGCTGGCGCAAACATTCAGCAGCTTTTACAACGCCTCGCCGATTATGAGCGAAGAAAACGCCGCGGTAGCGGCCGGACGTTTGAAACTGGCCAAACTGACCCGCGACATTCTGACCCTGCTGCTCTATCTGCTCGGCATTAAGGCGCCGGAAGTCATGCTCAAGGCCGGTTAACGGTTTCTGACAAAGATAAAAAACCGTCTGTTTCGGTGGAAACAGACGTTTTTTTCAGGCCATATCCGTTTTTTTATCAATGCAGGCAGCCAGCGGCGCCATTTTTTCGGAGAGTGCCAACAGCGCCCGCGCGGCTTCGCGGTTGGTAATCCGGCTGTAGGCGCGAATCAGCGACTGAATTTCCGCGCTGTGCGCCGGGTCTTCCGGCAACTGCGGCACATCGCCGTTACAACAGATGATGCCGTTGTAACGGCGCGGGCTGTGCTGCGCAACCTCTTCCGGCATTTCGGCAAAAAAGTAACTGACCGGCACCTCAAGAATCTGCGCAAAATCGTACAGACGGCTGGCGCCAATGCGGTTCATACCGCGTTCGTATTTTTGAATCTGCTGAAAGGTCAGCCCGGCAAGCGCGGCCAGTTTCTCCTGCGAAAGGTTAAGAACCGTGCGGCGCAAACGCAGGCGCGAACCGACATAAACGTCAACCGGGTTCGGTTCGCCCTCCGGCGTGCGGCCGCGGCTGGAATGGCTGGGAGTATTGATAGAAACAGTCCGGGAATGATTTCTGCTCATTTTGATTATCCTCGGTTTTTTAAATAAACAAACCGCCCTGTTTGACGAGGGCGGCGGCCGGAACCTATGAGAGTATCCCGCAGATAAACGGACTTGTCTGCCTAAACAGACGATTCCGACCTCCGCATAATATGCCAGAGTTGTCGGCTTGTCTACCGTTTTTGGCTAAAAACCGGCAGATCGGTGACGGATTATTCGTCCGTCACCGTCCTATCTGCGAGGAAAAGAGCCTCTCATAGCTCTCTGAACCGCTAAGTTCAATAACCGGCCGTCTCTTACTACGGCTGGTTATCCTTTTTGCGGCATCTGCTGCCGCCGGGTTGTTCTTTAAAAAAGAAAATCACCTTAATGGTTCTTAAGGCGATGGGGGATCACACTATACCAAGATAGCCAGATTATTCGACCTCCTCTTTCGAGGCGGCTTATGTCTCTTGCCCCCATCAAAAAGAGGAGGGAGGTTTGTTCTTGGTAAGGATTGTGATCTCCACACTCAAGTTAACCACTCCGAATGCAGGATTATTTTATATTAGAAAAAAATTAATTGCAACTGATAATTCATGCCCGGGACAGAAAAAATTTGAGATGGAAATCGCATCCCAGCCACTTAAAAAAAGGAAATTGCCTCGTGGTTTTAAGGCGCCGGAATATGCTCAAGGCTGGTTAACGGTTTCCAGAACAAGCTGTTGCCAGCTTGACCGCAACACCGGCTGCGGCACGAACCTTTGTTGAAGCGCGTTGCTTTCTATGTGTATATCGTGAGCAAGTGCCTTATGTCTGTATTTTCTTTGTCATCCTCGACCTCTTTCCTGTCATATTCGGGCTTGACCCGAATATCTCTTTCTGGATTGCCGGATCAAGTCCGGCAATGACAAAAAGAAAAACAAGTCCGGCAATGACAAGCTGTTGCCAGCTTGACCGCAACACCGGCTGTGGTACGAACCTTTGTTGAAGCGCGTTGCTTTCTATGTACATATCGTGAGGCTCTGCCTTGTGTTTTTTGGATGCCCGGGTTAAACCCGAGCATGACTTTCTTCTCTTTCTGCCATTGTCGGGCTTATTTTTCTTACCGTCATATTCGGGCTTGGCCCGAATATCCAGAGATCCCAGGAACGCGCTACGCTTGTCCGAGGATGACAGAAGAAAAAATAATACTGTCATTCCCGTGCTTGGCACGGGAATCTAAAAAGAGATGTCCGGCTCAAGGCCGAACATGACAGTAATAAAAACAAGTCCGGCAATGACAGAGAAAGTACTTGACTGGGGAAGCAAAGGAGATATTCGGGTCAAGCCCGAATATGACTATAAGGAAAAAAAGGTCAAATATGACTGTAAGAAAAAAAGGCCGCAAGTTTAAACTTCGTCAGGGCGGACGTTGACGGCCTTAAGGGTTTCCTTAGGGTGTTCACGCGTAAAGGTCAGGTAAACGTATTTGGAAAAAGAAGACGGTTTGGTTATGACAATCCGAAACGCGACCTTGCCGCCGCCGACAATCCGCGGAACCGGCGGTTCCTGATAGATGACCTGCAGCGCCTGCACATTCTTGTCAAGCAGCTCTATCTGCATGGTCGGGATATTTACCGTCTTGCCGGTTACGTTGGCGATGAAGCCGCGGACTTCCATTTTGTTGATATAATCTTCCTCATATTCGTTGCGGGTTATGTTCTGAAACTCCAAACCCTCGCCGGGAATGACGCTTTCGATGTTAAGGGCGGCATAGACCCTTTCCATAAACGGGGCAACGCGGACAATGTCAAACCGCAGATAAAACAGCAGCAACAAAAACAAGACCACCGAGGCACCGGCCAAAATGCGGCGGTTGCGGCGGCGCTGCAAGCCCAAAACGCTTTTGACGCCGGACCAGACTTTCAAATGCGGCGGCAGATTTTTCTCATATTCAAAAAGGCTTTCGGTCTGGGTTTCGAGGCGGGCAAAAATCTCCTGCATTTCCGACTTTCCGGCCGGAACAGGCTCTTCCTGCGGCGTCTCCGCCTCTCCGGTTTCCTCCGCGGCGGGCGTTTCCGGTACGGGCGGCTCTTCCGTTTCCGGTGCCGGCGGTTCGGGCTGCGGCTGTTCAAACAGGTCGGCAGGCATGCAAATCCATACTTCTCCACACTGCGAGCAGCGTACTTTTTTACCATCCGCCGGAATGGCCGCGGCGCCGATATCATAGCTGACATTACATTTTGGACAACGGATTAGCATCTTTTACACCTCTTTGCATAAACTATATGCATAAAAAGCATTTAATCAAAGAAAAAAAATACTTTATTAAATATAATATTGTTCTATCTTAAGAGAAAAAGATTTTGAGGGAGTCATTACCTTGTCCAGACCAGACAGCAGCAACATACCGCCGGTTATCGAGATGCAGAACGTCGGCATCCGCTACGGCCAGGGGCCGGAGATTCTGAGCGACGTCAAACTCTCGCTCAAAAAAGGTTCGTTTCATTTTCTGACCGGCAAAAGCGGCGCCGGCAAGACCTCATTGCTGAGCATGATGTATCTGGCACAGAAACCGAGCCGCGGCATTGTCAACGTCTTCGGCAAAAACGTTAACTTTACCAACCGTGACAGCCTGTCGATGCTGCGCCGCAAAATCGGCGTCGTGTTTCAAGACTTCCGCCTGCTCGACCATCTGTCGGCCTTCGACAACGTGGCCCTGCCCTGCGCGTCTGCGGCATGGAAGAGCGCGAAGTGCGCAAACGCGTGAAAGAACTGCTGCAATGGGTCGAGCTTGACCGGCATATTCTGGACACGCCGGCAACCCTGTCCGGCGGCGAAAAGCAGCGAATCGCCATTGCACGCGCGGTCATCAACCGGCCGGAGCTGCTGCTGGCCGACGAACCGACCGGCAACGTCGACAACGACATCGCTCCCAAGCTGATGAAGCTGTTTGTGGAACTGAACAAGCTTGGCACCACCGTCGTCATTGCCACGCACTCGGAAAAACTCATCAACGATTTCAGCTATCCGCGGCTGCATTTGCAGAACCACGGCCTGCACATCCTATATCCCGGCAACTCGCGTTTCGGAGGTCAGATATGAGCACCCGGCCCAACATCATAACCCGCAAGCAGGAGCTGCCGCTCAAAGACGACAGTTCCACCCTGTTTCTGAAAGTGATGATTTCCATCGCGGTCTTTCTGTTTGCCGTGACGCTGGCCGGCGTGCTGTCCATCAACTCCATGCTGCTGAACTGGAACCAGAGCATTCTCGGTTCGCTGACCGTGCAGATTATGCCGGTCAACAACATCAACAAGGAAAAGCCCAGGAAGAAACGCTCGACCATCAAACGCGCGCGGTGCGTTTTCTGGAAGGGCGCAGCGAAATTGAAAAGGTTACGCCCCTGCAGGACGAACAGCTCGAGCAGCTGATTAAGCCCTGGCTCGGCGACGGCGTCAACATCAAAGACCTGCCGGTGCCGCGGCTGATTGACGTGCGGCTGAAGAAAAACGCCGAGGTCGACTTTATCGGGCTGGCCGAAAAACTGGCCGAGGTTTCGCCGCAGGCTTCGCTGGACAACCACAAGCTCTGGCTAAACAAGCTGATTAAGTTTGCCGACGGCCTCAAGATGATGGCGCTGAGCGTTCTGCTGCTGGTTGTCGTAGTCACTTCGGGAGCAATATTCTATTCGACCAAGACCAGTCTGGGGCTGCACCAGCATATTATCGAAATCCTGCACCTGATGGGTGCCAAAGACGCCTATGTTGCACAGCAATATGCCCGCCGCACCGCACAGCTCGGTTTTGTGGGCGGGGTCATCGGGCTGATTTTCGCCATCCCCTCAATCTTTGCCATTTCAAGGCTGGCCGAGCAGATTGAGGGCGGCATTATCAGCGACGCCACGCTCTCGGTTCAGGCCTGGGGCGCCATCTTGAGCCTGCCGGTTTTCGCCTCGCTGATTGCGATGATTACGGCCTACTATACGGTTAAACGCACGCTGGAAAAGATGATGTGATGAAAAAACTGCTGCTCTACATATTGCTTGTCGGCGCCGTCGTCTGGTTTGCCGGTTTTTTGGCTTTCAATTACCGCATCAACAGCTACAAACCGGACGAAAAGACCCGAACCGACGCCATCATTGCCCTGACCGGCGGCAAAAACCGTATTGCCGAAGCCGCGCAGCTGATGAAACGCGGGCTGGCCGGCAAGATGTTCATCTCCGGCGTGCAGAAAGACATTTCGCTCAAGGAAATAAGCCGGATTCAGAAAGTCGACATGCCCCGGAAAGGCAAAATCGAGCTTGAAAACAGGTCGACCAACACCGTTGAAAACGCCATCGAAACCGGTGAATGGATTAGAAAAAACAAGGTCAGGTCCATACGGCTGGTCACTTCAAACTATCATATTCCGCGGAGCCTGGAAGAATTTCGGTCGCAGAATCCGCAGATTAAGATTGTTCCGCATCCGGTATATTCGGACAACGTGTCGCCGCAATGGTGGAAAAACCGCGGCAGCTTTTGTCTGATTGCCTCGGAATACAACAAGTTTTTGTACGTTTATCTCAGAACCAGACTAAAAGGAAACTAAAATGATTTATATCCGCTCAACTCTTGCCAACATCGGCGTTTACGGCTGCCTGCTGTTCGGCTGCGTCGTTTCTTCGGCAATGGGGCTGATTTCGCGCAAGTCGACCATCTATTTCTGGAACTATTTCATGATTCCGGTCACGATGTTCGTCCTGCGGCTGACCGCCGGCATCAAAATCGAAATCCGCGGCCGGCAGCATCTGCGTCAGGACGGCGTCATCTATGCCAGCAAGCATGAATCGGCGCTGGAAACCTATTGCATGTCGATGTTCATCAAAAAAGCGGTGTTCATTCTCAAAAAAGAACTGACCTATATTCCGATCTTCGGCTGGGCACAGCATTTCTACGGCATGATTCCGGTCAACCGCGCCGCCGGCGGTTCGGCCATGAAAGCGATGATGAAAGAAGCCAAAGACCGCATGAACAAAGGCCGCCCGATTATCATCTTTCCGGAGGGAACGCGCTGCAAGCCGGGCACAACCAAAGGCTACAAGCCGGGACTGCTGTTCATTGCCGAGCAGCTGAAAGCGCCGGTTATTCCGGTGGCGCTCAATACCGGCCTGTTTTGGGCCAAAAATTCGTTTCTGCGGTATCCGGGCAAGGTTATCATCGAATTTATGGAACCGATGCCGGAGATTGCCGACAAAAAGGAATTTATGGCCGAGCTGGAAAAAAGAATTGAAGGCAAATGCGCCGAGCTTAATGCCGAAACCCTGAAAAACTATCCTTATACCAAAGTCAACCTCGGATAAAAGCCATGTTTAAACGCCTGAAAGCCAAACTGCCCCGCCTTCCCCGCCCAAATTCGCTCGTTCTGCTGACGGCGTTTTTGAGCTTCGCGGTTGTCGGTTTGGGCATTTGGGCATATTTGCAGCGGGTTTACGGCCTGAATCTGCTGAACCGCGAAATAAACAAAATTCAGGCCTCACTGCTGGAAGCCGGCTGGGACATGGCTTATGACAAAGCCGAGAGTTCGACTTTTCCGTTGTTTGCGCCGCTGACGTTTCAAAACTTCCGGCTCTATGCGTTGGACGGCAGCAAGGAATGGAAAACCGAAGAACTTAAAATCGGCGCAGGTTTGTTCAACTGCGGGCATATTATGCCGAAAGCCTCGCGGGAACAGACCCTGACACTGAACGGCAAGGTGTATCCGGCCGAAATTCCGGTGCTGGACATCGACCTTTATTTTGACAAGGCGCTCGGCCTCAAGGAAGCCAGCATCGAAGGCATGGGCTGGAACATCCGCGGTCTGGGCACGGTAGACAGTCTGCGGCTGGCAGCTCAGCGCATGGCGCCGTTAAACATCAGCGAGCTGACGCCGTTTTTTGAAAATCATCTGGAAGTTGCCGGCGTTCAGATTTCGGAAGACGTCGATTTTCCGTTGCGCAAAAGAATCAACCGCATTTATGCCAATGCCAACATTATCGGCATGATGACGTCCAAGCCGACCTATACCGAAAGCCTGTCGGCCTGGCTGCGGCTGGGCGGGGTCATTGACATCAGAAAGCTGATTGTCGAATGGGCGCCGCTGACGATGGTGGCGCGCGGCGACCTTTATTTTAACGAAAAACTGGAACCGAATCTGCACCTGAACACCTCTTCCAAAGGGCTGAACGAAACGCTGGACATGTTGCAGGACAATTTTCTGGAACGCAAAGGCGTGTTTGTCGCCAAAATTCTGCTCAACAACAAAGCGTTCAAACTGAACAAAGACGACCGCTACTATACAGTAACGACGCCGGTTAACGTCAATGCCAACCAGATATTAATCGAAAATATTCCGTTGAAAAAATTTTAGGCCTAAAGTTCTATCGGGCGGGCATAGGAGCCGACGATATTGATGTTGTTGAACTGCGCGCGAAGCGGTTTCAGCCCGTCGTCGTTCGGTTTGAGGAAACCGTCAACCTCAGCCAAATAGGACTTGTTTTCATCGTCGACCTTAGCCATGAGCTGAATCTTCGGATTGCGATAACCGGCATTTTCCAAAGCTTCGACTATCGTTGACACGCTGACGTCATTATTGACCTCGATACCGAGCAGGCTGACATCGTCGCCGCTTTGTGCCGGGTGAGTCAGGGCAACGACATAGACGTCACTTTCGGTCAGCGGATTTTCCTTGCGTTTGAGAAACGGCAGCTTGGCAATGATTTTCAGCCCTTCGCCGGTGGAAGAAAAACCCGACCACCAAGGCTTGAGGTTCATTTCATGATTGTCGCAGGGAATGATGCCGAGCTGCGCCTCATGATTGGTTATAACCGTCATAACCTGCCCGAAAGAACTGCGCGTGACATATTCGGCATAGCTGCCGAAATGCTCCTGCACAATGTTAATCAAGTCATCACAGGAATCGGTTTCAAAAACCGAAAACTTCAGCTTTTCACGAAGGCAGGCGCTGGCACTCAGTATTTCGCGCCAGATTTTGGCAATGACATAACGCGGAAAATTGCCGCGATGAAATTTCAGCAGATTTTTGATGGCGGCCGCTTCCTTGCCGAGCGTGTTTTCGACAGGATTGACCGGCTGCCGTTCGACGAGTTCGGTTCTGTGAATGAGAAGATTGTAGAGTTTAAGGTCGATTTCATCAATTTGCTTTTGCATATCCGCTGATTGTTCTTTCGGCATTTTTCGTTCTCCTTTACCGGCGAAAGATAATAGCACAACTGCAAAAGATGACAATATTTTTGATTATTTCTTCGCAGGCAAAAAATGCAGAAAAACCACTCTGGCCAAACCGTAGCGACGTTCGTCGACCTGTTCAAAAAACGGTATGCTTTCCATTTCCAGCGGCTCGTTTTTCTCCAGTTCAACCAACACCAGGGCATCTTCGGCCAGCCAGCCCTGCCCGGCCAGCGACCGAAGGGCGGCAACGCTTAAGCCCTTGTTATAGGGGGCATCCAGAAACACCAGATTATATTGACGCGGCGCCGGCGGCAAACGGGAAGCGTCGGCGGAAATCAGGCTGATACGGTCTTTTTCTTTGGCAAAAAGCGCCGCATTGCGACGAGCCGTCTGCAGGTTGACATCAAGCAGGGTTACCGAACGCACGCCGCGCGACAAAGCCTCCAACCCGACAGCGCCGGTACCGGCAAAAACGTCCAGCATGTCACAGGCGGCCCAATCGCCGGCCAGTTTGGAGGAAAGAATGTTAAACACGGCCTCGCGGGCACGGTCGGACGTTGGCCGCACGCCTTCATATTCCGGCGAATACAGTTTTTTGCCGCGATATGCGCCGCCGATTATCCTCATAGCTGAAATTTGCTCCCCAGCTGTTCTTTGAGCACTTTGCCGGGAACCTCGCGAACCTCGCCCTTTTTGAGCGAACCGAGCTGGAAAGGCCCGTATGACAAACGTATCAGGCGGGCGACGTCCAAACCGATTGATTTCATCAATTTGCGGATTTCGCGGTTTTTGCCTTCGCTTAAAGTTACAATCAGCCAGGCGTTGGTACCTTTTTCGGTTTCAACCTCAGCCTTGACCGGCCCATAGCTGACGCCGTCGACAACCGCGCCCTTTTCCAGCGCCGAAAGTCTTTTCAAGTCGACATAACCGTGAACCTTGACTTTGTAGCGGCGGCTCCAGCCGTTTTCGGGAAGCTCGAGTTTGTGCGAGAGTTCGCCGTTGTTGGTCAGCAGCAGCAAGCCTTCGGAGTTCAGGTCCAGGCGACCGACCGAAACGACCCTCGGCATAAACGGCGGCAGGCTGTCAAAAACCGTGGGGCGGTTTTGGTCGTCCCTATGCGTGGTTAACAGCCCGACCGGCTTATAATAAAGCCAAAGGCGGGTTGTCTCAATTTCGGGAAGCTTTTCGCCGTCAAAAAGGGATTTTTTCGGTTCCTTCGACGTTGAATGCCGGAGAATCAACGACTTCGCCGTTGACCGTAACCCGTTTCTGCCTGATGTATTCTTCGGCCCGGCGGCGGGAACAAACCCCGGAACGCGCCATGAATTTTGCCAGTCTTTCGCTCATTTTTTATCTTTCCTTATCTGAAACCTTTGTTATTATATAACCGGATTAAATTTAAAAAGCAAAGAGGAATTATGGACGCTCAGAAATATATGCTGCGTTGTCTGGAACTGGCGCAGAAGGCAAGCGACGAAGACGAGGTTCCCATCGGGGCGGCAGTCGTCGACCCCGAAAGCGGCGAAATCGTCAGCGAGGCGTATAATCTCAGCGAACACAAACTCGACGCCACCGCCCATGCCGAAACGCTGGCCATTCGCCGAGCCTGCGAAACTCGGCGTGAACAGGCTGCGCGGACTGGACCTGTATGTTACGCTGGAACCCTGCACAATGTGCGCAGCGGCGATTTCGATGGCGCGGATAAAAACCCTCTATTTCGGCGCCTATGACCCCAAAGGCGGCGCAGTCGTCAACGGCGTGCGCTTTTACGACTCTCCGACCTGTCATCACCGGCCGGAAGTCTGCGGCGGAATTTTGGAAGCCGAATGCGGCGAAATTCTTAAAAGGTTCTTTCGCAGCAAGCGCCGAAAACTTTAGTGATTGGCATTAATCAGAATACGTTTTCTGTCGCGATTCCAGTCGCGGTCCTTAATGGTTTCGCGCTTATCATAAAGCTTTTTGCCGCGGCCGAGACCGATTTCGAGTTTGGCGCGCCCGCGGTCGTTGAAAAACAGCTTCATGGCGACCAGCGTCGACCCTTTGCGCGACAGTTCGGAAATAATTTCGCAAATTTCCTTATGCAACAGCAAAAGCTTGCGGTCACGCTTTTCGGCGTGGCTCTCGTATCCCTTGTTGGCATATTCGGCAATAAACATATTGGAAATGAACAGTTCGCCGTTTTTTTCAATGCCGTAAGCGTCGTTGATGTTGGCATGGCCGAGACGCAGCGATTTGACCTCGGTACCGGTCAGTTCCAGCCCGGCAACATAAACCTTGTCTATCTGGTAGTCAAAATTCGCCCGCCGGTTCTGGGCAACCAGACCGGTGGAAATAAAATCGGATTTTGATACTTTTTTAGCCATGTCGTTTTTCCTCGTTTTCCTAGTTATACATAATTTGCAAATATAATCAAGAGGAATAGAGCTAACAAGTGATAGCCAGCTTGACCGCAACACCGGCTGCGGCACGAACCTTTGTTGAAGCGCGCTGCTTTCTGCGTGCATATCGTGAGCAAGTGCCTTGTGTCTTTAGACCCCCAGGACAAGCCCGAGGGTGACTTTCTTCTCTTTCTGTCATTGTCGGGCTTGACCCGACAATCTAAGAGATCCCCGGGAGGATGACTTAGGTAATGCCATTCCTGAAAAAAGGCGTTGCAAAATAGCTTTTAGTCTTTATAATCATTTCTGCCGACGGAAACGGTTAGACCGACGGCGGAGTGTGGAAACTCCTTGAAAACATTATAACCTCCTGCAAGGGAGGATGATGCGAGATAAGCCGCTTTTGCGGACGAATAAGCATACTGCGTTTTCACAGTTTCCAACTCCTCCGCTCTCATTTTGAGAGCGGTTTTGTTTTAACAAAACATGAAGGAGTTGAACATAATGGCAACCAAAAATCACGAAATCGTCAAAATCAGGAACGGCATTGCCCGCCAGCTGCGCGAAGCGCGCATCAGCGCGCACCTTTCGCTGGCGCAGTTCGAGAAGCTGTCCGGCATTCCGGCTAATATTATCGATCTGCTGGAAGTCGGCATCAAACCAGTTGACCTCGGACATCTGCACCAACTGGCCAAAGCCTACGGCAAGGCGGTCAAAATTACCCTGATATAAAAAAAGCCCTCTCAAATGAGAGGGCTTTGTTTTAGTTGTTTGCAACTTTTTTTGACGTCCGGGCATGAGAATCGGTAAGCATCAAATCCGGTTTGGACTGTTCGGCCGGAATCGGCGCACCGGAACGGATGCAATGTCCGTCAATATAAGCGCCGGGTTCAATGGCAATCTGATTGTGAGTCGCGTCGCCCAAAAGCTTGGCGGTTTTGGCGACAAACAGCTTGTCTACGTTCGCCTTGCCCTGCAACAGACCGTAAAGATGCAGATTGCTGACATTGACCGAACCGATGACGGCACCTTTAAGACCGATAACCAGCTCTTCGCAGGTAATATCGCCTTCGACGCGGCCGTCAACATGGACAATGCCGTTGCTGATGATGTCGCCGGTAAGCTTGGTATTTTCGCTGATGATGCTCGGAACGGGCACCGACGGCGCATTGTTCAGCTTGCGGGCAAATTTCAGATAAGCGAGACGTTTTAGCTTTTTAAACATAGTTTTATCCTTTAAGATATTTAGCTTTCAAGAACGGCATCGGGTCGACGTTTTTTCCCATATACAAAACTTCATAATGAAGATGCGGGCCGGTAGAACGTCCGGTTGTGCCAACCTCTCCCAATGTTTCATCATACTCCACATATTGTCCTTTTTTAACATAGATTTTGTTCATATGTGCATATTTCGTCTGAAAACCGTTGCCATGGTCAACGACGACAAGGTTTCCGTAGCCGCCGGCATATTCGGCGCGCGTAACTTTGCCCTTGGCCTTGACCTTGATTTTGTTGCCGGTGCGGCTGGCAAGATCCATGCCCTTATGACGGGCGCGTTTGCCGTTAAACGGATCGGAACGCGAGCCGTACTGCGACGTTACCCAATAGCTCCAAACCGGTTTGCCGATGGGAATATACTGAACGACTTCCTTATAGTATTCCAAATCGTCGTAACTTTCGAAAATCTTGGATATCTTGTCGTCAAGTTCCTTGTCTTTAACCAAATTACGGCGGTCCGGAATATAAGGGCCGCCGCTGTTGTTTTTGCGCTTTGAGTTTGCCAGGGCATTAAAATACAATCCCTTGTTTTTAAGAGCCTGGTTGATGGAATTGATGGCAGACTTTATTTTGCCCATTTCCTTGCCGGCAATGCCGTCAATGCGTTCCAGAACTTCCATCTCAGCCTTTTTGATTTCCTTAATGGTTTCTTCCAGACTGCTCATCTGCTTTTTCAGTTCGTCGCGTTCGGAAGCGGCAATGTCGCGCTGCAACAGGGCTTCGCTCAAAGAGGTTTTCTGCGAAAGGGTTTCGCTGCTGAGCCAGTCCTTTTCGTCGGTAATCTGTCTGATTTTGTCTTCGACAATCATCGCCTGACGCTTATAATTGTCAAACTCCTTGTTGTTTTTGACGCCGCCGCTGTCAATCGAACTAATCATGGCGCCGATGTTTTTGTGCAGAGCCACGAAGTCGGTCATCAGTTCGACGTAGGCGTCACGCGTTTCGTCCAGTTCGCGGTTTTTGTAGGAAATGATGTGACCGGAGCGGTTGTAAAGGTAATACGAATAGAAACTCCACATGCCAATCAGCAGCAGCACGGCCAGAAAAACGACCTGCGCCCGCGAAGAAATCTGCCAGACCTTGGCACAGCCGGAACTGCGGAAAATGATTTCCTTTTCCGAGAAAAGCGGCTTCTTTTCCTTATACTGCATATGAGCCGGCGCTTTGTCGTTGACTATATTCATACAAATCCCAGCCCGGACACGCCGGGTCAATAAATTGTTATTAAACAAATTTAGCAATGTATTGTATAGCAAATTAAATTCCAAAAATACAGCTTTTTTTGCCCAGTTATCCCAACTTGGCAATTAACATATTGATAATGAACGATTTTTAAAGGTTTTCAGAAAGGCTTTTTTACTTATTTTCGGTCTCGTCAAGAATGACAAACTCGTCATTGCCGGCAAAATTCAGAACCACGCGGGCCCGTTCGTCGAGCATATCCAAGTCCAGGCTGGAGGAAGAAAGCAGGCGAACCTTGGCTTCAAGCTTTTGTTTTTGGGCGCTGTACTGGGCGGCGATGGTTTTGGCATAGGCGATTTCCTTGCTCAGATACATATATTTGAGCAGGCCGCGCTCGCCGTTGATGGTATAAAAGCTGAAATAGAAAAAGAGCAGAACGCAGAGAATCAGAAAACCGGAGTTTTTAATTTTATTCGGCAAATCCAAAAATAATCCCATTTTCTTTCCCACACATATTTAAGCAAGACTCTGCCGGTTTTTCCGGACATAAGAGATTGCACCATATTTAAGTTAACAATTGGTTACAAAAAGCTTATTCGACTTAATCTTTAATTTTTATTTTTGTTCCGGTTTTAACGATGTTTTAACACAAGAAAAAGTCCCGGAAACAGACTCCCGGGACTGACTGCGTTTCGGCAAAAATCAGCGGGCGACGCAATCGTTGCCGCGCCACTTCCAGCCGGTGATGATACCGTCCTGAATCAGGAATGCGGTCTGGCAGATTTCCTCGACCTGATAGCCGAAAGTCTGGCTGTAGGGGCCAAAGTCATAGTTATCCATAAACGGCGAATAGAGCACGGTATCGCTCGGCTGGGCGCCGGTCGTGTTGTAAATGTAGTATTCTGACGGAACATAGACATTATTGGCCTTGGTATAGGTTATAATCTTGTCGCCGTTGTCCAGAATGCGGGTTGCGCTCGGGCGTCCCCATTTGGCGACCAGCGAACTTTCGGTCTTGCCGACCCAGCCGGCAAGTTTCCGGTCATATTTTTCCGACGTGGCGCAGGCAAACAGAAACATTACCAGCACCAAAGCAAAAGAAACTTTCTTCATTGTCTTTCTCCCTGAAATTGCGTTTTCAGAGTCCAGATAATCGTTAAAGCGCAAATTTCAATTAAAACCATTGAATAGCGGCAATTTCTGTTTCATATTATGAATTATTGCAACCAAAGGAGCCGCTCATGTTTTTTAAGCAAATATCAGATCTGAAAAATGCCCGGATTCTCATATGCAACGACGACGGCATTGATGCCGAAGGCATAAAAATTCTGGAAGAGGAAACCCGCAAAATCTGCGGCGATGTCTGGGTGGCCGCGCCGGACCGACAAAAAAGCAGTTCCGGGCATGCCCATGTGTCGTCAATGCTGCTGCCGCGTGACTGCGCTTCCGCAGAAGAAGTCGGACAGATAAAAAAAATTGACGACCGGCATTTTGCCATCGACGGCACGCCGGGCGACTGCGTCTATATGGCTCTGCGTTTTCTTTTTCGCGACAAACATCCCGATCTGCTGCTGTCCGGCGTCAACTTCGGGCGCAACCTTGCCGAAGACGTTACCTACTCGGGCACGATCGGCGCGGCCATGGAAGGGATCATCCGCGGCGTACCGGCTATTGCCTTTTCACAGCATATGGGGATAAACGCCGTTCAAAGCTGGGACGCATCCCGGCATTTTATCCGGCCGCTGCTTGAACGGCTAACAAAATTTTCCTTCCCGATGAATACGCTGGTTAACGTCAATTTTCCCGACTGCCCGGCAGACAAAGTCCGCGGCGTCAAGCTCTCGAGAATCGGCGAATGGCGCTTTACAGAGAATCCGCCGGAATACAAGCTTCGCTGCCGGCGAAACTATACCGGGCAGGAAACGGAAAAATCCGATTATCCGGCCGATTATGAGGTTATTGCGGAAAACAAAATTTCGGTAACGCCAATCAGCATCGACCTGACCGATTATGCCAGCCTTCCGCGGCTGGCCGACATTTTGAAAGACATTAACATTAAGGTTTAGGCCGGACACAGATTTCCAGTTCACGGCGGAGCTTGTCCACGCGCCCTATCCATTCCCAGGTTGCGGACAGTTTTTCGGCGGCAATCTGTTCCAGCTCGGCGGCCACTTTCGCACCGGCGACAGGATAACGCGGACAGTAGTCATAACTCGTTGCGGCGCATGAGCTTAAGCAACTCAGTGCGGGAAGCATTAGGGCGCGAATAAATATCCGCTTTCCGACGTTCGACATATCTGATTACCTCCTTTTCCCTGACCAGTGTTTCAATTTTACAGCTGCTGCGTCCCAAACGGTAGAACAAGGCGCAGACAAGCGCCGCCCCGAAGACGGCAAAGACGATTTTCGACATTGGATTTCCTTATATATGACACAAAAATCCGCCAATTATCAGGCGGATTTTAAATACACTTGCGGCAAGTGATGTCTTTTTCTAACACAAAAGCAGAATTTTGTCAAGGAAATTATTCCTACCTGCTTTCAGAACTGAACACATTTTTGAACTGCATTCCATGTGAGGCAATCTGTACGGCAAACATGCCGGTCATAATCCCAAACATACCCCTTGTCTGTACAGCTATCCAGCCGGTGTGCTTTTCTAATATGAATATTAAAAAAATACATTTGTAAAAATACAGTGATAACTAAAACGGAAAATAAATAGTGTTTTAATTTGTAGTCAACAAATGTCCATAAAACTAAAATCCAACATAATGTTGTTATGACAGCAACATACTGAACATGCGACATTTCAGCTTCTTGATTTTGAGTTATAAACGCTTCATAAATTAAAAAGATAATCAAAGGAAGAACAATTATTCCCTTAATTCCAATCAATAAAGCTTTTAGAATAAATTTTTGACTTGTTCTTTCATTACATTTACTCCTTAAAATTTATTCTAAAAGCTTTATTGATATATGCAAGTTTATTTATAATAGTCTCGAGGGTTACGAGAACAGCTTTCTAATAAATTTTTTCCGGCTTTGGCTCCACGCCAACCTCGGCGATTGGCTTCCCAATCATCGGAGCTGTCTTGTATTCCTCCTTTTATTGTTCCATATGGAAACTCTCGCATTGCACTCATTGCCTTTCCGACAAATTCGCCCCATTTTCCACGTTTGGCAGCTTCATAATTAGCTTTGCAATGAAAGAACTTATCATTGCCATCATAGTTGTCTTTCTTCATAGCATCATAATTTCTTTTTAAATCTTTAAAAGGGGCCAATAATCCGGTTCTGGTTTTTCCCGGATAAACAGATTTATCTTTTTTTAGATATTCGTTAAGATGAGCCTCTGTTTTTTTGCCCCAGTTTTCAGGGACATCTGATTTTTTAGTTTGGTAATTTCCTGATTGGGCTTTTTTGTAATCATCTACAACTCTATTTGTGAATAGGTCTGATAAACTTTTTTTTAGATGGATCTTTTTGGATAATGTATTGTATTAAATTTGACACACTTATTCTCCTGTTTTGTTGTTTAAAAAAGAAAAACCGTTGGCGGTTGCCAACGGTTTTGAGACACACTTGCGGCAAGTGATGTCTTTCTAACACAAAAGCGGAATTTTGTCAAGGAAATTATTCCTAACACCTTGTCGGCATTTCATTGACTATTCAGATTTAATGATACATTTGCGTTAACAAATTTTGTGCAAACTAACACTCTTTTCTACACAATTTTACCACAAAGCGGTCAAAGGTCTTGTAAGTTCACTGCGGTTACTATTGCTTTCCCTGCTCACAACAAGCTCTATTTACCATACGATAAAACCCTCCTGACGGAGGGTTTTATCGTATGGTGCCGGTTAGTAGACTCGAACTACCGACCCACGCATTACGAATGCGTTGCTCTACCAACTGAGCTAAACCGGCAACGTTTTACTTTTTATCATGCTTTTTTATTTTTGCAAGCATTACTTTGCGTCTTTTTTAATTTTTCTTCTGGCATAGAACTGTTCTTCCGGCGCAACCTTTTCGCCCTGATGGACAACCATTTGCTGGAACGGGATTTCAATGCCCTCCTCAATAAAGCGTCTGTTTATTTCGCTGCGCAGTTCACTGGGGATAATCCAGCCGTTCCAAATATCGTTGGTATAGCAACGGACTTCAAAATCCAGGCTGGAAGGGCCGAAATCCTGAAACAGCACATAAGGCGCCGGATTCTTCAAAACATATTTGCATTTGGCCGCACATTCAAGCAGAATCTGTTTGACCTTGTCAACGTCCGTACCATAAGCCACACCGACTCTGACCGACTGACGCGACCAGTTGTTGCCGTGCGTCAGGTTGGTTACCGAATTGGAAATCAGAGTCGCATTCGGAATTATGATACTGGTTTTCTTGAACGTTTCAATTTCGGTGGAGCGAATGTTTATCTGCTTAATCCGGCCCTCCTCGCCGTTAACGATGACCCAGTCGCCGACCTTGAACGGGCGTTCGAACAAAATGATGATGCCGGAAACAAAGTTGTTGATGACGTTCTGCAAACCAAAACCGATACCGACGGAAAGAGCCGAAGCAATCAACGCCAGATTGGAAAGGTTGCCGCCCATGACCGTTATGCCGATGATGGCGGCCAGAATAAAGCCGACAAAGCTCAGTCCCGAGGACAATGAATGCTTAATGCCATCGTCGATGTCCATTTTGGTCAGAACATTGTTTACCAACCGCACGCGCAGAGCTTTCATCACGGCCAGCGAAACGAAAAAGGCAAGAATGGCAAAGATAATGGCTATCAGAGAAATGTTAACGCCGCCAATCTGAAAACCGAAGAACAGTTTCTTAATGCTGCGCAAAAGCAAATCAGTCGAAACGCCCCATAACGAAAGCAGAATGAAAACAGCCAGCAGCACCAGCAGCGGATCGATAATCAGGCTCATCCAAAAATCAATTTTAGAAAGCATGCGGCGGCGCATTTTGAAAGTCTTGACCCAGAAGCGCAGCAGCAGTACCCGATGCATAACCTCAGACAACGCCTTACGCATTACAATAAAGAAGCCAACGACAATCGCCGACAGAATCGACCGGTTCAGTATGAATGCGGATAGTTTCGGATAGCCGACCACGGCCAGCAGAAACACGCCGACGGCAAACAGCGAGACAAAAAACGTAATTTTGAACGCCGGGCTTAATCCCTCGTCATCTTCGGCATCCGCCGTTTCTTCTCCGGCAGTTTCCTCTTCTTCGGGTACCTCGTCGTCCCAGATAACGCGCTTGACAATCAGTACGATGCAGAACGCCTTTACCGCGCTTGAGAGCACCGTTACAAAATAGTTCAGCTCCAGGCCGTAATTGGCGGTAATGGCAACATGTTCCAGGAAAGAGGCCAGACCGATGGAATAAGCACTGAAGTACAACGCCTGCGTTATGCGTTTTGCCTTTTCGTTATTGACATTTACCAGACGCCACTTTTCGTTATAAGGCGCAAAAGTCACGCGGGAGAAAGCCATGGCCATAATTACGTACAGCGAATAATACAACAGGCTGCTCAACACCAGACCGAAAAAGCCGACGGTCATTACTTTGGTGCTGACCATCCAAAGAAAACCGATAATAATCGAAGACGGAATTACGCCATAAGCAACGGCAACGAAAACCGCAGCAAACACCTTCATTCCGTAACGCGGATGTTCGGTTTCCTTTTTATAGCCGAAACGGCGCATAATAAACAGCCGCAGCCAGATGCCGAGCCAAAGCGAAAACAGCACCGTAAAACCGACCGGTATAATGTTTGACGCGACAAATTCCTTCTGTTCGTCATTCAGCTCTCCGTACCATTGCACCGGCGACTTGATGATGTCAAAAACAAATTCGACAAACTGGCGGGACGCACCGAACAAAATATGCGGATAATAAAGGGGCGACTGTTTGGTTATCAGGCTGCCCAGCAGTTCACGATTGCGAATGTCCAGAATAAGGGCATTGAGTTCGTCTATCTTGGTGAGCAGAATATCAGCTTCGGCCAACTTGCCTTTCTGATAGGCGTCTTCCCTGCTGAACTCTTCGCGTTTCTGCGCGATAATCGCCAGTTCCTGACCGCCGTCTTCCGGCGCCTCGCCCAGTGCATCAATTCTTTTCTGAACAAACTTCAGTTCCTGATCTATGCTTTTGCGGGCGGACATAAGACGGCCGCGGGTATCTTCCAGAAACTTGACCTCATCCGACATTTTCTGAATGGGAACCTGTCCGCTTTTAAGCAAATCTTCAATTTTCTGCAGCTTTTTGCTGGTTTCCTGATAATTGATTTCCGGCGTAGAATACAAATCGACAACCTCGGTTACGGCATCGACGCCGGAAGTCTCGGCACGAAGCCCGGGAACAAAGGCAAAAGCGGCAAAAAGGAAGACGGTTAAAAACTTTTTCATGGACGGTTCCTCTGAAAGTTTACTGTTTTTCGGCTAGCATCAGCTTCATTACCCCAAACGCGTTCTTAGCGACACCGACCCGCAGATTGTCGGCTACGGACCAAAAGCTGAAGCCGTTTTCAACAGAGGCGTCCTGACGCAGGCGGCTTACATAAACCGCATCCTCGCCCTGAACATCGGTCAGGCTGACATAGCCGCCCTCAACATTCTTGTCAAAAACCACAATGCCCGGTTCAGACTTCATGCCCTCGCGCACCACGTCAACGTCGACCTCGTTTTCGCATTCGACGTTTACAAACTGGGCCGCGCCGATAAACGCGGGGACAACCGCACAGTTGGCATGAACCTTAACCTCTCCGCCCAAAACTTTTTTGGTTTCGGCATTCATCGCCCATTCGCACCGGGTTTCCTCGCCGATAAACTCGCCGACCTGCGGAATGACGTTAAAGGCAATCTGCTTGCGGAAAACCTGCTGGTCGTCGACCAAAGGCTCGTTCATGAAAATTTTGCGGGTCTGGTTGAAAAGCTCGTCCATGCCCTCCTTACCGTAAACGGAAGCAGAAATGTAAGCCGATGCGACAATGCGGCGGATTTTGTTGTTTCTGAAAACTTTTTCAAGCGGCAGCAGCATTTGGGTTACCATCGCCGAAGGCAGCGAAACGATATTCTTCTTTGCCTCGGAAATCCGTTCGTCGTTCAAACCGGCAATAACCACCGGTACGTCCGGCTCGGCAAAAAAAGCGTCGGTGCAATCAATCACTTTCGCATGTTTGGCCGCCTTGGCCGCAAAACGTCCGGAGATTTCGGAAGTGCCGGCAAAAACGGCTACGTCGACCGAAGAAAAGTCAAACTCATCCAAATTCAAAACATCAAGCTCGTCGTCTTCACCGTAAGACACCTGATTACCGAGCGGGCACCTCGGTTCCAGAGCAAAAACGTCTTCGGCTTTGACACCGTCTTCTTCCAAAAAGCTTAAAATTTCACGTCCGACGCTTTCCATAACGCCGACAACTGCGATTTTTGTCATCTGTCTTGTCCTTATAAAAACTCAGAAATTAAAATGAAAATAGCACAAATTCGTTTATAAAATGATAATATCCGATGTTTAGGCAGGCTTTTTTGAACGCCTGCATCGCATCAGGCGCCGATGAGGACACGGGCGGCGGCACGGGCTTCGTCAGTTATCTTTTCACCGGCCAGCATCCGGGCAATTTCCTCATGACGCTCAATATCGTCAAGTTCACGGACCGACGTGGTCGTCACATTGTCTACCGTGTTCTTCTCAACCTTGAAATGATTGTCTCCTTTGGACGCGACCTGAGGCGAATGGGTAACGACCAGCACCTGAACATCCTGCGCCAGGCGCGCCAGGCGTTCGCCGACGGCTTGTGCCGTCGCGCCGCCGACCCCGGCGTCAACCTCATCAAAAATCATGGTCGAAACGGCCGAACTCTGTGCCAGATTAACTTTCAGAGCCAACATGAAACGAGCCAGTTCGCCGCCGGAGGCAATTTTGTTAATCGGCCCCTGCGGCGAATTCGGATTGGTGGCAACCGTAAAATAAACGCCGTCAAAACCGTGTTCGTTCCATCCCGTTTCATCAAGCTTTTCAACCACAGTCACAAAACGGGCCTTTTCCATTTTGAGCGGCGGCAGTTCAGCCATAACCTTACCGTCCAGCTGCAGTGCGGCAGCCTTGCGACGAGCGCTCAGTTCGTTGGCGGCCTTGACATAATCCAGTCTGGCCTGCTCTTCGGCACGGCGAAGACGGCCGATACCCTCTTCGCCCAGTTCAATGGTTGTCAAACGATGTTTGAAATCCGCAAGAACCTGCGGCAGTTCGTCTACGGTTACCTGATGTTTGCGCGCCAGTCCGCGCAATGCAAACAGGCGGCTTTCGACATTCTCAAGCTCGTTTTGATTCAGGCTGACGTTTCTCGAAGCTTCTTCCAGCTCATTGACCGCCTCGTTAACGTCAATCAACGCCTGGTCAAGCATACCGATAATTTCGTCATACTTACCGTCGACCAGCGCATTCGCCCGCCCCATTGCCGACTGCGCCTGCCGCAACGCCGACTGCACGTCGGCCCTCTGGGTAAGCGCGCCAAAAGCATAACTCAGGCTTTCGATAATCTTTTCGGCATTCATCATTTCCAGACGTTTTTTGCCCAGCGTTTCTTCTTCGCCGGCTTCGGGCGCGATTTTTTCCAATTCGTCGACCCAATGACGCAGCGCCTCCTCGTCGCTTCTGGCTCTGGCAACATCGTTTTCCGCTTCAATCCGCGCCGTTTTAGCCGTTTTGTAAGCCGCAAATTTTCCTGCAACTTCCGCCAGCAGCTCCTTATAACCGGCATAAGCGTCCAAAACATCGCGATGATTGGCCGGATTAAGCAGTCCCTGATTGTCAAACTGTCCGTGAACCTCAACCAGATATTTGCCGATTTCCTTCAGGAGCTTCGCACTTATCGGCTGGTCATTGAAAAAGATTTTGCCCTTGCCGTCGCGGTTGAGGCTGCGCTTAATCGTTATTTCGGAATCGGCTTCAAGTTCATACGCCGCACACAGGGCATAAAGCGGATTATTTTCGTCCGTAACCTCAAACACGGCCGTTACGCTTAGCTTATCCTCGCCCTGCCGTATCAGCGACGTTTCGGCGCGATTGCCCAGCACCAGTCCCAAAGAATCGAGTAATATCGACTTGCCGGCGCCGGTTTCGCCGGTCAACACGCTTAAACCGGGCTTGAAATCCAAGTCCAGCCGATCAATTAAAACCACATTGCGAATTGACAGTGACTGCAGCATTGCGCGGCGTTTCGTCCTTTACTTCAAGACCTTTCGGGCATCTTCGGTCCATTTGCTCTTGGGATAGTTATATTCCAAGACTCGGAAAGCCTGTCCGGCCTCCTTTTTTAAGCCCAGAATGGTATAAATTTCAACCTGACGGTAAAGCGCTTCCTCAATATGGGAGGTCATCTGATAGTCATTGACAACAACCGAAAAGCGGTTTAGCGCCGACAGGTAATTTTCCTGATTCAGATAATAGCGACCGACCTCCATTTCCTTGCCGGCGAGATGATCGTAAGTCAGCTCCAGCTTAAGCGACGCGTCTTTGGCATATTCGGTGTTCGGGAAGCGGGTAATGACCTGGCGCAGCGCCTGCAAAGCCAGCCGGGTGTTTTCCTGATCCTTCTCAACGCCGCTAATCTGCTCGTAATAACAGAGCGCTTTCAGATAATAGGCATAGGCAATGTCCTTGTTGCCGGGGTGAAATTTGATGAAGCGGTCCAGACTGAGAATGGCGTCGTCATATTTCTGGTCCTTGTAATAGGCATAAGCGCCCATGATTTTGGCCTTGGTCGCCCATTTGGAATAGGGATGCTCCAGCTCGACCTTTTCGAAGGTCTCGGCCGCCTTTTTATAAGCGGTTCTATCCAAATCGTTATGCGCCTGATTGTAAAGTTCTTCGGCAGTTTTGGGCTTTTCAACCTCTTTGGTCGAGGAACAGGCCGCCGCCAGCCCCAGACAAAATATGCAGACCAGAAACAGTTTGAGCTTTGTCATTTTTCTTTCCTATACTAATTCATAATTGGATTTGTCGGCAAACAAAACCTTCAGAAGTTCGTTATTGTGAAAATGGCCGGTTTTGGAGGCGGACAATCTGCCGATAATATGGTATCCGGAAGTATACAAATCTCCGACGGCGTCCATTACCTTATGATTGACGCATTCGTTCCGAACCCGGAAACCACCCGGATTCAAAATCGTTTCGCCGTCCAGAACAACAGCGTTGTCCAAACTGCCGCCCTTGGCCAAACCGATAGACTGGAGATAGTCAACCTGGTATTTTTCGCAGAAAGTGCGACAGGGCGCGATTTCCTTTTCGAATATTTCCGGCGTAATCTCTCCGGAGAAAGACTGATGGCCGACAACCCTGGACGGAAATTCAATGTCAAAATCGACAATAAAGCTTTCGGCCGGACGCAGGAAAACGGCATTGCCGTTTTTGTCGGCAAATGACACTTCCTTTTTGACTTTGAGATACATGCGCGGCGCGCTTAAATCTTTCAGCTCCACCGCTTTCAGCGCATCATAAAAACATTTTGCCGCTGCCGTCCATAATCGGCAGTTCCTGATTATCGACTTCAACAACCGCGTTATCGACGCCCCGAACCGACAAGGCAGCCATAACATGTTCAATCGTCGAAACCAGATTTCCGTCGGCATCGCCCAGACAGGTGCAGTTCTGCGTATTGACGACATTGGTATACAAGGCCCTGATTTCAGGTTTTCCCGGCAAATCGACACGGCGGAAAACAATTCCTGTATCCGCCGGCGCCGGAAGAACCGACATTTTGACGCGGCAGCCGGAATGAAGACCGATACCGCTTAACTGTACTGTTTTGGACACTGTCGTCTGCATGCGCAACTCCTTAGTCATAAAAAAATCTGTCAGGCAGCCTGTAAGCCGGGTTCTGTACGCCTTGCGGCGCGATAGCTATTCATCTGGGCCGGACATTACTGTACGGCTCAACGCGACCTACCTCTGGAGCAGAGTGGAAACCCTCCGTATAACCGAAACCGAAGTTCCGGCCCTCCTAACTTGGTCTTGCTTCAGACAGGGTTTACCTTGCCGAAACCGTTGCCGGTTTCGCGGTGAGCTCTTACCTCGCCTTTTCAACCTTACTCCCTGAAAGAGAGCGGTATGTTTCTGCGGCACTTTCCTCGGATTTCTCCGGCCGGACGTTATCCGGTGTCTTGTTTCCTTGAAGCCCGGACTTTCCTCTTCCGCGGATTTTCCTTTCCGGGAAGCAGCTATCCGGCTGCCTGCTGCCCAACAGATTAATCGCTGCTCGGAATTATTGCAAGTGCTTTATATATTTTATGACAACAAAAAGAGGCGCGGTATTCCGCGCCTCTTTTTGATAACGGCATTATACCAGATTCGGAAACAAATAACAACATATAAATTCGACCAAAATTGCAAAATTTTGTCTATACAGGGACATGTAAATATGTTATTCTGAAATTGATTATAAGTATTAAGGGTATTATTGTAGCGGTTGTTTTCAATTTAATTCGGATTTCCGATTGAATTTGACTATGACGGACAATGATCTCTTTGTTGTGAATTTTCAAATTTAATTAATATGGAGGCACTGGACTAAATAACCTCCCTAAAATCCAGAATTAATATGGAAACATTAAACAAAAACGAAATGAGAGAAATGGTTGCAGCTTTAATCGCTAAGGGTGCTGTTGTTAAGAACTTTGCCAAATTCGCACGCATTCAGGCTCAATGCGCTGAGGGCGGCGAAGTTATCGAAACGATATTGGCTGACGGCACCAAAGAGACAACAAATACCGCTAATGCCGGAGATTGGATTGTAACCAACCCCGGCGGCGAAAAATACGTTGTTCCCGCAGCCAAATTCCCCAAGAAATATGAACCCTGCCCCGAACTGGGCGACGGATGGTACAAACCGACCGGAGGTGTTCAGAAATTTCTTGAGCTGACGGAAGACACAACTTTCATCTGCTCTTGGGACGCGGAGCAGCATATCAAGGCTGGCGGTTTCGTTAACGTAACGGATTTAAGCGATATCTACGGTATCGCCCGGGACGAGTTCTTTGACACTTACAAAGAGTGTTCTGAAGACGGAAGCTTCTGTTAACGCCCTCATTTCTTAAACTTACGGAGTGCTCCTTGCGGGGCACTCTTTTTTTTGACGTTTTATCCCCAGAAAATTATGTCCCGGCAAGGCAAGCCGGCCGCCAGCTTGATGAGAATCGCAATAATTTTATTTAGAACAAACTACGAACAGTTAACAAAATCCTAAAATTTCCCATTGAAACCCATAAAAACCCATGTTATACCATAAAGCATAGGATTAATGCGGTTGAAGGATTCTGAAATTGAGAAAAACCTTTCTCTTTATGGATACAATCATCAACAAGGTGGACGCCAAAGGGCGCGTTTCCCTGCCTTCAGACTACCGCGCAATCGTTAAGGAACTGTCAACGGAAATCGTCTGCTACCGCAGCCTTACCGCTCCCTGCATTGAAGGCTGCACCGAAGAACTGCTTGACAAGCTGGCCACCGACATTGAGAACGCCACCGACTTCTTTTCGGAAACACAGGACAACCTTACCAATCTGATTTTCGGCGACGCCAGAAGATTCACTTTTGATTCAACCGGCCGCATCATGCTGACGGAAAAGCTCCTTAAACATGCCGGCATCGGCGACACGGCCGTTTTTGTCGGCAAAGGCCGCAAATTTCAAATCTGGAACCCTGAAAACTGGGAAAAAGAAGAGGCGCGCATTCGCGCAGAAGTTTTGAAGAACCGGCCGATGCTGACACGCAAACCGGAGGCTGAACAATGACCGCCGCACAGAAACATATTCCGGTTATGCTCAAAGAGGTTTTGGAACATTTGTCACCGCAGGACGGCGAAACATATGTCGACGCCACTTTCGGCAACGGCGGTTACAGCGAAGCCATTCTGAAAGCGGCAAACTGCCGGCTCATCGCCATTGACCGCGATCCGACAGTTTTACCCCGCGTCGAAGAACTTAAAGAAAAATACGGTTCCCGTTTTGAATTCAGACAAGGAACCTTCGGCAACTTCAAAGATCTTATTGCTCAACCCGTCAACGGGGCGGTTTTTGACATCGGCGTGTCCTCCATGCAGCTGGACGAGGCTGAAAGAGGATTTTCCTTTGCCAAAGACGCCCCTTTGGACATGAGGATGTCCTGTACCGGGCGCACTGCCGCCGACCTTGTCAACGAAATGCCGGAAAAAGAACTAGCCGATTTGATTTACAAATACGGCGAGGAGCGCAAATCGCGGCAGATTGCGGCCCGCATTGCAGAACGCCGCCGGATTAAGCCGATTGAAACGACCAAAGAACTGGCAGAAATCATCTATACCGTCATTCATAAGACACCTAACGCCATTGACCCGGCAACCCGCACTTTTCAGGCGCTGCGGATTGCCGTCAACAACGAGCTGGAGGAGCTCGAAAACGGCCTGAAAGGCGCCGTTGACCTTCTGACCTCGCACGGCCGTCTGGTCGTGGTTACGTTCCATTCGCTGGAAGACCGGATTGTCAAAAGCTTTTTCAAAGAACAAAGCGGCAAAAACGCCGGTGTATCGCGCTATATGCCGGAAATGCCGCAGAACAGCGACTGCGTCAGCCTGGCCGAATGTTCAAAAGCCGTTCTGCCCGGCCCAGAAGAGACCGAAACCAACAAACGAGCCCGCTCGGCAAAACTGCGCTGCGCCGTCAAAAAGTGAAACCCTAACCCGCTTACCTAGAAAGGAATGCGACAATGAACAGTACAAGAACCGCCACGTTAAGCCTCTGGGTTACCCTTACCTGCCTGGTCGGTTTCGGCATGTTCGTCATGAAGAATCAGGTTCAGAATCTCGAAAACGAGCTGGCCAGCATTAACCGCAACATTGAAGAAGACGTCAAAACCATTCATATTCTCAAAGCCGAATGGAGCCACCTGAACAATCCGTCCCGGCTTCGTGCCCTGGCAACGAAACATATTTCGCTGAATCAGGTCAAGGCTGAACAAATTATTAACTATTCTGCGTTACCATTTGACTATGAACAGGGCGAATCAGGCAGAAGACTGTTGGCCCGCAAAAACATAAGCAATCAGGCTGAGCGCAACAAAGAGCTCAAACGGCTCGTCAAAGCCCAGCGATAAAGAAAAGAAGCAAGGCAGAAGCAGTCAATGTGGGGAAAGTATTTTTCCGGCCGCGAAGAAAAGAACTTTTATCTTCCGGGTCAGGAAATTAAAATAGACAAGAGCTTTTCTTTTAAAAAATTATACTTGTGAGAAAGATCCGCTTTCCACCTGCAAAAACCGCGTCGCCTTTGCAACGCTGATGTTTCTGTTGGTTTACGCCGTTATCGGCGTCCGGCTCTTCAACGTCTGCATCACGCCAAACGCCGGCGAAACCAAGACCGCCGACGAAAGCGACACCATCCGCGCCTATGCCGCAAACCCGATAAAACGCGCCGACATTCTCGACCGCAACGGCACAATTATCGCTACGTCGCTTCCCACCGTCAACCTATACGCCAATCCCAAAAAAATTCTGAACGCACAGAAAGCCGCCGCAGAACTCAGCCGCATTCTGCCGGACATCCGCTATGAAGACATTCTGGCCAAGCTGCAGCGGCGCGGGAGTTTCGTTTATATAAAACGTAACCTTTCTCCCGCCCAGCAGTATCAAATCAATTATCTGGGCATTCCCGGTCTGGAGTTTGAAGACGGCGAAAAACGCATTTATCCGCACAAAAACCTGTTTGCCCATCTCCTCGGCAACACCAATATAGACAACAAAGGCATTTCCGGCATCGAAAAGAAGCTTGACGAGCGTCTGACCCAATCCGACATTCCGCTGCAGCTTACCATTGACGCCGGCATTCAGGACACCATTCGCAGCGAACTGGCCGCCGCTGTTGAAAAATACAGTGCGGAAGGCGCAGCAGCAATTTTGATGGACGTTAGAAGCGGCGAAATAATTTCAATGATTTCCCTGCCGGATTATGACCCCAACCTAAACGATTACAAAACGCCGCGCGCGCAGTTCAATTTTGCCACCAAAGGCGTTTACGAACCGGGTTCGGTTCTGAAAATTTTCAACGCGGCGCTCGGGCTGGAAAGCGGCAAGGTTAAGCTTGCCGACCGGTTTGACGCGACCAAGCCGCTGAAACTGCGTTATAACACAATCAAGGATTACCGCGGCGAAAACCGCTGGCTGACCCTGCAAGAGGTTCTGATTTATTCGTCGAACATCGGTTCGGCGCAAATTGCCCTTAAAGTCGGCAAAAAAGAACAGCAGAATTTTCTGAAAAACCTCGGCTTCTTTGAGCCTATTCAGGGAATTGAAGTTGCAGAAAGAGGATATCCTCTGGTACCCAGACGCTGGGGAGAAGAAACAACGGCCACCGTCGGTTACGGTTATGGTATTTCAATTACCCCGTTGCATTTGGTCAGCGCTTTTGCAGGTGTCATCAACGGCGGCATTTATCATGAACCGACGCTTTTAAAAGACAACAAAAACCGCGAAAGCCACAGGGTCGTTTCGTTCAACACGTCTAAAGAAATGCGCAAACTGCTGCGCGGCGTCGTGGTCGAAGGCTCCGGCAAACGCGCCAATGTTTTGGGCTATGAGGTTGCCGGCAAAACCGGAACGGCCAACAAGCTGGTCAACGGCAAATATGTCGACAAAAAGGTCATGACTTCATTTCTGGCCACGTTTCCGGCATCCAACCCGCAATATGCCCTGTTTTTAATGATGGACGAACCCAAAGCCACCAAAGAAACCTGGGATTTGTCACTTCTGGCTGGAATACGGTGCCGACAGCCGGAAAAATTATTTCGACCATTGCGCCGCAGCTAAATATCAAAGCCAATTACGATTTGGAAGAACAACGCCGCAACCGGATTATCGAGGCGGCCTACGGACGCTAACGACGCCCGCCCATATAGGAACATTATCCTTGACAAATACAGAAAATTCTGATATATGTTTTATGTTACTTGCTACAGGTCTGTCTTAAAAACCGCCGACAATAAATCGGCGGTTTTTTAACTGAATTTTATGATTAAACCGGTTAAGCTTAATTGTCTTATTGCAAAGGGGTTATTGATGAAAAAGATTTTTAAATATCTGGGAATTGCCATCGCTGCTCTGCTGCTGATTGTGATTATTATCTGGAATGTTGTTTCTTTCATTTATGCCGACTTGGATAAATTTGTAACGGCAATGGAAAAAAATGACATTATCACAATGAATAATATTCTGGATAAGGGTTTTGATATTAACCAATCTTTTCTATATTTTAAGACAACACCGCTGGCAATGGCTCTTGTCCAACCTCAGATTAAGTTTAATACGGTTAAATTTATGATTGAAAATGGTGCTGATGTAAATAAACCCAATTGGCATAATTTTTCACCTTTGTCTCTGGCTATGCTTAGAAAACATTCTGATATTGTCGCTCTCTTGTTAGAAAACGGGGCAGACACATCATATATCGTCAAAGGATATACTTATGCTGAACTTGCGCAGCAAATCGGCAATCAGGAAATTATTAAAATAATTAAACAATACCAACAATAATAAAATTTTATTCTAATTTATTTTCGGGGGGCTGATTTTCAGTCCCCTTACTTTTGAAAGGATGTAGAAATGAGCACTTTTAAAGAATTTTTAAAACAGAAATTTAACGAAACGCGATTTGGAATTCTATTGAAAAAATCTTTGGAACAAAATACTATCGACACCGAATGGGGAGATACCATAGTTCATGACCCTCTTAATGAAAAAAGAGTTTATGAAATCGGCAAGAAATACGAAGAAAATTTTTTTCCCGACGGATTGAAAAACTCTCCGCTTGAAAAACCAGTTGATTATGATCCCGCCCAAAGTATTCCTGACAAACGCGGTTCAATCGGTGCAAAAAAATATGCGGCACTGTTTGCCAAACACCACAAGCCGGAAACCGACATTCTGTTAAAACCGGCGGCGAATATCGGCGCTGCAGAAATCGAAAAAGCACACCGCTTCTCGATGTTTGAAAACAACAATCCGCAGCTCGGTAAAGAAATCGACGCTAAAATTGAAGACTGGTACAATACCATTTACGGAACCGCCCCGCTGCGCCGTGACGGCACCGGGCGACAGATTGAACCGGCAATTAAAATCCGCCCGCAAAGCAACGGAAACCTGTCAACCAAAGACGGCTTGGATATGGAACAGAGTTTATGGAAGCTGGCCGAACGCATGTCTGAAATTGATGACGACGACACTTCCGAAACCGGCGTTGCCGCTTTACAGAAAAGCCTGAACAATCTGGGAGCAAAACCACCGTTGAAGACTGACGGACAGCTTGGACCGAAGACGACGCTGCAAACCAGACGGCAACTGGCCGACAACGGTTATCTTCCTTTGATGAAAACGCTGAGTTAGGCAATTTCGACGAACGGTTAACCAAATTTTATGATTAAACCGGTTAAGCTTAATTGTCTTATTGCCAGGGGGTTATTGATGAAAAAGATTTTTAAATATCTGGGAATTGCCATCGCTGTTCTGCTGCTGATTGCGATTGTATCGGTCTGGATCTTTTTTTGCCATTATAAAGACTGGTTCGACTTTAATAACGCTATCATGAAAAATGATATTGTAAAAATGTCTTCCATGATAAAAAAAGGTTACAATATTAATAACCGTCTATACATTTACAAAGATACGGATCATCTTTTTTTTGCCGTAGGAAATACCGGAACTTCTTTACAGACTTTAGAATTTTTACTGAAACACGGAGCTGACACTAACTATTTGGGCAAAAAAAGTACCTCTCGTCATTTTAGCTACCGCTCTGAAAAAACCGGAACAAGTAAAACTTTTAATTAAATATGGCGCAGACCTAAGTGCAAAATCGGCCGACACAACACTAACAGACTGGGCTGTTGCAACATCCCAACCTCAAATTATTATGATGATTCCTGAGGAAAAGATATCTTTGGGAAGAGCATCATTGGAAAACCCTGCGGCATTAAAGAGAATCTACGATTTTTATCATCTGAAACAGACAGATAAACGTGTCATCAATTATTTAGAAAATCAATAAATTTAACTATTTATCCCTAAGGCTGATTTCATCAGCCTTTTTTTATGAAAGGAATGGAAATGAGTATTTTTAGTAAAATATATGAAATCGGAAAAACAATTCATGATACCGTAAAAGAAATTAACATTTTAGATGAGATATACAAACAAGATGAACGCATCTACAAAGGAAGTTTGTTGAATCAAATTGATGAAATGGAAAACAGTGCCGACGAGGCTGAAAACATAATCCGTAAAGAAATCAATTTGGAACAGAGCTCACAAAAATTAAAACAAAAACAGGGCTTATTCAGAACAAAAAAATATGCGGCACTGTTTGCCAAACACCACAAGTCGGAAACCGATATTCTGTTAAAACCGTTTCAGAAGATATTTACCTTTGGCCGAGGTGTTGCGGCGGCGGAATTTTGGTAAAAACATTAACCAAATTTTATGGTTAGGGAGGTAAACTTGGTTATCTTATTTTTAATGAGGATACGGTCATGAAAAAACTTTTCAAATATCTGGGAATTTCTCTTGCCTCCCTATTGCTGATTACAGCTATTGGCCTATACATATTTTATTCTATGTATAAAAATTGGGAAGGTTTTGTCAATGCCTCCGAAAGAAACGACATTTCCCAAATGCAAGAAATCTTAAATCAGGGATTTGACATTAATCAGACACTCATGCAGGTATCTCCTCTGTTTGTGGCCGTTTCATATTCGCATATCAATTATGAAACCATAAAATTTATGCTTGACAACGGAGCTGACGTAAATGCCAAAAGCACTCGCGGTTTTCTGCCGATACATTACGCCATTTTCGAGAAGCGTCCGGATATCGTAAAACTTTTTTTAGAATACGGAACCGATGTTTCGTATAAAATTAAAGAAAAAACACTGCTTGATATTGCCGTGATAAGCAATAATCAGGAGATCATCGACATAATTAAACAATACCAAAAATAAAATTTTATCCCATTAACTTAAGGAGCCGAAAACCGGCTCCTTTTTTTATTCGTCCTGATGCTGTTTTTCCAGCTCTTTTTCCAGTTCTTCGTAATCTTCTTCGTCCATTTCCTGCACCGGAATACGATAACTCTCGTTGAACCAATTGCCCAAATCAATATCGGCACAACGCTTGGAACAAAACGGTTTATATTTTCCAGCAGGGGCAATTTTCTTGCAAATGGGACAGCGATAAGTTTTGACGACTTCGCTCATCTTGCCACTCTCCCGGTTCCCAGACAGGTTTCGCACTCAACGGTCAGAATATCCGAAAGGGTCGGCCGACGGCGTACACGCTGGATTTCGACATTTCCGCCACGGCTTAAACCCAGGACGCGCGCATGATACGGATCATCGGCCAGCGCGTTTTCCAAATCCTCAATAACCGGTTTCAAAAACTTGTATTCCGATGAGCCGGCAAAATCGATAACAATTTTTCCAGACAAATTGCGCAACCGAATCTGGCGGGCAATTTCGGCGGCCGCTTCCGAATTAAGCCGGGTAATCGAACCGTTGGATTTGTCATCGCCGCTGTCCACATCAATGGCAACACAGGCTTTGGTTTCTTCAATATGAATCCGGCCGCCGCTTCTGAGGGAGACCGTTTTTTGCAAAGCGTCGGAAAGGGCGTCTTCCAAACCATATTCGGCAAAGGGTTCTGCCATATATTCAACGGTAAACTCGCCGTTGAACTTTTCTTTCAGCGCATTTTCGACATTGTGCGAATTGACGACAACTTTTGTCAGCGCCGGCCGGGAACGCGTGATATGCTCAATCAGAGGATCGGCTTTGGCATAGAGGAGCGCGGGCGCTTTGGCATTGCGCGCCTTAATCCGCACATTTTCGTAAATTCCGCGCAGTTCAAGCATTTCGGCGGCAATAACATCAAAGGGAACATCAACGGACGAAGTGCGCAAAATCCAGCCTTCCTGGCCGGTCGTGTTCTCAAGAACCTTTTCCTTATATTCGGCAAGTTTTTCCTTATCTTCAATACGCGGCGAAGCTTCCACATGCAGCCGGTAAGGACAATAAACCAGATGCGATCCGACAATTTGAATCGAACGTACGACCTTGGCGCCTTTTTCGGCTCGCTGCTCCTGCGCAACCTGAACAACCAGGCTCTGGCCTTCGCTCAGCGAAATTTCGTTAAGGCCGGTTTCTTCCGCGTTCAGAAAAGCTTCGCGGCCGCCGTCAATGTCAACGAAAAAGCCGATTTTGTCGTGAGCCAAATCAAGCTTGCGCGTAATTCTGCCCAGATAGATATTGCCTTCGGCGGCCTGATTTTCCTTAATAAACTCAAACTCCTGCGGTTCTCCGGCACCAAGCATGGCAATCCGGGTCAAAGCATTTTTCTTTTCATAAACGATTACGTCTGTTTTCATTTCACACCTATCCCATTCAGCAAATTTCTGGTTTCGTAAAGGGGCAAGCCGATGACGCCGGAATAAGAACCGACTATTTTTCTGACATAGGCTTCCATGTCTTCGATTTTATAGCCGCAGGCGCCTTCCCAATTATGCGTGGCAACGTATGCGCGGATTTCCTCCGGGGTCAGTTTTTTCATCAGGATACGGGTGGAAACCGTTCGCTGCGCGGTTCGTCCGTCACGGGCAATGACGCAGACGGAACTGACAACCCGGTGCGCTTTTCCGGAAAGCCGCTCCATGACGGCCGTCTGTTCCGTTTCGTCTTGCGCCTTATGCAAAACAGAAGCACCGACGACAACCACCGTATCGCAGGCCAGAATATTTTCATTCGGAAAAAGCCCGGCGATACGACGGGCTTTTTCAAGAGCCATACGCTTGACGTAAGCGGTTGCGGTTTCGTATTTCTTCTCGCTTTCGTCAATGTCGGCAGGACTAATCCGTTTGGGCAGGAAACCCATCTGAGCCAAAAGCGCGCGACGCTGCGGCGAGCCTGATGCCAGAATAAAATCCTTAACTTGCGGTCCGACGTCATGACCTATGCTTCGTCGTCGTAAGTTTTTTCCATTCTTTCGTGGCGTTCCTGAGCCTCAATCGACAGGGTTGCGACCGGACGCGCTTCAAGACGCTCAATGCCAATCGGCTCGCCGGTTTCTTCGCAATAGCCGTAAACGCCGTCTTCAATGCGCTTCAGGGCTTCGTTGATCTTGGAAATAAGCTTGCGGGCGCGGTCTTTGGTACGCAAATCCAGCGCTTTGTCAGCTTCCAGCGAAGCGCGGTCAAGCTGGTCCGGCTGGTTCAAGCCGCCCTGACGCAGATCTTCCAGCGTATCCTTGGACTGTTCCAAAAGAGATTTTTTCCAGCTGAGAAGCTTCTGACGAAAATATTCAACCTGATATTCGTTCATATACTCTTCGTCAGCCGAGGGTTTGTAGTCGGGAGGAAGAATGATTTCGCTATCCATGTTCGGTCTCCTTTGGATTATTAGTGTTCGTTTTTCAGCGAGGTTCTTATATAGCAAGCAAAATACAGACTTCAATCGCTAACTGCAAGCAAAAAAACAAGAAAATCACAGTTATTTCATCAGTTTTGCCAGCTCGACCTCCACCCGCAGTTCAATCTCGCCGATAAGCTCGGCCAGTTTTTCGTCCGCAGTGTTGATTTTCGTTTCCTTGACGTAACGCGAAATTTCAATCAGCTTGTCTTTGGAAATGTACCCCAGCAGCAGACCGTCGCGGATTTCTTCCAGCTTTTCAAGCAGAGTATCGCCGCGGCGAAGCATTTGCCTGCGTTTTTCGCGCTCTTCTTCGCCGCTGACCATTTGCGCGGCAAAAAAATAGCGTCGGAAACGGATATGCCGGCAGAGCCGCCGACCGGGGAAGAAGACGGTTTCATCGTTTCTTTCAGGTAAAGGGAAAAGCTGTCGCCGCCCGAGGCCTTTTTTGGCCTTGGACGAAGCGCCCAAATCTCCGGCTTTGTTAATGTCGTTGACTTTAATCACTGTTGTTCTCCGTTACTGAAAGTTCCATTTAACCACATTCTCGTCACCGTCCTTGCAGGAGGCTGCCACATCGGACATCTGCGCCGGCAGCTTATTACCGCTTCCGGCCACCCAGGGCCATTTGAAAGTTTTGCCGTTGATATCCAGACTGACCAAATCGGACGAATTGTCCACCGTCCAGTTCAAAATTCCCAGTTCGACACAAACCTTCTGCGGCAAATCGGCAAAAGTTATCTCATAACTGTCGGCAGCACCTTTCACGGTCACTTCGCCGTTATAGGAATGATACAGCTTTTTGCCGCTGACCATATCCTTGGGCGCAATCCCCTCCTCAATGACGGTTGCAACGGAAACATTGCTGTAACGCCCGTCGGCGATATAGCGGTTGTTAATGAGTTTTTTGAACTCTTCAATCTGACCGCAGACGCGGCTGACGCGATAACGGTCATACATTGAGTTGACCAGCGTGGCTATACTGACGGACAATGCGCCGAGGATGCCGAGAATCATGATAATCTCAACCATGGTCGCGCCTTTTTCGCCGCCAGAATGTTTCATGTCCGCCTCCTTGTTATCTTTTCAGTTATACCACCAAACAGGTTTCGCCTCAACAGAATTATCGCAGATACACGCATTTAATACTTTATTTTTATTAAAACTTCATTATATTAGAGAAAAGTTTAACACTTTTTAAGAAACTGACGAGGATTTTGAAATGAAAAAGATTATTGCCGCAGCTCTGGTTTCAGGCTCAGTCTTGGCATCTTCGGCTCAGGCCGCGCAAGACGGCGCCTATCTGCCCTACGTCGGCATGGATTACACCTATTCCGACGCCAACGCCAAATTTGAACGTCCGCATTACAATTCCGGTTCGGTTAACGTCGGTACGATGTACAACCGTTTTTTCGGCACGGAAGTGTTTTATCAGCTGTCCGACAGCCACAAAATCAGACATGAAACGGACAAGAGCAAAACACTCCTTTCAGGCATACGGTCTTGATTTGTACGGTTATCTGCCGTTTGGCTGCTATGGTACTTTTACGCTCCTCGGCACGGTCGGCGTCGGCGAATATACTTTCCGCAAAGACTTTTCCTCCGCCAAGAAACAGCGCGACCACGGCATCGGCTGGAGAGCCGGTCTCGGCGCCATGTTCAACATCGACCAGCACTGGGGCCTGCGTCTGTTGGCACGTTATGTCAACCTTAACCAGGTTGAAGACTTCGACCACATGATGGAATATTCGGCCGGTATCCGCTATACTTTCTAACATCCGAGGAGAAAAGAAATGAAAAAACTCTGGCTGGTATTTGGACTGCTGGTTTTTGCGGGCGCCTGCTCGGACAAACAGGAAGAGCAGAATCCCGAAAATCTCCCGTTGGAAGAGGTTTTGGAAGAAGGCGAACAGGTTGTCGTACGTCCAAACTTCGACATTAAATTTGAAGAGGAAACCTACACTTACAAATTCGGCAAAAACCAGGCCGGTTGCGACAAAGGCAGCGACGTGGTCTGTGCCATAGACCTTTACGCCAAATGCACGTTGGATCCGAAAGGAAGCGAATGCGACAAGAAAAAAATGCCGAAGTTCGTTTTCATGGACGATGAAAGCCTGCAGCGCCCGACCGAGATGCGTTTTAAAATCGTCAAAATCAAGCCGGTTGACGCCAACATGATTGAAGTTTATACGCAAGGCAGCTGCAACGGCATGTGGTTTGGCCTTTGCGAAGGCAATATCATTTATGTTCTAAGCAACAAAAACGGCTTCTGGGCAGTCAAAGACGTCTATGCCCGGGAAAACTTTTAGTCAGCGCTTATGTTGTGTAAAGCCCCTCGGTTGAGGGGCTTTTTTTTCTCTGTCATGTTCGGCCTTGAGCCGACAATCCAGAGATCCCCGGAACGCGCTGCGCGTGTCCGAGGATGACAGAAGAAAAAATAATACCATCATTATCGGACTTGATCCGAGAATCTAAAAAGAGATGTTCGGGTGTAAATTCCCAACTGCGTTGGGCCCCTTTCGTCCCGTAGGCCTCGAACTTCGCTTATAGCTCGTTCTCGCCAACTATCGACTCCAAGCCCGAACATGACAAGCTGTGGCCAGCTTGACCGCAACATCGGCTGCGGCGCCCATTATGACAAAACCATCAAGTTTGAGGGCACCAACAGCATCAGCGGCGGCAGCAAACACAGCGTTTGGGCCCGCGGACACAACACTTACGCCTACGGCATCGTCCGCGGCGTGCTGCAGGTTAACTCCGGCGCCAAGCTGACTTTAAGCAAACCGGCCTGCATATACACACAATGGAACGGTTCGATTGTAAAATCGGGTACGGTTTCGGGTACGGTAACCACCAACTGCAGCACCTATCCGCTGAAGTGGTAAAACCGAGAGCCAACAAAAAAAATCCCCGGCAGACATCCGGGGATTTCAAAATTAATTGACCGTCTGGTCAACTTCATAAGCGACACCGTCCGGCGAAACGGCTTCGGTCACGGTTTCGTTGACAACCGTGCCGTTTCCCTGCGCCGGAGTTGCCTGGCTGCCGCCGGACATATTATCCGGCGTGCTGACCGCGGCGTTGCCGTTCATATTGCCGCCGGCCGGTGCCGCATTTGCCGGAACCGCATTGCCGGAGGCGGCGGGCGTTACGACTTCATAGCCTTCTTCGACAATCAGCATATTGGCCGAATCGGCATTGCCGACATCAGCCGAAACCTGCGACTGGGCATTGGCGTCGCGGGAATCGCAGCCCATCAGAGCCAGAGCCGAAACACCTAACATTGCTAAAGTTTTTTTCATCTGATTTCCCCTTATTGTTTGAATTTACGACGTTCCTCACTTTTTATATAAGCACTGATGCTTTTTATTCAATACGCCGCGGATTTTGCAAAACGATTTAATTCCAAAGCTTTAATTTCCGCGGGGAAAGCACTATATCGAAAGCCTTATTTTTGGTGTTGACGAAAGGATTGGATATGTTAAAATTGTTGGGTTTGATAAAGAAAAATTTTGGAGAAGACGAAGTGACCCTGGCTGATAAAACAATCATTTGGGATTTGGACAATACATTATACCGGATTACCCCGGAATTTGCCGACATGCTGGACGAGGCAACCGCCATTGCCGCCATTGAGGATTTGGGCGTACCTCTCAACTTTGAGGAAGCCAAAGCCAAGGTCAAGGAATCTTATATGACATACCGCGACGGCGGCGAAATTTTCGTACAGCAGTACGGTATTGATCCGGAAGCAATGTTTCAGGCCTATCATAAGCGCAAGCCGATTGCGCCGATTGTTCCATATGAGAACCTGCTCGAAAAGCTGGAAAGCCTGCCTAACGAACAATACATTTTCTCAACCAGCACGCATGAAGTCTGCGAAAAAATTTTGAAACATATCGGGCTCTATGATTTTTTCAAAGGCCGTTTTTATTCGGTAGAAGATTTCGGCACCGTCAAAAAGAACGAAAGTTCGGACGTTTATGCCAAGCTTTGCCGCCGCATTAACGCCGACCCGAAAAACTGCATTTTTGTTGACGACAGTTACTCCAATCTTGAATTTGCCAAAGAGCTGGGCATGACCACGGTCAGAATCTTCTACAATGAAAATTCGGCCAAGGACAAGACTTATATCGACGCCGCTTACAAAGGCATCAACAGTTTTCTGGACGAATATCTGCGGCAGGTTCCGGTCAACAGCAATTCCGCGCTCAAGGCTGCCGGTTCTGCGGCCGGCGCCCGTTAAACCGGCGACAGAGATCGCTTTCCATCTGATAATTGGTCTGATTGTCGAGCTTGCTTTGCTCTTGCATGAGTTCGCTCTTGAAGTGGCGTATCAGCGGTTCGATTTCAGCAATATACATTTCGGTCAGCGTATTGGTCGCTTCGTCGATTTTTGACGGCGAATCTATCCGATATGGTTTGATATCGCGGGCAATTTTCTGTACGGAACGGCGCAGAGAAGGAATAAAATATTCAAGCGCGGCAGTGTTTATCTGATGATGCGTCTGTTCATGGCGGACAACGACATTGTATTCACAGGAACCGGGCTGCAGCTGATTGGAAATGAAAATGGTCGGATCCTGATAGCCGATAAAAACGTTCAAGCTGGTCGGCACGACACAAATGTCCGTATCGTTGACAACCCGGCTGATGGTATTCAGCGAAACCTCCCAATTGACGCCGACAACCGCCAGACCGGAAGCAAAAAGCCCCTGCTCGACAATACCGTATTGCTGACCAAGCCGCGTCAGTCCCTGCTGATTGTACCCGAAATCATATTTCAGTTTTCCGTAAGAAGTGGTAAATTCGATTTCCGGTTCAGCCTTCAGCGTTGCACAGACATCGGTTTCCGCGGCAACAGAAACAAAATTGCCGAGCCCCAGAAAAATGCAAAAAGTTAATATAAAAAAAAGTTTTTTCATGTAAAATAGCATACATAAGATTTCTTAACATAGAGTTGAGATTATGCAAAAATCGTTTTTGTTTTCGTTTTTGAGTGCGGCAATCCTCTTCAGCACCCTTGCCGGCGCCGAATCTCCGGGGCGTTATGTGCGCAAACAACTGAAGCCGAATTTTTTTATTCCTCCCAAAGAGCTTGACCATACGGAAAAGCTGCCTGAGTTCAACTATTATCCCGGTGAAGAAGAGAACAAGGGCAGGCAGCCGCAACAGGACAACTCCGAACAGGTTATCAAGATAATCAAAGCGCCGCAGGAAATTCCGGCCGCGACAGAGATTCGGCAAACAGCGGACGCACCGGCAGCACTACCGCTGCCGGAAAACGTACCTGACATATCCTCAGATACGGCGGAAATCAAAAGCGAATATATTGAATACAATAAGGACGAACTGGCGCAAATTCCCGAGTACAAGCAGAAATACGCCGATTATATCAACGACCTGAAAGTCATTGCCGAAACGGGGCAAGTGCCGGAAAATCCCCGCGTCGTTTTTGACCTGACCAAAATGAGTACCAACGAACGTCTGGTCGTTACCGACAAATTCGGTCTGAAACCGGTTGAACCGACAGCTGCACAATAAGGAGAAAATATGGATAAACCGCTTAAAATCATTTCGGAAATCAAAACGCCGCGACTGACGGCACGCGCGGCGACAACCGCAATGGCTGACGGGCTTTTCCACGCCATTGACATATCGCGCAACAGACTGCGCGAGTTTCTCTTCTGGGTTGACAATGTGCAAAAAGTTGAAGACGAACGCAAAACACTGTCCGATTTTGCCGAAGGATGGGAAAAAGGCGAAATCTTCGCATATGTTTTGTACAATACAGACGAAAAAATCGTCGGCACCATTGACGTTCACAACATTTCGTACGGCAATCATTTTGCCGAGCTTGGCTATTGGCTGAAAGACGGCGAAACCGGCAAAGGCTATATTTCGGAAATTCTTCCGTATATCGAAAAAATATTTTTTGCAGCCGGGTTACACCGTTTGGTCATTGAATGTGAGACCGACAATATTGCATCAGCAGCGGTTGCCGAACGCAACGGCTATGTTTTTGAAGGCATTGCCGCAGGAAAGGTATTCGGTTACGGCAGATACCGCGACTGTAAGGTTTTCGCAAAAGTTTCAGGGGACTAAAATTCTACAAAAAAAATCATACGCCCATTAATGGTTGACATATAAAAACATAAAACACCTAAGGTTGACATTTTTCATAAATAAGTTTAAGCTTATTTTCAAGGCGTTTGTTTGAACCTTTTCGGTGTAATCCCCCCGAAAGTCAAGGTTCGGCAACAAACGCCCGCAGGCTCCGTTTAACGTCTGAATTGTTTAATACAGTTTACGGCAAGGTCATACATACACACTAACAACCTTTCGGAGCCTGTCCTTTTTATTTCAGAAAATGCAACAAAGCCTCCTCATTCGGGAGGCTTTATTATTTGTTTTACCCGAAAACACTCGACAAAAAACCCCTCTGTTGAGGGGCTTTTTGCAGGTTATCAGGCTGCTTTGGTCTTCTTGGCGGTTTTAGCCTTTTTGGCCGGCACCTTTTTTTCTTTTGCGGCCTTTTCCTTTTTGGGAGCCGCTTTCTTTTCTTTCTTGGGAGAAGACTTCTTTTCAGCTTTGGCTTTCTTTTCTTTGGCTTTGGGTTCTTTTGCCTTTTTTTCCTTAACCTTGACCGTTTTTTCCTTTTTGGCGGCACGAGCCTTGGAAATGCTGATGGCATTGTCCAAATCCTTTTCCGTGCAAAGACCGACAGCTACCGGATTTTTAGCCCGGATATTGGCCATATCCTTATGCGTGCCGGTACGGATCGCTTCAATCGTCGGCTTGGTGGTTCCGACCAGTTTGCAAATCTGCGAATCGATGATTTCCGGACAGTTTTTCAAAATCCACAGAACGGCGCTGGGTTTGTCGCTGCGCTGCGAAGGCGAAAGCATTTTCTTGGCTTTGGCGTTTTTGGCCTTGACGTTGCGCTCCAATTCGTTCGCCTGAAGGGAGGCTCTGCGGTCAGCTTCGCATCTTCTGATCTCTTCGACGGTCAACTGGCCGTTTTCAACCGGACTTACGCCCAAAATATTGAAAGCCACGTCGCCGTCGGCAATAGCCTGAATTTCAAGTTCGTGAAGTTCACAGAATTCGGCAATCTGACGAAAAGTCAGGGTCGTATTCTCAACCAGCCATACAGCAGTAGCTCTGGGCATTAAAGGGGCTGTCATTTCAATATCCTTTCTTAAATTCTATTCTTATCTAAAAAAACATTCTCTATCCCAGAGAATAGAGAATGTTTACCGATTATACAAGATTTTTTTTGCTAAATTAAATTTATTTTCTGCTGTTCAGGATGTTAGCCATATTCAGATAGCCGACCTGAAGCATTTGGGCCGTCGCTTCGTATTTCGAGGCCTGAATCTGCAGCGCGTTGACGCTGGAGAGACTGCCGCTGGCGCTGGTCTGGGTCAGCGGGATTTTGGTTTCGGTCTTGTTTTTCGAATCATCCGACAGACCTTCTTTCGAAACATAGTCATGCTTATATTTTTCACCTTGCTGAATTTGCAGAACATAGGCCAGTTCTTCATTTTTGCTGACCGTGTCGTCACGGGTAATTTTAATATAAAGCATGGTATCTTTTTTGGCTTTATATTCGCCGCTGAACATGGCGTCAATATTGTCGCGGGTTTCGGTGCCCTTCTCGGCCGAACTGTCGCCGATGAGCGTTTCCTTGCCGTTTTTGTTGATAGTATAAACCTCGACCTTAAGGCCGGGAGCCAATTCCGCCATCCAGTCCTTGTTCTGCTCGGCAAGTTTTTTTTCTTCCTGTTCCTTGGCCCAGCCTTCCGGATCGGTAATTCTCTTCAGTTCGTCAAGTTTCTGCTCATAGGCGGAAAGGTCCAGAACTTTTTCGTTGCTGCTGTCGCCGCCCTTTATCGACAGGGAAACAGTGCCGTTTGACTGCAGCTGAATCTTATACATGTCGGAACTGTCATAATATTCGGAAAGTTTGCCGACAACGCTGACACGGGCATAGTTCAAGCGCGTGTAACCGAGGTCGCGGGCATTGGCAAAGCTCTCGTCAACGTTGTTAACGTCCGTTACGGTCTTTTCCAATAGCCAAGACTGCTGTTGTCTGCCGGTATCGTCGTGCTTACTGTCGTCGCCATAGCATACTCCTTTAAACCTACATTATATATTTTATCATAAAATTTTTTTTATCACAATATATTTAATCAGTCGGTTTACAGTTCCGTCATCTTATACAGGGCCGTCGACCAGCCGGTTTTGTTCAGGGTCTTTTCGCCCAGAAACTCAAATCCGTATTTCTCGCCTTCAAGGCGTTCCTTTATCGGTTCGTTGACAATAATCTCATTATCGTATGTTTGTTCAAAAACGTCCTGAATAAACGGCGACAAATTCGGCTCCTGTTCGGAAGAAAGCGACAAGATGCTGCATTTGTCGGCAATAATCAGGTTGGTATTGTTAAGCTGTTCTTCATAAATGGACACGTCTTTGAAAAATTCAACGGCAAAACGCGCGGCATGGTTCAGTTTGGGAAACTCTATCGAGGTAATATAGTTGTCTTCAATAACATTTTCACCGTCGAACTTGGCCGACAGATTGGCGATGATGTTCCGCACTTCGCTTTTGACGCGGGTAAAATCGTCCCGGTCGCCGGGCTGGTCATTTTCATAAAAACGCACCCGGTTTTCAATACTGACAATACATTTGAGCATAATATCCTGCTCGTGGATCTCTTCTTTCGCTTCCAGTTTCCGGTTGTCGGCCGCCGCATATTTGTTCAACGCCTCCCACTTGCTGAACGTTTTTTTCAAAATGTGCGTATCCAACGGACGTTCCGCCAGCAGCTGCGCCATCAGATAAGCGCCGACGCCGGTCAGAAAAACCGCAACCTTGTTATCCTTATACGTCTTTTTGGCTTCATAGAAGGCTTCGACGTCGCCGACGTCGCCGTCAAGAATGCTGAACGCTTCGTGCAGCATCGAATTGGCGTGGGTTATGCTCAGGCCGTTGTAACGCGAAAGTTCCAGCACGCCGCCGTAAATTATCAGTTTGACACCCAGGCGGTTGAAGTTGTCGGCAATGTTGATTTCGCCGTCCAGATTGGAAATTATCTGGCTCATATAATCTACAATACTGCGCTTGAATTCGGCAGGCGCCTCGGGAAAAGCGGGCGCCAATGTCGGTTCATAGCTGTCATTAAGGTTATAGTTCTGGATAATGGCGTCGGCCTTGTCAAAAAACTTCTTCTCATGAATGATTTTTTTGCGGCGAACCTTGCGGGACGAAAAGACGTACCAAGGCACCTTACGCAAGACCAGCGGCACAGCCAGCAGCAGGAACAATGCAAAAAACGTGACAAACATAACGGTATGCGTCAGTTCTTCGGGAACGGTTATTTCAATAACCGGAATCAGCAACGTTACCAGAATATTGGCTGAAATCAGGCAGAAAACAATAATGGCAACCAGTTTGAAAACGGCGGTAATCACATTCTGGCCGTTAGAAGCGCCGGCCGGTTCCTGGGTTTCGATGTTATATTCGCCGCGCGTCGGCGCCAAACCGCCTTTCAGCGAATAGTCGGAACCGCTCTTGTCCTTTTTGCCTGCCAAACTGACATATTCCACCGTTTCAACGTAGGAATTGTCCTGCACGTCAAAGTCTTCCTTAAGAATTTTGACGGCAATTTTTTCGGCTTCGCGTTCTTTGGCTATACGCATGGCATCATAACGCTGGTCGCTGGAAAAACGATCTTCAAGTTTCCAGCCGTCGCCCCGGTCCGTATAAACTTCGTAATGCGATATTTTGACCATTAAACCATCTCATCAAGACATAAAAAAAACCTGCATTCAGTATAGAAAATGCAGGTTAACAAAGATTAAACCTTTGCGAAATTATTTTACAGAAGTATCGGGTTTCAGACCAAAAGCACCAAACTTGCTGTTGAACTTGGAAACCTGTCCGCCGCTGTCTACCATACGGTGAACGCCGGTCCAAGCCGGGTGGGATTTCGGGTCAAGTTCCAGAGTCATCTTGTCACCGGCCTTGCCCCAGGTCGATCTGGTTTTGAATTCTGTGCCATCTGTCATCACATATGTAATCTCGTGATAATCAGGATGAATACCTTTTTTCATCTTATTTTCTCCAAAAACTTAATTTATGACATGTAAATTTAGTGCTCTTATACATTAGAGTTACGAATTAGGCAAGCATTAATTTACATAATTTTAATTTTTTTATTTGATTTCGTCAATTTCAACAACATTGCCGCGGGCGGCGTCATCGGTAATGTTAATGACCTTGATGCTGAAATTCTTATATCCTTTGGCCAAAAGATACGAGCGAATTTCAATCGCGCGGTTCAGGCTCTGTCTTTTTTTGCGGAAAACATCCTGACCGTTGTCATAATTATAGGCCATGATGGCGATTTTGTTGGCGCCGGCATTGTCAAACGAAGCGATAATCGCGTCGATTTTCTCCTTGCTGAGATCGTCCAATTCGGAAGAACCTTCGGCAAACACAATCTCCCTTTTGACTTTTTCGACATCGACCACAGGTTTGGCAACAAGCGCACCGCTTACCGGCACCAGAGGCTCAGCCTTTTTTTCGGCGGCAGCCGGCACTTCGCCGACGGGCTGATTTTCAACAGATTCGGCCTTTACGGGAACAACCGGCGCGGAAGAAACCTTTTCAGCCGGCGCAGGCTCTTCGGTTTTGAAAGGCGCCTGACCGGCAGCGGGAACGTCGGCGACAAACTCACGTTTGGCCGGCGCGGACGTCAGTTCGACGGTCGGAGCCGCAGCCTTTTCCTTAACCTCATCCTTTACGGTTTTGTCTTCGGCCGGCATGTCTCTGGCCGGTTCGACGACGGCCGGTTTGTTTTCAACGGCGGAATTTGCCTTTTCCCGAACGGGCTGAATGTCGGCCGGTTTGGCGGGAATGGCTATCTTTTCCTCTTTTTCAACGACCTTAACCTGCTTAATCTTCAGTTTCTGTTTGTTTTTTCGAACCGGCGTCTTGGCTTTGGGCGCTTTGGGCGCACTTTTCTTAACCACGGGGAATTGCGGCGTGTCTCTGATTACGGGAAAGAGAGGTTCAGGGCGGCCGTAAGCCGAGGGGGCGCTGCCGCCTCCGATTTCGTTTAATACCGAAAGGTCGACATAAACATCATCGGCTGCGCAGGCTTTTTCCGCAGACCAGCCGCAGAACAAACCGCATAAAGCCAGAACCATAATCTTACGCATTGCTCTTCCCCATATCAAAATTATTTGTGTACCAACTCATAGACCTTTTTGGACAGTTCGGCATTGGTGGCGATCAGATTGCCGCTTTCGAGCACCAGACTGAGGTTCTCGGTACGGATATCCTTCTGATTCATGTCCAACACGTATCCGCCGGCTTCCTTAACCAGAAGCAGACCGGCGGCAATTTCCGAAAACTTGTTGCCAAGGCTGACGGTTGCATCAAACCTGCCGGCGGCAACACAGGCCAAATCCAAAGACACGGCGCCCAGAACCCGTACATTGTCGGCGGCCCGGACAACGGCGTCATGGAGCTTAATATATTCCGCAACGTCGGATTTGTAACTGACCAAAGTCGAAATAAGCGCCTCCGAAAGTTCCCGGCGGGCAGAAACGCGCAGCCTTTCGTGATTGCGGAAACCTTCCTTATAGGCGCCTTTGCCTTTCTCGGCAAAAAACAGTTCATCCGAAGCCGGGTTGTAAACGATTGCGGCGGTAACGGCGCCATTTTCGAAAACGGCGACCGAAATGGCAAACTGCGGAATGCCGTGGGCAAAATTGTTCAAACCGTCAATCGGCGCAACGACAAAACACGAGCCTTTCGGCTTGGGCTGTCCGTCAACGGCAATCGGAAAATCGGGCTTAATACGTCCAAGTTCGGTACGCAGGGCACGTTCTACTTTTCCGTAAGCCGAAACGACAAAATCCTTATAGCTTTTGACCGAAGACTGAAGCTGTTCAATCTCGCTGAAGTCCCGATTGAGCGGGCTGGCCGCCTTTTTGACGGCGTTAATCAGCAGGGTCATGAAAGGGGAAAGGTAAGACATGCTATTTTGCTCTCTCTACATAAGTGGCTTCGGCAGTGCCGACAACGATTTTGTCACCGGTGTTGATAAACGGCGGAACCATGCAGCGGACACCGTTGTCCAAAATGGCAGGCTTGTAGGAAGAAGCCGCCGTCTGGCCTTTGACGACCGGTTCGGTTTCCACCACTTCACAGGTTACCTGCAACGGCAACTCAACCGAAATCGGCTTGCCTTCAATGAAATCGACGTGGACAGCCATGCCGTCGGTCATAAACGGGCGGGAATCGCCCAGAATGTCGGCAGGCATGGTAAACTGATCAAAAGTTTCGCTTTCCATGAAAGTCAGGCCATTGTGGTCTTCAAACAAAAACTGGCAGTCTCTTTCCTCGACCATCAGCTTTTCGACGCTGTCTTCGGTTCTAAAACGTTCGTTGGTTTTGGTTCCCTCTTCAACCGACTTCAGCTCGACCTGCATAAAGGCGCCGCCCTTGCCCGGTTTGATGTGCATGGCTTTGACAACGGTCCAGGGTTTGCCCTTGTACTCGATTACCCAGCCAATTCTGATTGCTCCTGCTAACTGTTTCATATTTTTTCTCCGTATTTACAATTTTCAAAATGATTAAGGGCAAGTTAATCTAAACTTTGCTTTTTAGCAACAAGAATCTTATAAAATCTGTCATTTAAAATGACGATATCGGCGGCCAAAGAGCGAAAATCCACCCCTTCCTCCCGGCAGAAAACCGCCGACTGAATCAGAAAAAGCTCGGAATACCACTGCACCAATTCGCGAATTTTTTCCAAACCGTCCCGCCAGGCCTGAAAGATGATGAAGTCCGGCTCGCATTCGCCGGCCAGCATCGCCTCATGGCGCCGACCCCTGACAATCAGTCCGGAAACCTTGTCTTTGCCGGCCGTTTTGACGGCACGGTCAAAATCGGCTTTGATTTTTTCCGATGCGGAAATATCCAGCACAAAACCGTCCAGACCCAAATCGCGGCACAGCGCCGGCGCATCTCCGCCGCCGGCCAGAACCAGCTTGCCGGCCGCAGCCGCCCGACGGGCGAAACCGGCCGCAAAACCACGGTCCAGACTTGAGGTTATGAGATAACATTCGAGCGCAGGATCTTGAATCAGCGCTTCATTTTCTTCGGTAATCTCGACAATAAACTTTTGCATAATTCGGTTTGCCGCTTGTAATTATTTTTTAAGACTATAATATGCAGTCACTATACTTAAAGAATCTTTGAAAAGAAAGAGAAATTTTGAACATGGACGCCAAGAATTCCGAAATGACCAAAACTGCCGACGCGATTGCCGCCCTGACCGAAGCGCTTGCCGCGCTCGGCGCAGCCGTTGAGGCAAAAAAGGAAGAGCTCGCCGCGACAACGAAACAGCAGGCAGCGGAAATCGCAAAAAAAGAAACAAAACTTGCCCTGCTTAAAGAGAGTTCGGCCAAAGTCATCGGACAGATTGACGGCATCATCGGCAAACTAGACAACATACTGGAAAACAATGGCTCAGGTAACGATAACAATTAATTCCCGCGAATATGCCGTCGCCTGCGAAGACGGACAGGAAGTACGCATACTGCAGCTGGCCCGCATGCTGGACGAAAAGGCAAAAATGCTGACCCAAGCCAGCGGTCAGGTTAATGAAAATATGCTGCTGGCCATGGTCGGACTGCTGCTGGCCGACGAACTGACCGAACTGCGCAAAGGAAATCCGGCCGCTGCGACGCCAAATGCGGACAACAGACAGCGAATCCTTGAAATCGACAGGGTTACAGCCGAGGCTCTGGATAAGATTGCCGCCGAAATAAATTCTGTTGCAAAACAAATCGAATCATTGTAAGCTATTCGCATAGGAGGCGAGCTGTCCGGTACGTAGTTTCCGCAGATCTTCCGAGCCAACATTTTTATTAAGGGAACTGTCACTGACTAAACCGTGGTTTAATTATATGGTGCCCACTTTGTGAGAAGCGGTTCGATAAGAATGTCCCATACGGCTGAGACGGCCCCTCCATTTTCTGAAATCCCCGACCGGGGTTTTTATGTTTTAAAATTTGAGGAAGCCGGGTCAGTGAAAATCATTTATTGCGGCGACGTGGTCGGCAGATCCGGCCGCGAAGCGGTCTTGAACAATCTGGAAAAATTACGGGAAACCTACAAACCGGACGTTATCGTCGTCAATGTCGAAAACGCGGCGCACGGTTTCGGCGTTACTCCGGGAATCTGCCGCGACTTTTTAAACAATGGCGTCAACATGCTGGTTACCGGCAATCACGTCTGGCAGCAACGCGAGCTTATTCCCTTTCTGAACGAAAGCAAACAAATCGTCCGGCCGCTTAACTATCCGGAAGCTCTGCCCGGGCGCGGCGCGGCGGAAATCGAGCTTCCGAGCGGCAAAAAGCTTCTGGTGGTTCAGCTGCTGGGGCGGTTGTTTATGGAAGCCGTCGACTGTCCGGCACAGGCGATTGAAAAACTTTTGAAAAACTACACGCTGGGCCGGAACGTCTCTGCCATTCTGGTCGACATGCATGCCGAAGCAACTTCCGAAAAACTGGCGATGGGCTATTTTCTGGACGGCAGGGTTTCCGCCGTTGCCGGAACGCATACGCATGTGCCGACCGCCGATGCCAGAATTCTGCCCAAAGGCACCGCCTATATTACCGATGTCGGCATGTGCGGCGATTATGAATCGGTACTTGGTTTTGAGGTTGAGGAACCGGTCAACCGGCTAAACCGCCGTTATACGGGCGGCAGACTGGTACCGTCCAAAGGCCCGGGCACGCTGTTCGGCATTGCCGTTGAAACCGACGACGCTACGGGTTTGGCAAAAACAATCGAACAAATCAGGATTTAGGGCCGGCAATGTAATCGCAGATGCCGTCAAAACATTTTTCCCAGGTAAACTCCCGAACGGTCGCCAATCCGGCTTTGCTGATTTTCTCAAGCTTATCGGGATTGTTTATCAATTCGACAATCTTTGCCGCGGCAAGCGACGGAAACGCCGGACAAAGAACTGCGTTTTCTCCGTCTTTGAGGAAATCGGACACGCCGGGCTGATTGTTTGCAACCAGACCAAGGCCGGAAGCCATGTATTCAAGATGCTGATAGGTATAAGTCGGCGTACTGATGAAAGCAACGCCGATATCCGCGTCACGATAGATTTCGGCCAGGCGGTTCATATCACTGAAGACGCCCAAATTGACAACGACACCGTCCAAAGCATACCATGACGGTTCATAATCTTCGCCGACGGAATAAATTTCCACACGCTTTCCAAGCTCCGCTTTTACCTTCTTAAATATTTCCGCCAGAAGTTCAAAATCGTTGCGGGGCGTTGACGGCCGCCCGTAAAAAACAATTTTGTAAACGTCTTTCCGATATGTTTTGTCCGGCCGCGGGTAATAAAGCCGATGATTGACGCCGGCCTGGTAGCGGTAAACGGCCCGGTTCCCGTAAGAACGATACAGTCCGGCCAAAGCCGAGGAATTGGCCAGGCCGATAAAACCGAATCTGTAGCTTTCTTCCGTAACGGCATAAGTTGATCCGGCCTGGCTGAAACAGGGTTCAAAATCCTGAAGAAGATAGTATTTCTGCCGGCATTTTCTGAACTTGGCCAGAGGAGAAGCAGTCAGCCACCAGTTGCACAACGCGATATCGACTTCGGGATAATCATCAAAATTATCCGAATAGGGAATAATTTCAAAGTTCAGTAAAGGAAACTCCCGGCGCATGTTCTCTTTCAGAGTTTCCTGAATCTTTAAGTTTTTAGGCGACTGCTTGTAGCGGGGATAAAAAGCAAATATAATTTTTCAGTCCCCAGCGGGCGGACATGGATTCCATCTGCGTGATAATCGTCCGCAGGCCGCCGCCGTTCAATCCGTAAGGAAAAAAGCCATAAAGACTAAAGCGCTTTGCGGCGGATTCTGCCATGTCAGCGAATAAGAGGCCTCCGTCAGCTTCCGGTTGGCCAACAAATCATCTTCGCCGAGAATGTCCGTCAGACGAAATTCGTTAGGAACAGCATAAGCATTCGAGGATTTTTTTAACGCGGAAAAAATCTTTTTCAAATTCATGTTCAGATGCCTTTTATTTTGCGGATACAATCGCTCAGGCCTTCGCTGTAATGACGAATCGCAAGTCCGAAGTCTCTTTTGATTTTGCTTTTGTCGAGGACCGAATACTTCGGGCGAAGCGCCTTCTGCGGAAACTCGTCCGTGTGAATCGGCGTAACGCGGCAGTCAAGGCCAAAGCCTTTGACTGCGGCATAGGCCAAATCATACCAGGAACAGACGCCTTCATTGGTCAGATGATAGATTTCCCGAGTGCCGGGTTTTATCCGCGGCAGAAGCTCAAGAACGCATTCGGCGAAATCTCCGGCATAGCAGGGGCTGCCGACCTGATCGAAAATGACTTTCAGTTCCGGCCGTTTGAGCGCCAAGTCCCGAATTTTCTTAACAAAGTCTTCGCCAAAGGAGAAAACAGCCATGCCGTCCGCAACACCAGACAAGTCTCGGCGTTTTCAAGCACGGCACGTTCGCCCTGCTCTTTGGCAATACCATAAACATTCAACGGATTGACCGCGTCGGTTTCCAGATAAGGCGACGATTTTCGGCCGTCAAAAACATAGTCGGTCGACACATGAATCAGAACCGCGCCGTTTTCTTTGGCGGCAACGGCTAAATTCCGCGGACCATCTACACTGACCGGGACGGCCTGTTCGGGATGATCCTCGAGATATTCGGCATCACGGCAGGCCGCGCAGTTAATGATATAATGAATCTTCCGGTCTTTCAAAAAACGGCGCACGGCTTCAAAATCGGTAATATCCAAATCCGCATGTCCGCAGAACCAGGCCTCCTCATCGGTCAGTCTGGCTTTGAACTCCGATCCCAACAGTCCGTTTGCTCCGGTTATCAATATATTTTTCATGTTTTATCCGACAATTTGTTAGACAATTATTTGTAAGCTATCATAGATAAAATCTTTGTCAATTTTTATTGAGGGTCATGTCAACACGCACAAAAAAAGCTCCCGGCCATGTGACAAAACACAGGCAAAGAGCTTTTTCTACATTCCTATTTCAGGGAGGCAAAATCAATTTCCTCTAAAACGCGGAATTTGATTTAATCAACTTCCGGCAAAACCCGAGTTCAATTTTTATCAGGCGGAATGTATAATATTTTCCGTCTTCAAGATCAAAATCGCCTCTGCTGACAATTTTAATCTTTTCCATCTCCTCAGCGAAAAATCCGCTGAATACAGGCTTTCCCTCAGAAACCGGAGCAACATAGCTGCGTCCCAGTTCATACCTTCCGTAAACATCAGCCGAACCGTGACGGGCCGCTGCGTAACATACGTTTCTGTCAATATCAACAGATGCGATCAGATTACCGCTACGATAAAATTTCGTCTTCATGGCTTTATTATTTTAGTTAAACAATCTTTTTATCAGCCGACAGGTATCCGAAATAAGACTTTTGAGTCCAAAATTCATCTCCAATAATAGCTTATTTTCTGTAAATATAATCCCGTGCCGACATGAGTCAACACAAAATAGACAAAATATCGCTTTAACTGTGAATAAGATATTATTCTTGTCCGGGCTATTTGATTTCCGGGCCGGTATAGACTTTGCTCCCGTCGGGGATTTTACGGCCAATCCCCTTTTTCAGAAATTCGGAACGGACAAAGCCCATTTCGCCGTTGTCCGTCTGGACGCGGTACCAGACCTGATCCGGCGTGTATCCTGTCAGACGAACCGTCTGCCGCGGTTTCAGCACGGCCAAGACGTCGAAATCGTCCGAAGGCCCGTGCATGGCCCTGACCTCCCCGGTGGTATGGTAAAGCATATTGACGTCCTCGGGATCGGCGGGAAGATCAATAATCCGGCCGACAACCATATCATCAACCGTTTCGCCGCCGGTACGAAACTGTACCTGTTGAAAATACTTGATTTCGTTATTGCGCGAGAAATATTTGCTCAGTTCCGAATCGGTCATGACCTTAGTGCTCAGCGATAAAAGAACCGCCAAAACCGCAAGGCCGGGAATAATCAGCTGCAATCCTTTGAGCATTCCGAAATTCCAGGCCGGAATCCGCACACTGCTGCGAACCCCGAGCATGGCGATAAACCGGTTAAGCAGATTCTTCCGAACAGCGTCGGCATAGGTTCCCGCCTGCAAAGCGGACAGCAGCGCCTGTTCTTTTTTTCCGTCTTCCCAATAAGCGACGGCATTGTGAGCCAGCAGCGTAAAATTTTCGCGGCGATTGGCATTGATGCCGCGAATATTGCCGACCAGCGCGCGAATATTGCGGACAAAAGCCTGCGGATGCCACCAGCCTAAAGCCCAATTGGAAACCGAGGCCAGCAAAACCGCCGCTTTTGCTTCCCTGAAATTGCAGATTTCCTGATTTTCAACATCGGTAAAACGGATAATTTTCCCGGTTACCAGACGCAAATTCAGCGTCCGGACAAAAACGTCCTCTTCGCCGGCACGGTTTTTATACGGTTTAAGGGCATTGATATCCGGGAAGCTTTCCCGGGGGTGCGTCTGTGCCATCAGGTCGTAAATCAGACGTGAAGTTTCGTCTTTCAGCACATCATAGGCCACGGACAGCTTCTGAAAATTTTCCAGAGCGTTTTCGCCCGGATTCCGATCCGGATGCAAAAGCTTGGCGCGTTCGCGATAATTCTGCTTGATTTCAGTTTCGGAAGCGTCATACGCCACGCCGAGAATGGCGTAATATCCCAGCGGGTCGAAAGAAAAGGTCCTGTTTTCCATCTTGCTCATATATAAATTCCGTCTGCTAAAGTTTGGCTTTCGGCACTATCATCGCATATTTTGATAAACTTTTCTTTAACGTTGATCTTTACGGTACCGGCATAACCTTCCTCATGCAGCGTGGCCTTAAACAACCGCATGACATTGGCACAGAAGTCGGAACCGATGTCGCGTTCGGTACGGATTATCAGATCAAACCTTTTGTCTTTGGCCAAAGCATAACCGTCAAACTGCAGTGAACCGAGTCTGCTGAAACTGGTGTCGACGACAAAGCGGGTGCCGAAACGGCGGTTTTCGCGGCTTTTTTTCTTTTCTTCCTCATCAAGAATTTTTTTGACAGCGATACGGATTTTACTCAGGTTCTGTCCGTTAAGCACCGGAACTTCCATAATCCGCCAGTTGATGCCGTCCTGATTGGAAGACACGAACATTGAACCGAGTTTGGAAACGACCTCCCGCCCTTCGGTCGTGGCGCTCAACCTGTCGACGATGTCCGAACCGAGCCAGCGGCTGAGATTGTGCTCGCCGGAAGCCTTAATATAGGCAACCATATTGGCCAGCATACGCGGCGAAGAAGGCTCGGGAATCCGGTTCAGCACTGCGGCTGCAAGTTCCTTCTGTCCGCGGTTCATCAGCGGCTGCAGAATTTTGAGAATATTATCGGCCGCCGGCAGCCTGCCCGTATGCCGCGCGACAGCCGCTCCGGTTTCGGCAATGTCGTCCGGAACCGTCAAATTACGTTCAAAGCCTTCCAGTTCCAAAAGTACCGGCAACCCGCCGCCGAGTTTTACCGGGTTTTCAATAAGAATTTCGGCAAAAGGCGCGCGAATCGAAACCGGACCGTTGTCCGGCCGCACGGCGATCTCGGCAGGAAAAGTCCGGCCGCCCAGCGCCGCCAGTTCTTTTCCTATCTGCCGCACCGCTTCCGGCAACGGAAGCTTTCCGGCGGCAAAATCTCTAATGACGTTTTGAATATCCTGCAACGGCCGCGAAACTACTGCCGTTTCTTTCCGAACGTTTTCGCCGACAGCCGGAAAAACCTCCGCCGGCTGCGAATTTTGCGGCAGAACGGCAGGTTGATTTACGGCAACGGATATACGACTGGAAAATGCGGTGAATTCTTTTAGCAGGGGCTGCAGTTTTTCTGTCGGAACGTTAAGTTCCGCCGCCAGATTTTCCCAATACCGTTTCGGCTCTGAGCGGCGCCGTTTCAAGCGGCGGAAGCGCCGCGGCGGTATCCTTTATGAGAGGAGCAGACGGCTGCGGACGAACCTGACTTTCGTTGGCGCGAACCATATATTTTTCGGGATTTTCGCCGTTGACGGACAAAACTTTGACCGTAACGGTACCGTCTTTCTGCGGCTGCAACTTCAATTCCAAGTCTGCGGCCGCCGTATTGTCGGGAAGTTTCAGCGGCGTATCCAGCTTCAGTTCGACGGGAAGCTTAAACAACTGTCCGTTAAGCGTCAGGCTTATCGCTCCGGTCAGGGTTCCGAGCGCCGCATTGCGGGCATCGGCCAAGACTTCCAGCACGGCGCTCTGGCCGGGCGCAATCGTTTCGCCGACGGTTTGGCCCGTCAGGCCGCCGATGGTTCCGGTCAGATTTTTGTCGGCTGAAGGCGTGCTGACCTGCGGCGTGTTCAGCGGCGGAATAACATTATCCATTAATCAGTTTCCCGGCTATGGCGATAACGTCTTCGGCAGCCTCCGAAGTCGGATAGCGGCTGATAAGCGGCGCCTGGTTGCGGATAGAATCGCGGACGCGGGTGTCGCGCCTGATTATACCTAACAACTCGGGCGAAATTTTCAAGAAATTACGGCAGGCTTTCAGCAATGTATCATATGTCCGTTGACCTTCCCGAATGGAATTGGCCTGGTTGATAACCACGTTCAGATTGCATTTGGGATACTGCATGGCCATGATTTTGATAAATGCGTAAGCGTCGGTCAACGAGGTCGGTTCATCGGTACACAGCACAATTATTTTTTCGGACATGCCGGAAAGAATTCGCACCGGCTTTTCAACGCCGGCACCCATGTCCAAAATGACCTTGTTGTAATTGGAAGCAAGCAGGGACAAGTCTTCGCCCAAAATCTGCAAACGACCGACAGGCATTGACGCCAGCCCGGCGGAACCGGAGCGGCCGGCAATGATGTCAAAGTGGGTTTTGTCGCAATGATGAATGACCTGATTCAGGGTTTTGGCGCCGGCAATAACACTTCCCAAATCGTCTTTAACCATCAGGCCGAGCTGAATATCGATGTTTGCCAGCCCCAGGTCACCGTCAAAAAGCAGGGTTTTCTGCCGCAGGCTGCTTAACGCGTGCGCCAGCGTCACGGAAAACCAGGTCTTGCCGACCCCGCCTTTGCCGGAAGCCACGGCAATCATGTTGCGGCCTTTGCGAAGACTGCGCGGTGCCGTGCCGCGGGGCATGATTTTCAATTCTTCGCTCTGATTTTCTTCCATCTACTTTTCTCCTTAAACTCAGGCCAACACCAATTTGGCCAGCGCTTCGCCGTCTACGGGCGACAAGCCTTTGGCAATGCTTGAACTGACGCTTGCAGAACAGAAACCGAATTCGCAGCAGGCGGCAACCGACAAAAGCGCGCCAATCCGCCGCGTCAGATCCAAACGGGTCGGCAACAGAAACCGGGCGCCGATTTCGGCAAAAATATCGGCAATTTCGACCGCTTCAAAAGTGTTTTTTCCGGCATCCACGGTCAAAATCATATCGGCGCGCACCGCTTCGGCCAACAGACTGACCTTTTCCACCTCTTCCGGCAGAAAAGGATTGATGCCGGGCGTATCTATCAGTACCAGCGCATATTTCTGCCGCGCCTCTTCAACCGTGTCATAGAGGCCGCGCGGGGTTTTGACAAAGCGAAAATCGGTTCCGAGAATATCGGCAAAAGCCTGCAACTGGCTGTTGGCGCCGGCCCGGACATTGTCGGTCGACACGATGCAGGCGCTCAGCTTTTGAAGTTTGGCCTGCGTGGCGGCTTTGGCGATTGCCGTCGATTTTCCGGAACCCGGAACGCCCATAAACATCTTAGCCGGCTGCCGGCAGTCCAAAATGTCCTGAAAACGAAACATTTCATCAAAACAACGGGTTAACAGCTTCTTTTCGTCCGTCAGGTTTTCCTCGGCGGAAATTTTGCGGCAACGAGCCAGAACCCGTTCTTTGACAACATCCAAAACGCCATGGTAATCCAGACTTTCCCGCAGTTTTTCGTCATCATATTTCCAGCGCGTCGGCCTGACCTCCACCTGCTCCTCGCGATTAAAGGAAATTTCGTCGGCGTCTTCGACGGCTGCCGTCAGCTCAATTTGTCCGGCTGCGTTTTTCTCCTGTGAAATAATGACGGCGTCGGCGCCCAGCGTCTCGCGAACCTGCGCCAGAGCAGTCGGCATGTCGGGAGCGGTAAAATTTTTTATGCGCAAGGGCGTTCTCCCTAAATCTGGCCGACAGTTTTAATTTTGGCCTTGGGATGTATCTCGTTTTGAGACATGACCACGGTCAGCGGCCGGAAGCGCTCGATAATCGAACGGACAAAAGGCCTGATGGCCGGGCTGGTCAGCAGAACCGCCGTTTCGCCCTTAACGGCCAAATCCTCAAGAACATTGCGAACTTTGGTAATGAATCCCTGCAAAGCAGTCGGTGCCATAGCCAGCTGACGTTCGTCGCCTTCGCCGATGATCGACTCGGCAAAAGCATGTTCCCACTCCGGTGACAGCGTTACCAGCGGAATAACGCCGAACTCATTGGCGTTGGCATTAGACAACTGACGCGCCAGACGGGTACGCACATGCTCGGTAATCATCATCAGCGAGCGGGTGGTAGATATGGCTTCGGAAATTCCTTCGAGAATGGTCGGCAAATCGCGGATGGAAACCCGCTCCTGGAGCAAATTCTGCAAAATGCGCTGAACCGCGCCCAAGCTGACTTTGCCCGGTATAAGCTCTTTGACGAGTTTCTGCTGTTCCTTGTCCATCTCGTCAAGCAGCTTCTGGGTTTCGGCATAGGACAGCAGTTCGGGCATATTATCCTTAACCAGTTCGGTAATATGGGTGGTAACCACGGTGGCCGGATCTACGACCGTATAACCGCGGAACATGGCCTCCTCCCGATAAGACTGGTCTACCCACATGGCTTTGAGACCGAAAGTCGGTTCGGTAGTGGCTTCGCCGGGCAGCGTAATCGGTTCGCCGCGGGGATCCATAACCAGCAGCTGGGTCGGGCGGAGTTCGCCTTTGCCGGCTTTGACTTCCTTAATGTAAATGTTATATTCGTTGGCTTCCAACTGCATATTGTCCTGAATGCGGATGGACGGCATGACAAAACCAAGCTCCGAAGCCAGCGCACGGCGCAACGCCTTTATCTGGTCGGTCAGTTTGCGATTGGTTTCCTCATTAATCAACGGCAGCAGACCATAACCTATTTCGAGCCGGATAAGGTCAATACGCAACGCATTGGCAATAGGCTCATCGGCAGCTTTGGCCGCCGCGCCCTGTTTTTTCTCCTGTTCCATAACCGCCTGCGCCTGTTCGGCCGCCGCCTGCTGCTGTTTATTCAGATAATAGGCAGTACCGCCGGTCAAAGCTGCCAGCAGCACGAACGGAAAAGCCGGCGTCCCCGGCAGCATGCCCAGCGCCAAAGCCAAAAACGACGACATGCCGAGCGCTTTCGGATAATTGGCCAGCTGGTCAAACAGAACCTTGTCAGTGGCATCGGTCATGCCGGCCTTGGAAACCAGAATACCGGCGGCTACCGAAATAATCAGCGCCGGCACCTGCGCAACCAGTCCGTCACCGACGGTCAGGCGGGTGTAAGTTTCGGCCGCCTGCGAAAAAGTCAGGTCGTTCTGTACCATACCGATGATAATACCGGCAATGATATTGATAAAAGTAATAATCAGGCCGGCAATCGCATCGCCGCGGACAAATTTCGAAGCACCGTCCATAGCGCCGTAAAAAGAGCTTTCCCTGGCCAAATCTTCACGACGGGCACGGGCTTCTTCTTCGGTAATCAGTCCGGAAGACAGGTCGGCGTCGATGGCCATCTGCTTGCCGGGCATGGCATCCAAGGCAAAACGTGCGGCAACTTCGGCAATACGGCCGGAACCTTTGGTAATGACCACGAAGTTGACGATGACCAGAATGGCAAAAACGATAACGCCGATGACAAAGCTGTTGCCCATGATAAAACCGCCGAAAGCCTCGATAACTTCACCGGCGGCGTCCGGCCCCAGATAACCCCGGGACAAAATCAGCCTGGTTGACGCCAGGTTCAGCGACAGCCTGTACATGGTGGTAATCAGCAAAACCAGCGGGAACGCGCTGAACTCGGTCGGTTTTTCAATAAAAATGGCGGTCATCAGCACAATGCAGGCCATGGTAATCGAAAGCGCCAGCGCAATATCCAACAGCCAGGCCGGCATCGGCAGAATCAAAATGACCAGCATCAGGATAATGCCGAGGGCAAAAAGGATATCGCCCCGCTTGGTCGAAGCGACAAGCAGTTCCTTAAAAGACCTGGCACCGAACATTGCGGCGTTATTTTGCGTTTTTTTAGCCATTATCCGAGTTACTTAACCTGCCTATATTTCCGGAATATCAAAACCTTCGTTCTGATACTGTTTGAGTTTATTGCGCAGCGTGCGGATGGAAATGCCGAGAATATTGGCGGCAGTCGTCCGGTTGCCCATGGTATGTTTCAGCGTGTCGATAATCAGGTTGCGCTCGACACTGGCTACCGTATTGCCGACAAATTCGGCACCGGTCATAATCCCGTTTTCGTTTCTATTGATAACGGCGTCCTGAGAATCAAGGATAACCGCATCTTCGCCGATTTCGTTTCCGGTACTCAGCAGCACGGCGCGATGCAACGTATTTTCCAGTTCGCGGACATTGCCCGGCCAGAGGTAATTCAACAGCTTTTGTTCGGCGCCGGCGGAAAGCGGCTTCAAATCGATTTCGTTCAGTTCGGAATATTTTTTGGCAAAATGCTTGGCCAGCACGATAATATCATCCGGACGCTCGCGCAGCGGCGGAATGTTGACATTGACGACATTCAGACGATAATACAAATCCTGACGGAAAGAGCCGTTTTTGACCGCTTCGTCCAGATTGCGGTTGGAGGTGGCGATAATGCGCGTATCCACTTTTATCGGCGCTTTGCCGCCGATGCGGTCGATTTCCTTCTCCTGAATGGCGCGCAGCAGCTTGGCCTGAATACGAATGTCCATTTCGGAAATTTCATCAAGCAGCAGTGTACCGCCGGAAGCTTCTTCAAACTTGCCGATACGACGGGCAACCGCACCGGTAAACGCGCCTTTTTCATAGCCGAAAAGTTCGGATTCCAGCAGCGTTTCCGGGATGGCGGCACAGTTGACCGCGACAAACTTTTTGTTGGCGCGCTTGGAATTGTCATGAATGAAACGCGAAAAGATTTCCTTACCGGTTCCGGACTCTCCGGTTAAAAGGACATTGGCTTCGGAAGGCGCAATCTGCTTAGCCAGTTTCAGCACCTGTTCGGTTTTCTTGTCGCCGTAAATCAGTGCGTGGTTCTCGCGGGTAGCCGCGGCCAGAACCGCGCCAATCAATTCCGGATCGGGGGGCAGCGGAATATATTCCCTGGCACCGGCCTTGATGGCATTGACGGCCAGCGCCGGGTCGTTCGAAACGCCGGCGGCAACGACCAGAACGTTTATGCGTTCGGCTTCAAGGCTGGAGATAAACTTATGGACATCCAGCCTGACGTCTATCATTACCAGTTCGACGGTTTTGCCGGAGCGCAATATTTCGAGAGCGCTTTCAATCTTGTCAGCCAGAGAAACGTGACCGCCCTGAGCAATGGCAATTTTGCTCGCCGCTCCGATTTGTCCGTCTAATGTTCCGACAATAAGCAATTCCATTTTCGTTCAACCTTATTTTGCCACCGATTTGACAATTTCAGTCATGGTAATACCCAATTTGTCGTCAACGACGACGACTTCGCCGCGGGCCACCAGATTATTGTTGACATAGATGTCAATCGCCTCGCCGACCTTGCGGTCCAACTCGATGATGGCGCCCTTGTTCAGCTTGAGCAGCTGGCTGACCTTCATTTTGGTCTTGCCCAGAATGGCCGAGACCTTGACCGGAATATCGTAAACGGCTTCCAGGTCGCTGGCCGAACTGGGAATATCGAAATTGTCGTCAAGACTGTCTTTTTTGAGTACCGGCTCGTCATCCATTCCGGCGCTTTCGCTCAACTCGTCCAATTCCAGATTTTCACTCATCGTTTTTCTTCCCTTCAGGCTTGACAGCCAACAAGTCTTCTATTTTTTTGCCCAGCTCGGCAGAATTTCTTTCCACGCCGCCGTTTTCCCATTCAATGCGGCAGTCGGCCTTGCCGAGCGAAGCATCCTTATGCAGGGCGATTTTGCCCTCGAAATCGTAACTGTTTGCCAGTTTGGCTATCGTTTCCTGCGCATATGATATAATATCGGGATGAATATAGAAAGACAATTTTGCTTCGTTTTTAAAATTGTTGAAATTCTCGCCGATAAATTTTTTCACGATACCGGCCGCATTCTTCGGTCAGGCTCGGAACCAGTTTTTCCACGACGGCACGGGCCAGCGCAAAAGCCTCTTGCTCGGCGTTTTCTTCCGCCTGTGCGGAAGCGGCAATCAGAGTCATCAGCCGATTGTTAATATTTTCAAGCAAAGCGGCCGTCGCGTTTTCAATACCTTCCTGAGCGGTTTTGAACCCGCGTTCGTAAGCGTCCTGCTCGGCGATTTTTATTTTTTCCGCGACTTCCTCCTCGGTAAAGGTTTTTACGTCAGGCTCGGGGGGAACAATCTCCTCAAAATCGGCTTCCCTTACGTCTTCCTGCTTTTCCTCAGGCTCTTCCTCCGGCTGCATTTCGACTGCGGGCAAGATCTCCGGTTCGGGTTCGACAGCCTCCGGCTTGTTTTTTCTTTTTCTTCGATAACAAAATTATCAAACAGAAATTTTCTGAGTTCTGCCATTGACGCCTGTCCGTTAATAAATCAACTCGTCGTTGTCCTTGCCTTCGCTGATGACTATTTCGCCGGCATTGGACAGCTCTTTGGTCGTGGTAACGATATACTGCTGAGCCTCTTCGACGTCGCGCAGACGAACCGGCCCCATGGCTTCCATATCTTCCTTGATGATTTTGCCGGCGCGGGAAGACATATTGTTGAAGAACAGATCCTTGATGGTTTCGGAAGCGCCTTTGAGAGCGATTGCCAGCTTGTCCTTGTCGACGTTGCGCAACAGAACCTGAATGCCCTGAGAATCGACACGAACCAAATCTTCAAACGTAAACATAAGCGATTTGACGCGCTCGGCGCTTTCGCGGTTGCGTTCTTCCAGAGCTTCCATAAAACGACCTTCGGTATTGCGGTCCAACGAGTTGAAAATATCGGCGATAAGCTCGTGGGAATCGCGGCGCGTCGATTTGGACAGGTTGGACATGAACTCCTTGCGCAGAGTTTTTTCCAGACCGTCCAACACCTCTTTCTGCACCGAATCCATCCGCAACATGCGCATGACAATTTCCATCGCAAAGTTCTCCGGCAACAGGGCGATAACCTTCGCGGCATGTTCTGCCTTAATTTTAGAGAGAATAACCGCAATCGTCTGCGGATATTCGTTTTTCAGATAATTGGCCAGAACGTGCTCGTTAACATTGCCGAGCTTATCCCACATGGTACGTCCGGCAGGGCCGCTGATTTCTTCCATAATGGCGGAAACGCGATCCTTATCCAGCGTTTTGGAAAGCAGGCGTTCTGTACTCTCGAAAGTACCGATGAGGGTGCCGGTGTTGGAGGACTTTTCGGCAAACTCCTGAAACAGCTGCTCAACGACGTTGGAATTGACCTTGCCCAGGCTGGCCATGATAACCGAAAGCTCCTTGATTTCCTCATCGTCCATCAACGCAAAGATCTGCGCCGACTTATCCTCGTCCAGCGACATCATCAGGATTGCCGCCTTCTGCTGACCGGAAAGTAAGTTATAATCGTCTATTACGTTTTGCTTCATGGTATCATTCCAATCTTAATTGCCGTCGCTGGAATAGAGCCAGCCGCGGATAATATTGACCGCCGCGTCGGGGTTCTTTTCGACAATGTCGTTAATTTTCTTGAGAGACGAAACTTTGATTCTGCCGTCAATCTTGTTCATGTTAATCAGTTCGTCAATTTCGCCGTCTTCCTCATTGAGGAAATTGGAGAGCAGCAGATTGTCCTCTTCGGCATTGTCGCCCAGAAGCCTGCCCTCGCCGTTGGCCGTATTGGTTTCAAAGGCATTGTTAATCAGCGGACGGATAACCAATAAGATAACCAGAATTGCGACGATTGCAACGCCTATGCCTTCGGCAATGCGAATCAGTTCGTCTTTGGTAAAGCCCATAATCAGAACTTCGTTGACCTCTTCGATTTCCGGCTGGTTGGAAGCAAACTTCATATTGGCAACTTCGACCATATCGCCGCGTTCGGCGTCAAAACCGACCGCAGACTTGACCAGCGAACGAATCTGCTCCATTTCTTCCGGCGTGCGGTCACGGTAAACAACCTTGCCTTCCGCATTTCGTTCATAAATGCCGTCAACGATAACGGCAACGCCCAGACGTTTAATCGTGCCGCTGTTTTTGACCTTGTTGCGGACGACTTTGGAAATTTCGTAATTTACCGTTTCTTCGGTACGGGACTTTCGGCTGACGCTGCCGGTACCGGCGGCAACCATGTCGCCGTTCGGAATATTCTGCGCGACGGAAACCGGCTGCTCGACATTGTCTGTCGTGCTGTTGTCGGTAACGGTCGCCTGCGAACGAACTACCTGCGAATCGGGGTCATAGATTTCCTCGTTGGTAACGATCTGATCAAAATCCATGTCCAGATTGACCTGAGCCCGAACCTTGCCCTCGCCGACGCTTTTTTCAAGCAGGTTCTGAACCTGAAGCGACATTTTGCGCTCCTGTTCCAGACGCAAAGCTTCGTTGTTGGCAACGGTTACCGCTTCTTCGTCTTCAAAATTGTTGGTCAGCAGATTGCCGGCGCTGTCAACGATAGACACGTTTTTGACGTCAAGCTTCGGAACCGCCGCGGCAATCAGCTGCTGAATGGAATGGATGCTTTCCAGGCTCAGTTTGCCGCCGTCGGTCTTGATGACAACCGAAGCGGTGGGCATTTGCTCTTCGCGGGAAAACATTTCGCGTTTGGGCAGTACCAGATGCACCCGCGCCGACTTGATGTGGTCCACCGAACGAATCGTTCTGGCCAGCTCGCCCTCAAGCGCACGGATCAAATTGACGTTCTGCACAAAGTTGGTCGAACCCAGCGCGTCGGTATTGTCAAAAATCTCATAACCGACGTTGGAACCTTTGGACGCCATGGCCAGATCCGCGGTATCAATGCGCATTTTGTTGACGTCTTCTTCCGGCACCAGAATCTCCGTGCCGTTTTTGGTCAACCGGTATTTGATGTTGGCTGTTTCCAGATGCTGGACAATCTGTTTGGCGTCTTCCATTTCCAAATCGGTATACAACACGGCGTAGTCACCGGTGTTCAGCTTGGTAGCCAGATAAACGAAAAAGCTTATCAGAAAGATGACAATCGCAGCGATTGACGCCAGACGTCCCGGCGACAGATTCTTGATACTCTGTATAAAATTATTCACCAGATTCCCCAATCCATAAATAAATTTTCATAAAATTCCCCATTTACTTTATGTATTAGCTTAAAAATATTCAGATTAAAACGATTAATTAACATATATTCACAGCCGACACCCGCAGAAGAAAAGGCCGCCATTCTTGGCGGCCTTGACTTTAGGGGAGGAAATTTCAAACGGATTTATTCTAAATCCTAGGTCATGCGGGTGAGTTCGTCCAGCATTTCGTCGGCCGTGGTAATAATCTTGGTGGCCGCCGAATAAGCGCGCTGGGTAACAATCATGTTCGAGAACTCGGTCGCCAGGTCGACGTTGGAGGATTCCACGGAGTAAGCCGTAATCTCGCCGGCACCGTTGGTTCCCGCCTGCCGCAGCATCGCCTGACCGGAAGCGTCGGTTTCAATCCAGGTATTGCCGGTCAGAGCCTCCATGCCGTTGGCATTGGCAAAAGTTGCCAGAGGCAGAATGGCAATCGGACGGGTTTCGCCGTTGTCAAACAGGGCCGTAACGACACCGTCTTCGCTGATGCTGACGCCGGTATAGCTGCCGAACTTGGCACCGTCCTGATTGATATAGTTGGTCAGGAAGTCGCCGGACAGGTTGGTTAAACCGTCATTGGTTCCGACATTGCCCATATCCAGGGTAATTCTGGTTCCGTTGTCCGGGTCGCCGTCCATGTTCTGCGCACCGTTGGCCCATTCAATGGCCATTTCGTCAACGTAGAAGTATTTCGGCGTACCGTCGGCATTAAATCTGACGGCCGGAACAACAGCGCCCTGCTCAACTTCGGTACCGTTAACCGTAAACTGGTTGGCCAGCGTGGCGGTCGTATTCTGAATCGATTTCCAGCTGTTGGTTACCGAATCTCTGACGACGCCGGAGATTGCCGTGCCGAGGCCGGTCGTATCAATGGTAATGTCGCCGCCGGTAGAAGAAGGCAGAATTTCGAGCGAAGAACCGCTGATAACAAAACGGGAAGGCTCTGTTGCCGTGGTATTCAGTTTGCCGCCGAAAATATTCATCATTTTAGCCACATCAACAATATCGTTACCATTGATGTCCTGACCATTATCAGCATCGGCAATATTTACATAGTAGTCACCGGTTACCGGATTATCCGCGATATCCGTTTCTACAAAATGATAAGTTTTGCCATCCAGCTTGATAGAGTGACCGACATAATCATTTTTCAGATTGGAGGTAAAATCAAGGCGCGCCGTATTTTTAATTTCGTCGTCAATAGCCTGAATAGTAAATTCTCCGGTCGGTATACCGGTATCCTGAGCCGGATTTGACGCGCTCTGAACACAAGCAAGCGTTTTGCTGGCATTAATGGTCAACTCAGAACCGGCAACAGACTGGACAATCTGAATGGTGCTGCCGTCAGCGGTAAAGCGATTGGCCGAAGGCATATTGTTTTTAATTGCGGTTTCAAAAGCTTTGGTAAAGTCACTGGTCGTAATAATACCGGCCGAGATGTCCACTGCAATGTTTTTGGTATTGCCGGCATCCGGCGGAATGGTGGCCGTGCCGTTGGTAAAGATGAAGTTGTAAGTCGTACCGGTTCCGGCGTCGGTAATGGCAATGCTGGAACCGTTCTCGGGAATTTTGGTAAATTCGAGCTGACCGGCAGCATAGTAAACGTCCTGCGACGTATCGCCGGTCGTTTCACGACCGCCGTAAAGCGTAACGCTGGAAGCTCCGCTCGGAACCGAAGCGCCCATCGACCAGCCGTTGGAACTGGTTTTGGTATATTCCAGACTCATATTGCTGGCGTTGCCGAGGCTGTCGTAAATCAGAGCCGAAACCTTGCGTTTGCCGCCGGCGGCCGCATTGGTCGGATCATAAATAGGATCGTCCGAAGGCAGGTTGGCGCCGAGGCTTATCTGGTGAGTCGGGGTAGCCGTACCGCCGATGTTGGCCAGATTGACCGGACGCAGGTTGGTGCCGTCGATGATGTTGTCGTTGATGTAAACGGTGTTGCCGGAGGCATCGTAATAGGCTTTCATATATTTGATGCCGTTGACGTCGACAACCGTCGCATTCGGATTGCCGTCCCAAGGCAACAGCGACCAGGCCTGCGCATAGTAGCCGCCGGTGTTTTTCAGATAGCCGTTTTCATCAACCGAGAAACTGCCGGCGCGGGTATAGGCCCAGAGGTCGCCCTCGCCCGGATTGGCCGACTGATTGACGACGAAATAGCCGGAACCGCTGATGGCAACGTCAGTCGAGTTGGAAGTGGCGGACAACAGTCCCTGAGCGCTGATACTCTGCTTGGGCTTGGATTGAACGCCGCCCGGCGAATATAAGCTGGAGGAAGACTGTTTGGTTACCAGGGTTGAAAAAGCAACCGAATTGCTTTTATAACCGACGGTGTTTACGTTGGCGATATTGTCGGAAATGGCGCCCATCGAACTGGACTGGGAAGCCAGAGCCGAAATACCGGATTGCATTGCACCAAAAATACTCATTTTTTCTCTCCTAAAGTTTTATTAAAGCAAACCGAAGGTTGCGGCCTTCAAAGCCTCGCCTGCGGCCCGACCGAGGGCAGCCGCCGCTGTTTCTAGAGCGCTGTCATCGTCGCCCCCTTCTTCCGGAGGGGTTGTATTCTCATCATCACCGTCGCCGGCCTCATCGCCGCCTTCGGTGGTGTTGTCGTCCGAATTGAAATAATCGTCGTTGCGGACAGTCAGGATATCGCCAAGGCCTGCGGTAACGGCATCGCCGAGACCGACATAGACGCCCGAGGAATCGCTGGCAACGCCGGTAACGCGGCCAAAGACCGTGGTAACGACGCTGGCTGCGGTCTCGCCGCTGGCAACCTTGGTCGAGACCTCAATTTTATAAGCGCCGTCCTCCAGCTGATTGCCGTTGGAATCCTTGCCGTCCCAAGTAAATTCGTGAGTTCCCGAAGTAACCTTTCCCTGTTCGGAATAAACGATATTGCCGTTCATGTCCTTGACGACAATCGTCGTACTGACAACATTCTTATCCAGGGTATAGGTGGCTTTCGCCTTGCCGCCTTCAAGCGGCATGACATTGCCGAGCACCTGCGCGACCTTGCCGATATAGGACACGGCCTGTGCGCCGAGATTGGCAATATTCATACTCAAAAGGCTGTCCAGCTTTTGGTTGGTCTGAATGGCCTGTTCAACGCTGGAATACTGAACCAGCTGATTGGTAAATTCGGCCGTATCCATAGGATCAAGCGGATCCTGATACTTCAACTGCGTGGTTAACAGGGTCAGAAAGGTGTTCATGTCCGCCGACAGGTTCTGGGAGGCGGTATTGTTTGTGGTACCCGTCTGAGTGTAACCGTTTAATGCGTTTACGTCTGTCATTGTCTTTCCCCCTAAACTCTGATGTTAAGACCGGTTGTGCCGTTCCAGGACTGATTCTGGAAAGCATCCTCCAAGAGGTCGTTGCCGGCCTCTTTTTCGAATATATCGCCGATGAAGCTGCGCAGGCCGTTCTCTCTTTCCTGATTCTGGTTGGCCTGATTGCCGTCTCTGAAGCTGAAGCTCAGCGACCCTTCATCGGTTTGGAAACCAGCATCGTTAAATGCTTTTTCCAAAGACTGCATCTCTTTCTGGAGCGCTTCCATGGTTTCGGGGCGGGTTGAAATAATATGCGCCTGCAGTTTGCCGTCCTTACCGATCTGCATTTTTATCTCAATATGTCCGAGATCTTCCGGCTTAAGCGAAATGTCGATTTTATCAATTCCCTTAACGGCAGATTTGGTAATGTTAACCTTGACCTGCTCGACAACCTCCCGGCTCATTCCCTTATAAACGTCACGGAATGAAGTCTGGCCGTTTTCCGAAGCGGCATCGGCCTTGGCCGCGCGGACGAATTCGCCGCCGGCAACCGTTGCAGTCGTTCCGAGACCGGCAGAACTGACTTCCGCATTGGCAGCGGCCGGCATATTCGCCGCACCGGTTTCGGACGCCGCGGAAACCGCGGCATTAAACGCCGGAGCAACATTCAGATTCTGAACATTATTACCATTGCCGGCAGCCGGCTGACTTCCCTGCGATTGCAACGTCTCTGCGGCGTTTTGCGCCGACACGGCCGCAGGCTTGGACGAAATCGTTATCGCCTCGTCGACGCTTCCGGCATCTGCCAGCAGGTCCTTAGCGCTTAACTGGGCAATTTTTTCCTCATGGACCGAAACTTTTACTTCGGCTTTGTTTTCGCGGCCGATGACTTCCGAAAGTTTGGCCGCCTGCTCGCTGACTTTCCCGTCGGCCAAATCATCGGCAAGGCCTTGCGCCGAAAGGTCTTTTTTAACGGCCTTATCCTGAACCTGAGCCTTGACGGTTTCCATGTTCAGCTCAACCGCATCAGCATCATCAACCGGGGCAAAAGCGCTGACATCAATAGCACCATCCGTTTCAACAGGCTGCGAAGTCATCATGTTTTGAGCCGTGTCCGCCGGTTGAATTTTGAAAACCGGCTCGCCGTTCTGCGGCGTTGACATCAAAACCTGAACCGAATCGTCGCCGGCGAGCTGCGCGGCCAGTTCGGCACCGGGCATCTGAACCATTTCGCCGGTTTCGGGGTTGATAACATTAACCATTCCCATCATTGACAAATCGGCCAGAGGAACCAGAACGGAAACCGTCAACTCCCCGCCTTCATCTCCGGCATTTTCCGGCGCAGCATCGACAGCCGGCACTTCAGCAACGGGAACATCTTCGACGGCAACACTTTCGCCCTCGGGGCGGAAAACTTCTTCTTTCTGCTGCGTCTGCACATCTTCACGGGGCGCATCTACAGCGCCGCCGGCAGAAGCGTCAACCTTATTGTCCGCTTTCCGGTTGTCGTTTTTTGCCGGTTTGTTTTTTTTGTCCGCAACCGGGGATTTGTCATCGGAACGAACCTCACGGCGCTCGGAACGATCAGCCTTCGCAGCCGCGGCCGCACGGTCGACTTCACGAACTTCCGGCCGTTCCGCCTCGGTGCCGTTATTGAGCATCTGAGCAAAGGCGTCGCTTCCGGCTCCGGAGCTTACGCTTATCTTGCCGAAGTTCATCAAGCTGGCCAGCTGGCTTTTAATTTCATTCAGTTCCATAACAGAAAATCCTCAAACAAATTTCATTTGAGGATTAATATGCAAACAGCGTGCCAAATTTTAAAAATAGCTCTAAAAAAAACATCCCTCAGTTGAGGGGCTTGATAAACAACCGTAAAACTACAAACCGGCGGCCGTTTCGCTCTCATCAGCCTGTTTGCCGGCCAAACCGCGGGCAATATTCATATTAATGTTAATAAGAACGCCGAGGCTGTCCGGCGAAGGCTCGGCCAGAACTTTTACCGTGCGCTGAAAGACAAACATGGCCAAATTGATGATATTCTGACGCACTTCAGGCGGCTGCGGACAGTCGCTCTCCTGCATGGCACTGGCAATAATCGTCCAGAGACGGCGGTTTTTGTCAAGGGCCTCGGGAAGTTCGCCTTTTTTTTCTTCCCAATGTTCCTTAATGAGGTTCAGCGCCGAAGCCGTACGGATAAAGGCGCGGCTTTCCAATTCATTCTGCCCCATGGAAGACACTTCGTTTGCGGAATATTTCTGCGATTCGTTCATCTTTGCCACTCTGAATAATTTTGAATTAAAACCTTTTTAAATAAATTTAGTTAAATTATGGTTATATTCTAGTATAGATTTTGCGATAATACAAATTTTTTATGGCGGTCATGATGATAAAAATTTCAAAGATACTGATTTCCCTTTTTCTGATGATTGTCCTGCTGGCCGAAACGGCAACGGCGCAGATGGTGGAGCTTAAGAAGGAAAAGAACCGTGTAAAGGAAGAGCTTAAAGTGGCGGCGTTTTTGGACTATCCACCGTTCGGAAACTATGCCAATCCGCCGTACCGCGACAGCTTCAGCAGCATTTTTCAGCCGATTGTCGAAGACTACGCAGCCAAGCAGAATTTTGAAGTGACCTACGTTATAACCAAAAACTATTCGACGCTGGTTCGCGACGTGCGCCGCGGCGAAATCGACATGCTGCTCGGCATGTATCACGAAACGGCGATGTACATGGGTTTGGAATATGTTTTTCCGGCGGCGGTCAACAATCCGATTGTCGCCATCATGCTGCCGGGACGCATTCATGAGGTAAAGTCCCGCGCCGACCTGAAAAAACTGCGCGGCGCCATGAGCACGCACGAGCATATCAGCGACTTTGTCGCGCAGGAACTGAAACAGTACAACGTCAAAAAGTTTGAAAAAAGCCTCGACATGTACGAACGCCTGTTTGCCGGACAAATCGACTATATTCTGGGCAGCCGTTATTTCAGCATGATTGAAGCGCTGAAACTCGGCATATACAATAAAGTCAGCTTTTCAAAACAGTCAATCTGGAACATGCCGCTGTTTATCGGCATTTCGAAAACCTCGATTCACAAAAAACTCCTCTCCCGCACGTTTACGGCGCTGATGGAAAAACCGGAAACGACCAAGCGTATCAAGCAGATTCTGATAGATACGATCAAAAAGGTCGAAAAGGAAACCGAAGGCGTTGTTCCGCCGTCGTTCAGCAGCGACAAGCCGCTGCCCGACATTGCGGAACCGGTCGTTGACGAACAGCCGAACACGATGATTATGATTCAGGCACCCGGACGGCGAAAATAAGCATAATAAATAGGCATCGTCATCTTGACCTTTGGGAACTTATTGTTTAGATTGTACATAACTTAAACCTTTAACAAAAGGCGGCAAACATATGGTACTCCTTATTCATCATCCTGTTTCGGCGGCTTCGCGCAAAGTCCGGATTATTATGGCTGAGAAGAGAATGCTTTTTGTCCTCAAGGAAGAAGAACCCTGGAAGCCGTCTCAGGACTTGTACAAGCTCAATCCGTCCGGCGAAGTGCCGGTTTTCGTCTTCGACGGCAACGTCATTGCCGGAAACTACGCAATTACCGAATTTCTGGAGGAGGTTAACCGCGAGATACGCCTGATGCCGGCCGACCCGAAACAGAAAGCCGAAGTCCGGCGGCTGATCGAATGGTTTGACGTCAAATTCATGCGGGAAGTCAACCGCAACATCGTTTATGAAAAGGTTCACAAGCGTTTCGGCTTCGGCAATCCGCCGGACTCGAAAATTCTGAAAATCGGCATTAACAACCTCAACTTTCATCTCGAATACATCGACTGGCTGGCCGAACGGCGCAACTATCTGGCCGGCGACGACTTTTCACTGGCCGACATTACCGCGGCCGCACATCTGTCGGTTATCGACTATCTGGGCGACGTTCCGTGGGACGGCTACAAAAACGCCAAGCTGTGGTATTCGAAAATAAAGTCGCGGCCAAGTTTCAAGGAAATTCTGAAAGACAACATCAAAGGAATTCTCCCGGCTAAACATTATGCAAATCTGGACTTTTAAAATGAAAAAACTTTACGTTTCGCTGATTTCCGCATTTCTGGCCTCGTCCTGCACCCTTTTCAGGACGGCGACGGTCAAGTTATTTATCACTGGGAAAGAGAAAACACCGGTGTTCAGAAATTTGCCCGCGACCATTCGGAATGTATGCGCCAAGCCGAAGACTTTAAACTGCTGCCCGACGTCCGGACCTGGTTCTTTTCGGAAGAGGTCAAGATGAACATCCGCGCTGACTGGCATTCGGAAAAAGGCATTTGGGCCAGTTATGTTCCCTACCCCGGCGCCATGCCGGTCATGGTCAACAGCCTGCGCAACGATTCAGACTCCAGCCCGCGCAAATATCGCCTGTGCATGGAAGACCGCGGCTACTGGCACCGTACCTACAACCTGCCGAGCGTGACCAACATATACGTTTACCGGCCGCAGAGCGTGCTGCAGGACGACCCGATTAACCGCGGGGCCTACTAAATCAGTACAACGCCGGTTCGAAACCGCCGCCGACAGCTTTGTAATAAGCAATGATGTTCTGATAAATCGCGCCGTTACTGGCGGCAAGCTCATTTTGCGCATTCAGCAGCCGTTGTTCGGCATCAAGCATATCGCTGAAGCTGATAAGCCCCTGACGGTATTTAGCCAGAGTATATTCGTGCACGCGGCGCATGTCTTCTTCCGCTTTATAATCCGCCTGATTTTTCCGATATTCGTTTTGAACGGCGGTCATGCTGTCCTTGATTTCGCCGACGGCCGTCAATACCGACTGCTTATACAACTCAACATATTCAGCCTTGGTTTCTTTTTGCAGTTCGACATTATTGACCAGTTTGCCCCAATGAAAAACCGGCAGCGTTAAAGCGGGCGACCAGCTGAAAGCCTCGCTGCGCGGCGTAAACAGCTGCGTGCCGCGAATGGACTGATAACCGAACATGGCCGAAACGCTTATATCGGGAAACAACGAAGCCACCGCCTGTCCGATTTTGGCATTTTGGGCAATCAGCTGCTGTTCGGCGGCACGGACGTCTGGACGGGCACGGACAACCCGTGCCGGAATATCGAACATGCCGTCGACGTCAAAGTCAAAACGCCGGGAAACCAGATTGTCGGCTGCCGGTTCCAGTTTTACCGACAGGCGCCCGGGCAGCACACCGGTCAGAATCGCCAACGCATTGGAGGAAGCCGAGACCTGCTGCTCCAGCGCCGGAATCAGGCTCTGAGTGTTTTCCACCGCATAGTTGGCCTGATTGAGGGCTATGTCGTCAGTCAGGCCGGCACGATATTTTTCGGCAACCAAGCCGGCAATGTCGCGCTGCAGCTTTAAATTTTCGCGGGAAATACGCAGCTGCTCCTGCGCCGTACGCAGACCGATATAAGTATCGGCAATTTCGGCAACCAGCGTCACGCGGACATTATCCAAGTCTGCCGCGGCGGCTTTGAACAAAGCCTGCGCCGCCTCGCTCTGCCGACGGCCGCCGCCCCAGATGTCCAGTTCCCAGCTGGCGTCAAGGCCGGCCTGATAATAGTTGTTTTTCAGTTCATAACCGATATTTTTACCGGGTTTGTCATATTTATAGGCTCCGGAAGCGTTCAACGCCGGCAGATAATCGGCCCTGGCTATGTTCAAACCGGCACGGGCCTCCCGCAGGCGGCGGACGGCGGCCGCAACGTTCGGACTGTCGCGCAGGCCGCAGGCAATCAGATAATTGAGCGTCTGGTCGTTAAACTGCCGGTACCAGTCGGAAGGAATAATCCTCCCTGCCGTGTCGTTAAGCTCCAACGATGCGGCAATCTGCTTTTCAGGCAAAAATCCGGGCGCCCGGTAATCAGGACCGACGGTACAGGAAGCCAAAGCAAAAGCTGAAAACAGAAAAAGATTATTTTTTCTCATTTTTTTTGCCTCCGTTTTTGCGGCCGTTTTTCTTCGCCGTGTTTTCGCCCGGAGCCGGAACCTTCGGTTCCAGCCTGATACCGAGCGGGTTGCCGCGGGCCTTGGTTTCGACTTGGATTTCAGCTTCATAACGTCCGTGCCCTGCCCATTCCTTAATGCTTTCAAACAGGGCAAACAGCGCCGGAATAAAAATAATGCCGATAAAAGTCGCCGCAATCATGCCGTAGAAAACCGAGGTACCGATGGCAATCTGGCTGGACGCGCCGGCTCCGGTGGCGACAATCATCGGAAAAACGCCCAAAATAAAAGTCAGTGCCGTCATCAGCACGGCGCGGAACCTTTCGCCGGCACCTTTTTTGGCCGCATTGAGAATCGTATCTCCGTCATCGCGGTAAGCTTTGGTAAACTCAACAATCAAAATTGCGTTTTTTGCCGCCAGACCAATCAGCATAATCAGTCCGAGCTGTGCGTAAATGCTCAGTGCCTGCCCCATCAGATGCAAGCCGACAACGGCGCCGAGAATGGCAAATACGGTCGAAAACATGACGGCAAAAGCCAGCATCCAGCTTTCGTACAACGCTACCAGAAACAGATAGCAGAAAACCAGCGCCAGAACAATCAGAAACGCAGCCAGCCCGGCGGCTTCGACTTCCTGCAGGCTGAGACCGGTCCAGGCAATCGAAAAGCCCTTGGGCAGCACTTCGGCAGCCATGGCGCGAATGCCGTCAATCGCGGTGCCGGTGCTGACGCCGGTTTTGCTCTGCGCCGTAATCGAGGCATCTGTATATTGGTTGTAACGGTAAATGATTTTCGGCGAAATCGTGGTTTTGACGTCGGCAAAACTCTTTACCTTAATCAGGGTTCCCGTTTTCGAGGGAACATAAAGATTCTCAACGTCCTGCACACTGCGGCGGTAAGCAAAGTCCGCCTGAACAATTACCTTGTTAATCTGGCCGCTGAGCGTGATGTTGTTGACATAGCGCGAGCCGAGATTGTTCTGCAGCGCTTCAAAAAGATTGGAAACCGGAATATCATACGCCTCCAGCTTGGTACGGTCGATGTCCAGATAAATATGCGGCGTATCGGCCGTAAAGGTGGAAAAGGCATAAGACAAATCCGGAGAGGAATTCAGGCGGCCGAGAAACTCACCCATGACCCGATATAAGTCCGACGGGGTAAAAGCGGCATTGGTTGCCAGAAGTTCCAGCGACAAACCGCTGCTTTTGCCAATGCCGGGAATGGACGGCGGCGCAAAGAAGTTGACCTCGGCACCGGGCGTCTGACCGAACTCTTCCGTCAATTTTTCGGTAATTGCCTCAATGGAGAGGTTTTTGGAGGTGCGCTTTGCCCATTCCTCCAAACCGACAACGCCGAATGCAACATTTTCGCCTCCGCCGCCGAGCATGGAGTAACCGGCAACGGTAATAAAATAACTGACTCCGTCGATTTTCATGGCCCTTTCGGCAATGTCCGCCATTACCTCGTTGGTTTTATTGATACTCGAAGTATCGCTCAGCTGGACGTTGGCAAAGATAATGCCCTGATCTTCTTCCGGCAGAAACGAAGTCGGCGTTACCAGAAATCCGAGACCTATGACGGCAATGGTTCCGAGCGTAACTAAAGCCGTCGTTTTCAGCCGGCTTGAGAAAAAGCCGACAGTATTCAGGTAGTGGCTTTTGAAAAAATCTATGGTTTCGTCAAACCATTTGAAAACCATGAGGTTCGGTTTCGCGGTCGCCGCGAAGAAAAATGGCACAAAGCGACGGGCTGAGCGTGAGGGCATTGAATGCCGAAAAGACAACGGCGGTAGCAATGGTAACGGCAAACTGCTGATAAATTTTGCCGGTAATACCGGCCATAAGGCCGACTGGGATAAAAATGGAAAGCAGCACAAAAGTGGTGGCAACAATGGCGCTGGCAATCTGCTGCATCGCCTTGACCGAGGCTGAACGCGCATCCATATTCTCATAGACCATCAGATACTGCACGCGCTCGACGACGATAATCGCGTCGTCGACAACCAGACCGATGGCAAGAATCATCGCAAAAAGAGTCAGAATATTGATGTCGAAGCCCAGCAGATAGATGACAGCAAAGGTGGCAATCAGCGAAACCGGAATGGTAATCAGCGGTATCAGCGTGGTCTTGAACTTTTGCAAAAAGACGTATGTTACAAGAACGACCAGCGAAAAGGTTATGACCAGCGTTTCGACAATGCTGGCAATCGAGGCGCGGACATAATCGGTTGAATCGTAGGCAACACGGAACTCCATGTCGTCGGGAAAACCTTTGCTGAGTTCTTCAATCTCGGCACGAACGCGTTTCATGATGTCCAGCGAATTGGAGTTCGGGGTCTGGCTGAGGCCGATGATGACCGCCGGCGCGTTGTCAAAATGCGCATTCATGTTGTAGTTGTCGGCACCCAATTCAATCCGCGCGACATCGCTGAGGCGGACGATACCGCCGTCCTTGTCGGTCGTAACGACTATGTTTTCAAAATCCCGGACGTCGTTAAGCAGCCCCTTAGCGGTCAGAGACAGAACCAACGCCGTATCTCGGTCGCTCGGCGCGGCGCCGATTTGGCCGACCGATGCCTGAATATTCTGCGAGGAAATAGCGTTGACGATATCCGTACTGCTCAGGCCCAGCGAAGAAAGCCGGTCGCTGTTGAGCCAAACGCGCATGCTGTACTGCGGTCCGTAGACGGAAACGTCACCGACGCCGTCAACACGGGCCAGCGGATTTTGAATGTCGGTATAGGCGAAGTTGCTGAGGTAAAGGTCATTATAGGTGTTGTTCGGCGAACGCAGCACCAGCAGGCCCAGAATGTTGGACATCTGGGTCTTGACGTCAATGCCTTCCTGCTGCACCAGCGCCGGCAGCTGCGACATAACCTGCGACAAACGGTTTTGAACCTTAACCTGCGCAATATCCGGATCGGTGCCGACATCAAAGGTAATGGTCAGACTGTATGAACCGTTGTCATCGGAAGAAGAAGACATGTAAAGCATGTTTTCCACACCGTTAATCTGGTTTTCAATCGGCACGGCCACCGTGTCAACCAAAACCTGCGCACTGGCACCGGGATAAGTGGTGGAAACGACAATCTGCGGCGGCGTAATCTGCGGGTACTGGGAAACCGGCAGCACCGCTATCGCCAGCAGGCCGAGCAGAATCATTATGACGGAGATGACGCCGGCAAAACGGGGACGGTCGATAAAATATTCGGAAAACATTATTTACCCTCCTGCCCGGCAGCGGAAACAACCCTGATTTTCTGATCTTTGCGAATGGTGCCGACCTTATCCAGAACAATGCGGTCGCCTTTTTGGAAACCGTTGCGCACCAGATAATCGCTGCCGACCGACGCAACGATGTCAATCCTGACCTTGTCAAGGCGGTTGCCGTTGACGACATAGACATAGCTGCCGTCCGGCGCCAGCGTGACCAGACTCTGCCTTATCAGGATGCCGTCCGTATATTTTCTTTCAACCAGCACGTCAACATAGGCATTGGCAATCAGAGTTTTGTCCGCATTGGCAAAATCGGCGTAAACGGCGATGGAGTTGGTACTGCGATTGATCTGGTTGTCGGCGAAACGATAAGTGCCCGGCTGTTCGAAAATGCGGCCGTCAGCCAGGCGGAGCCGGATTTTTTTCGCCGGCAAAAAGTCCTCCCTTGCCGATTTCTTCCAGATAATCCTTGTCGGTTATCGAAAACACGACCCGTATCGGATTATACTGGATAATGCTCAACAACGGCTGCCCGGACGGCGAAACATAATCGCCCTTCGTCAGCGAAACGTTGCCGACAATCCCCGATATGGGCGCCTGAATAACCGTATAGTCATAGTTGACTTTTGCCAGTTCATAGTCGGCTTTGGCGGCGGCCAGCTGCGCCTCGGCCGACAAATAAGATGCCTTGGCGTTGTCGACTTCGGTTTTGGACACCGCCCGGGCGCCGGCGCTGCGTATGCGGCGGTAATAGACCTGCGCATTGTTGAAATTGGCCTGTGCTTCCAGAACCTGCGCCGCGGCGGCATCCATCCGCGCCTTATATTCATTCTGCCTTATGACAATCAGAGTGTCGCCGGCGGCAACTTCCTGCCCGCCTTCAACATAAATGTCTTCGAGAAAACCGCTGATATAGGGAATGACGTCAACGTCGCTAATCGGAGTCACATAACCGATATAGGTCTTCTCAACCGTTACGTCCTGAGGCTGCAACGGTGCGGTGTGCAGCACCAGTTCGCCGCCGTTTTCCGGCGAAGCTTTGTCTGAGGGGCCGGGTTTAAGGTAGAAATAGCCGATTAACAGCGCGACAACCAGCAAAACCGGCAGCAAAACGCCGTAAGTTTTCTTTTCTTCCCCGTATTCCATTTTTTTACAACCCCTCAACTTTATGTTTAAGCTCAAAGTTTAAATAAGCGGCAATCATGCGCTTTCAAGAAGCCGGGGCGTATTTTTGTAAGCAGTTCCGACGTGGGGATAAACTGTGGGATTTTGAAGATTTTTCTTTGCGGAAAGCAAAAATAATAGTAAAGTCAGGATTAATTGTCTGCCGCGGCTGTCCGGCCGCTGCATTTGGTTATGTTTTGAGAGGATGATTTACGGAAAATGGTCAAAGGTAAAGAAAACAAACCGGTTGTTCTGCAGGTTCTGCCCGAACTGGAAATGGGGGGCGTCGAAATCGGCACGGTCGAAATCGCCGGGGGCATGCAGAAACACGGCATTACGAACTTTGTCGCCTCGCAGGGCGGCCGACTGGTTTATGACCTGGAAAAAATCAGGGTCGGGCATCTGACGCTGCCGCTGAAAACCAAAAACATTTTCAAAATGCGCAAAAACGCCGACAAACTGGCGCAGTTTATCAGGGAAAACGGCATCAACATCGTGCACGCCCGTTCGCGCGCCCCGGCCTGGAGCGCTTATTGGGCGGCAAAGAAGGCCGGCGTCCATTACATGACCACGTTTCACGGCACTTACGGCCTCGGCCCCTGGGGATTGAAAAAGCTTTACAACCGGGTCATGACCTACGGCGAGCGCGTTATTGCCATTTCGGAACACATTAAACGCCATATTCTGGCCAATTACAAAATTTCGGAAGACAAAATCCGTCTGGTGCACCGCTGCGTCAATACCGAAAAATTTTCGCCGGAAGCGGTTACGCCGGAAAGAATGATAAACACGGTGCGGGACTACAACATTCCCGACGACAAAAAAAGTTTTGCTGCTCGGCGGCCGGATTACCCGGTGGAAAGGGCAGCACCTGCTGATTGAGGCTTTGTCAAAAGTCAAAAATCAGAATTATTATTGTATTATTGCCGGCGACGAACAGGGCCGCGAGGAGTATGTCAAGAGCTTAAGGGACTGATTGCCAAGTACGGTCTGGAAAACCGGGTAGCCATCTTCGGCAAAGTGCTGGACATGCCGGCGCTGATGATGGTTTCCAACGTTATCCTGTCGACGGCCATCGAACCGGAAGCCTTCGGCCGCATCGCCATTGAGGGACAGGCCATGGGCAAAATCGTCGTCGCGTCCAATCACGGCGGTTCGCTGGACAGCGTCATTGACGGCAAAACCGGACGCCTCTTTTACAACAACAACGCCGCTTCCTTAGCCGAAGCCATCGACTGGGCACTGTCGCTCTCCGAAGGCGAGGAAGAAAAAATCGCCAAAGCGGCGGTCAAAAACGTAAAAGACAACTTCACAAAAGAAATTATGTGTGCTAAAACTATCAAGGTTTATGAGGAGCTTATGGCTTCGGACAAACCAAATGATTAATTTAACAAAAGGAAAATTTTAAAATGGTTGCGATAAAATTACCTGACGGTAGTATTTTAGAGATGGAAAGCGGGGTCAACGGATTTGACGTCGCAAACAAGATTAGCCCAAACCTGGCCAAAGCAGCTTTGGCCATTACCGTAAACGGCAAAACACAGGATTTAAGCACTCCCATCACTACCGACGCAACCGTGACCATTATCACCGGTAAGGATAAGGAAGGCCTTCACATCCTGCGCCATTCCTGCTCGCATGTCATGGCGCAGGCGGTCAAGGAGCTGTGGCCCGACGTTCAGGTTACCATCGGCCCGGCCATTGAAAACGGCTTTTATTACGACTTTGCGCGCAAAGAACCGTTTACGACCGAAGACTTTGAAAAAATCGAAGCTAAAATGCATGAAATCGTCAAACGCGACGAAAAGCTCGAACGTATCGTCATGCCGCGTAACGAGGCCATCAAATACTTCAAAGACATGGGTGAGCATTATAAGGCCGAAATTATTGAAGACCTGCCGGAAGACGAAACGATTTCGCTGTATCGTCAGGGAGCATTTACGGATCTCTGCCGCGGGCCGCACGTACCCTCCACCGGCAAAATCGGCGACGCCTTCAAACTGATGAAAGTCGCAGGCGCATACTGGCGCGGCGACTCTACCAAGGAAATGCTGCAGCGTATTTATGCAACGGCCTGGGCGGACAAAAAAGACCTCAAGGCTTATCTGGAAATGCTGGAAGAAGCCGAAAAACGCGACCATCGCAAACTCGGCCGCGAGATGGATCTGTTCCACTTTGAGCCTGAATATGCGCCGGGCGCGGTTTTCTGGCACGACAAAGGCTACAAGATTTACCGCAAGCTGATTGAGTATATGCGCAATCGCCAAGAGCATAACGGCTATATCGAAATTGCCACACCGCGTATTATGGACCGCGTTCTGTGGGAGATTTCCGGCCATTGGGACAAATACGGCGCGCACAACTACTCGGGCAAGACCGAAGACGAAAAACAGTTCTGCGTCAAGCCGATGAACTGTCCGGGCGGCCTGCTGGTTTACAAACAGGGCATTAAGTCTTACCGCGACCTGCCGCTGCGCGTGGCCGAGTTCGGCATGGTCAACCGCTATGAGGCTTCCGGTTCGCTGATGGGACTGATGCGCGTCCGCGAGTTTACGCAGGACGATGCGCACATTTTCTGCACGCCGGAACAGATGGAAGAAGAATGCGTCAAGACCATCAAACTGATTTTGGACATCTACAAAGACTTTGGCTTTGAAGACGTCAAGATTTATCTGTCAACGCGTCCGGACAGCATTTACCGCATCGGTTCCGACGAAATCTGGGACATTTCGGAGAAAGCCCTGGCCAATGCTCTGGAACACAACGGCTACAAATATGAAATCAACGAAGGCGAAGGCGCGTTCTACGGTCCGAAGCTGGAATTTATTCTGCGCGACGCCATCGGCCGCGAATGGCAGTGCGGAACCGTTCAGATGGATATGAACCTGCCGCAGCGCTTTGACATTTCGTACATCGGCGAAGACGGCGAAAAACATCAGCCGGTTATGCTGCATCGCGCATTGTTCGGCTCAATTGAGCGTTTTCTCGGCATTCTGATTGAAAACCATGCCGGCAAGCTGCCCTTGTGGCTGTCGCCGGAACAGGTTGTGGTCTGCCCGATTGTCAGCGACATTGACGATTATGCCGAAGAAGTTGTCAAAAAGCTGCAAGAGGCGGGTTTGTATGCCCAATCGGATCTGCGCAACGAAAAAATCAACTACAAGGTACGCGAGCATTCGTTAGCCAAGGTTCCGGTTATTGCCGTTGTCGGCGCCAAAGAGAAAGAGAACGGTACGGTTACCGTCCGCCGTCTTGGTTCCGAAAAACAGGAAACGGTTAAACTTGACGATTTTGTCGCCGCTTTAGTCAAAGAGGCACAGATGCCGCATTTGCACGAATAAGTCACGGCAAAAACAAAAGCCCGCCGGAAACGGCGGGTTTTTTATATGCAATAAAAACTAAACAATATAAAAGTCAGCGCAACGACTTCAAAACATCGGACAAATCAACATTCAGACAGTCGGCAATCATCAACAACGTATACATTGCCGGTTTTTGTTTTAACCGCTCGATATACAATATAGAACTTTTACTCAGCCCGGTTTCCTGAGCTAATTTATACTGACTGATGCCCTGCTGAATGCGTTTTTTTCGCAAAACGCCAACAATTTCATCGCTTATGGTCTGTGCTTCTCTTTTATTCATAACAAGACTATAAATTAACTTGACATTCAGCCATAGCTCTTTATACTTACCTAAAAAACAGTAAATAGAAATACGCATGATATTTACTTGCCAAAGCTGAAAATTTTGATTATTGTCAACGGAAGAATAGCCGCAGTAAGAGGCGGTTATTGAAGGGCTAGAGATAGTCCGGCGAATTGACGTTCGCTTTTAACAGTACAGGGTTTGGATATAACTCTGAAACTTAATTGTGGTTTTTTCCGCAATTAGGACTATATCCCCGGTTGTAAAAGTCTTTTATGGCCGGAAGCCCGGGGCAACCTGGGGCCAGTTTACTGTTAATGGTACGTCAACTTCTCCGGCCACCTTTTCCAAGGTGGTTTTTCTTTAGCTCTCTTATATTACATTACGGAAAGGAGGGACTATGGAAAAAGAACTATCTCTCACCATCATCCACAACGACCAAGGCGAAGAGGGTTATCTGCTCACGCAAGACGACATGCGGCAGCTGCTTAAAGATTTCCGCCGGGAGGCGCAGCTGAGTTTCGAAGCCCTGGGCAAACTCTGCGATATCGACCCCGAAATTCTTCAGGATTATGAGGAAGGAATTTACAATTTGCGGCCGGAAGCCTACCGGCTGATTCTTCACGTTTACGGTTTGCTGTTTGACGATTTCAAAGTCAAAAACTGATTTACGGCAAGAGCCCTTCCCAGGAGCTTTGTTTTCAAAACTCCATTATGGCGCCGGCGAACGTTACTGCAACAGCGTCAAAATCGCGCGACGGACATTTTCATCCTTGCGGCGGAAACCTCTAACCAGACAAAGTTCGGCGTCAGATACCAAAACTTTTTCATCGACGCAGATGCCGGCAAAAAAATCGACCAGCGAGATATTCAACACGCTCAAAATCTTTAACAGCCGGGCGCAGGAAATACGATTAACGCCGGCCTCATATTTCTGCACCTGCTGAAATACGACGCCGATTTCGCGTGCCAGACGCTCCTGGCTGAAATTGTTCTGTTCGCGGAAGAAGCGCAGTCTTTTTCCCAGTTCGACATCTATTGCACCGACTTTTGGCATATAAGCCCTCCTATATGTCATAAAAAAAACCACCTGTAAAAGGTGGTCGGAGAGCTGAGAATCATATCTGTAGAAATGACATTTTAGCCTTTAAGACAAACATCTCTGTACATTCGCTAAAATCTCCCCGACCGGCAAGGGTTCGGGTCAGAAGACATAAGCTTTTTTTGCAAAAATTAAAGCTTACGAGGCTACTTACAGATTAAGAGCTTCTCAGGGCTCCGCTTCTTTTACAAGAACCAGAAAGGCAGGAAAAGCCAACCTTTCCTGCTTTTCAAAATAAACGAAAATTTGCAGATTTGCAAACCGAAAAGACAATCGGTCACAGTTTTGTGGAAGAGGCCTTAAGCGCGGCCGCGGTTATTAACGTTTTTGAGATTTTCGTCAATATAACTGCGGATATCGCGGCCAAAAGTCTGCTTAATGTAAGAAGTCAGCGCCGAGGGCTGTTCGACATATTTTTCAGCTTCGGTCTGCGCCTGCAAAGCTCTTCAATCTTCATGACTTTTGCCAGAGCGTCACGTTTTTCGGCCGCTTTGGGCGCGCCGCGAACCGCCGCAATGTTAAACAGGACATGAGCGCGGTAAATGTCTTTCGGATAAGCGGTGCCCAGCGCCAGAATATCGCCGAGTTCGGTCATGGCATTGACATTGCCCTGATTAACCGCCAAACGCAGAAACTTAACCGCATTGCCGTAGTTCTGCGTAATGCCGTGCCCGTTCAAATACATTTCCGCCAAAACGTACTGCGCTTCCGAATATTCGGCATTGGCCGCCTCACGGATGAGCTTGACCGCCTTGCCGTAGTCCTGCGGATAAATGAACCCTTTATAATAGGCATAGCCGAGCATAAACTTGGCGGTCGGATTGCCCTTGCCGGCAGCCTTCTTAAACAGTTCCATAGCGGCGCGGCTGTTTTTGCCGACGTTGGAACCGCTGAGATAAATAAAGGCCAGATTGACCGAAGCTTCAACATTGCCGAGTTTGGCCGCTTCGTCAAACAGGGTGGCGGCCTTCAAATAGTCTTTTTCGGTGCCGATACCGCTGTAATACAGACTGCCAAGGTTGTTGATAGCCACATTGTCTTTCTGGGCCGCGGCCATCGAATAGTAGCGGAAAGCCTTATCATAATCAATTTCAACGCCTTCTTCGCCATACAGATACATATAGCCCAGAGTAAGCTGGGCATTAACGTCGCCCTCTTCCGCCTGCCGGGTTATGCGCTGCACAAAAGATTCCTTCTTTTCGTCCGGCCGGGCATAGACCTTTTTGCTTTCTTTCTTTTTGGAAAAGGAAAAGTTCATAAACGAGAAGATACCTTTGTCCTCTTCGTCTTCAGGTTTGGTTTCCGTCCCGTCGCCGCGGTCAATGTTCTTAACCGTATCGGTCAGGCTCAGCTGGGGCTTGTCTTTTTTCTGCCCGATGTCCGGCACCTGCGCCGCGGCATTTTCGGCCGCAAAAAGCAACGATACCAAAAACAAAACCAATTTGCGCATTTTTCCCCCTTATCTGCCTTCCGACCGGTTGCTCAGCGGAACTTCAATCTCCGCACGCTCTTTACTGACGTTTTTATGATATATTCTTATTTGGCGCCGCGTCAATTTCTTTTCGCGTTTTGCAACCTCATTTTCGGCGGCGTCATAATCCTGCCAGTAATCCCGTTCATAATTGCCGCGATAAATGTTGCGGTTCATGTCGACGCGGAATTTGCGCGCTTTGCCATAACCGTCCCAATCGCTTTTGTCTTTGCGCGGATCATACTTCTGGGCGGAAATGAAGTTCGGATAAGTTCTGTCCTTGCCGGTTACGTCGATTTTATCGTGCAGCGGCGAATATTTGCGCGAAATGCTTTCCCGATAGCGGCCGGAAATTTCATAGATGCTTTTCAGGTCATAGTTGCCGCGGGCGGCGATGGCAATGTTGTCCTTGTCCCTGAAGTCAAATTCCTTTTCAACGTCAAATATCTTATGCGGCCGCACCATATAACAGCTTTTAATGAGGTCATGGCAGGCCTTGTAGGTGCCGTCTTGATAATCGGGAGGGATACGCAGCGCGCGGTAGCCGTCCTCCAGCCAACGGACTTTTTCCAGCACCATCATATTATATTCGTGGTTGGCCTGTTTATTGATTTTCTGAATGCCTTTTTTCAAGACCTCAATACGGTATTCGGCACGCTGAACCTCCTGCGCAGACATCTTTTTGCGGCTTGCTTTCAGATTTTCTTCCAAAGCCCGCTGCTCTTCATAAAGCAAGTGTGTCTGAAGGTCGGCGCGATAAAAGGCGTCAATTTTTATCTGAACCTCGGCCTTGAATTCCCGTCCGCCGCCCAGCGAAAGATGCAGATACAACTTGTCGTCATAATAGTTTTTGCCGTTTTTCTTAAGCTGGGCGCAGTTTTTCATGTCGTTGTCATAAAACAGGCTGCGCATTTCGGCCGGATTGACGCCGAGATTGGGCGCCCGCGTCAGCGTGCTGCGGGTTTTGCTGACACCGGTATAATATTTGCGGGTAATGGTCAGGCGCAGAATGTCATTGACGCGGTCAAGATGGCCGCGAACGCCGGCAAGCTCCTGCTGCAGACGGTTAACGTCGCCGTGCTGCTGAAAACTCTCGTTGATTTTGCGCACTTCGGCCATTTGTTCGACACGATAATCCTGAATTTTTTCAATCGCACGGCGCGCTTTTTTCATAACCGGAAGGATAACGTAAACCGGATTGTTTTCGTTGTCGCGGTATTCCAGCCGCATACAGGTAAAAGGCGTAACCTCCTTAAGGCTGTAATTGGTAACGACGTTTTCGCGGACGGTAATAATCCTGTTTTTCTTGGCGTCGACATGCGGAATCTTCTGGATGTGCATTTCCAGTTCGCCGTTGAGCTGATTCATGCAGGCAATCTGCTCCGGAATGCCGTAAATTTCATAGAGGCCGCGGTAGACCTCGCGATAAGCCTTCATGCCGTCGCGGTAATAATTGAGCAAAAACAGCACCTCTTCCTGATTGATGCGGTGCTCAACATAGGCCTGAAAAATTTCGCGGCAGTTTTCCTTGTCATATTCCTTTTGAATGGCGTCAATTTCTTCCGAGCTGTATTTGACGATGTCCTTAGCGGTAATGGTGCGTTCAAAAACAGACTTCTCAGACTGTTCCAAAAAATTATCGCCGAATTCTTCACAAAGTTCTTTGTATATTTTTCTGCTGAATTCCGTATCGTTAAGCATTCTTCTGTCTTTCGGTTTTCTTCCTTAACTTATAGATTATAGGTCGAATCGGGTTTAAACACAATAAAAAAGAGCGGTGGAAGCCGCCACCGCTCTTTTTTGAACTCCGACGCCGGATTAGAACAAACTCAATACCGACTGGGCTGCCTGGGATGCCAGGCTCAAAGAGTTGATGGCCAGCTGCTGTCTGGTCTGAAGAGCCAGCATATTTGCGGACTCTTCGTTCATGTCGGCCAGCGTCAGCTTATCGGAACCTTCCTCAAGCACGTTAATCAGGCTCTCGGTAAAGTTCTCGCGGTTTTCCACGATTGAATAGTTGTTACCGAATTCGGAAGCCATGTTACGCAGGGAGGTAATTGCATTTTCCAACTCGCTGATAGAAGCGTCAATCGCCTCATTGTCAGGATTGGTCCAGTCTTCGGCTCGGCTGATTTTCAGACCTTTGTCGGAAGTGTCGGCAAAAGTACCGTTAATGGTCAGGTACGAAGAACGGTCTTCGTTGAAGACAACTTTCAAATCATTGCCCTGCAGCAGGTTGACGCCTTTGTAGCCGGAATCTTTGGCCAGCTGGTCAATCTGATCCAGAATTTCATTATATTGCTTCATGGAAGTCGTACGGGTGCTGTTGCCGATTTCGCCGTTAAACGTAATACCGGAAATCGTACCGCTGACATTGGCCACAATACCTTTGGAGTTGCTGATTTTAATCTGGCCGTTTTCGACCGTTGCCGTAAAACCGCCGATTACGGTATCTTCGGCATCCTTAACACCGTCGGTGCCGTCATTCAACGCCGTAGCAATTTTGGTTGCAGCCTGTTCCAAAGTATCAGTGTCTGCCAGAGTTACTTCAATATCCTGATCGGCAACGCCGTCAATTTTAACGGTAATATTCTGCGTATCGTCAGCCGCCGTGTATGTGCCGCTGGAAGTCGCGCCCTTGACGGTGGCGTTGTCACGCGCCGTGTTGGCAATCGCCTTTGCCTGCTGAACAAATTCGGTAATCGCCTCAATGCCTTCGTTGGCCGCCTGAATCGTCTGAATACCCTGTCCCATGCTGTCCAACAGAGCGTTCAGGTCGCTGGCGCGGTTGGTTAAAGACTGGGCGGTGTAGTAGGAAGACGGGTTGTCAATCGCCGAATTGACCTTCTTACCTGTGGATAACCGCTCCTGGGTCATGTCCATCAAGTCCTGTGTCTGCTGCAAAGAAAGCAGGTTAGAACGCATGCTTGCTGTTAATGAAATATCTGCCATTGTTTTCTCCAAGTATTTTGTTAATCCCCGACAAGCCTTGATTTTTGCAGTGTCAGCTCCTTTTTACCACACCGGCGAGCCAAAACTTATCTCAAAATTTATAATTTTTATTAATAAAAGTTTTTACCATTTATTAATAATTGTCAATACCATTTGAACCTACGGTTTATAACTACACTCTTATAAAGCCTGCAAATTTTGTTCAAACGGTTTGTTATGCAGGATTTATATGCAAACGATGTGCCAAAAATTTTGTACAAACAGGGAGCGGGAGGAGAGCATAGTCCTTTTTGCCATTCTTTTTTTCTTTCTGTCTTGCTCGTTTTTTCGGTCATGTTCGGGTTTAGCCCGGGCATCCAGACTAGCGTCGTCCTCGGGCGCAACGCGTCCCGGGGATATATGAGGGAGATGTCCGGTCAAGGCTCTTCTCCCTCTGTCATTGCCGGACTTGATCCGGCAATCTAGGGATTCCCCGGTCAAGCCGGGGAATGACGAAAGAAATAGAAGGTACGGGAATGACTAGGAAGGAGGACGACCGGAAAATGACAGGTCGAATATGGCAAGGAAGAAGAGAAGAAATGAGAAAAACGGACATGATAAAAAAAGAAAAGACGGGAGAAATCCCGCCTTTTCAAAATATTGTTGTTCTGTCTTAGAACAGGCTCAGAACCGACTGAGCTGCCTGAGAAGCAAGGCTCAGAGAGTTAATCGCCAGCTGCTGTCTGGTCTGCAAAGCCAGCATGTTTGCGGACTCTTCGTTCATATCGGCCAGCGTCAGCTTGTCGGCGCCTTCTTCAAGAACGTTAATCAGGTTCTCGGTAAACTCTTCGCGGTTCTCGACAATCGAGTAGTTGTTACCGAAGACCGAAGCCATGTTGCGCAGTTTGGAAACGGCACCTTCAACTTCGGTAATTGAGGCATTAATTGCATCTTTTTTAATGCTCTTGATATCAAAATTTTTGGCTCCCGTTGCTCCTCCAGAAACATCGACTTTATAGCTTGTCTCAACCAAACTGCCATCAGCAACCAATGCCGCCAAATCTTTTTGCAAATCGGGTATGCCTTGCGCTGCAATTTCTTTGGTTGCCTGATAAACTTTTCCGTCAGTACCATAAACATAGGCTTTGTCATCAATCTTGGCACCCTTGGTAAAAGCAGCTGCATTACCCTGCGTGGTTTCTATCCATTTTCCGGTTGCAGCGTTCATCCCCAAACCTTTAGCATCAGCTTCATCGCCCTTAACGGTCAAAGAAGAAGAACGGTCTTCGTTGAAGACAACCTTCAGTTCCTGATCTTTGCCGCCCAAGAGGTTAACACCCTTATAGCCGGAGTCTTTTGCGATACCGTCAATCTGTTTCAGAATTTCGTCGAACTGTTTCATGTAGTTTTCTACAGATGTTGTATCTGAAGTATCATTAGCGGAGTTGGCAAATCGCCTTCGCCTGCGAAGCGAATTCGGTAATCGCCTCAATACCTTCGTTAGCTGCCTGAATCGTCTGAACCGCCTGACCCATGCTGTCCAACAGCGAACTCAAGTCGCTCGCACGGTTGGTCAAAGACTGCGCGGTGTAATACGATGACGGGTTGTCAATCGCCGAGTTTACTTTTTACCGGTGGAAAGTCTTTCCTGAGTGGTATCCATCAAGCTCTGCGTCTGCTGCAAGGAAAGCAGGTTGGAACGCATACTGCTGTTAATGAAATATCTGCCATGGTCTTTCTCCAAAATACTTTTGAACACATTGTCTGTGATGTCTTACTGACATTACAGAATTTATTTTAGCACAAAAAAAGTATCAGCTCAATACTTTATTGACACTGTTTTCAGTTTAGAAGCCAAACCTAAATAAAAACTTAACGTCTCATTTCTTTTCATTTGCTTATTTATAAATAGCACACCTTACCGATCTTTCAATATGCCAAAAGAAAAGGCGGCGGGACTTCTCCCGCCTTTTCAAAATATTGTTGTTCTGTCTTAGAACAGGCTCAGAACCGACTGAGCTGCCTGAGAAGCAAGGCTCAGAGAGTTAATCGCCAGCTGCTGTCTGGTCTGCAAAGCCAGCATGTTTGCGGACTCTTCGTTCATATCGGCCAGCGTCAGCTTGTCGGCGCCTTCTTCAAGAACGTTAATCAGGTTCTCGGTAAACTCTTCGCGGTTCTCGACAATCGAGTAGTTGTTACCGAAGACCGAAGCCATGTTGCGCAGTTTGGAAACGGCACCTTCAACTTCGGTAATTGAGGCATTAATTGCATCTTTTTAATGCTCTTGATATCAAAATTTTTGGCTCCCGTTGCTCCTCCAGAAACATCGACTTTATAGCTTGTCTCAACCAAACTGCCATCAGCAACCAATGCCGCCAAATCTTTTTTGCAAATCGGGTATGCCTTGCGCTGCAATTTCTTTGGTTGCCTGATAAACTTTTCCGTCAGTACCATAAACATAGGCTTTGTCATCAATCTTGGCACCCTTGGTAAAAGCAGCTGCATTACCCTGCGTGGTTTCTATCCATTTTCCGGTTGCAGCGTTCATCCCCAAACCTTTAGCATCAGCTTCATCGCCCTTAACGGTCAAAGAAGAAGAACGGTCTTCGTTGAAGACAACCTTCAGTTCCTGATCTTTGCCGCCCAAGAGGTTAACACCCTTATAGCCGGAGTCTTTTGCGATACCGTCAATCTGTTTCAGAATTTCGTCGAACTGTTTCATGTAGTTTTCTACAGATGTTGTATCTGAAGTATCATTAGCGGAGTTGGCAATCGCCTTCGCCTGCGAAGCGAATTCGGTAATCGCCTCAATACCTTCGTTAGCTGCCTGAATCGTCTGAACCGCCTGACCCATGCTGTCCAACAGCGAACTCAAGTCGCTCGCACGGTTGGTCAAAGACTGCGCGGTGTAATACGATGACGGGTTGTCAATCGCCGAGTTTACTTTTTTACCGGTGGAAAGTCTTTCCTGAGTGGTATCCATCAAGCTCTGCGTCTGCTGCAAGGAAAGCAGGTTGGAACGCATACTCGCTGTTAATGAAATATCTGCCATGGTCTTTCTCCAAAATACTTTTGAACACATTGTCTGTGATGTCTTACTGACATTACAGAATTTATTTTAGCACAAAAAAAGTATCAGCTCAATACTTTATTGACACTGTTTTCAGTTTAGAAGCCAAACCTAAATAAAAACTTAACGTCTCATTTCTTTTTCATTTGCTTATTTATAAATAGCACACCTTACCGATCTTTCAATATGCCAAAAGAAAAGGCGGGACTTCTCCCGCCTTTTCAAAATATTGTTGTTCTGTCTTAGAACAGGCTCAGAACCGACTGAGCTGCCTGAGAAGCAAGGCTCAGAGAGTTAATCGCCAGCTGCTGTCTGGTCTGCAAAGCCAGCATGTTTGCGGACTCTTCGTTCATATCGGCCAGCGTCAGCTTGTCGGCGCCTTCTTCAAGAACGTTAATCAGGTTCTCGGTAAACTCTTCGCGGTTCTCGACAATCGAGTAGTTGTTACCGAAGACCGAAGCCATGTTGCGCAGTTTGGAAACGGCACCTTCAACTTCGGTAATTGAGGCATTAATTGCATCTTTTTTAATGCTCTTGATATCAAAATTTTTGGCTCCCGTTGCTCCTCCAGAAACATCGACTTTATAGCTTGTCTCAACCAAACTGCCATCAGCAACCAATGCCGCCAAATCTTTTTGCAAATCGGGTATGCCTTGCGCTGCAATTTCTTTGGTTGCCTGATAAACTTTTCCGTCAGTACCATAAACATAGGCTTTGTCATCAATCTTGGCACCCTTGGTAAAAGCAGCTGCATTACCCCCTGCGTGGTTTCTATCCATTTTCCGGTTGCAGCGTTCATCCCCAAACCTTTAGCATCAGCTTCATCGCCCTTAACGGTCAAAAGAAGAAGAACGGTCTTCGTTAAAGACAACCTTCAGTTCCCTGATCTTTGCCGCCCAAGAGGTTAACACCCTTATAGCCGGAGTCTTTTGCGATACCGTCAATCTGTTTCAGAATTTCGTCGAACTGTTTCATGTAGTTTTCTACAGATGTTGTATCTGAAGTATCATTAGCGGAGTTGGCAATCGCCTTCGCCTGCGAAGCGAATTCGGTAATCGCCTCAATACCTTCGTTGGCCGCCTGAATCGTCTGAACCGCCTGACCCATGCTGTCCAACAGCGAACTCAAGTCGCTCGCACGGTTGGTCAAAGACTGCGCGGTGTAATACGATGACGGGTTGTCAATCGCCGAGTTTACTTTTTTACCGGTGGAAAGTCTTTCCTGAGTGGTATCCATCAAGCTCTGCGTCTGCTGCAAGGAAAGCAGGTTGGAACGCATACTCGCTGTTAATGAAATATCTGCCATGGTCTTTCTCCAAAATACTTTTGAACACATTGTCTGTGGTGTCCTACTGACACTACAGAACTTATTTTAGCACAAAAAAAGTATTACCTCAATACTTTATTGACTCATCTTAGAGGGCAAACGTAAATAAAACATTAATCGGAGAAAAGCGGCAAGGTTCAAAGTTTGCCGAAAAATTCCTCTTCTTTTTTAACCAGACGGTCGGCGTTTTTGATGGCCGAATAATAGTCGTTGTTAATGATGTTTTCGTTAATCGGCGCAATATAGGGAATCAGACTCGGCGCGGCCGACTGCAAATCGCGGACATATTCAAGATAAATCGGCTGCAGCGGGGTCGGATCTTTGGCCAGATACATCTGCTGGACAACAAAATAAACGCGTTTGCAGGGCGTATTGGCCTCTTTTTCGCGCAGAATAAACTTTTCGCGCAGGATGGGAACATTGCCTTCAATATAAAAACGGGTGCGCTCGCCGTCATTGGTAATGAGAGATTCGCCGATAATGATGCTTTCGTGCGGTTTGAGTTCGATTTTTAAAGGCATTTGTTTCAGGCTCCTGAGAGAGTGTTGGTTCTTTTTAACTTTTCGGTATTATATAATTGATTTATTTCTTTTTGCAAATCTTTATTTTTAATGTATAAGTATTTCAAATCAAGAAACTTTGAATGGGGAAACTTAATGCTGTTTTTTAGCAGAGACTTATCGGTTGACGAAAAAAACGTCTATATGGAAGCGTTGGCCTTTATTCTGAACGTCGGCAAAAGCAACAACGACGCAAAGAAAGAATATATGGAAACACAAATGGCTGAAATCGGCCTGAGCAAAAAAGACTTTCGCAGCGCCAAAAAGGTTAAAACGGCCGGCGAACTGGCCAAAGACATCAAGGGAATCGGAGACATCAAGGTCAAGCGTTTTATCCTGCGCGAGATGATTCTGCTGGCGCTGGCCGATCACGAGCTGACCGACGAAGAAATTCAGACCATCTATCAAATCGGCACCTGCAGCGGCCTTAAGGAGGAAAAAATCAGCGACTTTTTCCTGTGGGCCGCCAAGGGAATCGAGTGGCAGATTGAAGGCACGCAGCTGGTTGAGGACAATCTGTAAGCCATGTTTGAGCCGCCGATTCTGACTATCAAAGGCGCCCGTTTGTCTTTCGGCACCAACGAGCTGTTTACCAATGTTGAACTTTATATCAACCGCGGCGACAAAATCTCGCTGGTCGGACGCAACGGCTGCGGCAAGTCAACGCTGCTGAAAGTGATTGCCCGCGACATTGAACCCGATGCCGGCGAAATTTTCGTACAGCCCGGCGTCAAGGTTTCCTATATGCCGCAGGATCCGGACTTTTCCGGTTATGCCACGCTGCGCGAGGTTGTGCTTTCCGGCCTGCCCGAACATGAACGCGGCCAGGAATACCGTGCAGACATCCTGATTGAGCAGTTTGACATCCGCGCCGAACAAAGCCCCGAGCAATCTTCCGGCGGCGAACGGAAAAAAGCCGCGCTGGCCAAGGCGTTGATTAACGAACCGGACATTTTGCTGCTGGACGAGCCGACCAACCATCTGGATATGCCTACGATTGAAAAACTTGAAAAAATTATCGCCGATTTTCGCGGCGCGGTCATACTCATCAGCCATGACCGGATGTTTTTGAGCAACACCTCCCGGACAACCTTCTGGCTCGACCGCGGCATTCTGCGCCGCAACAACAAAGGTTTCCGCTATTTTGAAGAATGGCAGGAACAGGTTATCGACCAGGAAATCATCGAACAAAAGTATCTTAACAAGAAAATCGAGGAAGAAACCGAATGGCTGCATAAAGGCGTAACCGCCCGCCGCAAGCGCAATCAGGGGCGTCTGCGCCGGCTGCAGCAGCTGCGTCAGGAACGCCGCGAACAAATCAGGCAAATCGGTTTGGTCAAACTGGAGGTCGAAGAAGGAGAACTGCGCTCGAAAATGGTCATCGAGGCCAAACACGTCTGCAAGACTTTCGGCGACAGGGAAATCGTCAAAGACTTTTCAACCCGTATCATCAAAGGCAACAAAATCGGTATCGTCGGCCCCAACGGTGCGGGAAAAACCACGCTTATCAAGCTGCTGACCAAGCGTCTGGAACCGGACAGCGGGCATGTCCGTATCGGCAAAAACCTGGAAGAAGCCTATTTTGACCAAAACCGACTGACCCTGGACCCGAAAAAAACACTTTGGAAAACGCTTTGCAACGAAGGCGACCATATTTTCGTCCGCGGTTCGTATCGTCATGTGGTGGCTTATCTGAAAGACTTTCTGTTTCGTCCCGATCAGGCGCAGTGTCCTGTTTCGGCGCTTTCCGGCGGCGAAAAAAACCGTCTGATGCTGGCCGTCGCGCTGGCCCAGCCCTCCAATTTTCTGGTGCTGGACGAACCGACCAACGATTTGGACATGGATACGCTTGACCTTTTGCAGGAGGTTCTGGACGAATACGAGGGAACCATCCTGCTGGTAAGCCATGACCGCGACTTTATCGACCGCGTGGTCACATCGGTTATTTACATGCCCGGCGACGGTTCGGTTTCCGAACATGCCGGCAGTTACAGCGACCTGCTGGAAAAACTGAAAAGCAAAATTCCGGCAAAAAAGGAAAACAAAAAAGAAGCGCTGCCGAGAAAAGAGGAAAAGCCGAAAAGCGAGACAAAAAAAACCGGCAGGCTCAGTTACAACCAGCAACGCCTGCTGGAAATTCTGCCAGGCAAAATAAGCGAACTGGAAAAGCAGATCGGCGACACGGAGGCCGCGTTGAGCGACAGCAGTCTGTATACCGAAAATCCCGAAAAAATTCGACGCACTGACTACACAACTGGAAAAACTGAAAGCCGAACTTGAAAAATCGGAAAACCAGTGGCTGGAAATTGAAATGCTGCGCGAGAGCATCGGCGCCTGATTCAGTTTCGACCGCCGCCGACGAGATGATGCCATTGGCGCTGTGCCAAACGCTGATAGACTTTGATTCTGGGCAAGATACGGCGTTTGGGTGCATATTGTTTATAAAATTTGCGCAAAATGTTTTTATAATTTTCATCAGGACGGCGACAGCCTGACGGCGCCGCGAAGCGTGCGGTATGCCCTCGCGGTTGTAGGCTTCGGCATATCGTTTTTCTTCGGCGCGGGGATTTTCGGTTGACCAGCGTCCGAACCATGTCTGCTCAAGCATAAACGCCTTGCCGAGATGAACGCCGTTTCCGTTATCGTCCGCAACCTGAATTCCACAGCCGAAAGCGGCAAAATGGCAGGGCCTGGTAAACCTTTTCAGGTCTTTGTCGGTAATTTTTACCCCATGAGCGGAAAGAAAACTTCTGAACCTGTCGCGAAAACGGGGAAGATCGCTTTTGTCGCGAAAATCGAACCCCTGATTGGCCCAGATATAACCGCCGTAAACCGGAATTTTTCCTTTCGGCGCCGAACGTGCCTGAACAAAAATTTCCGAATGTTCGTTTTTGTAGCAAATTTTGCGGGTTTGGTCGTAGGCCTGCAGAAAATCCCGCGTACGCGCCATGAGCAAATGGGCAAAATTTGCTCCGGCCGCGCCTTTTTCGCGGCGCAGGGAATCATGAACGAAAACCATCTTGTCGTCTTCAAAACATATTTTCCGGCTGACGGCGTAGGTTTCTTCGCCCTTGGTTATCCGGGCACGGAGATGAAGTCTGCTGACAAACCCCAATTGCTCCGAAACAATCAGCGCCTGCTCGTAAAAAGTACGATACCCCTTGTCGGAAAGATCAAACGGCCACCGTTCCTGAACCGCTTGCGGCACGGACGAAAAGAACTCGGTCAGGGCGCCAAGTCCGGAAAATTCGCATTTGTCGCCAAACAATGTATGGCTGTAAATATGCTCGCTGATTTTCAGTCCGTCGCTCATCGGCCGCCTATTTTATTTTGCTGAAAGGTTTGGTGCCGTCAAGAATATCGCTGATTAAAACCAAATCCGGCGTTACCATGTCTATTTCGGCCGGACTAATCTTTTCGACGCCAAGCCGCTGCTTCTGTTCGTCAATCATCCGCTGAACCGCCGAACCGTCAACGCCGGAAGCTCCGCCCTGCTCAAGCATGCGAATGGTCGATTTGACATGCTCCTGCAGAAATGCGGATTTGACAATCGCTTTCATCCGCTGCTCGACATAAAAAAAGCGGTCGGCATTCCAGCCGCGGGCCGCCAGCCAATTAACGGTCTTAACCGGAAATTTTTCCGACGCAGACCCTATGGTCAAAGATATCTGCCGGGCGCCGATACGGCTGACGCCGTCTTCCAGATACTCCGCCCAAACCGGGAGGAACCGATCCATTTCGGCCTTGTCGACCGTCGTTTTGCGCAGCATCTGTTCCAGCTTTATTTTCGCTTCTTTGGAATCGGTGTACATCAGATTGGCAAAATATACCGCAACCAGAAGAACCGAGAAAATAAAGGCAAGTTTTTTCATATTACCACCGCAGATTGGAAATGATAAAATCGGGATAAGCGTCAAAATTGGTCGCCAGTTCGCGCGTTTTGGCAACATCGGGAATATAACCCTCGCCAAGGAAATTGACGTGCACCGCCTTGGTTACCAAAGCGGCGGAGAGACCTGCCAGATTGGCTCCTTTTATGTCGGTGGCCAGATTGTCGCCAACCAGCAGCACCCTGGAACGATCCCTGACATCGATGCCGTCCAGCGCATAGTCAATGATTTTGACATCGGGCTTGCCGAGCGTGATGATTCTGCCGCCCAAAACGGCATACTGTTCGGCTACGGCACCGGGTGCCAGACTGATTTCGCCGCCGATGTAGCTGGAAGTGTCGTTGCCGGCGCAGACCAAAGGCATGTTCAGACTGGCGGCATGTTCAAGAACCGGAAGATACGAATCGACCAAATCCGCCGCCGAACGACAGGAACCCATATACATAAAATCGGCCCGGCCGAGTTCTTCAACCGGCAGATAATCAAGCCCGGCAAAAACGCCAAGACCTTCCGAGCCGCCGATGTTGAAATAAGTCAGCCCCAGCCCCTTAAAGGTTTCGTCCTTGACTTTGAGTTTGTAGTGCAGAATTTCGCCGGCAGTAACGACGGCATCAAAAACCATGACCGGCACCTTGTTGTCGTTTAGAAGCCGGATAACCTGCTGCACACGTAAAGAAGCATTGCTGACCAGGACAATTTTCCGGCCGCTGCGCTTCAGGGCCTTGAGCGCCTCGACGGCCTCGGTTTTAAAGCTTCTGCCGTCGTACAAGACACCATAAAGACCGACAATAACCGTATCAAACGGCTCAATGACCTTTGAGATATTGACAACAGGTTTTATCATTTTAATCATTTTTTGAAAATCCACATAAGTTCAGCTTTGCCGATTTTGTCGAATTTTAATCCGAAAACGCGGCAATAGCAAGCTGTTTTACCTTATTTTCAGTTTACGGCAAAATGTTTTATTTTCGGTAAATTTTTACAAAAAAGCTGTTTTGCCTTCAGAGGCAAAACAGCTCGACCCGCACTGGCTAAAATCCGCCCAACTTTTGGGCTTCGGCAAATATCCGCAAAGCCTTTTCGCTTCCTTCGCAGCAAACATAAGTCTGCATTCCGGCTCCGCAGTCAAGCATACAACGTTCCGGCGTCCGGTGGCTCCAGCCGCGCATGGAGGGTTCCCAGAAAAACACCCGGCCGTTGCGGACAATACGGATAAAACCGCCGCAGACATCAACCTGCTCGGCAATAAACAAGGGCACCGCCTCGGCCTGCTTTTCATCCAGATAAACAACGGTCATACATTTCCCCGCTGAAGCCTGCACCAGCAAGTAATCGCCTATTCTGACCGGTTTTCTGGTGGTCTTGGTCAGGGTTCGGTAAGTTCCGTTTTCGGCAAAAAGCTGAATCCAATACTGTTGTTTAAATCTTACAATGCGCCAAAAAGGCTCAATTTTAACATTTGCGTCCATAACAGTTAAATTTTGTCAGTTAAACATTTAATATTTGTCTCTCAACCGCACAATTATACATCAATCGGCGTCAAAATAGCATGGCCGGTTAAAAAATTCCAGTAAAAAAAATCACTGCCGAAGCAGTGACTTTCAATGTCAGGCCTTCATGCGCCGATATGCGGCCAAAGCCTCGGGCAGCGGCTCCAAAACGCGTTCGAGCACGTCCTTGAGTTCGGAAATGCAGATGCCGTAATTGGTTATCGGCACGCCGGCTCTTTCGCATTTGTTGATACGGGACAATATCTCGCGCCGGTTGTTCATGCAGCCGCCGCACTGGACAACCAGCCTATATTCGGACAAATTGGCCGGGAAGTCGCAGCCGGAAACATGGTCTATCAGCAAATCGGCTTTCGTCTTTTCCCGCAGCCAGCGCGGAATTTTTACCCGGCCGATATCGTCTTCCACCGCATGGTGCGTGCAGGACTCCGCAATCAGAACTTTGTCGCCGTCTTTAAGTTTTTGAGATGGTTCCGGCGCCCTCGACCAGCTTAACAATATCGCCCTTAAGACGGGCAAAAAGCGTCGAAAAGGTCGTACATTTGACATTCGCCGGGGTTTCGGTAACCATCCTGTCTACGACTTGAGAATCGCAGACGACTAAAGCCGGCGGCATTTTCAGATTATTCAGGGCGGCTGCATAGTCGTCTTCCTTGACGACCAACACGGTCAGACTATGATCCAGCGCATCGCGGATAGCCTGCACCTGCGGCATAATCAGCCGGCCTTTCGGCGCCTCGAAGTCTATCGGAATTATCATTACCACTGTCGAATGAGCCGGCGACAAATCGCCCAGCAGAACCGGCGCATTGATGAAGTCTTCGGGGACAACCTTTATCAGAGCGGCTTTCAACTCGTTCAGCACCCGGTCGCGGCTGCCGCGGTCGGTCGAAACGACTTTGATGCCGTCTTCGGGACAGCCATACAAATCGCATTTGTTATAAACTTTAATCAGCGGCAGTTTGCGCGCTTCGGCCTCGCGGACAATTTCCTTCTCCTCAGCGCCGATTTTACCGCCTTCGCAGACCAGAACCGCCACGTCGGCACGGTCCAGAACCCGGCGGGTTTTGGCCAGACGTTCCGCAGCCAGAACGGTTTCATCGCCGAAACCGGCCGTATCCAGCCAGACGACGGGACCAAGCGGCAGAAGCTCCTGTGTTTTTTCGACAACGTCGGTGGTCGTACCGGCAACATCGGAAGCAATGGATACCTCCTGACCGGCAATCAGGTTTAAAAAGCTTGACTTTCCGGCATTGACCCGGCCGAGCAAAGCAATGTGAAGCCTCAGAGATTTTGGTGTTTGCAGCATATTATTTTACCTTTCAGAATCAGCCCGGCGGCTGATGTTTTTGATAATTTCGCCGGCAATCGTCAGACCGAAGATGGCGGTAACGGTCGGCAGGGATCCCATCGTCAGCCGTTTGCGGCCGTTTCTGCCACCGCTGACAACCGGATTGGCATCATTTTCATTATCGTCAAAAAGCGCGGTTGCGGGCAGATTTACCTGTTCGTCGGAAGAAACGCAGACAATTTTGCCGATATCGACGCCGCGGCGTTTGAGACGTTTGCGTACAAACCTTGCCAAACTGCAGTTTTCGGTACGGCTGAGCCGGCGCAGCCCGATGCGGGAAACATCTGTCTTGAGCGCTGCCCCCATAGAAGAAATAAAAGGGATGCCGTTGCGATACAGCATTTCCATCAGACAGCATTTCGGGTTCAACGCGTCAATCGCGTCGACGACATAATCGACAGGTTCGGCCAAAAGCTGCGGCAGGGTGTCGGCATTGACAAAAGTTTCGATGATTTTCACGTCGCAGTCAGGGTTTATATCCAGAACCCGCTCACGCGCCACTTCGGTTTTTTTGCGGCCGACAGTGGAACTCAGCGCCAAGATCTGGCGATTGATGTTGCTTTCGTCAAAGACGTCGAAATCGACCAGCGTCAAATGTCCGACCCCGGCGCGAGCCAAGGCTTCCAAAGCATAGCCGCCGACGGCGCCGAGACCCACGACCATCACACGGGCGCCGCGCAGGCGTTCCATGCCTTCGTGCCCCAGCAGAACTTCGGTTCGCAAAATCTTCTATTTTCCAATGCCCATAAACTCCAATGCGTTGCGATACACTTGTCCGGCCAGCATTTCCGGGGCACAGCCGCGAACGGCGGCAATCCGCCTTGTCAGTTCCGGCAGCGCCGAAGAGGCTACCTCCTCTCCCCGGAGCGGTCCTTGATACGGTCCGTCGGTTTCCAGCAGCATGCGTTCCGCCGGAACGGACTTCAGCACATTTTCCCGATGCCGGCTGCGCAGAATTGAATAATTAAATCCGACATAACCGCCGCGGGACATAATTTTATTAAGCTGTTCGCGCGAGCCGGAAAAGGAATGAAAAACAAATTTCGGCGGCAATTTTGCCCAAAAGCCCTCCAGCCAGGCGTCGGCGCGTACCGCATGCACGATCAGCGGACGACCGTATTTTACGGCTAACTCGATCTGACAGGCAAAGACTTCCGCCTGCGGCTCATACGCGGAATTTTTCAAACGGTCAAGGCCGCATTCGCCGAGCAGCGCCTGCGGAAACCGCTGCAGATATTCGCTCAGCAAAGTTTCCCAGCCGGTTTCGGCCTTTTCCAAATACCAGGGGTGCAGCCCGAAAGCCGGAACGACGTAACCGGGAAAAGACAACGCCAGAGCCGCAGCCCGCTCCCAGTCTTCGGGATAAGACGACACACAGACCATGCCTGCGACGCCGGCCCTCCGGGCAGCGCCGACAATATCCGTTGCACAGTTTGACTTAAAATCTTGCAAATGTATGTGCGTGTCAATAAATTGCATATAAGGACTTTCGTTGAATTTATATAGGATAATAAGACAGCCATGCATATTTTGACAAGACCAATTTTGGAAATAGACCTGAATAATCTGCTTAATAACTACAAAAGCCTCAAGGCATTGTCCGGACACGCACAGGCGGCGGCGGTGGTCAAAGACGACGCCTATGGGCTGCATGCAGACATTGTGGCAAAAAAAACTTTATGAAGAAGGCGGCTGCCGCCATTTTTTCGTTGCACACGGAATTGAGGGCGAAAGAATCCGCAATCTGGTCCCCGAAGCGGCGATTTATGTTTTGCAGGGCATCGGCGAAGACAGCGTCGATTCTTTCCGCCGCTGCCGGCTGATTCCGGTCATCGGTTCGCCGGAAATGTTCGCCTGGTGGAAGGAAAACCGGATTGAGGGCATTAAGCCTGTCATTCAGGTTGAAACCGGACTGAACCGTCTTGGGTTCCGCGAAACGGATTTGGAAAAACTTTCCGACGCCGACAAAAACGAATTTTCGATGATTTTGTCGCATCTGGCCTGTGCCGACGCCAAGGAGCATTTTATGAATCAGCACCAGTTGGACAACTTCCGCCGCCTGAAAGAAAAATATTTTCCGAAACTGCCGGCTTCGCTGTCGGCTTCCGACGGAACTTTTCTCGGCGCCGAATATCAATGGGACATGGTGCGTCTGGGTGCGGCAATGTACGGCATCAATACCGCGCCGTACCGCGAGAACCAGATGAAAAGCGTGGTTACGGTCAAAGCGCCGGTTCTGCAGATTGCCGACCTGCCGAAAGGCGATTTCGTCGGCTATTCGGCTACTTATCGGGCAACCGAAAACCGCCGGCTGGCAATTGTTTCCATCGGATACGGCGACGGCATTCCGCGGTCGCTGTCCAACGTCGGCAAAGTTTTTTTCAACATCTGCGGCAAAATTCACGAAGCGCGCATTCTCGGACGGCTGTCGATGGACAACATCATCTGCGACGTTACCGGAATTGACAACCTGCAGGTCGGCGATCTGGCCGGCATTATTACCGACTATTATACGCTGGACGATATGGGGCGCGACGCCGGTACCATCAGCTATGAGATTTTATCCCGTATCGGCAAAAATACGCGTTATATACGGACTTATATCGGCGCGTAAAAAAACCGGAGCCTTAGCTCCGGTTTTTTTACTTATTTGCTTCTTGTTTTCAGATTTTCAAGTTCCTTTTGTTCCACAGCAATACGGTTCTTGACAATCTCCTGAGCCCGACCATCCTCAAAACCGTGTTGCCTCAGCATTTTGTAGTGCTCATCGTAGTCAACATAGCGGAACTTGCCGTCATTATAACGGGCAACGCCGAGTTCGGCCAAACGGTTAATCTGGTCACGGCCGCCGGCCAACGTATCTTTACCCTCAAACAGCTTACCAGCCTTATAGGATTTTGTAATCGGCTGCGGCGTTTCGGGCTGTTCCGGTTCCTTCCGTTCGGGAAGCGGCTGTTGATTTTCATTCGGTTTATCTGCTACAGGCTGAACCGGCTGTTCATCCGGTTTAGGAACTTCCCGCGTAACCGGAACGACCGTTTCCACGGGTTCTTCCTTAACATCGTAATAATCTACCAGACGTTCGCTGGCACAGTCATCAAGCAGAAAACGCGAGCGGGTGTTGATACCGACATAATTCGGATCCAAATTGCGGCCATACGGCAAATCGGTGCGCTGACCATAGTTATAACCGGTTAAACCCTTATGGATTTCGGAAACCTGCTGTTCCATCGTCAGCTTGGAGCAGCTTCCGTCACCGAGCAGCGCCCTCAACAGCTCATCGGCATCGCCTTTACGAACATCAGCAGCGCGTAAAAGAATGGCGTGGGCAATCTGAGCATCGGAGGCGCTCGGAAATGCGGTACGAACACTCTCATCCATATGGCCGACGCGATAAATCATCATTTCGGCCTTCAGAGCGGCTTCCGAACGGCTGACCTGACTGTTGGTCAGCAGACGGATAACGCTCTCTTTACTTCTCGCCTCAACTTCGGGACCATGATAGAAATCATCGTACTGAACAACGGCATCGGGCGTTTCGTGATTCGGCGCATCATTATCCGCATTGAGATTGTCATCGCCGGGCTGAACCGCTGCGCCTTCATCGCCGTTTCCGTTCTGAACGCCGGCATTTTCCGGGTTCGGTTCGGTGTGCGTGTCTTCTTTTTCAGCACCAAACCATTTGCCAAGGGCATCGCGCGCCCAGATACCGCCGGCAAAAGCAACGGCAGAACCCAAACCGATCAGCAAACGGCGGTTGCGCTCTTTTTTGTCGCCGGCTTTCTGCGCCTCATAAATGCCGGTTGCGCTGCGGGTCAGCATTGCGGCACCGGACAAACTCATTTTGGCAACACCGACATGACGGGTCAGCAGGGAAGCTTTGGCCGCCGTATCCAGCGTTTGTCCGGCAGAAGCGGCTTCAGCAGCAGCGACGCTCAAATTGCTGACGGCACCATAAACGGCCATACCGGCGCTCAAGCCTGCCGAAGCGGCATATAAACCGGCCAGAACCGCGTCTTTTTTGTTTTCCTTGCAGAATTTTCTGAAACCGGTCCGCTGCTCTTTGGGCTGAGCCATATATTTATTGGTAAAGGGAACGACATGCTTTTTAACGACATATGCCGCATAAACGCCCATACCCAGCGGGCCGCCCATACCGGCGACAAAGGCCATGCCGATTGCCGGCGCCGCTTTTTCGGCAACCAGAGCCGCACCGCGGACGTATCCCCAGGTTTTGGGACCGAATTTCTGTTCGCATCTTTCATCAAATTTCTTAATTTTAGCCTTAAACTTCTGAATAACAGGCAAGCTGCCGACCGCTTTTTCGATTTTTTCGATTTTGCCGTCAATACGAGCGGACTCAACGGCCATAAATCCGAGCACGCTTTCCAAACGGACGTGCGCTTTGCTCGGTTTGCTGCCGCTTTCGGCATTGGCAAAAACGTCAATTTTATTTTTCAGAACCTGCTGCAGATGTTCGCGATTGCCGTTGTAGCTGCTGAAATCAACCGCGTTGCCGGTAACAACCGAATAAACGGCCGTGTCAATATTGAGTTTCAGACGCTCGACGTATTCCTCTTTGGTAACCTTTTTGGCATCGAGCATTTCGGCTTCGGTTCTGAGCTTGGCCTGCTCAACAAGTTCGGATTTTACGTCATGTTTGACGCCTTTTTCGTCATAAACGTCAAGAACATTCAGGGAAGCGCGGTTGTCCGCGAAGGACTTGTTATTTTCGTCCAGCGGATTGACCGAGGCCGACAGCATTTCCAGCTGCTGCATATTTTTGCTGATGTCAACGCTGCCAAGATTGTTTTCGTTTACGTTTTCGGCGACGTTGTCTTCCTTGATTTCGGTAATCGGCGCCCGGGGAGTCTCTTCCGGTTTGGCTCCGGCATCAGCCAAAATTTTCATCGCTTCGTCACGGTCTTTGAACCAGGCGATGCTTTCCAGCGTGCCATTGTGCATAATGCCTTTTTCATCCAGATATTTAATCTGTTCCGGCGTCAGGGAAATGCTCTCGAGACGGTTTTCCTTCTTTTCCGGCTGTTCTTTGGCGGCGGCGACAACCTCTTCAACTTTTTTGTCCTTGGCACGCTTGGAAACGCGGGCCGCAATTTCAAGAGCTTTTTGACCGTCGCTGGTCAGGTTATCATCTTTGTCAAAACCGACTTCCTCGGCAAGCTCGCGCAGTGCACCGGCGTCTTCCAGCGTCATTTGGGACTGAAAATCCGCAGAGCTGCGGGCATAAGCCGAAAGCTGACCTCTCGCATAGCCGCTGACCAGACGAAACAGGCCGGCACTGTTTTCGTCGCCCTTCAAAACGGCATGCACTTCCACCAACTGGGCGAGGCTTAATTTTTCCATGCCGGAATTAACCATTCTTGCTGCTTCCTGAGCATTCATAATTCTAAACTCCCTGTTTAATTTTCTTGCTAATTGTGGGCATTATAGCACAAAACGAGCTTTTTTCAATATCTTTTTGTCAAATTAGGCAATTTTTTTTGAGAAACAGACTTTACCTTTCAACACCCGAACTCCGGCCGGCACTGCCCGCCGTCCGAGACGCCTTGACCGACGTAATTTCATTATCGGCACAACTCTGCTTGAACTCCTTATAAAACTGTTGCTGTGCCGCAATCCGTTCTTTGATGCTTTCGCTGTTCAAGGCCTTGTACAACGGGTGGTTTTCTTCAACCTCAATACGCAGGAACTGACCTTTTGCCGTCTTTCCGTCGGGGTTAAGATTATGAAATTCCGTCAGCCGGAAAGCATGTCCGTCTTTGTCTATGCCGACATACTGATTGTTGCCCAGCTTGTCTTTGGCGCTGAAGAACTGTCCGTTTTCCATGCCTTTCGAGTCTGCAAGGGAAACCGTCGCATAGCTGTCCATTTCCCTTTCCTTTCCTGGACGGCAATCATGGCCTGATCCAGTCTGTCTGTATTCGGACGGGAAGCTTCGGTTTCATTGTCTGCTGCATTCTGCGAAGGCGCCGGCTGATCCTGACGTTCCAAAGGCTTTTCCAGCGTCCGTCTTTCCATGGCAGCCGTTCCGGTTTCGCGTTCCTGATTCTCCCTATATTGTTCGCGTTTGTTCAAGGCGTCAACCCTGGCTTCGGCATCGGCATATTTCTGCTCCATCAGCGGAAGCGGCCCCTGCTCTCTCATTTTGCCAAGCAGTTCTTCGCGTTCCTTGAGCAGTTTCATGGCAGGACCGTGATGTTTTTTATTGGACAAAACGTCTTTATAATATTCGCGCACGGCACGGCGGTCTTCGCCGTAATCTCCGGTCATAGCCGGCGCATCGGTCTTGTCGATGCCGTAGCGTTTCAGTTCACGGCCGATTTCGGTCATACGCGCTTCCATCTTTTTGCGGGCTTCAATATCGTCCCCAAGCTGATCTCGCTCGGCTTTGGCCAATTTAATCTCTTTTTTGGAGAATTCCATCTGTTTTTTGACTTCTTCTTTCATGGCCAGAGCATGTTTATATTCGGCGTCAATACGGCGTTTGTCGTCAAGAGGCAGATCTTTGACCTCATCAACGCCTTTGCCGGTCAGGCGGACTTTTTCAACGGAAGCCTTCCAGGCCGCCTCGGCGCGGGCAGCTTCGCGTTTGGCGACAATCAGCGCCTTGCCGTCGCCTTTTTCTACCCGGTAAGGATTATTTTCGTCCTTATCCTTATTTCCGTCTTCGTTAACCGTTTCGGTCGGCTGCGGTTTGGCAAAAGTTTTGGCAAAAGCTTCGGCCTCTTCGGTTTTGCCGTCGGTGCGCAGCTGACAGTATTTAAGATACGCCTTGTTGGCCTCAAGCTGCCAGTCGTCCGTTTTGCCGTTCCGGAAAGACGCCATCATGCTTTCATAAAGTTTGCGGTCGGCTTCCGACATTTTTTCAACATCAAGCATTTTGCTGCCGGAAGGCTGCGTTTCCGGATTTTCGGTACGGACTTCGCCGTTTTTGACGGAACCGGTGCGCGGCGTACCGCCGTGTTCCTGCTCATTGGCAATGATTTTGCCGTTCGGCCGGTAAGAATAGCCGGTGCCGCCCTGCGCGCGTACATCGTTCAGATAATGGCCGGTATTGTCGACGTTGGCAGCCGAGCGGCTGATGATTTCCATATCGGCTTTGCTCAGCGCTTCGCCTTTGAGCGCGCGGGAAAATGTGTCGCGGATATTGGTACCGTCAACGGTCATAATCTTGTCATTGGGGGCCAGCAGCCGTGCCTGCTCCAACTTATAGAAAGCTTCTTCCGGATTTTTGATTCCGGCGGCTTTCAGCTGTCCGTAAACCTTGTTCATGTCGACACCGGGATGGCGTTCGGCATTGCGGGCCAGCATGTTTTTCAGCTGCGTTTCGGAAACCGGTCCGTTTTCGGCGTTTTGGGCGGCAGCGACATTTTCCGGCGTTTCTTTGGCAAGCGAGCCAAGCTCTTCAACGCGTCTGTTCAGCAGTATCGCTTTCTGCGCCGGGGACATCTCCTCATAAACTTTCGGATTTACGCCCAAATCGTGCAGTTTGGCATCAAGCTGGTTTTCGTTCAGGCGGGAGAAGTCCGGCGTCTGCTGCACCGGCTGCGGCTGAACGCCGCTTACTTTCGGCGCCGCACCGGTAATGCCGTCCACGCCGGCATCATGGCTTGAAAAACGTTCTCTGAGCCAGCCAAAGGCCTTGCCGTATTCGGCGGAAAACACGCCGACGGCGCCGGAGAATATCGAAATTCCGGCGGTCAGCGCCGCCTGTTTGTACAACTGTTTGCGTCTGGCTTTGTCCGGTTCGTTGAGCGCGGCGCGGAAATCCATGCCGGCATTGGTCAGGCCCGACGTTACAGATATGGTGCCGCGAATGGCGGCTTTGAGCAGTTTTGTCGCCGGCTTTGGCCGCAGCCGTATCGCCGATGGCCCGGCCGACCATGCCGACGGCATTCCAGCCGTGCTGGACGACGTCGCTGCCGCCGAAATAGGCGGAAACACCGGTCAGAACAACTGACGTGGTAAGAGAGACAAGCTCTTTTTGTTATTTTTCAGATAGTTCCAGTATGAACCTTCGAATCCGCTGTCCTTATAGGTTTTATAAGAAGTCCGAACCAGCTGGTAAGAGCGGTAAGCGGACAATGCCGCCAGACCGACGCCGCCGGTAGCGTATCCGACAATACCCGAAACTATGCCTTTTTTAACCGCGGGGTAAAGCTTGGGATATTTTTCTTTCATGCGGGCGTCAAAACCGAGCGCTCTTTCTTTCAGGGTTTTATGACCGGTTTTTTCGGCGATGCGGTTATTGACGGCAACCTGGTTGCGGCTGTTGGCAATGATTACGGCCGCGGCATTCGTGCCGCTCAGGCTATAATGTCCGGAAGGGTATTTGCGCTCAATATAACCTCTGGCCGCAGTTTTGACTTTGTCGTTAAATTCCCTGATTTTCTTTTCGAGTTCTTTTTCCTCTTCCGGCGTCAGATTGTCCTTATGAGCCAAAAGCTCGGCATTTTCCGTTTGAAAATCGGCCAGGAACTGAGCCTTGAGCATTTCAAGCGCCATGGCGTCGGCATGGCTGCCGATGGCCTGAAGCAGCCTTTTTCTTTCAGCAGCGCTCAGTCCGGCAAAAGCAGGATTAACCGCCAGTTCGGACTCGGCCTGCAAAATTGCCATTTCCAGCAGCTCGCGGCGAAGTTCTTCCTTGTCTTTGACGCCGTCTTCCTTACCGGCCTGCAAATCGACATGCTCAAAAAAGTCGGCAATATTGGCCATTTCGGGGTGGAGCGGTGTGCCGTCCGGCTTACGGGCAAACGCGTCGAAACCGGCCAGCATGGCATCCATTTCCGACAGATTCTTGTCAATTACCGGCTTAAACGACGGTGACAAATGGGTCAGGCCGAGCTGAGCGTCAAGCTCGCGTTTTTCGCGCTCCACACGTTCAGCGGCGGACAATTCTCTCGTTTCCGGGTTATGAACCGTTACGATTTCGGTTTCGAGATTCTGAATGCCGGTCAGGTCTTCCGGCGCGACTTTTTCTTTGCCCTCGGCAAAATCCTTTACCTGTTTCTGCGCAAAGGCGTCAAGTTTGGCGAAAGCTTCACCGGCTGCGCCAGGTTCACCACTGTGCGTTTTCAGAATACGGTATATCCGGGTCAGTTCTTCAGGACTTAAACCGTCCAGCCCTTTGTTAACCAGTTCAACGGCCTGCTGAAGTTCGCGGCGCTTGGCATCGGCTGCATTTTCCTCACCGGCGCTGACAACACCGCCGGCCTGATTTGAATCGTTCAATTTCGTTTCGTCCACCATATTCGTGTCCTTATACGTTTATGACTAACTTCAGTTTAGTACAAAAATTCGAAAATTTCAATAATTTTTGTCAATAAACTTTGAATGTCAGCACATTTTCGTCTTATTTATGAAGAGCTTACAGCAAAAAGATTAAAATTTATTATATGACAGTTTCAGCCATACATGGGACGTCGGAGCCAATCCGAACGGACGCTTATTCGCGCCCAAAACCGGACATGTCCTGCGGCATCATTTTGCCTGTTACCGAAGCCTGAAGTTCGGCAGCTTTTTCATTGACAAAGCTGTTTTCCGGCTTGATTTCCTTTTCGGGCTTTTTAGGTTTGATTCGTCCGCTCATGCGCAGAATTTTGCGTTTTTCGCGATACTTTTTCCGTTCTTCGGGCGTTAGATTGGAAACATTGTAATTGCGAACCTTGCGGCGGACGGCGGGCGGCAGTTTTTTAACGTAGTCTTTTTTGAGGTCAACTTCCTTTGTTTTGCCTTTGCCGTCGACCTTCATGTCTTCGGCAACAGCGGCAACGGTGGCTTTTTCCCGAGCCTCCTGGGACAAATCGTCGCCGATGACAACTTTATTAACGTTTCTTTTTTTGGCCATTTTAAATATTTGCCGAAAAACATTCAAATCCGGTTCCTTTTCCGGCGCTTTGCCTTTGTTTTCGTTATCTCTTTTTTCTTCGTTTCTCTTTTCTTTTGCGCGCGCCCACGTTAATCATATCTTCGGACGGCCGCTCGATTATGGCGCAATAATCATTGTCTTTCTGCTCTTTCACGCCCTCAAAAATTTTCGTTACAATCGCCTTTTCGTCCAAAACCGTTTCGGCAAGAACCATATTGGCTTCGGCAAACTCCTTCCATTCTCTCGCATCCTGCGTCGCTTCGGCGGTTTCTTTAGCCAGCATGGCCTCGCCGATCTGGCGCTCGCGGATTTTGTCGGCACCGTTGTCGGCAACGGCATGAAGTTCAATCTGCTTTTCGGCCAAATCGGAACCCAGCGCGTTTTCATCGGTTTTGCCTTTGTCCAACTCCTTTTCTTCGTTGGTCTTTTCGGCCGAGGTTTCCGGCGCCGCATAAGGCGCTTTGGCACTGCCGGCACCGGCCTGTTTGGCCATGTCTTCCTGCAGTGACTGCATGGCACCGGCGTCCATCTTGTGCGTGTCAAGAATCTGCGCCATCTGTTCCTGCATTTTCTCGGCCGCGGCCTGCGAAATGCCGCCGCCGGCGATTTCCTTTTTGTCGCCGATTTCCACGCCGGAAACGCCGTCGGGCTTATAATCTGCACTTTGCTCAAGCACCGGTTTAAGCATGGAAGCCTTAAATTCCTCGGCGCTCATACCGCAGCGGGGATCATAAATGTCCAGTTCGCCGGTGGTCGTATTTTTGAAACCTCTGACTTTGGCAAAGGCTTGCAGCGCTTCGGTCGAAGCTTTGCCTCCGTCGGCCGCCGAACCGTTCAGATCCCGGTCATTAATCAGGCCGTAAATAAGCTTGTATTCCGCGGCATTTTGAATAAGCGCGGAACCGTCGGCAAAGGCCTTAACCCGGCCGGCGGTATAATCGCGCAGCTGTTGGCGGAGTTCGACCTGTTCCGGCAAAGACATATCAAGGTGCTTATCCACAAAACTAAGCTCCTTATAATCCATTGACTGCCAGTTATAGGTGTTTTCGGCCATTTGCTCCTCCGTCGTTCAAGATAAGACTATTTTAGCAAATTTTAAGCAAACTGCAATCTTTTTGCGTAAAAAAGCCCCTCAATTGAGGGGCTTTGGTCATCAGGAGTTGGTACGCCTGTTTTCCCAATATTGTTTCATCACGGCCGCCCGCGCTTCACGGTCGGCTCTGGTATTGAAGTTGCTGTTTTCGTCATACTGATGATTGTTGTCGCGGAATTCTGCCCGGCGCGCAGCTTCTTTCGCGCGTTCCGGCGTGCCGGCAACCCGGCTGCGAGCCGCTTCCAGCTGCTGCTGGCGAACGCCCTGATTGTGTCCCTCAAGTGCGGCCCGGGCTTCTTCCGGCAAATCTTTGGCTGCGGCATACAGCGGATTTTCCGTCATCAGCGGCTTGCCGTCCTCGCCTCTTTTGATAACGCCGTTTTCATCCTGTTCGAAAACCTTTTCGTTTTTATAACCGATTGTCTTTTCCGGCGCGCCTTTAATGGCGACGTCTTCTTTTTGGGCGTCTTTGGCGGCGACCATGGCAGCGGCGTAAGCGATAACCTTTTCTTTTTCGTCCGCAATGGCGGAAAGGTCAATTTCCTTGCCGTCGGCCAAATCCTTTTTGAACTGGTCAAGATGTTCGTCGTAGTTTTTCGGACCGGCCGGCTGCTCCTGCACATTTTCTTCCTGTCGGTCAAACTTGGCATTGTATTCGGCCAGTTTGCGTTTGCTTTCTTCGCTCAGCTGATCTTCGAAACCGTTGGCGTCAATTTTGCCCTCCGGCGCATTCTGATAGGCAACGCCCAGTTCCTCACAGGCCAGTTTCAGCTTGGCGGCAAACTCCGGCGACATTTCGCCCGAAAAGTTAATGGCCTGATTGTTGCGCTTGGCGTCTTTAACCAGACCGAGGAAAACCGAATAATCGGCGGTTTTGCCGTCGGCGCCGGCAATGCTGGCGTGCTTCTGGTCAGAGTAGCGAACCTGACCGAGCTTTTTGTCGTCCTTGCTGATGTTAAGCGTCAGGCCTTCGGTATCTTCCGCATCGCGTTCGCAGTCCTGCTCATATCCGGCACAATGCTGTTTCCAGAATTTTTCCTTGTCGTCTTTCCAATCCTGATTTTCTTCCTCATTTGCCGGAACCTCTTCTCTTTCTTCGCCTTCGGAAACATTCAGCGGCTCGGGTTCCTGACGGTCGCCTTCTCTTTCGTCCTTCGGCTTGCCTTCGTCCTGCTCTTCTCTCAGCTTTTCGGAAAAATGAGCCCGCAGTTCATCCTGCGTCATACCTTCATAAGCTGGATCCTTGGGATTGTAATGATACGTCTTTAAAATCATTGGGCCGTCCGGCGAAGCCAAACCAACCTGAATTTCTTTCCAGCCCGCCTTTTCATATTCTTTATTTAAATCCTGGCGCTTTGAAGCTTTTTCCCCTTCCGGGGCATTGGCGACTTCTTCTTCCTTCTTGGCAAAGTATTTGTTTTCGGCTTCGACGTCGTTGGGCAGACCTTCTTCCGGCGGATTTTTTTCGTCAACATTAATATATTTGGCGACCCAGCTTGCATAAACTTCCTTAATACGGTCAATTTCTTTCTGGTCGGTCAGCGCGGCAAATTCATCCGCCGTTTTGTCCGTACCGCCGAGTTTGAAGAAAAGGTCATGATAGGTACCCAAATTTACTGCTTCAGCCATTGTTCTGTCTCCCGATAAACGCCTTTAATTATGGACAGAATAGCACAAACCTCAAGTTTTGTCCATAATTTTGTTTATGGTAACAAAACTTTCATAATATATGGTTAAGATGTTGCAGATTATTTGAGGCTGGCCAGCAGCGGGGTAATATTAGTCATAAACAGCTTGACCGAAATGGCCAGCAGAATAATGCCGAAAAACTTCTGCAGCATATAAATAAGGCCGGGACCAAGCCGCCGTTCAATGCGTTTGGTCAGCTTGAGCACCAGATAGACGATTATCATATTGGCGACAACCGCGGCCAGAATGCTGATGTCGCTGTATTGGGAACGAATGGACAGCAGCGTGGTCAGGGCTCCGGCTCCGGCAATAAGCGGAAAGACCACCGGCACAAAGGTTGCGTCTTTCGGCGCGTCGGGCTGGTCGTGGAATATTTCGATATCCAAAATCATTTCCATAGCCACAATAAAAATAATCAGCGAACCGGCAACGGCAAAAGACGAGATGTCGACATTAAACAGATTTAAAAACGCTTCGCCGACATAGAAAAAGATAAAAAACATTACCAGCGACAACAGCGCCGCCTTCAGGGCATTGATTTTCTTGCCGCGCTTTTTGAGCGTCAGGATAACCGGGATATTTCCGGTAATGTCAATTACCGCAAACAAAACCACAAAAGCGCTGATAAAATGGTGCCAGTCAAAATGTCCGAACATGTTTTTCTCCTTATCTGCCTTTGAGATAGCACATTAAATCCGCGAGTCAACAAAAAACGGCGGATTTTTTGCCGCCGTTCAAAAAAAACGTCACTCTTCCAGTTTAACCCTGATTTTTCGGCCGTAATAGCCGCAGAGCCGAAAAAGCTTGAAAATATCGGCGCAGAGACCTCTCTCTATTCGGTCTATTATCCAGCTCGGAACGCCGGCTTTCTTCTCGACTTTTTTAATGCTCAACCGGCGGTTCCGCCGTTCCAGCCAGAGGGCCAAGCCTAAGTCTTTCAAAAATTCTTTCCTGATTGCTGTTTTTGAAACCTGTTTCATTTTATGTTCAACTCCTTCACGTTTTGTTAAAACAAAACCGCCTTTTTGGTCAGAAAAGGCGGAGGATGTTGAAAGCTGTACACAGACAGTACGCTTATTCGTCCGCAAAAGCGGCTTATATCGCGTCATCCTCCTTTACAGGAGGCTATCGGTTCTGTGTAAGGAGCTTTCATACTCCGCAACCGGTCTAACCATTTCCGGCTGCGAAAGCAATTATAATGGTTAAAAGCTATTTTGCAACGGCTTTTTTGCAGATGTCATTTCCCGGCTTTCTTTCCTCTTGTCATTCCCGGGCTTCCTCCCTCTAAGTCATCCCCGGGCAAGCATAGCGCGACCCGGGGATCTCTGGATATTCGGGTCACACGCTCAGCATGACGCCTCAACTTGGATGCCGGCTCAAGGCCGAACATGACGGGGAAGAAGCCAAGGATGACAGAAGAAAAAATAATACTGTCATTCCCGTGCTTAGCACGGGAATCTAAAAGAGATATTCGGGTCAAGCCCGAATATGACAAAGAAAAAAGGCCGAACAGACACAAAAAAAAGCCGTCCGGCGGACGGCTTTTTTCGCTTATTTGTTTTTACGCCACTTTTGCGTCGGTTACTTTGGCGTCAAAAACAATTTCGGCGCCTTCAATATCGGCTTTGGTACCACCGGCACAGCTGCTGCTGACCTTAACTGCCAGAACCTGCTCAGCCACATAGGCCTTGTTTTCGTCCAGTGCTTTGTTCAGCTCGGCATTATCGGTCGCATAGCAGAGTTCGATACGGTCGGAAATGTTGAAATCCTTGTCTTTGCGCAGGGTCTGAACCAAACGGACGAAGTCGCGCGCCATACCCTCGCGTTTGAGTTCGTCGGTTACGTTCGTATTCAGCGTGACAACGGCCTTGTTATCTGCAAAGGCTTTGCCGGCAACACCATCTTTCATATCCAGGCGGACTTCGAACAAATCCGGCGTCAGGGTCTGGCCGGCAATCGACAACGTACCATCGGCATTCAGCTCCCATTTGCCCTGTTTATACGCGGCCATCACCGGCCCCATATCTTTGCCCAGCGCCTTGCCGAGCAGCGGCGTATAGAGATAGACGGTTTTGGCGGCATAAGCGGCCAGATTATTGTCTATTTTGACTTCCTTGACATTCAGTTCGTCTTTAATGATGTCCTGATACTGTCCGTTCAAAAAGCCCAGATTATCGCCAACAACCGTCAAACCGGCCAAAGGCAGACGGTTGCGGAGGTTTTTCTCCTCGCGGATAAACTTGCCGGCTGAACATAAGTCCTGCAAAAAGTCCATTTCGTCAACCAGCGTTTCGTCCAGCTTAATGTTTTCAAGCTGCGGGTAATCGGCCAGATGGACGCTTTCGCCGCCGGTCAGATTCTTGTAAACATATTCGCAAAGGAACGGCATCAGCGGCGCCATGATTTTGCTCAGGTTGACCAAAACCGTATACAAAACGTCGAACGCCTGTTGGTCGCCGGACCAGAAACGGTCGCGGGTGCGGCGGATATACCAGTTGTTGAGAATTTCCATAAAGGAGGCAACCTCGTTGCAGGACAGCGCCACGTCATAGGTGTCCAGCCCCTGTTTGACAATCCGGCTCAGGCGTTTGAGCTTGGAGAGGATATAGTTGTCAATCGCCTCGCTCGAACCGCTGACCTCTTTGGCCTGATAACCTTCGGCATTGGCATAAAGCGTGAAGAAGTAATAAGCGTTCCACATCGGAATCTGAGCGACGCGGGCAGCTTTGGCAATCTCTTTGCCTTCTTGGTCGACGGCCAGATTGCCGCCTTTCAGGACCGGCGAAGAAACCAGGAACCAGCGCAAAGCGTCAGAACCAATGGAATCCAAAACTTCGTTCGGATCCGGATAGTTTTTAAGACGCTTGGACAGCTTTTGTCCGCCTTCTGCCATCAGCAAACCGGTACAGATGCAGTTTTTAAACGCCGGCTTATTATGCAGCGCCGTCGACAGCACGGTCAGGGTATAGAACCAGCCGCGGGTCTGATCCATGGCCTCGACAATGAAATCGGCCGGGAAATGGTTTTCAAACCATTCCTTGTTGTCAAACGGGTAGTGAACCTGCGCGTAAGGCATGGAACCGGATTCAAACCAGCAGTCAAAGACGTCACCGACGCGGCGCATCATGGTTTTGCCGGACGGGTCGTCAGGGTTCGGATAAACAACCTCGTCAATATAAGGTTTGTGCAGGTTGGTAACTTCGATACCGGTCTTTTCTTTGATTTCGGCGACGGAACCAAAGACGTCAATGCGCGGAAACTGCGGATTGTCCGACTTCCAGACCGGAATCGGCGTTCCCCAGAAACGATTGCGCGAAATCGACCAGTCGCGGGCACCTTCCAGCCATTTGCCGAAGCGGCCGTCCTTAATGTGCTCCGGAACCCAGGTAATCTGCTGATTGTTTCTGACCATGTCGTCACGGAAATCGGTTACCTTGACAAACCAGCTTGACATCGCCTTATAAATCAGCGGCGTATCGGTACGCCAGCAGAACGGATAAGAGTGGGTATACTGCTCTTTTTTGACCAGAATGCCTTTCTCCTTCAACAGCTGCATAATCGGCTCGTTGGTCTCAAAAACCTGTTTGCCCAGATAATCGGGAACTTCGGCGGTAAACTTGCCGGCCTCGTCAACCGGGCAGACGACCGGGAAATTCTCGTCATAAGCGCGGCAGGCTTCAAAGTCATCCTGACCAAAGCCCGGCGCAATATGAACAATACCGGTACCGTCTTCGGTGGATACAAACTCGCCGGAAAGAACCCGGAAAGCGCCTTTTTCTTTCAGGTGTTTGAAATAAGGGAACATCGGCTCATAAGCCATGCCGACAAAATCGGCGCCTTTCATCGTGCCAACTTGTGTGGCATGTTCCAACTGTTTTTTATAACGGCCGAGCAAAGCCTGCGCCAGAACATATTTCTGCCCGTCTTCTTCCATTACGGCATAGTCAATGTCTTTGCCGACGGCCAGCATGAGGTTGGAAGGCAGCGTCCAGGGCGTGGTGGTCCAGACCAGCATTTTCATACCGTTTTCAAGCGTGAACATAACGGTTATGGCATTGTCGGTCTTGTCCTGATAGCCCTGATTGACCTCAAAGTTGGACAGCGGGGTTTCGGCAGCCCAGGAATATGGAAGGACGCGGTAGTCCTCATAAACCAAACCTTTTTCCCAGAGCTGTTTGAAGTTGTTGATGACGCTTTCCATAAACGGCAAATCCATGGTCTTGTAATCGTGACTGAAATCCACCCAGCGGCCGATACGCTTAAACATCTCGACCCAGATGCCGGAATATTTGAGAACGTCAGAGCGGCAGAAATCGTTAAACTTTTCGACGCCGTATTCCTCAATCTGTTTGCGGCCGGAAACGCCAAGCTGCTTTTCGGCAGACATTTCGGCCGGCAGACCGTGGCAGTCCCACCCCAAACGACGCTCAACCTTTTTGCCGTTCATCGTCTGATAACGGGCGACAACGTCTTTAACGTAAGAAACCATAATATGTCCGTAGTGCGGCGTACCGTTGGCAAACGGAGGACCGTCGTAAAAAACGAATTCGGCGGCACCGTCGCGATTGTGAACGGATTTTTCAAAAGTTTTGTCTTCGTCCCAGAACTTGAGGACTTCTTTCTCGATTTCGACAAAGTCGGCCTTGGCCTTAACTTCCTTATAATGTTTAGTCATCAGTAAACACCTTAATTTTTTGAATTATTTTAATGCGGTCGCGCCAAACGACGGCGCCTCGGATTGTATGATATATGTATGAAAAAATGCCATCCCCTAAGGGATAATAATCGAACGTATGGAATGTATTACCAAAATGCGCATTTTCATTCTTTAGAAAATTGATTAAAACCGGTGTTGAATTTAATACAAGAATCACGGCGAGTCAAATATTAATTCGCCTTGGAAACAACAAAAAAAAGCAACGATATTGCAAGTCAAGCATAAGAAAAAATAATACTGTCATTGCCGTGTTCTTTTCTCCTCCTCTGTCATTGCCGGACTTGATCCGGCAATCCAGGAAAGAGATATTCGGGTCACACGCTCAGCGTAGCGCCTACGGTTGGATATTCGGGTGTAAATTCCCAACTGCGTTGGGCCCCTTTCGTCCCGTAAGCCTCGAACTTCGCTTATAGCTCGTTCTCGCCAACTATCGACTCCAAGCCCGAATATGACAATTATTTACTCGTCATTCCCGTGCTTGGCACGGGAATCTAAAAGAGATATTTGGGTCAAGACCGAACATGACAAAGAAAAAAAAGCGCTTCAATTCCATACGGAAAAGAAGCGCAGATTTTCAGAACCGCAGGCCGAGCGCCACATTGGCTCCGGCGTCCACGGCACGGCGGGCGCCCTTGGCCACGCGGCTGCCGATGGAACGATCCCAGTTGGTGGTGTTGGCAAAAACGGCCGCCTTAACGAAAACCCTGTCCAGAAAATCAAGACGGGCTCCGAGCTTTAATCCCGCGATAAAACCGTTTTCCGTTACCTTTACCAGCCTTTTGCTCGAAACATAGGCGTTTTTGTCACGTTCCAGATACTCCGTCGAATAAGGCGTAATACCGATATAAGCTCCGGTAAAAAGCGTCAGCATGCCGTATTCGAAAAAACCATAGTCCATTCCGACCCGGAAAGAAGGCGCCTTGTATTTGATACCGCCATATTCCTCTCCCAAATGTTCGGAAAAAAACGACACTTCAAAATAAGCCGTCAGAGGCTTGATTTCGTAGGCAACCTGCGCACCGAAACGGTTTTCGGACGCATCCAGATAACTGACCGCGGAAACCTCCAAAGCACGTTCGTCATCATCTATGTCGGTAATCCGGTAAAATTCCTGCGCGTGCAGCGCGGCGGCAAGCAAAACCAGCAATGCCGAAAGCAACAACCTTTTCATAATACTTAAATATTAAATTATACAATCAGATATTTATAGCTAAAAAACAGCTTAAAGGCTATCATGCTTTTCCGCCAAAGTCTAGACAAAAAAAAGAGACGACAGTTTTGTGAAATACAAAAGTTTAAAACGACAGAAGCCTTTCTCCTTTGTGGAGAAAGGCTTCTGTCTGCATTTATTTACAGAGCAGCTTTCTGTTTGAAGCGGACTGTCAGCTGTTTTCCGTTGGCCAACAAGATTTCGGCCTGCGTCCATTCGACTTTGGGAATTTTGCCCTTAACCGCAAAACCTTTGACTTGTATGGTCACGTCCTCATTATGACTGCTGACCACGCGAATCATACATTTTTCGCTCGTCTGTTCCAAAGAATATCGAATCAAAGCGCCGTCTAACACCATGTTATAAGTGCTGTCCCGTTCGATATTTTCAAACAGAATGATTTTACCGACAGGCTGATAATCGTTCGGATTAGCCTTGTCAGGCGCTTCGCGGCTGCCGGTTAAAATCACGTTACGCTGCAACTCGGACTTCTCTTGTGCATTGGCACCAACTGCGGCCATAAAGAATACGGCAGCAAGCAAAAAAAACTTTTTCATAATCTAATTGTTTAAAATGATACATTCGCAAAATTGTAAAATATTTGTTGCCGTGTTAACATCTTTTTTTAAAATTGTCTAGACAAAATTTTTTTAACAAGAACATTTACAAATATCTTATTTGGTATTACTCCAACTTTCATGTACTCTCATATATACTGAGCGATTACATAAAAATTCTACTGTCGGATTCATATTGATTAACTTAAAATATGTATTAAATTTTACAAAGCCATAATTTAATACCATTTTAGCTATTAGTTCGTCAATAAAAGATGAGCTAACACTTTTAACATTAGAAAAATCTAGATGCATTATGCTTTTACTTCTACTAAAAATGTTACAAATATCTTTTCTTAAAAGCTCACCGGCTTTTCTTGTCGCAGTTCCTTGGCAATTATTAAATATGTCATATTCAATTATATCGTCCGCATTAAGCATATCATCAATACGGGCATCCCAACCATCATATTCTCCTATATTTTTAAATGCTTTTTTAATATCTATTTCACTACTTAAATCCAATTGAAAATCAATTATTGTCGCTAAATTATCATAAGACAAAAATTTATTATTATCATTTTTTTTCAATTCGTTATTACCGAACATTAAAGATGCATTTCCTGATGTTATTGTTAGACTACCATTATTATTTTGTATAATTTCGTATAAGCCATATAATCCATTACCCTGCCCTTGTCCGTCTCCTACTCCTTCTTGTATGGCTAATGAAATAGCATCCGAATTGGTTTTCGGTTGATGTTTGGAACTTTTCAGTGAATTATAAATTCCAATACCATAATCATAAACACAGACAGCTATATGTTTAGTTTGCGGATGGTATTGAGCCATAATAAAACCACAATCTGCATTACTGTGTATTAAAACATTATCTAAAACTTCATTAATACACCAAGTCAGCCCATCAAGTACTCCTTCTGCACAAATTTCTATTTTACTTAGATAGTCTATATATGATTGTGTTAAATCTGCCACCTGCTGTGAAGAATTGTAATAGAATATTTTATCAAATGGGTTTTGATAATAAGTATCCTTATCATAGTAATATCCTCCAATATCAAAGCCACAGGTATGTAGATAGTCTTTAGAGTTAAAATCAAAATTAAAATCTATTTCTTTTTTTTTCTTGTAATATTCAATTATTCCCGCAATAGGAACACATGCGTTTGGAAAAATTGCTGTTGCGTGCGAAAATATTCTAAAATCTTTATATCCTCTTTCTGCTCCATCAAAAAGACAGTATAAAAATTCATTAACGCAAAGAGGGTGGTCTAGTTTATTTATTCTAATAACATTATTATCTCTTGTAATATTTTCTCTATTTTTCCTTATAAAATTCATTATCATAATGCCTTTAATATATTTCGGAAATCTGACCGCAGACCATCGGTTCGGCAACGCCGGTCGTGGAAGGGAAAGTGGCGGGCAGATGATAAAGCCGGCGTACTGCCAGATAGGCAAAAGCCTGCGCTTCCAGCGCATTGACGTCAAAACCTTCTTCGGCTGCCGTCGAGATGCCGATATCCGGCAGGCGCTGCCGCAAAAAGCGCACCAAAGTCGGATTTTTGGCTCCGCCGCCGCAGACAATCAATTTTCCGGGAATTTCCGGCAGATAGAGCAGCAGCGAATAGGCTACGGCTTCGGCAATGAAAGCGGTTGCGGTTGCGGCGCCGTCTTCCAGACTCAAACCTTCGAGATGTTCGAGCTTTTCGTTGAAAATCGTCCGGTCGGCCGCCTTGGGCGGATATTGCGCAAAAAACTTATGCCTCATCATCGAGGCGACAATTTGTTCGTTAACTTTGCCGGTAATCGCCAGTTTGCCGTTATAATCCATATGCATGCCGCCGTGTTTCATAACCCAGTCGTTAATGGCGGCATTGCCGGGGCCGCAGTCGAAGGCAATCATGTCGCCGATGGAACCTATCCAGGTTATATTGGCGCAGCCGCCGATATTGACCACGGCCAGCGGCTTGCCCATGTCGGCACAGAGAGACTGGTAATATACGGGAACCAGCGGACCGCCCTGCCCGCCGGCCAGCAGGTCGGCATTCTGAAAGCGGTTGACAACCTTGGTCCGCGTCAGTTCGGCAAGGCGTTTCCCGTCGCCAATCTGACAACTGAAATGGTTTTTGGGATCAAGGCAGATATTATGTCCCTCAAAGCCGATGACGTCGACCTTTTCGTCCTGAGCGGCGATAATCTCGTTGGCAATTTCGGCATGAAACGCCGTCAGCTCCGTTTCGACCTCGCGAATAGCCGCTTCGTTTTCGGGCGTATCCGGCCTTTTGCCGAGAACGGAGCGGATTTTGTCGCGGAGTTCCTCATCATAGGGAACGCTCTGAGAAAGGCCGAAGTCGTAAACGTCGACGCCGTCGGTTTTCAGCAGGGCGACATCAACGCCGTCCAAAGCGGTTCCGCTGCTCATTCCCAGGGCATGAAGGGGTCTGATGATATCCATGTCGAAAAAAAAATTACCTCCGTTGTTGCACTATTTTATTTATATGTTAATATTCCTTAAAATTACGCTAATAGTTTATATTCATCATAGCAAGGAAAGGGAAAATGAGCAAATTTAAATCCGAATTTTTTAACCTGATGCTGGAACGCGGCTTTTATAATCAATGCACCAACGAGGACGGTTTCGACACCTATCTTTACGAGTGCGAAAGCAGGCAAACCGGCCGTCGGTTATCTCGGTTCGGATCCCACCGGCGACAGCCTGCACGTCGGGCATATCGTTCCGCTGATGATGATGCGCTGGTTCCAGAAATGCGGGCATAAGCCGCTTACGCTGGTCGGCGGCGCAACCGCTCGCATCGGTGACCCTTCGGGCAAAGACAAACTGCGTCCGTTTTTGAGCGAAGAAACCTTGCAGCACAACATTGAGGGGCTGAAAAAATCTTTCGGCAAATTTTTGAAATTCGGCAACGGCGCCAACGACGCGATTATGGTCGACAACTGGGACTGGTTCAAGGACATTAACTATCTTGCCTTTTTGCGCGACATCGGCACCTGTTATTCGGTTAACCGCATGCTGACAATGGACAGTGTAAAAACACGCCTGGAACGCGAGCAGCCGATGTCTTTCCTTGAATTTAACTATATGCTTCTGCAAGGCTACGATTTCTGCGTGTTGTACAACAAATACGGCTGCCGCGCCCAGATTGCCGGTTCGGACCAATGGGGCAACATTACTTCCGGCACCGAACTCGGCCGTCGTCGTTATGATGTTGAGCTTTTCGGCTTTACAAGCCCGATTATTACCGACTCAAACGGCAAAAAAATGGGCAAATCGGAGGGTAATGCCGTTTGGATTAACGAAGAAAAGCTGCCCGCCTATGATTATTATCAGTATTTCCGCAATATCGGCGATGCCGAAGTCGGCAAATGTCTGCGCATTTACACCGATTTGCCGATAGATGAAATCCGCCGTCTGGAAAGCCTGAAGGACAAGGAAATCAACGAAGCCAAAAAAATTCTGGCTTTTGAGGCGACCAAAATCTGCCGGGGCGAAACCGAAGCCACGGCAGCGCAGGACACGGCCGTCAAAACCTTTGAAATGGGCGTTGCCGGCGGAGACTTGCCAAGCCTGCAAAAAACCTCTGTTGACGGGCTCAGCATTTTGGACGCCTTTTTGGAAATCGGCTTTGTTGCCAGTAAGGGCGAAGCGCGACGCCTGATTAAGCAATCCGGACTGAAACTGAATGACAAGGTTATCAGCGACGAGAATTATGTTTTATCTGCGTCTGATGTGGTTGACGGGCAGGTCAAGCTCTCTCAGGGCAAAAAGAAACACGGTTTGATTAAGGTGGCTTAAAAATTTTAATCTTCAAGTTTGAAAATCCGAAGGTTCCGGAAACTTCGGATTTTTTCTTTATTGAAAATAAAAAAAACGTTGATTATGCAAAAATATCAGCTCAGGTTTAATGAACGGCAGATGAACAGCCCGCAAAAATCCACCCTCTGGTTTGAGAAAAACGGCTAAGTCCCTAAGTAAAACATTACTCCCCGCCCGAACAGGAAAAGGATGGCGCAAATTCCGATATATAAATATGGGCGTTTGAGCAAGGGAGAAACTATATCCGGCTTTTTCTCTTTTCTTCCAGGGAAGAACAATAAAAGAAGGATGGCAAATATGTATACAAAGACAAAGCTACCCCAAACATATTCTAAAACTTTGGGTAAAGTTATATTATCATAATAGTCTGTCAGCAAAAAAGCGCCGGTATAAACTAAAGTAATAATTGTACCTTTGTGGTTCAAATCTCTACATCTTTTTTGGATACCGGCAAGTGTTGCCCAAAAAGCCACAAAAGAAGCAATAGCTGTCAAAGCTCCAATGTTTTGTGCGTCAATGACCTCGCAAAATAGGTTAATAGTTATCAGAGCTCCCCAAAGTTGGAGTTGATTAAATCTTCCGTCAAAGGAAAAATAAAAAGTCAGCGGATTTTCGCCCCAAATATCCTTAAAAAGTTTATTGATAGCTTTTTTAACTTTTTGCATCATTTGTTTAATCCTTATTTTTGGGTTGGGTCAGGATATTAAACACCACCCCAAAAGTCAACGATATAAATCTTATTTATTTTTTATTCCGTCCTTTTTCTCTTTATAATAACTAAGTCCTTTTTTTATAAGATTAAAAGCCTTAGCTCCGTTAACCCCAATATCAATTGCATAATTAGAATATTTATAAGGTTTTTCTAAATTTTCTTGCTTGGATAATTTTTCTAATTCATTTTGCTTTTTTTGATATATTCCTCCTAAGAACTTATCATTAATTCTTTTATAAAAATTACGAGTAAATGAATTAAGAGCATATTCAACCCCACCCTCAATTCCTTGTCCAAAGCCTTCCAAACCGCTTTTAACAATATCTGTGGTTGGGATTGGTTTAGGGTTGGGGTTTGTATATTTAGGTCGTTCGGAAATGGTGGACCTTCTCAAAGCCTCCTTACTCCAAGGTGTCGGTGTTTGCTGTTGCCGCCGCGGTGTTTGCGGAACATAGCTTTCAATAAAATTACGATGACTATATTTTTCGTTCTGCAATTCTTTTTCTGGGTCTTCTTGCGCAATATAGCGAATTAAATTTCCCATAAACTATCTCCTTAGAAAAAATTTAAAAACAAAAAAATCCGAAGACATAAGTCTTCGGATTTTGGATATACTTATAGCAAGTGATAGATTATTTATACGCTAAGAAATTACAATTTTCAAGAAAAACAAATTGTTTTTAACAGCTTTTGCATAAAATCAAACTTTCAAATAAAACATTACGCCCCGCCCAAGCAAAAAGAGGAGAAGGCAAAAAGCAAAATAGGCTTTGGGATATTTGAGCAACGGGCTGGTCAAATGCTCATCCGCCTCTTTCTTCCCCGGCATAAATTGCGCATAAAGATATACGCATAAATATACAAACAAAATGATTTGCGAAATCGGTAATAAAAACTCGCTCTTATCTATCCCAAGAGGGTGAGTTATCGCCATATATATGAAGAAGACGGAAACAACGACTATCATCCAAGAGCCTTTTATGTGCAAATCCCGACATCTTTTTTGATAAGCACTCAAGGCAATATAAAAATAACCTAACCAGCCGACAATATCAAAATGGGGTATTCGTATTTTTGAAAAAACATAAAAAATCAGGTAACCGAAAAGCAGAGCTTCCCAAAACAAGACACGGCCATATACGCCGTTAGATGAAAAATAGCACGAAAAAAACAATTTTATATTTTTAATATATCCCAATTTATTTGCCTTGCTCCTCATCGTTCTACCAAAGAAGACCGGTATTCAGTATCAACAAATACCGGTCTAAAGTCAAGTCGTTAACGCAGTTTAGTATATTTGGCGCCGATATTCTTTATTCTCTTCAATATATTTGCACTTTCACCAATATTAATTGCATAATCAGCCAATTTATTCAAACCGCCAAATACGGCGTGGGTTGGGATTCGTATATTTCGGTTTCGAAAGAACGGTTAATTTCGTCTTACAAGAATTATTTTGTGGCACCGAAGTCTGCCAAGGCCGGTTTTTCTCCGGGTCTTCCTGCGCGATATATTGAATTAAGTTTCCCATATTATTTTCTACTTTTAAGTTAGCATTTAAAACAAAAAAAAACCCGAAGAAGCCATTCTTCGGATTTCAGGCACACTTACGGCAAGCGATGTTAGGATATTATTCTTAGCTCATTAAAATTTCAAGCCCTTTGTTACAATATCAACAACTTATTTTATTCATAAAACAAATACGCCAGCACAACGGCCGAAACAATACCGACAAAATCGGCCAGGAGGGCGCAGGGAAGCGCGCTGCGGATTTTGGTAATTCTGACCGCGCCGAAATAAACCGCCAGCACATAAAACGTCGTTTCGGTCGACCCCTGCACCACCGAAGACACGAAAGCAGGAAAACTGTCCGCTCCGTAAGTCTGCATGGTTTCAATCATCATGGCGCGGGCGCCGCTGCCGGAAAGCGGCTTCAAAATCGCCGTCGGCAGCGCCGGCACAAAATCGGTGTCGACGCCGAGAAAAGCAAAGAAATTTTCAAAACCCAGCACAATGACATTCAGCACGCCGGAAGCACGCAATACCGCTATGGCAACCAACATGGCAACCAGATAGGGAATAATCCGAACCGCGATGTCAAACCCTTCTTTAGCTCCCTGAACAAAAGTTTCATAGACATTGATTCTGCGAATCAGCCCGGCGGTTATAAAACTGACGATGAAAGCAAAAAGAATAAAATTGCCCCAGGCGGCAGAGGTTTGCAGCCGTTCGGCCGGCGGCAGACTCTGAAAGTGCCAGGCCACGGCACCGATGAAGGCCCCAAAACCCAACAGCCAGCCCAGCACCACCCGGTTAAAGATATTCAGTTTCTGTACCCAGGCTACGGCCAGAAAACCGCTCAGCGTCGACAGCGACGTGGCAAACAAAATCGGCATAAAGACAGCGCTCGGGTTAACGGAACCGAGTTCGGCACGATACATTAAAATCGTAATCGGAATCAGCGTAACGGCCGAAGTGTTAATGACCATGAACAAAATCTGCGCATCGGAAGCCGTGTCTTTTTTCGGATTCAGCTGCTGAAGCTGTTCCATAGCTTTCAGCCCCATCGGCGTTGCGGCATTGTCCAAACCGAGCATATTGGCGGCAATATTCATAATCATTGACGACAGCGCCGGACTTTCTGCCGGCACGCCGGGCATAATCCGCCGAAACAGCGGGTACAAAGCTTTGGACAACAGTCCGGTTATGCCGGAGGCTTCGGCAATTTTGAGCAATCCGAGCCAAAAACACAAAATGCCGGTCAGGTTCAGCGCAATTGAAAAAGCGGCTTTGGAAGAAACGAAAACCGAATTTACCAACTCTGTCCAGACGCCGCCGTCGCCTAAAATCAGCGCCCGATACAAAGCCATCAGAAAAGCGGAAACAAAAAAGCAATCCAGATGATATTCAGCATTCGTTTTCCTCCGCATTTTCGTCGATTTTAATAAAACCTTTCGACTGCATGTCGTAAAAGCTATGATACAGTCCCTTTTGCCGCAACAACGCCGCATGCGTTCCGGTTTCGACAATCCGCCCTTTGTCCATGACGACAATCCGGTCCATTTCCCTGAGGGTTGACAAACGGTGAGCGACAGCTATGACGGTTTTGTCTTTCATCAATTCGCGGATTGAGGTCTGAATATATTTTTCGCTTTCGCTGTCCAGCGCCGAAGTCGCCTCGTCCAGAATCAAAATCGGCGCATTTTTCAAAATCGCACGGGCAATGGCAATCCGCTGGCGTTCACCGCCGGAAAGCATGACACCGCGTTCGCCGACCTTGGAATCGTAACCGGCCGGCAGCGACATGATAAAATCATGAATGCGGGCGCGGCGGGCAGCGGCAAAAACTTCTTCATCCGCGGCGCGCAGGCTGCCGTAGCGGATGTTTTCCATAATCGTGCGATTGAACAGCGAGGGATCCTGCGGAATGAGCGCAATGGACGCGCGCAGACTCTTTTGCGTAACTTCGGTAATATTCTGGCCGTCAATGGAAATTTCGCCCTTCTGAATGTCGTAATAACGCGACAAAAGCTTGATCAGCGTCGATTTTCCGGAACCGGAACGTCCGACCAGTCCGATTTTTTCGCCCGGCGCAATATGCAGATTAAAATCATTGAACAAGGGTTCGGAATGTTTGTAATGATAAGTGACGCCGGCAAAATCTATCCGCCCTTCCCGCACCTTCAACCGGCGGGCGTTCGGAACGTCCGTCACTTCAAAAGGACGGGAGAGCAGTTTCAAACCGTCTTTAATGCCGCCGTAAAGCCGGAAAAAGTTAATGAAATTCATTGACAGCATGTTGTAAATATTGCTCAGAACGGCAATCAGCGACTGGATCAGAACAAACTGCCCGACGTTTATTTCCCCCTTATACCAGTACCAGACCGGCAGCGCGTAAAAAAACCGCCTGCATCAGCGCGCGCAAAACCCCCTGAGCGATAAACAAATACCCAAAACGCAAATTTTCCAGCCGATCGGCAGCAGCCGCCCTGCGGACATAGCTGAAATAATGGCGTTTTTCATAAAGAAAATTGCTGAAATTTTTGACCAGGCTGGCATTGGTTATGCTGTCAACCAGCACACCATTGGCTTCGGACATCAGTTTGGCGCGGGTTTCGGAAAAAGGCGCCAGCTTGCGGCTCAGGACATACAGCGCCCAAATAAGCAGAAAATTAAGGCCCAGCATTGTCAGGGACAGAGGAACGTTAATGTTGAAAATAAAGGCAAAACTGATGACAACGGCAATCGTCGGCGAAATGAACCCCCAGAGAATGTTGTAATAAATGCTGTAACTGTCATCGATAATGGTTTTGATTTTTCCGGAAATATTGCCGGCCATTTCCTCGGCAACGCCGTCGAATGCCGGTGCGCATAATTAAACAAATCTTTGGAAATGCGGCTCATGTAGACCGGCAGAAACCGCGCTTCGATAAAAATCAGCACATTGAGCAGCAATCCCTTGGCAAACAAAAACAACGAAGCCAGACCGGCAAAGCCGAGCGCGGACAGCATCAAACCGCGGCGCGGCCCTTCGGCGGCCAACACATCGACGATTTTGGAGGCATAATACAGCGAAAGCCGGACGAAAAACTCGCCGGCCAGGACCGAGAACAGCACGCTGTAAAACAATATCCTAAGCTTGGAAAGGTATTTCCATAAAAATTTCCAAACTGACGTCGTCATCTTTTTTCCTGACTGCCCTCCGGGCATGGCTAAAGTTTCATATTCTTGCGTTTTTTGAGTTTGGTCAGTTTGTCGCTGACGATAGACGTGTCTCGCCCCGTTTTGGACAGACGTTCATACATGCGCTCAATTTCCTTTTCAAGATAGGCCGTTTCGATTTCCTTGGCCAGTTCGGCCTTTTCCTCGGCGGTTCCCGAAGCGGCAATGCAATCCATTTCGGCAATGATGTGCTCGACAAAAACCGTGTTGTCTACTTTCTTTTTAATGAAATAGGGCAGTTCGTAAATGAGCTGCCGGGTATTGGCATAAGCCTCGGCCGTGGTGGTTCCCTTTTGATAGCGCAGTTTGAGCAGGCGGAAAACTATGCCGACTTCATCGCTGTTGTCAACGACAATAAAAGGTATCGGATCGGCAAACCCCTCCTGAGCAATGGCTTTCATATACTCGAGCAGGTGGTGGAAATAGCCGTTGATATTGTACAGAATAAAAGGTTTAATCTGCAAAAAGCCATCCTGCATGGCCACACAGTCATAAGCCAATTCGTCAAGCGTGCCGACGCCGCCGGGCGCAAAGACCACGAAGTCGGCATCAAGGAGTTTCTGTTTGCGCTCTTCCAGCGTCTTGGCCAAAATGAGGTTTTCTATCTGTGAAATCAGTTCGTCATCGCGCGGATAAAGGTCAAAATAAGCCTGCGTGGTCACGGCCTGAATCGGATATCCCTTGTCCTTGCACTGCTTTTTGTTCCAACCGTCCATGACGCCGCGGGCAACGGCGCCCATGATGCCGGAATTGGACAAACCAAAGTCAAGTTTGAAGTCCATTTTGATAATCTGGCGGCCGAGATTATAAGCCTCCTCCACATAGACGGGATCGGTTCCCGGACGGCTGCCGCCGGCAACGAAAACCCGCAGTCCCTCCTGTCGGTTCTGTTCGGCAAAAGAATCAACCATTTCATCCAGATTTGTATTGCAGACTTCAACCATCGGCTATATCTCCTCAATGTCGCCCAGAGCCTGCTGACGATAGAACCCGGCGGCAAACTCCTCAAGTCTTCCGTCCTCTATGGCCTGCCGGAGCCCCAACATCAGGCGCTGATAATAGCGGATATTATGCCAGGTAAGCAACATCACGGCAAGAACTTCATTACACTTTTGCAGATGATGAATATAGGCGCGCGAATAGTTGCGGCAAAGCGGACAGTCGCATTCGGCTTCAAGCGGCCGCGGATCCTCGCGATGGCGCGCATTGCGGATATTGACCGGACCGCGAGCGGTAAAGGCCTGCGCCGTGCGGCCGCTGCGGGTAGGCATCACGCAGTCGAACATATCGACCCCGCGCAGAACCGCGCCGACAATGTCATCCGGACGGCCGACGCCCATCAGATAACGCGGTTTGTCCTCAGGCAGCATTCCGGGCGCATAGTCCAAAACCTTAAACATGGTTTCCTGCCCCTCGCCGACGGCCAGACCGCCGATGGCATAGCCGTCAAAGCCGATATTCTTCAGCTGTTCGGCCGACCAACCGCGCAAATCTTCATAATCGCCGCCCTGCTGAATGCCGAAGATACCGTAACCGTCGCGGTCAACAAAGGCTTCGCGGCTGCGTTTGGCCCAGCGCATGGACATTTCGACCGATTTTTTAACCGTTTCGTAAGGAGCCGGCAGTTTAACACATTCGTCCAGACACATGGTAATGTTTGAATCCAGTTTATGCTGGATTTTCATAGACTCCTCAGGGCTTAAGAAAAACTTTTTGCCGTCTACATGCGAACTGAAAGTAACGCCTTCCTCCGTCAGCTTGCGAAGACCGGTCAGGCTCATGACCTGAAAACCGCCGGAATCGGTTAAAATCGGCTTATCCCAATTCATAAACCTATGCAGGCCGCCCATTTTTTCAACCAAATCGGCACCCGGACGGAGCATCAGATGATATGTATTGCCGAGCAATATCTGCGCGCCGGTTGCGGCCACGGATTCCGGCATCATCGCCTTGACGGTGCCGCAAGTGCCGACCGGCATAAAGGCCGGCGTTTCGACCGTGCCGTGCCTGGTATGCAGACGACCGCGGCGCGATTTGCCCTGTTTTTTCAAAACTTCGAATTTCAGTGCCATATTTTTCTCTCAATCCTGTTAAAAATTGGTTTCAATATGTCATCAAAAACCCATAAAGGCAAGGATTTTTATATTGACAATTCCTTGTTTGCGCCGATAATCGGGACAACAAAAACTGAAGGCTCGAGATTTTATGCAAACGCAATTAACGGTTTTGAACAACGGTCTGCACGTCGTTTCGAAAAAGGACGAAACGACCGGCATGTTCAACATCGGCGTCTGGTGCCGCTGCGGGTCGCGTTTTGAAACGCCGGCACAGAACGGCATTGCGCATTTTTGCGAGCATATGACCTTTAAGGGGACAACTACCCGTTCCGAACTGGAAATCAACGAGCAGATTGCCGACTTGGGCGGGAAATCAAACGCCTGGACGGACATGGACACAACAGCCTTTTCAATCGAAGTGTTGAATGAAGACCGTGAAGCCGCCATTGAACTGCTGGCCGACATTCTGCTCAACTCGACTTTCACCGAGGCCAACATCGACAGCGAACGTCAGGTTATCTTTCAGGAAATGTACGAAGACGAGAACGACAGCGACGACTGTTTCAACGACGCCTTTTCACAGCTGGTTTACGGCAGCCAGCCGCTGGGACGCGACATTCTCGGCAGCCGGGAAACGCTTGGCAAAATCGGCAAGCCCGAACTGGACGCCTGGCGGCAGCGCTGTTACTGCGGCGAAAATCTGATTCTGTCGGCGGCCGGAAACTTTGAACACGAAGAGTTGGTACGGCTGGCTGAAAAATATTTCGGAAAGCTTCCCCGGGGGCAAAGGCGGTTCGCCTGCCGCAGCGGTACATCGGCGGTTTTCGCCATATCAGACCGGAAGAAAGCGAAGTCAAGTTTGAACTCGGCTTCGACCTGCTGGCCGGATATCCGCATTATAAACGCGAGGCCAAATATCTGGCGCTGCAGATTCTGGGCGGCGAAGAGGTTTCGCGCCTGAACACGGAAGCGCGCATCAAACGCTCTCTGGTTTATGACATAAGCACCAGCGTCGTCGATGAAACCGACGTCGGGTTCGTCGGAATTACCGCCGCCGCGCAGGCGGAAAACATTAACCGTATTTTGGACGTCGTCATTGCCGAAATAAAAAAACTGGCTGCCGAACCGGTTTCGTCACGGGAGCTGGAACGCGCCAAAAGGCAAATGATTGTCGCACTGACCAAAAAGGCGGAAGACAATGAGGACAGTATTGAAGTTTCGGCTGAGCAGCTGTTGAATTTCGGCCGTCTGCGCAGTACGGAAGAACAAATAAGCCGAATAAACGCCGTAAGCACCGACGACGTACTGGCGGCTGCCGCGGCAATTTTTGCCACAACGCCCTCATATCTGATACAAGGCTATATTGCCGACTGTTACAGTTATGAACAGATTAAAGCAAAACTGCGTTAAAAAAAGCATCCCGGAACGGAGTGCTTTTTTCTCTGTCATGTTCGGGCTTGAGCCGGACATCTCTTTCCTGGATTGCCGGATCAAGTCCGGCAATGACAGAGGAGAAGAAAAGCACGGGAATGACAATATTTTTTCTTCTGTCATCCTCGGACAAGCGCAGCGCGTTCCGGGGATCTTTAGATTCCCCGGTCAAGCCGGGGAATGACAGAGAAAAAAAAGAACACGGGAATGACGAAAAGAAAAATAAGCACAAACATGACAGGAAAGAATAAAAGTCCGGCAATGACAATATTATTTCTTTCTTATGCTTGACTTCCAATATCGTTGCTTTTTTTATCAGTTTTTATAAAGGCCCGGCAACGGTTTGTCCGCAGCCTTATCTTTCGGCTTCAAAGCATCGGCCTTTTCAAACGCCTTAATAAAAGCGGCGCTGTTCCAGGCATCGCTGCCTTTACCGTAAAGCTCCGCGGTCAAAATATCTATCTGCTTTTCGAAATCTCCGACGTTTACGGCACGGACAATATCGCTCATGTTGGTTATGCGGCGATTTTTAAACTTTTCCGCCGCCCAGTTGAGCAATGCGTCGCGCAAGCTGCGGAAATCACTTTCCTTCGCACAGCGGACGACCGCTCTGCGGCTGTCGCGCAACCCCGTTTTTTCCGCCGGGTTTGCCCGTTCCCTTGCCGGAGAACGGAACAACAGCCAGCTGACAGCCAGCCCGAGAATAAAGGCGGCAATTGCAGCATAGTAGGCGCTGAAACGGTTTTCCGGCAACGCGGGAAGTTCCGCGGCTACGGTTTCGACCGCCTCTCCGGCACTGTCGGCCAGAATTTCGCCGCGCCGGTTCATGTCCGGCTGTGTTGTCTGCGGCTGTGCGGCAACCGACGCATTACCGGGCTGCACCTGAATATTTGCCGCCGGCAGCACGGCACGCTCCATCCGGCCGGTTCTGACATTGAACCAGTCGACCGAAATTTCGGGTACGGCAATATTGCCGGCCTTATCGGGAATATAGACGTTGGCAGTTTTTTTGACGGCGACGACCTGACCGTTTTCAACCGCATTCTGGGCAACCGGCTTTTCCGGGTACTGCTTTAAACCGGCAACATCACGGAATTTAATGTCCGGCAGCTGATTTTCGACCACGCCGACGGCTTTAAGATAAACCGTGCGGCTGACAGCCTCGCCGACTTTGAAAACCGGCCGCTGCGGGCTCCATTCGGCATAAAGCTTAACGCTTTCGGCCGGCAGCCACCAATTGCCGTTGTTGGCCGGCGGTATCGGCCGCACATTAACTTCTATCGGCTTGGTATTGAGCACAACCGGGTTACGGGTGGCAAACATGCTGCCGAAACCGACGCCGGCATCAAAAAGCGAACCGCCGAAAATTTCCTCAAACGGATCCGAACCTCGGCCGCCCTGTGTCAGGTAATAGCCGTTAAAACGAATAACCGGGGTCTTGAGCCGGCCGCTTTTTTGCGGAAACATGGCATAACGGAATTTGATTTCGCGCAGACTGCGGCCATTGACAACCTTGCTGTTGATTTCCGGTTCGCCGAGACTTCTTATCAGCCAGCTGTTGCTGCCGTCGTCGATAAACTCCGGCTCGCCTCCCTGAAGGCCGCCGGCATCATAAAGGGTCAGCGTATAGTTTATCTGCTGCTGAACATAAGGATTTTTGTCGTCGACATCTCCTTTGACGGCAAAGCGAGGTCCCCGCTGCGGCGCTTGATAGCCCGGGTTGTCCGAATTATCGGGATGCGCCAGATTCTGAGCGTCAAGAATCCGCAACTGAACCGGATTGCTCTGGATATTTCCCAGTTTAATCGGCGGAACGGTAACCGCGGTTCCGGCAACGCCCTTCGGAACCAAACCAATCTGCCACTGGCGCTGCTGCGAAACCTGACCGTTGACGATATTGGTCTGATAGGAATTGGTTACCGAATAAATGGTAAAATCCTTATCCAGAACGCCCAGCTCCGGCACAGACGCATCGCTGCCGTCATAATCCAGCGTCAGCAGAAAAGCCTCGCCCTCGGGCAAATCGGTACGGCTGGTTTTGGCAACCAGCGTCTGAGCAAAAGCTTCGGCACAAAAAAATATGCCGAAAACCAAAATGCTGATAATCTTCCTCATATTTTTCATTCCTTATATCTGTTTTTGCGGTATTCTTTTTGAATAAACGCCCGGAGCAGACCCCCGGCATCTTCGGGGATGTCGCGGTACTGCTGTGCGCGCGCCTGAACTTCTTCATCATATTTGGCGTTTTCATCGCCTTTTTGCAACTCAGCGGCAGCCGATTTCTGTTCTTCGGATTGTTTTTCGGCGTCCCGGCGGTGGTCGCCGGTCTTTTCGTCTTCCCGAAGACCGGATTGTTTCGAATCATTCTGCCCATCCTGTTGTCCCTCGGCAGCCTGCGGCTGTTCCTGACGGCTTTGTCCGTCTTCATCATCAGCCTGCCGATTTTCAGAATTATTTTGCTGTCCCTGAGACTGATTGTCCTGCCGCTGTTGTTCCTGTCCTTGCCGGCGATTGTTTTCCGCACCGCCTTGCGGCTGGCTTTGCTGCTGGTTCTGCTGCTCCTGCTTATCCTGATGCTGCTGTTGGTTTTGCTGTTCCTGTTGTCGTTTTAAGTATTCAAGATTGAACTTCGCATCTTCATGGCCGGGTTCTTTTTGCAAAACCTCTTCATATTTTTTAACGGCTTCTTCGATTTTTCCGCTTTTGGCCAGCGCATTGCCCTGATTATACAACGCTTCGGCATCGCCGTTTTTGGAAAATTCGCGAAAAGCTTCTTCATAATTTCCGGACTTGTAAAGCGCCGATGCTTTCCAGCGGCTGTCCTCAAACTTTTGCGCCGCGGCCTGATAATCGCCGCCGTTATAAGCTTTCAGCCCTTCCTGATTGCTGTTGAGGAAAAATCCGGCCTGCGCCGAAACCGTACCGCCCAGCACAAAAGCCAAGACCAGAATTCCACGGCGAAAGAAGTACAGACAGCAGAGCAGCGGAATTATAAGCAGAAAGTAGCCGAAATCGTCCCAGTCGGAGCGCAGATTTTCGCTGATTTTGAGTTCGTCGCTGATTGTTTTTTCGATTTCACGGGCAATCTGCTCTACGCCTGCCGTACCGCTGCCGACACAGACGCCGCCGCCGGCGGCGGCAAGCAGCTTCAGCTTTTCGGGAATCTGCGGCGACACGGCAACCACATTAAGCACAAAACCCGCCGCTTTGGCCTTTTCGGCTTCTTCCAGCGCCAAATCAAAACGCTCGCCGACGTCGGAAGTGAAAACGACAATGCTGCCGGAAGCATACTGCGCATTCTGAAATTTTTCGACCGCCAGCGCAACGGCACGATCCAGGCGGTCGCCATTGGCCGGCATAATATTGAAAACGACGGCAGGAAGCAGATTTTCAATCAGGCTCAGGTCTTCGGTTATCGGCGTAATCAAAAAAGGCTCACGGGTATAAACAATCAGGCCGGCCTGAACATTTTGCAGAAGTTTCAGCAAATCGGAAATCTCAAACTTGGCGCGGGTCAGGCGATTGGGCGTAAGGTCTCTGACCGCCATGTCGGTCGACATATTTAAAAGCAGCATAACCGGATTTTCCGGCGCCAAATCGGGAACTTCCTTTTTCTGCCAGGTCGGACCGCTCAGTGCCAAGACCGCGCCGACAAAACCGGCAAAGGCCAGATATGAAACCGCCCGGCGCTGCGCCGAACTGCCCCGGACAAGCAAAAAATCAAGCAACCGTTTGTCGCAGACGGCCTCCCAGGAAGACTTGTTTCTGACACCGCGAAAAAACTTCCAGTAAAACAGCAGCGGCAGAAACAACAGCAGCAAATACCACGGACGCAGAAAATGAAAATCGCGGAAAAACTCTTCCATCAGGCCGCCCTCCTTGTCTGAAACGCCACAACCGCCGCCAGAAGCAGCGCCGCCAGCAGCGGCAGATAATAAAGTTCCCGGGTTTCCTGAACAAACTGGTTTTCGTTGAGACCGGGCTCCAGTTTGTCTATCGCGTCATAAATCCGCACCAGCGACGAGGTGTCTTTGGCACGAAAATAGGTACCCTTGGTTTCGTCGGCAATTTTCCGCAGACTGGCTTCATCCAGCCCCGGACGGCCGCCCAGCATGCCAAAGCCGAAAAACGACTGGCTCATGTCCGAACCGACGCCGATGGTATAGACTTTGACGCCTTCTTCCCGGGCCAGATTTATGGCCTGCGGCAGCGTAAGCGCACCGTCATTGTTTTCTCCGTCGGTTAACAGGATAATAACTTTTTTGTCTTTGTTCGGGCTGTCCTTGAGCGTTTTCAGCGCCAGCCCCAGCGCGTCGCCGATAGCGGTCGAATCGCCGGCCATGCCCGCGTCCATGGTTTTTAGAATTTCCTCAACCGATTTTTTGTCATAGGTTATCGGCGCCTGCAGATAAGCGCGGGTGCCAAACAACACCAGTCCGATACGGTCATCGGTGCGCTTGCGGATAAAATCGGAAGCGACCAGTTTGACAGCGGTCAGGCGGTCGATACGCCGGCCGCGAAGCGCAAAATCCGGTTCCTGCATGGAATTGGAGATATCCATAACCATCAGAATGTCGCGGCCGTAGTTTTTTTATCCGCACCGGTTCGCCGACCCATTGCGGACGCGCCGCCGCGGAAACCAGCAGCGCCCAAACAAGATAAAGCAGTATCAGAGGCAGGGAAATCCGGTTCGGATTTTCGGTTGAACGCCCCCAGAGGCCGCCGGATTTAAGATTGATTTTGACCAAATCGCCAATGAAAGGCACGCGCAGAGCATCGCCATGCAGACCTTTGACGGCAGGCAACACCGCACGAAGCAAAAACGGCAGGAGCAACAGCCAGAACATTTGCGGATAAGCAAAATGATTCATAGGTTTTCTCCTATCCAGGCATAGCAAAAACGACGCAGCGCCTCCAAGTCGGCCGAACGATAACTTTCGGTGTCTGCCGGCACATACGGCGCATTAATCAAAAGTTCGGCCGCCTGTCCGGAAAGGGCGGTTCCGGCATGCGCATTCAAAAAGTCAAGCCAGGCACGGCCGCTCAAAGCCGCCGCCTCGGGATATTTGTAAACGCAGATGCGACGGAGAATCTCGGACATCTGTACCGCGGCATTGACCGGCGAAGAAGAAGTTATGTTTTGCAACAGACGGCGCGCATAAAGCTTTTTGCTCGCTCGGCGCAGAATCAGGAACAGTTCGGCCAGAAGAAACAGAGCAACGACACCGGCCAAAACCACCCACCAGCCATAGGCCGGCGGAAAAGCCGAAACGCCGTCGGGAACATGTATGTCGCGCAACTCCGGTAAATTGTCCATTATCAGCCTCTCCTGTTTCATCTCATAAATTTAGGGTTTTATAAGCCAAATATCAAGCCTTGTTTTCGCCAGACGGATAAAAGCCATCCTGCCGCCCACAGCCTTTCCCTGATTGACAAAAATATATGCCTTCTAATTAAAAGTTATAAATAATTAAAATAATTCTCTCAAAAATTGATTTATATTTATCTTTATGTCATGTTGAAATTGTAGACAATTTTGACAATTCCACGGGAAGAAATCATGAAATCGGCCTTAATCATTATCTTAACCTTTTTCTGCTGCTTTGAGTCGAATGCAGCAACAATCAGTGCAGAAACCGGCAAATTACTTAAAGCCAACAACGAAGCTTTCAACAGCTGCGCTGCAGAAGTTGCCAAAACCGGCAGTGAGGGAGCCGCATGCCAAAAGTACAAAGAAACGGCCCAGGCATATCAGGAGGCCTACAGAAGGAATGAATGTCCAAAAAACAAGACTGCCAAGCGTTGCACCATGAGTGACAGCGAAGTTCAAGCCACAGCGGAACAGCGGCTAAAAAACAAGGTTGAGGAAATGAAAAGAGCAGGAAGCAGCGATTCAGAAAACAAAACAGGCGGAACAACAAACGCCTCAACCAAGCGCTGCCGACAAATCTCCGGTTCAGGCCGTCGGCATAATAGCCGCCCCATCAAACGCTCAGACACCATCGCCATCGCAAACAACGGCAAGCGGGTCTTCCTGGACATTACCGTCTTCCGCAAAACATTCAACGACGGCAGGCGGCTCCTCCGGTTCCGCCCCGGCAGCCGCCAGCGGTTTGTTTGGCACGTTAACGGCTAAAGGCGCCGAAATATTTATCGGTTTGCGTGAGATAATTTTTGCAGTTGCCGGATTTGGAATTACGGCGGTTGCCATCGGCGGTTTCTTTGGTGCGATTAACTGGAAATGGCTCAGCGCCATCATTATCGGATTGGTTGTTATCTCAACAACCTCGGCCATAATAAACTATATGGTTGACAGCGACGTAACCTCCGGCATGATTACCGATACTTTAATTCATGCCAATTAAAATATCCCGGAAAAACAAGCCCCGTTTTACCGAAAGGTAAAGCGGGGCTTTAAGTCTGCGGAAGATTATTCTGTTTTTTCGTTCAAGCGTTTGAAATAATGTTCGCGAAAACGTTCAAAGTTTTCGGGGGAGAAGTCGAAAATGCAGCTCCAGGTTTTCAGGACTTCCGAATGCCGGGGGTCTTCGACGCCCGTCGCCAAATCCTGTGCGAAAGCCTCTGCCAAAGGAATGATATCTTCAATAAGTTCCTTGTCAATGTTTCCCATCAGCACGGCCTGCTGCGACTGCAGGCTGAGAGTTCGGAATTTTTCCAGATAGCCTTTTCCCAGGCGGCCAAGATCTTCGGCCATTGCGCAGCGGGCAATTTCGTAATCCAGCGCATCTCTGGAAAATCCGCCGATTTCCGGATGCTGACCAATGCCCTGCACCAGGAAAATCCGCTGTTTCATAATTTCCGACAAGCCGTCGAAAATCAAATCTTCGTTCTCGCAGGCGCTTTGCTGTCTGCGGACATCTTCTTCCAGCTTTGCATCGATACGGCACAGCAAATTCATGATTTCGGCAGGCGTACGGTTAACAACCGGTTTGCCGTCAAATTCAATTCTTTGCAAAATCAGCCCGCGATAAAAACGGTAGCGGACAAACATGCCTTTCTGCGGCACAAATCCGCCCAGTTCAATCCGCGGAATGTCAATAACTGAATTGTCGTTCAGCTGCAAACGATACGAGGTCAGACGCTCTTTGACGTGTGCGACCCGCAAACCCTGAAATTTTTTTGTATCCATCGTTTCAAAAATTTAATAATTAAACAATCAAATAAAAAACCCGCTTCGCTCCTCACAGAGAAAAGCGGGTACAAACTTCAAACAAAACATACCGGTTTGACCCGGCAGAGAAAAAATCTTTCGTTAAATCATCCGGCCAGCGCAGCGCTCAGATAACGCTCCACGGCGTCTTGCGCTCTGAGGGCATAAGGCGCGCTGTTTCCCTTGAAAGAAAGAACAGCGGACTGCTGGTAATCGCGCACCGATTTGAACCGGTTGCGTTTATCCCGCCGCAGAGCAAGCGCCAGCTGTTTGGCATCCATCAGCTCTTTCTCGCTCAGTTTTGAAACCGGCACAGAATCGCCAAGACGCTTTTGCCAGTCACGTTCGACACAGGCGATGAACGCATTGGTCTGAGCCGACAAAAAAGCGGCAATCTGGCAAACGACAATCTGTTTTTCCATCGTTGCGGCCGTAAAATCTTTTTGCATTATCAGTTTCAGGAGCTGAAGACGATGCCGAAAAGCCAGCGGCAAATTCAGATAGCCGTCGGAATTTTCCAAAGCGGAAAATTTTCGCATTCATCCTGAGCTTTCCGCAATTCCGCCGACAAACCGGCAAGAATATCCAAAAGTTTTTGCGGACTGCGCCGAACGACACATATGCCGTCCAGAAACACTTCCTGCAGAACAGTGCCGTTAAACAACCGGATTTGAACGCTCATGCCCTTTTGGGGAATAAATCTGCCAATTTCAGATTTGTCAAGTTCCAGCTTCAGGCCGTCGTTGGTCTTGATCCGATAACAGCTGCGATGATCGTTGACGCGTTCAATGTACGAATAATTGGATTTTCTGTTTGGTTCCATAATGTTTGTTTTTTATGGGTTTATACTAAATATATCTAAAATCCTTAAAATAAATCGAATATCTGTTTAGCACCAAAATAGACAAAAAGCAAATATTTTCTGACCGGATTTTAAAAGGCAAAACCGCACGACTTTCCCAAGCCATGCGGTTTTTTTTCAATTACAAACGTTAATTAAACTACCTGCTCGTTGTTGACAAATATTGAGGCTACGAGCCTGCCCTCAACATTCTTTTGCTCCAGCCGAAACAAATCTCCGGCGCGGGGGCGCTTTTTGCCGCGAAAACGGGTTTTCGGAATTTCAAACATCATTTCATCATCGCCGACATACAAATTGTAATAATCGTTGCTGTCGGTCACTTTTCTTATCTCAGCCTCTGACTTTACCATAATCAATAAGTTTGAGTTTTGACATAAGAAACGATGTCATTCCTGTTGGGCTGGTAATGGACACGGGCCGTATCGCCGCAAACGGGCAGATACATGACCGGCCATTTTGCCAATTCGGGCAGCAATTCTTTTCCGCCCCTATGCAGCAAGCCTTCGGGGCAAACCTGCAAAGCAAAGGCCATCGCCAGCGCAAAGTTTACCGGGCAGCCGCCGACAAACCTGTAATCTTCGCCAAGCAGTGAACCTATGCCGGCAAAATCCGCTTCCGTCAGCAGGCTGGTTCCGTTGACGAACTTTTCATAGACGGCAACGGCCAGTGCACAACCCTGAATCTCCTGCTGCAGATCCCATTTGATGAAATCTTCCCCGGCATATTCAGCCAAAAACTTAATCCGGTGCTGGAAAAGCTCCGGCAGGGTTTCAATGCCTTTGAGCGGCAAAACGGGTTTGAGCAAAAGCAATTCCGGATCGCTGCTGCGGATTGTCAGAAACTTTTTGCCCCGAATATAGAAATATTTGAGGTCGTTTCCGACAAACTCCAAAGTTACCACCTCGCCGCGGCGCAATTCGGCGTCTTTATCATTCAACAAAAAACCCAAAGTTTCAATACCTTCGGCAAAAGCTTCAAGGGTTTCTTCTTCCGGTTTGAGCCGAGATTCTATCGAATCGGCATTAACCAAACGGAGAACCAAATGTCTGTCATCCAGACGTTCCCACTTCACGGAAAATTTAAGCAAATTCTTCATAATTGTAGAATTTAGAAATTAATATATACGGTTAATGAACACTCAGACAAAAATAAGAATTTGATTCTGTCTTAGCATCATTTTAGACAAAAAGCAATCTTTTTCAAAAAAAACGGCAAAAAAAAGCGGAACTTCAAAGGTTCCGCCTGCAAAAACAACGCTTAGTCATCGGCGCCGGTATCGTCAACCGGTTCGTCCGGCGCGTCAGAAGGCGCGGTGTCTATAGAGTAGCCGGTGGCGCGGACAGTACGGATATAATCCGGGCCGAAACGGTTCAGCGATTTGCGCAAACGGCGGATATGGACGTCTACGGTGCGGGACTCGACATAAATATTGTCGCCCCAGACGGTTTTGAGCAGGGTTTCGCGCGAGAAAACCTTGCCCGGCGTTTCCATCAGCATACGGAGCAGACGAAATTCGGTGGGACCGAGATGAATGTAATTGTCGCCGCGAAAAACCTTCTTTTCGACCAAATCCATGCGAATGTCTTCAAACACAAACTCTTTATGCTGAATCAGTTCCGGAGCACGGCGCAGATTGGTTTTGACCCGAGCCATAAGTTCGGGAACAGAAAAGGGCTTGGTTACGTAATCGTCTGCACCGGCGGAAAGCCCCCTGATTTTGTCTTCTTCCTCGCCTTTGGCGGTAAGCATGATGACCGGGATATTCTTAATGTCCGGTTTGCTGCGAATAAGCTTGCAAATTTCGACGCCAGACATCTCGGGCAGCATCCAGTCGAGCAGAATGACCGACGGACAATGTTTTTCAATCTCAGCCAGCGCCTTGTTGCCGCGAGGTTCCCAGACGACTTCGTACCCTTCCTTCTCCAGGTTGTATTTCAAGAGCAAGGCTAATGCTTCTTCATCTTCTATGACCATTACCAAAGCCATGACTTTTCTCCACAGACAAAGTTCGTTTACGGGGGAGTATAGCCGGTTTGTCTTAAAATTACCTTAAAGCCTCGATGTTCTTGCGAAATTCGCGGCCGGCAAAGACCGACGTGCCGGCAACCAGAATATCGGCGCCGACGGAAATACATTCGGCCGCGGTCATCGGATTGATACCGCCGTCAACCTCAATCTTAACGCTCCGGTCGCCGAGCATATCCTTAATCCGCCGGATTTTTTCCAGCTGTCCGTCAAGAAATCCCTGCCCGCCGAAACCGGGATTAACGGTCATGACCAGAACCATATCCAGCTTGTCGAGCACATATTTCAGCGCTTCTTCGGACGTGGAAGGATTGAGCGAAACGCCGGCGCGGCAGCCGCAGGAGCGGATAACCTCCAACGTGCGGTCCAAATGCGGACAGACTTCGACATGAACGGTTATAATATCGGCGCCGGCCGAAACGAACCAGGGAATCATTTCATCCGGGTTCGTTACCATCAAATGCACGTCGAAAGGCAGCTTGCTGTAGGGGCGCAGCTGTTTGACGATTCCGGGGCCGAAAGTGAGGTTCGGCACATAATGTCCGTCCATAATATCCCAATGAATGAGGTCGGCACCGGCTTTTTCCAGTTCCTCCACATCTCTGCGCAGCGCCGCATAATCGGCCGACAGCATACTCGGGGCAATTTGAACCATAATCTGTACTCCTTCCTGTTATAATAAAAATCATAAACCAGAGCTTTGCGAAAAGCCAGCAAAAATTATAATCGCAGAAGCATTGATTTTCCAGCGGCAATGATTATCTCCACACCAGACCAAAAGATTAACTTTTATTACGGAGAAGAAAAATGGGACAGATGGCTCAAAAAATCAGCAAAATCGATCATGACGAACTCTTGAAAGCCCTGAACGAAGCGTTGTCGGAAGAATGGCTGGCCTATTATCAATACTGGGTCGGCGCCCTGGTCGCCAAAGGGCCGATGCGCACCTCCATCGTGGCCGAGTTTATGGAACACGCCAACGAAGAATATGACCATGCCAACAAACTTGGCAAACGGATCATTGAACTGGGCGGCACGCCGGTTCTCGACCCCAAACAATGGGAAAACCTTGCCCGCTGCAAATATGACGCGCCGAGCAACGACTGGGTTATGGAGCTGGTTAAGCAGAATCTGGTTGCCGAGCGCTGCGCCATCGCCCGCTATCAGCAAATTTGCGAAATGACATTCGGCAAAGACTACGAAACATTCAAAGTTTCGGCCAAAATTCTCAAGGAAGAAATTGAACATGAACAGGAAATGGAAGATTTTCTGGCTGATTACAATGCCGCGGTCGAACATATCGGCGAAAAAATTGAAGATCCGGCCGGAGGAAAATAATTTATTATGGCGTAAAAACCGTCTGTTAACTCAGGCGGTTTTAATTAACAAAAACTTATATTGACAAATTTCGAAAAATTCGTCAATATAATGACAAATTAAACAACAACGAGATTCTATTATTCCGTCCGGATATTATCTAATGCGTTCGCATGCATCTGAATAAGCTAAGTTCTAAAGCAAATTTTCGTAAAAGGATTTCTCTGAACACAAACTAAACTCCAAATAAATGTAAAAAGTGTTCGGGAAAAAAGGGGAACCTGCAGATTTGATAATTTGCAGGTTCTTTCTTAATTGAATTTTTAGAAGTTTGGCGCTAAAGTAGTTTTGCCGGCAGAAACGGTTAGACTGCCGGCGGAGTATGACAACTCCTCAAAGAGAACTAAGTATAACCTCCTTTTGTGGAGGATGACGCGAAATAAGCCGCTTTTGCGGACGAATAAGCGTGCTGTCTCTTTGCAGTTGTCAACTCCTCCGCTCTCTTTTGAGAGCGGTTTTGTTTATAACAAAACATGAAGGAGTTGAAAATGAACAGAGAAATTACCGACATTTACAAAAAAGATTTTTTCCTGGACTTCGGAAAACAGATTTCACAAACGCGGCAGCGGCAAGGGCTGGATATTGACGACGTCAGCGAGATGACCGGAATGTCTAAAATAAAAATAAAGAGTATTGAAAAAGGCTGCGAAGAAAGACTGCTGCGCCTTCCCTTAAGCTGTCTGCTCAACATCTGTTACGCTTTGGACAAGAAGCTGGTTATCTCTTTGCAGGATATGCCGACAAAAAAAGGGATTGACAAGCTGTTGCCAGCTTGACCGCATCAATGGCCGCGGTACGAACCTTTGTTGAAGCGCGCAAGCTGTAGCCAGCTTGACCGCATCAATGGCGGCGGCACGAACCTTCGTTGAAGCGCGTTGCTTCCTATGTACATATCGTGAGGCTCTGCCTTGTGTTTTTTGGATGCCCGGGTTAAACCCGAGCGGGACAGTAATAAAAACAAGTCCGAATATGACAGGGAAGAGGCTGGGGATGACAGAGGGAAAAAGGACCGAATATAACTGTAAGGGAAAAAAGTCTGAGGATAACAAAGCAGTCAAACGGCAAAAGAAAAAGACTGCCGCAAGGGCAGTCTTTTTCTTTTGTTTTCGAAAGACTAAATTTCGCCGTCAGCGTAACGTTTAGCCATAACCGACATCGGAACGACTTTGATTTTGTCCGCATGTCCGGCCGCGCCGAAAGCAATATAGCGGGCTTCACAGACCTTCTGCATTTCTTCAATGGCCGGCTTGAGATATTTGCGCGGGTCAAATTCTTTCGGATTTTCGGCAAAAATCTTGCGAATCGCACCGGTAATGGCCATACGGCAGTCGGTATCAACATTGACTTTGCGAACGCCGGACTTAATGCCGCGGACGATTTCTTCAACCGGAACGCCGTAGGTCTGCGGAATAGCGCCGCCGTAAGCGTTAATCAAATCCTGCAATTCCTGCGGAACCGAAGAGGAACCGTGCATTACCATATGGGTATTGGGCAGAACCTTGTGAATTTTTTCAATAACGTCAATGGCCAGAATTTCACCATCCGGTTTGCGGGTAAATTTGTAAGCGCCGTGAGAAGTTCCGACGGCAACGGCCAGAGCGTCGACATGAGTTTCCTCAACAAATCTTTTGGCTTCGTCCGGGTCGGTAACCAAACGTTTCTTGTCAATAACGCCTTCGGCGCCGTGGCCGTCTTCCTTGTCGCCTTTGCCGGTTTCCAAAGAACCGATGACGCCGAGTTCGCCTTCGACGGAAGCGCCGACGGCATGAGCGCGGGCGACGACTTCGCTGGTAACTTTGACGTTGTATTCATAGGAAGAGGGCGTTTTGCCGTCAGCTTCCAGAGAACCGTCCATCATAACCGAAGAATAGCCGTTAACAATGGCAGATTGGCAGACATTGACCGAAGAACCGTGGTCCTGATGGATACAAATCGGCAGTTCGGGGAACATTTCGATACCGGCCGCGACCATATGGCGTATCATCGGATCGCCGGCAAACTTGCGGGCACCGGTAGAAGTCTGCAGGATAACCGGGGCATTGACTTTTTTAGCGGCCTGCAGAACAGCCAGAACCTGCTCCATATCATTAATGTTAAAAGCCGGAACACCGTATCCGTTCTCGGCGGCATGGTCAAGAATCTGACGCATTGTTACTAAAGGCATAGTTTTCTCCTTATCAGGTTAATATTTTTGCTATGAGGTAATATAGACTTTTGCCCGCTTTTTGCAAGATTTTTCTCATCTGCTCACAGACGGCGTGGAAATCCGGCCAAACCGGGTTATATTATAAGGCAACGGCTTGTATTGCGGTTAAAAATATGTTATAATAACGAATGTTTTGCCGGAGGATTATTCGAAAAGGAGAATAATATTGCCGCAAACGCAGAAACTCACTCAGAATTCGAACAAGCTAAAGCTTGTATCCCAGCTTGGCTCCGCTTTGGGCTGGGGAAAATCCGCCGCCGGCAGAACCTCGACAGAGAAAGCCCCCAAAGCCGGCATTTATGCCATGGCCGCGGTTCACGGCACACCGGGCGGGAAAGCCGATTTTCGCCAGCAGCTGCTGGAAATCCGCCTCAACGACGTCGCACTTAAATATTGCAACGAAAAAAACGCCGCGCCGATTACGGTCAAAGTCGTGCGCGTAAGGGTAACCGGCGCTAAGGACGGCGAACACGGCTTTGTTCCCGTTTATGCCGAAGACGCCCTGACAGACGGAAAGCTTCAGCAGACAAAATTCTACATGGGCGCGGAAAATGTTCCGGGCCTGATTAAGGTTTTCGTCTTTGAAGCCGACGCCGAAAAAATGAAAGACAATGCAGCTGCCTATCAGGAAGAACTAAACAAAGAATTCAACAACACCCCGAAAATCGAAAAAGCCCTTCGGCGCGAGCTGTGGCGGCACGTTTTGCTGGAACGCTGCCGGCAGAAAGGGCTGATTACCGCCGATCTTGCCGGATTGGACATCATTCAGATTATTCAGGTTCACGACGCCTTTGTCAAATCGGGTCTGTTGGAGGAACTGATTGAAGAGCGTGAAGCCTATCTGCAAAAGAACGACCTCAATCAGATAGACGACAAATTTCTGCTTTACAAACGAGCCATACGCGACCGGATTGTCAAGCCGGAAAAAGACGAGGTTTCCGGCAGCGAACTGGCGCTGATGGCCGACTGCGTGCAGGATTTGTTCAACGCCCGCGCTGACAGCGACTATATGTCCGGACGGATTAAAACCGTCATGTTCTGCCGCCGTCCCGGTTTTGCGGCCGAAAAAAGCCCGGCCGGCGTTTTTGACGCTTTCATGCGGATTTGTTCCGAGCACGACATCGGCGGCAAAACAGTTAATTTTCTGTTCAAACAGAGCAAAGAAGACCATATTTCGCAAAGCACCATCGAAACGCTCAAACAGCTTAACCGCAACCTGTTTGCCCGGCGCGACGAAGAAGCCGTGGCCGCCTATTTCCGTTACGACAAAGCCGATTTGCAGGAAACGCTCGACCAGGTCAAAAGCTCCATTCTCAAATTTTATCAAAACAAAGAATATCTGAAATGAACAAAACCATTATGCCAAATGGTTTCATTGCCGTCTCTAAGCCGCTTTTTTCTTGAACTGGGCGTTATACAGCGCCTTATAGGCGCCATTGTCGATGGCCAGCAGTTCGTCATGCGTGCCTTCTTCAACAATCTGTCCATCGTTAACGACAACGATTTTGTCGGCGTTCTGAACGGTAGACAAGCGATGGGCAATAACAAAAACGGTACGATCCTGCATCAGGTTGTCAATGGCTTTTTGAACCACGGCTTCAGACTTGTTGTCCAGTGCGGAAGTCGCCTCGTCCAGAATGACAATCGGCGCATTTTTGATAAAAGCGCGGGCAATGGCCAGACGCTGACGCTGGCCGCCGGACAACAGCGCACCCCTTTCGCCGATTTCGGTATCGACACCGTTTTCAAGACCGGCGACAAAATCGTCCAGATACGCCATTTTGAGCGCTGCGGCGATTTCTTCGTCAGACGCATTTTCCTTGCCCAGCGTAATATTGTCGCGAATGGTGCCCTCAAACAGAAAATTGTCTGAAAGACAACGGCAATTTTGTCACGCAGGGATTCCATCGTCAGGCTGCGGATATCCTGCCCGTCGATTTTGACCGCGCCGGACTTTACGTCGTAGAAACGGGGCAACAGGTTAACCAGCGTGGTTTTGCCGCCGCCGGAATTGCCGACGACCGCAACCGTGCTTCCGGCCCTGACATTCAGGCTTACGTTTTTCAAAACCGGCGTGCCGGGAACATACTCAAAAGTCACGTCATCAAACGTAATGCCTTTTTCAATTTGTTTCAGAACTCCGGCGTCTGCCCTGTCCTTAACCGCCGGATCCATATCCAGAATATCCATGACGCGCTCAATGGCCAAAACGAAATCTGGACATTATTGAAGTTTTTGCCGATGCCTTTAATCGGCGTATAGAGCATGACCAGCGCGGTTATGAAAGACACAAAGTTGCCGCTGGTAATGGTGCCGTTGACAATCAGGTAGCTGCCGTAACCGATGACGCCGCCGATGCCGACGGAAATGATAATGTGCATCAAAGGCGTCATCCAGGCGGTTTTCTGCACCATTTTCATGGTCAGTTTGAAGATGGTGCGCAGGGTGTTGTCAAATTTGTTATAAATTTTCTGCTGCAAATTGTATGAATATATGGTCTTGGCACCGGAATAGGTTTCGTTGTAATTGGTAAAAACCTTTGAGGCTTCGGTGACGTTCTTAAGCACGATAAACTTAATGCGCCGTTTGACGGAAGCCAGCGGCAGCAAGGCGCAGCCCAGAACGACAATGGCGATGATCGACAGCTGCCACGAGTTGTAAATGAGGACGCAAATCAGCGAAAGGGACGAAAACAGCCGCGAAATAAAGACTTTCAGATTGTCCAGCAGGCCGGTGCAAGCCATGTCGGCATCGCTGGAAAAGCGCTGCATAATATAGCCTGAATTGTTTTTATCGTAAAAGGCGATTTCAAGGCTCAGCAGTTTTTTAAACAGGGCGCGTTTCAAATCCTGATTGATTTTGGTGCCAACCCATGTGTTGAGATAGGTTGCGGCGTAGTTCAGAAACCCCTGCACGGTCGTAAAGGCGACAATCAAAAGCGGAATATAAGCCGGCGAACGGTCCGTCTTGTCAACCAGCACCAAATCCATATAGGGCTTGAGCGCCAGAGCCACCACGGAATCCAGCGCGCCGATGGGAATACAGAGCAAAATGCCCACCAAAGCGCGAATCCAATAGGGCTTAACAAAGGGCCACATCCGGTTATAGTGCTCGGTAAATTTGATTTCCGACACCGCTTTTAATTCATTTTCTGCCATATTTTTTTCCAATTCGTTTGCAAAAACAGGGGTATCATAAAGACAAAGCCCGGGTTATGCAAGTTTAAACTAAAGCAATCCCAAATACCTGAGTATGACGTACACGGCCGCGGCCTGCATCAGCAGGATAAACCAGAACATCGACTGATAGCTGCGTTTTTTCGTTTTGTGGCGAAACAGGCGCTGGGCCAGCAGCGCCCCGCTCCAGCCGCCGAGAAACTCCAGCGTATGAAGATTGATTTCAGGCACGCGCCAGGCGCCGCGGACGGCCGCGCGCTTATCAACCCAGTAGGCCAGAACGGTAACGACGTTTATCGACACGAACTGGAACACCACAAACAGCAGCAGCGTCTTAGCGCCAAAAACCGAGGCGCGGAAATAATGCGTTTCGATGTAATAGGCGGCCAGAATGACCAGCGCCGCATGCAGAATGTAAAAACTGTTCTTTTGCAGCGGGCGGATTAAAAACAACAATCCAATCAATATGACCGAATAGGTAATTACCATAGACCTTTTTCCTTTGTGATGTCCGTTTTGTCGCGGAGATATTCGTTAACTCTGTCAAAATCGGGATACAGCTCGGAAAGCTTGTCGCCGAGCGCCAGCTTCAGATCGATTTCCTTAGCCGTTTCGCGTGCCAGGGCCAGGCGGACGGACGAAGACGGATGCGTGCTTTCGGGGTCGCTGTATATATAAATGTCCATCGGAGCCAGAGCCGCCAGCATTTTCTGCATCAGGGCGGCGTGCTTATAATCATAACCGGCGCGAGCCAACAGATAGTAGCCGACATAATCGGCTTCCATTTCAAATTCTTTCGAATAGGCATTGTTCCCGATATACATTCCCGTCGCCATCGCGCTGCCGTCGCCGCCGGCAGAGAAATCAACCGCAGCTCCCAGCAGCAGGCCGATTAATGCGTTGTCGTTCGACGAAGCGTTATGTCCGAGCACATTGTGCGCCATCTCATGCGCAATAACGGCGGCCAGCGCGGTATCGTCTTTGATGTAATCCATCATCCGCGCCGTCATGACAATACCATAGCCGTTGGCATAGGCGTTGATTTCCGGCGCATTTTCATCGACGCTGACATTATACGGGCAAAGCATGTCCGGCCGAAAAGAGAATTTCATTATTTTACCGCCGCGTTCGACGACAATTTCCACAGGAAGCGTTTCTCCGCCCTGCTGCAAATGTGAAAATTTGTTCAAAAGCATTGTCTTCGTCCGGAACGGCAAAGCCGTTGACGCTGACCAGGCGGTCGCCTTTTTTCAGTCCCGCCTTTTCGGCCGCCGAATTTTTGTATACGCCTTCAATCCATATTTCGCCGGTTCTGCGCCGGTAAACGGTTTGAGCATCTTCATGCTCCTCACGGTAAATGTCATAGGACGATCTCCATTTCGGAACCGTCAGCCGGTTAATGCGCATGAAATCGACGCCGATGTCGGGTAGCAGCCGGCGATCGCAGAGTTCCTGACCGGTCGACCGGCGTATATTGTAAGCAATCTGACCAAGGCGCTGACGGCGGCGGGTCGCCTCGTCATAGGAAAATTTGCGCAGTTCCCTGCGAATCTCGCGCATATCGTAACTGTCGACGGCGGGGATGCCCGGCCGGCGGGTCGTCGGCGCCGCACAGGAACACAAAAACAGCAGCGGCAGCAGGAGAAAGAAAAAACGTATCATAGCAGTCTCAAAACGGTTCTAAGCCATTGGTCGATAATCTAGCCGATATTTTTATAAAATGCAATTAGTGAATAACTTAAAAAACATAATGTGAAAATGAGAAAAAGACGTTATAGTAGAAAAAAAATAAATTTAACTCAGGAATAAAGTTTATGAAAAAACTGCTTTTTTTTTGTCCGCAGCCTGCTGGCTTGCCGCCTGCGAAGGACCGATTTTCGGCAGCAAGAAAGCGCCGACTTTCGTGATTGAAAGCCCTTATGCCGATGAACAGGTCAATGACATGATGACGCCCGACGTCTACGCCCTGGCCGCTACCCGTTCCGTTAACCGGATGCTAGACCAAAGCGCCGAAGTCTACGAAAAAACGCCGGCACCGAAAATTTACATTACCGAATTCAAGAAAATGAGCAAGACCCTGCCCCGACGGCCTTTATTACGCCAAAGACGCCACCCGGCAGATTATCGAAGGATCACGCACCTATACCGTCGTCAACAACCTGAACGACGCCGACTATTATCTGGAAACGCAGATTAAGGAAATTCCGGTTCAGGGTGCGGAAACGCCGATTATCGAATACAAAATTATCCTGAACGACAAGGACAACAACAAGATTAACGAGTGGACGGAAACCATCCGTCAGCTCCAGAATGACGACAAAAGCTGGTGGTAAATGAAACTGCTTTGTTCCGGCATATATCTTTTTTGTCTTCTGGCGGCGGCAAACGCCGCAAAAAGCCGAAGACGCCGCTTTTCGCAGCGATGACGGCGCCATCCGTATCAGCGGCAGGGCCTGCGAAAGATTTACGCCGGACGAAGCCAAATCGACCATCCGCGTCCGCGTTACCGACAAAGCCAGTTTTCTGGCCGTAAGTTCGGCAGCGGAAGTAAGCACGCTGCGGGACGAAATGAACGAACACGACTACAATGTTCTGGTCTACAATCTGGTTGATAACGCCGTCGAGGATCTTGCGGTACGCACAACCAAACAGGACGCCGAAGAACTCTGCGTCGAAGCGGAAGGCTATATTCATCCGGACAGTATTCTGCAGGCCATGGCCGAACAGACGGAAAGCGAGCCGGATGCAGACGGCAGGGAGACCATGACCGACATCGTTAACGAAGTCAATACCAGCTACTCTGAAATCAAGGGCGGCAAACCGGAGGTTATTCCGCCTACGGACGAGACCGAACTTGCCAAGCACAAGGCGCCGGAAAGCGATGCGCTGCCGCCTGCGGCAGCGGCACAAGCGTCCGGTTCCGCCACTGTTGCGGCACTTCCGGTTTCTGAACCGGCGCCGCAGGACGACAAGCGCGGCCTGGTATATGTCGAGCCGACCGAATTTTTTGACAAGAGTACTTCCGCGGTTCATGCCAAAACGGTCAGAGACATGTTTGCCGATGATGAAAATTATTTTATTACCGACAAAAAGGATCTTGCCGACTACATTATCAGAACCAAAGTTCTGAAAGCAAAGGTTGACCCGATTAACTCCAGCACCAACCGTTTGCATATGGTCGTTTCGGTCGAGGCGGAGTTTCCGGACGAAAAATCTTCAGTCATAGAGCATCAGAACCGTTTTGTATTGTTCAACAGCGACGAAAACGAACAGGAAGTCGCCTTTCGGCTGATGAAAAAACTGTTCACGGCCGCCGGTGAAAAAATCAAAGACAAGGTAAATCAGGCCGAGCGCCGGAGACGTCCGGACAAGGCTCTGCCCGACATCATTACGCCGGGTGGGACTAAACGGCCGGCTTAGTATATTCGCCGACCGGACGAATCACAAAGCTCAGATTGTTAAGCCTTTTGACGCCTTTGGCCGAGCAGACGGCCGAAGCTTGCAGATCGACAAACTCGCGCAGACGTTCGTAATCAAGAGTTTCGTTGCCGACGTAAAGCAAAATTTCCAAATCGGTAAAACCACGGTCGGTATAGAGATTAAATTCATAGGCACAGAGCGTGTCCCTGACATTGTCCAGCACCGAGCGCTGAATTCCCTTAAACGTGTCGGCATAATTCAGGTGCCGGGATACAGCGGCAAAATCGGTCAGAGCTTTGCGGACGCCGACGGACGGCAGCAATGCCGCCGTTTTCTCAATGACATTGAGCAGTCCGGCGGCAATGGCATACTTTAAAAACAGATGGCCGTATTCACCGACATATGCGCTCATTTTTTCAAAATAAGGCCGCAGAAGAATCGAGGCCATTTCGACCAGACCGAGATTAAGCAAATCGTTGACATAACTTTTTTCAGCTTCATGATCCAGAGTTCCGCCGATTTCCCAAATCCGGTTGGCGACAGCCTTGGCTTTCTGATGATTCCCCTGCATCAGCTGAATGCGCAGAAACGCAACCAGGCCGTCAAGATTCTGCGGACTGGAACGAAGCATGTCGTAGACCTGCCGTTCGTAGGCGCTTATCTGTTCCCTGTCCTGATAAGAAAGTGTCGACAACAGGCGCAGTATGCCTGCAAACTCGGTCGGACGCTGCGGCGCCAGCGAACCGGCTGCATTATGCAGCGGCTGCGGCAGATTGTTGTTTGCATCAGCCATCTTACTTTTTCTCCAAAACAAAAGTTACCGGACCGTCGTTTATCAGCGAAACCTGCATATCGGCCTGAAAAATGCCGTTTTCAACATGCAAGCCTTTGGCACGCAGACAATCCGAAAAATATTCGTATAAGGGTTTGGCATCTTCGGGGCGCGCGGCATTGTCAAATCCCGGGCGATTGCCGCGGGTACAGTCGCCGGCCAGCGTAAACTGCGAAACGACGATGATCTCGCCGCCAATGTCCAGCGCCGACAGATTCATTTTTTGGTTTTCGTCCTCAAAAATACGCAGATTGGCAACCTTGGCCGCCAGATATTCCGCCTGCGGCCGGGCATCGCCTTTTTCGACACCGACAAAAACCAGCAGGCCGGCGGCAATTGCAGCGACTTTTTCTCCCCCGACTTCAACGCCGGCCCTTTTGACTCTCTGTACCAAAACTTTCATGTCCGCAACTCTTAAATATTCCTCTTTTCATAAACGTCTACGACGGATTATAACAAAACCGTGCTTAACATTAAATTAAAGCCGCCGATCTTTTGCTTCGGGCAGCATTTTCGCGAATTTTGTGGATATTTTCAGCCCCTTATGTTATGATTTGAACAAACGGGGATTGGAGATGAAACGGGAGAACGGCAAACCGGCAAAACAAAGAATCAAGAACTGGCTTTTGCAAAGAAAAAACCGGTTGAGGATTGCCGACACTTTTGTCATCGGCTCGATTATGACCCTGTTTTCGGCAGCGGCGGTTCAATCGCCGCAGGGCGCCGACGTTTCCGACTACAAGACGAAATTTCCGCTGGACACGGCTTCGCTGGCCGTTGACGCCGCCTTCAACGGCGAAGCGGTTGTTTTGAGCAATGTTCCCGAAAACTTCCGCGAGGTAAAATACAAGGTCGATACGGTTATCGTTGATACCGCCTATCTGAAAAGAAACTTCAGAACCTTGGGCGGCTACGTTTCCGAAACCAAAACAATCGCATTGAAATATTTTGTCGTCGATTCTGCCGGCATGGACAGGCAAACCTACCGGAAAGAAAAACGAACTGCCGCGGTATACAACAGCAAAAGCAGAATCAAATCCTGCGCCATTCACGAAGGCACACACGAAATGAACGACGCCAAAGGCATCAAGGACTTCGGCATCAGCCTGCTGCAGTTTGCCAAAATCTGCGTTCACGACGAAATATCCGCCCAGATTTCCGAATTGCTCGAAATGAGACAAAAATATTTGCAGACCAAAGATTTTCGTTCTTTCGGAAACCGTTACGGCTTTTATGTTCAGGCACTTAAAGACGGCAGAATCAAACCAAATATTTCCAAAGTTCCCGCCAAAGAAGAACTGTCGCTGATTGTCAACGGCATGAGCGACTGGTGGCAAAAAACTTTTCAAGACTACTATGAAAAGGCACATCGCAGAATGGCAGAAAAATGGTTTCACAAATCTTTTCCGTATCGAATCCGGGAAAAAGCCCTGACGCTTGACGCGGCTAAAAAACACAATGCCGAATATATGCGCAGGCTGAAAAAATGTTACAGCTTCGACCTGACGCTCGTCGAACCCGACGGCAGCGAAAAAACCGCAACCATTAATTTTGCCCGTTTTCTGGAAAAAGACGCAGACATCAGCGAAGATTTCAAAAAAACGCTGCATGCCTATGCCAAAACAACGTTTAAAGACGGGTATACGCTTTACAAAAAAGCCTGCAAAAGCGAAGAATATGTTCAGGCGGCCGCAGCCAGCAAGATTCAGGGCGAAGACACCGTCATTATTACGCAGAGAAACGCCGCCCAAACGCAGGACAACAGACGTTTTCTGTCCCGCAGCCGTTGACTTTGCGGCTCTGGTTAAAATTCTGCCGGCATCATCCCGTTTGCGGGAAATAAATCCACCCCCACTATTGGTAGACAGAAAAAAAATGCAGTTTCATTAATAGTTGACTCTTCCGGCCAATATTATCGACCTGTTGGAAGTCGGCATCAAACCGGTTGACCTCGGCCATCTGCATCAGCTGGCCAAAGCCTACGGCAAGGCGGTCAAAATTACCCTGATATGAAAAAAGCCCCGCAACAGCGGGGCTGATTTTTGCCAAAAATAATTTAAGATTCAGGAACAGTTGACTTTTATCGGAATTTGCGTTATATTATCCTTACAGGTGTGGATGTTTAGTGCGTTTGTTCAGCCGGATTTTCTCCGGTTTTCAACGACGGGGTTTTTGTACCCGCTTCTTCCTCACCTCCGCCCACTGCGGGCTTTGGTTTTAACTGTCGCGAGGTGATATTATGAAGAAATCTGTTTTGCTTATCTCTTTGCTTTCGGGAACGGCTCTTATGTTTCCAAGGCTAACCATTGCCTCCGGCTTTCCTACACATACACATATAAGCACACCCAAACCGGAGCCCGCCTTTTTCCTTTATTGACATGTCCCGCTCCTTTAAGACCGCCGCCGTCTGTTTCCTCGGCGGCGCCGGCGACTGCGGCGATGCCAGATTTAGTTCATTGGAAGGCGATGACGATTATAAAGTCGATACCGTGCAACAATGCAAGAACGAGGGATATTCCGTCACTTCATGTTCCCTCCCCGCTTATCCTTCCGGACAATGCCCCTATAACTCCGCCTATTTTGCAAAATGTGTCGAAGACCGTCCCCGCGCCTGCAAGGAAGCAGGCTTTGCCGAAACTTCATGTCCGAGCGGGTACATAACCGACAGAACATGCCCTTACGATTCTTCTTACATAACCTGCAAGGAAAATCCCTGCTCCGGTTACAGCTCCTGCGAATGCGGCGCGGCTGCGGGCGCTTCAATCTGTTACTCCGGGTCAACCGCAAAATATTCGGCCTGCGAGAACTGCGACCCGTGTCCCGGTTATTATGACTGCGGCGGAAGCTGGCAATACTGCGAAGGAAGCGTTTGTTCCGCGGACAGTTCTCGTTGCAGCTCTTTCTGCGAAAGTGACCACTTCCCCTATTCCTGCCTTTCCGAAAACGCCTGTTCTTCCGTCGGCGGGATATACAGAGGCGGCTACTGTTCAAAGAGCTGCCCGAGCGCACCGGTAAACAGACGTCTCGGATTTTGGTGTTGTCTGCCGGGAAGCTGCGATTATGAAACCTGCTATAGCATTGTCGGATATAATTGCAACAACCATCCGGGAAGAGCCGAATGCGTTGCTGCCGGCGCCTCAATCAGATTTGTGGGATGTGTCGGCCCCGATTTCGGTCCGTTCGGCAACGGTACCGACGCCGGCAAAACGCCAAGCCATAACGGCGCGGAATATGCCTGCGACTATTAGCCGAAATAGTGAAAGCCCCGGGAATCCGGGGCTTTATCTTACTTCTTAATCAGGTTTTTAACACTGTCGACAACTTCGTCCACGGTAATACCAAAGTACTCATACAGTTGTTCTGCCGGACCGGAAGCGCCGAAACCGTCCATGCCGATGATATCGCCATGCAGACCGACATATTTTTCCCAGCCGAATTTGGAAGCGGCCTCAACGGCAATACGCGGCGCAGTTCCGAGAATTTCCTCCTGATAGTCTATCGGCTGTTTGTCAAACAGTTCGGTGCAGGGCATGGAAACGACAGCAACCTCAATTCCTTCTTCTTTTAACTTATCCCGGGCAGCAACGGCTAAAGAAACTTCGGAACCGGTCGCTATCAGCGTTGCCTGACGGTTATTCCTGTCGCCGCGGATAATATAGCCGCCGCGAGCCGTGCGGTTCAATTCGGCAGATTCGCGCAACATCGGCAGATTCTGGCGGGTTAAAGCCAGAATACTCGGCGTATGTTCTTCTTCCAGCGCCAACTGCCAGGCTTCGGCCGTTTCAACTACATCGCAGGGACGGAAAGTGAGAATATTGGGCATGCAGCGATAAGACGCCAGATGTTCAACCGGCTGATGGGTCGGACCGTCTTCGCCGACACCTATAGAATCATGGGTCAGGACATAAATGACCCGAACACCCATCAAAGCTGCCAAACGCATGGCCGGACGCATATAATCGGAGAAAACGAAGAACGTGCCGCCATAGGGAATTACGCCGCCGTGCAGCGCCATGCCGTTCATTACCGCGCCCATCGCATGTTCGCGAATGCCGTACATGACGTTGTTGCCGTTATAGTCGCCGCGGACAACGGTTTTCATTCCCTCCACGAAAGTCAGGTTGGAAGCGGCCAAATCCGCCGAACCGCCGACAATCTGCGGAATATGCGGCACAATCGCCTGCAGACAGAGCTGCGACGCCTTGCGGGTGGCAACTTTGGTGCCTTCGGCAATAGATTTTTCCTTAAGCTCGTTTAAGGCCTTGTCCCAGTTTTCGGGCAAACGGTCATTGATGTAGTCAAGAAACGTTTCGCCGGCGGCAACGGCTTTTTTATTCCAAGCCTGATAAGCCGCGACGCTGCGGCGGCCGGCTTCGCGCCAGGCGGCCAAAATGTCTTCGGGAACTTCAAGGCTCATAATTCCAGTTCAGAGCCTTGCGCATGGCGGCAATTTCTTCGGCGCCAAGCGGCGAACCGTGGCATTTGGACGTGCCGCATTTGGTCGGGGCACCATAACCGATTTTGGTTTTGCAGGCAATCAGGGTCGGTTGTCCGGCTTTCTGTGCCTGCAAAATTGCCCGTTCAATCTGCGCATAATCATGGCCGTCAATCTCGATCGTATTCCAGCCGACCGCCTGAAAACGCTTAATCTGATCCGTAGAGTTGGCTTTGTCGACCGTACCGTCAATCGTAATATTGTTATTGTCCCAGAAAACTATCAGCTTATTTAAGCCCAGATGGCCGGCCAAGGAAACGGCTTCTTCGGAAATACCTTCCATCAGGCAGCCGTCGCCGTTGATGACATAGGTATAATGCGAGCAGAGTTCATCGCCGAATCTGGCGTTGACAATCCGTTCGGCCAGCGCCATGCCGACCGCCGAGGAAATTCCCTGCCCCAGCGGACCCGTCGTCATGTCAATTCCGGCCAGATGCCCGTATTCCGGATGTCCGGCCGTCTTGGCACCGAGCTGGCGAAAATTGCGCAGGTCATCAACATTAATATCTTCATAGCCGAGCAGATACAGCAGCGAATAAAGCAGCATGGAACCGTGACCGGCCGAAAGGACAAAGCGGTCGCGGTCAAACCAGCGCGGTTCTGTCGGATTGACTTTGATGAACTTTGAAAACAAAACCGCGGCAACATCGGCCATGCCCAACGGCATTCCGGGGTGTCCGGATTTTGACTTTTCGATTGCGTCAGCACTCAGAAAGCGTATGGCATTGGCCATTTCGGGCAGTTTTTTGTCACTGAAAAAATTCATTGGTATCTACTCCTCAATTTTTTTGAAAAACTATTCGTCAACATAACGATAATCGACGTCGAAAGTGCGCCGGTTATATTTTGCCTCTTCGGGACTGATGACCAGCCCGAGATTAATGTCGAATTCATATTTCATCTCCGGGGGAATCTTCACTTCGACGCTCGGTGCGGTATAGGTCATTTCCGTTTCGTCCGCGGGAACGGCAACCGCCATGTAATAGGTCTTTTTCCCAAGGTAAGCCGGCGGCCCTTTGACGGTTTCGGTATAATAGGCGAAATGGACGTCGGTTTCGTCGCTCCGGCGCAGACGTTTGATTTTGAACACCGGATTAATTACCGCCTTGTCGCGGTTGACGCGGGTGTCAAAATAGCAGTGTCCTTCATAGCCGACCAATGAAATCTGGAACTCTTCGCGATAATTGACAATCTGAGTCAGGTAGGCCGTATCACGCGGGATAACCACTCGCGGGCACATCACATCGTCCGAACCGCCCAACCGGCAGGCCGAAGCAAAAAAAACAAGAACAAAGGCAAAAATTCGGCAACGCATTTTATTCTTTCCGTTAATAACTGTTTCCACTATACCCAAAGCCGTTTATTTTGTAAACAAGGCAACGAGCTCGCTGTGGTCAGAATAGACGAACTGGTCGGCCATGGTCACTTCGACGAGTTTGTATCCGGCGGAAACCAGCGTATTGGCATCGTTGACAAATGTTCCCGGATTACAGGAAACGGCAATGATTTTTTCCGGTCTTTCGTCGGCCGGTAAAGCGGCCAGCCGTGCGCTCTGCGCTGCGGCACCGGCTCGCGGCGGATCAAAGACGACCGCGTTGAAACCCTTGAGCTCTGTTGCATCAAGCGGATATTTAAACAGGTTTTTGGCAGCAATTTCAATATTGGGAATCATGTTTTTGTTGACGGTACGGCGGAAACCCTCCAGCAGACGCTCGGACGAATCGACAGCCAGAACCCGGTTGGCCGGATTGCGGGCCAGCGGATATGAAAAAGTTCCGACGCCGCAAAACAAATCGGCAATGCGTCCGGAAGTTTCGCCCAGATATTTCAGCACCAGAGAAACAAGCGCCTGCTCGCCTTCGCGGGACGGCTGCAGAAAAGTCCCGGCCGGAATATAAACGAAAGTATCGGCAATTTTGACATAAGGCGCGTTTTTTTCGACGACCGGCTCAGCTTCGGCGTCAGGCCGGCGGCGATGCGAAATACGGATAATGCCTTCAAAACCCTGCGCCAGCTCAAACACCGCCATCCGATGTCCCAGTTCCAGAGGACGGTCAAACTCCAGAACGACGTCGGTGCCATTGTCGGCTTCGCAAAGCCAGACGTCGCCGCCATCAAGAAAAACCGGTACCGCTTTTCTGCCTTTTTTTCTTTCGGTAAAAGGCAGAGCACAGACCTCGGTCAAAAGGCGGCGGACATCAGGAAGCGCGGCATTCAGTTTCGGCGTCAGCAAGGCACAGGTTTCGCAGTCGACAACATTGCCGCTGGCCGCTTCGTTAAAGCCGAGCGTAACTTTGCCCTTACGGCGACGAAAAGCCATGGCGGCGCGGCGGCGGGTACCGTCGGCGACAAACACCGGCTCACCAAAGGCAAAATCCGCCTTTATGCCGGAAAGAATCCGCCGGAATGCCGCCGTCTTGGTTTCCCGGTACTGTTCTTCGGACATCCCGCGTCGCAGGCAGCCGCCGCAGATTTCGGCATAGGGACAGGTCATGTCTACTTCAAATCCTCTTCATCCAAACCCAGAATCGGATAAAAGTCGTCTTTGGCCTTTTCGGCATCTTTCCGCTCTTCAATATTGGTATTGTTTTCGACGATATGGTTGGCGCCGATGCCGTCCAACAGCGAAATTTCCTGAACGCCTTCCTTTTCAAAAACCGGATGCAGCTGGCTGGCCTCGGGTTTATGCGAAGCGTCTTCGCCGCTGTGGAAATGCGCCAAATCGGCCCTGGTAAAAACTTCGCAACGGTTACGACCGTTTTCCTTGGCGCGGTACAGCGCTTCGTCGGCGGTTTTAATCAGAGTATCAATGTTGTCAGAAATTTCGGACGAAGAAATGCCGATACTGACCGTAAAGCCGAACGGTTTACCTTCATCAGAATAGATGACCAGTTTGGAAATGGTTTCACGCAGACGGTCAGCAACGATTTTAGCTTTTTCCGGACCGACATCGGAAAGATAGCAGACAAACTCCTCGCCGCCATAACGGGCGACGATGTCGCAGTCGCGCAAAGCGCGTTCGGCCGTGGACGACAGCTCTATCAGCACCTTGTCCCCGACTTTGTGGCCATAAGTGTCGTTAACGTTTTTGAACTTGTCGGCGTCAATCATCAATACGGAATAACAACCGCCCTTCATCCGCGACAGAGCAATACGCTTGGTTACCTCCTCTTCAAAATAACGGCGGTTGTAAAGCGAGGTCAGCGGATCGCGCACGGCCTGATTCTTGAGCAGGGTTTCGCGGTTTTTGCGCGAGGTAATGTCCTGAAAGGCAGCATAGAGCGCAATGTCGTAGTTGTAATCGATGATGTTGGCCGAGGTAAGCAGCCAGAAAGGCGTGTCACCGGTAGAAGTCTTGACCAGAATTTCAAAGTCCTGCACTTCTTTTTCCTGTTCCAGCCGTTCATTGAGCAGACGGCGGTTTTCGGCGTCGGCAAAAAAAGTCCCTCAGCCGATAGCGGTCCAGTTCGGAGGGTTGGATACCGAACAGTTTGACGGCATTGTTGTTGGCCAGAATCAGCTTGTCGTCGCTCAGGCGCGAAATGATAATCGGGAACGGCGACGATTTGATGATTTCTTCAATGCGTTTGTTGTATTTTTCGATTTCGACGTCCTTGTCTTCAATTTTCTTGGACATGAAGTCAACCTTTATCATCAGCAGGGCAACGGCAAGGCCGACATAAACCAGAGCCGAGACATACCACATCGAATTGAGAACTCCAGGCGCGATTCCCAACAGACGGCAGACGAGCAGAACCGTGACGCCGGCAGTCAGGAAACCGCCGATGAGAAAACCGGTTTTGAACCGATGGCCGCTCTGCGACCAAAAACTGGTCGAAATGTAGGCAAAACCGGTCAGCGGAAAAATCTGGCGCATATAGGCAACCATCGAACCGTCCTGCGCGATGAAACAGAAATAAATTATGGCAACCAGCCCCAAAACCGTGATGGCGCCGATGACCGGCGTGTCCGGAATGCTGGAAACCAGCAGCTGCGAAGCCGACAAAGCCAGAAACATCATAGAAAGCAACAGGATAAACAACTCAAGAAAGGCCAGGATATTAATCGATATACCCAGCTGATAATATTCGTTCATCTGGTAGCCGAACCAGGAGCCGATAAACTCCAGCACCAGACCGACGAACAAATAACGGATGCCCTTGCCGATTTTGATGTCCTGACTGCTGTACCAAACGGACAGCATCAGGATAATCAGCGCCACCAGCGTTATCAGAAGATTGGTTCCCGAGTTAAAAATCTCTACACTACTCATTACATCACCCCAATAAATTTGTATTTACTGACGTCGATATTATATTCATATTATTAAAATAAATTAAAGCTTTCCTTTTTATTTTGCAAAAAAAGGATGATTATTTGAAAAAAATAATATAGCATAGGGAAGCAAGAAAGCCGACAATAAAATGAGGACAGAACAAATGACCGATACCGCGCCCAACCACTACAGCCACAGCTTTGTGCTGAACTTGGACAAGCTGCCGACCAAAAAGTCCGACAGAATCGCCCTGCACATTCTTTATCCGGGGCTGATTTTCGGAACTATTCTTATTCTGCTGGGTTTCTACGAGCTCTTCAACGGCCTCAGCCACAGCCGGACCGATTTTGACTTCATTCCGGAAAACGAGGGAGACGTCATTTACCAGCCGTTTATGAATCCGACTTTCTTTGACCTTGTCATCATTCTGGTCGGCGCGGGAATCGTGCTGTCGCTGTTTTTGTCCTACATCCGCTATAAAAAAATCTTTTTCGACGGCAAAAAGGTACAAATTATTTACCGGCCGGCGTTCGGCGCCAAAAAAGTCGTCAAGGAATCCATCGGCAATTACGAGGGCGTGCGTTTCCGCATCGAATTTTTCCAGTTCGGCTTCATGACCAAAAACAAATACATTATTGAACTGTACCACAAGAATCCGCAGAAGACCGCGCCTCTTTACATTTCGACCAAAGGAAAAAACATTCGCAAAATCTGGGAATATTATGCCCAAAAACTAAACCTGCCCGCCGTCGTGCTGACCGACGAGGGAATGGTTCGCCGCGAAGTGTCCGACCTTGATAAGTCAATCAAGGAAATGGTCGAAGAAGGAAAAACCATCAACAGCTACAATGACAGAGAACCGTTGCCGCCGACCATCGCCTTTGTACGCAAGCGGGACAAAACGGTTATCAAAGCCCGGAAAATCTTCTGGGACGCCTATAACATCATCGCCTGGTTCTGCCTGCTGCTTTTCGGCGGCGTGCTGCTGTTTGCCAGTTTTAACGCCGAAGTCGTCAGCAGTCATTTTTCGCGGGAGTTTATTCTGGCGTTCTACGTTGTCGGCCTGTTTATCATTGCGGCTTCGGTCATCGCATTGTTCCGCAAGGACAAAATCGTGGTCAAGCGCGACAAAATCGTTATCGTGCACAAATTCATGCTCTTCTCGCGCAAAAACAACGAAATCAAAAAAGCAGACATCGAAGCGGTCGAAGTTACCGTCAACCCGGCAACCGGCAGGTATTACCTTTCGATTATTTCCGACAACAGAACCGCTATCTTCGGCAAAAAGATTCCGATTGAGGATCTGCGCTGGGTCAAAAAGTTTCTGATTAACGAAGTGGTCAACAGCTAAAAACTGTCGAGTTCTTAAATATTTGATTTGCCAAGAACCGGTTTTACGATATAAATAGATTAGCTTAACGCAATAATATAAGGAACAGGACAAAATGAAAAAAGAAATCGATGCCGACGAGCAGGAAGCGTTTATCCGCGAAGTTACCGAAGAGGTCAAAAACGACAACCTGAAACAAATGTGGGAGAAATACGGCATTTACATCATTTTGCTGGTCGTGCTGGCGATTGTCGGCGCCGTCAGTTTCGAAGGCTTCAAAAGCTGGCGACAGGCCAAAAGCGAAACCTGGTCAGACACTTACGCTTATGCCCTGAACCTTGAGAATCAGGGAAATACGACGAAAGCCTGAAAGTGCTGGAGCAGATGGAAAAAACCGGCGGCAACATTTACAGCGACATTGCCAGACTGCAGACGTCAAACATTTTGTTTGAACAGGGCAAAAACGAAGAAGCCATCAAAGTTCTGGAAGAGATTGCCGCAGACAAAAGCATAAACAAAAAGCTGCGTGACGTTTCGGCAGTCAAACTCGCCTCTTACAAGCTCGACAACGCTCCCCGCGAAGAAATCGACGCGCTTTTGCAGCCGCTGATCCGGGAAAACGGCAGCTGGGCAAACATTGCCAAGGAAATGACGGCAATGGCCGCCATTCGTGACGGTAATATTGAAGAGGCCCAGGTACTCTACAACGAAATTCTGAATACGCCGAATCTTCCCGACGGTCTGAAAATGCGCGTTCAGGACATGCTGTCGGTCTTAAACGGCGCCGAATAAATTCAAAAAGGATTATGGAGATACAGATGCAGTTTCTGAAGTTTAAGTCTTTGCTGCCGGCGGCCGCCCTTGCCGTGTTGTGCAGTTGCAGCACGTTTGACGAAGAGAAGATTACGCTTGACGGCGAACGCATTTCGGTTCTGGACGGCGAAACGGCCCTGCAGCCGGATTATGCGCCCGGACAAGTCAAGATTGTGCTGCCCGCGCCTTATACCAATACGGCCTGGTCACAGAACGGCGGCAACGCTACCCATATGATGGGACACCTGAGTTCGGACAGCAAACTCAAGGAACTGTGGGAATCCGGTTTCGGAGAAGGGAGTTCCAAACGCGACTTTCTGATTGCCGCTCCGGTATCTGCGCACAAAGCTGTTTTTACGATCGACGCCGACGGCATCGTTAACGCCTTTCGTCTGGACGACGGCCGTAAGATATGGAAAAGAAGGCTGAAACCGCTGATTAAGGATGACATCAGCACCTCGCTGAAGGGCGCGGGGCTGGCCGTTTTTGACAAGAAAGTCTATGCGACGACAGGTTTTGGCGCGGTTTTTGCGCTGGATATGGTTACCGGTAAAAACTGTGGCGTTACGATACCGAACTGCCGATACGAATCGCCCCGACGGCCGAACGCGGCGTCGTCTTTATTCAAACCATTGACAATAAACTGATTGCGCTCAACGGCGTCGACGGTTCGGTTCTGTGGGACTACAAGTCGCCCTCCGAAGAAACGACGCTGGTAGGCGGCGCCAGCCCCGCCTACAGTCCGCAGCAGGACACGATTGTCGCGGCTTTTTCAAACGGCGAACTGAGAGCTTTCAAAGCCAGCACGGGTTCACCGCTGTGGTCGGACATTCTGGTTTCGCGCAAGCGGACAAATTCGCCGGCAAACATTAATGCGATTAAGGCCAACCCGGTTATTGACGGTTCGACGGTTTATGCCGTCGGCAACAACAACATTCTGGTTGCCATTGATCTGCGCGCAGCGGCGCCCGAATCTGGGAAAGGGAAATCGGCAGCGTCAACCAGCCTTGGGTCGCGGGCAAATTTATGTTTGTGCTGAACAACAATTATGATTTGTTCGCCATAGAAAAGGCAACCGGCAAGATCGTTTGGAACACACAGATTCCGCTGGGCAAAACCAAAGAAGACAAAGTCGGCGTCACAGCCAGCGGTCCGGTCCTGACCAGCAATCGGCTGTTAATTGCGACATCCAACGGCTATGCATTTGCCGTTTCGCCGTACACCGGAAAAATTCTCGGTTTCATAACGCTCAGCGACGGGGTCGGCATTCCGCCGGTCGTGGTTGACAATACCGCCCTTTTTGCTACTGATGACGCCGATTTGACCGCTTACAAATAGGATTGGACATGACACTGAAAGCAGCCATCGTCGGACGGCCGAACGTCGGGAAATCAACATTGTTTAACCGGCTGGCCGGACGCAAAATAGCCATTGTACACGACAAGCCCGGCGTGACGCGCGACCGCAAGGAAACAGAGACCAAGCTGCGCGACATAGATTTGCAGATTATTGACACGGCCGGATTTGAATATGCCAAGGACGATTGTCTGGAAAAAAGAATGTGGCAGCAGACCGAACGCGCAATCAAAGAAGCCGACGTCTGTCTGTTTTTGTTCGATGCGAGAGACGGCATTCAGCCCTATGACGAATTTTTTGCCGGGCTGGTCCGCCAAAGCGGCAAACCGGTTATCCTGCTGGCCAACAAATGTGAAGGGAAATTGCAGGAAGACAGCATCCATGAGGCCTACAAGCTTGGCTTGGGCGAACCGATACCATTTTCGGCCGAACACGGTCTGGGACTGTTGGATTTGTATGACGCCCTGAAACCGTTTGACCGGAAACCGGCGGAAAGCGTTTTGCCCGAAGAAGAAGGCGAAACGGAAAGCGACGTACTTTCTCAGGAAGAAAAAGACCGGCTTGAAGACGAAAAATATAAGTCAAGGCCGATTCAGCTGGCAATTGTCGGACGACCAAACGTCGGAAAATCGACATTGATGAACGCGCTGCTGAAAGACGAAAGAATGCTTACCGGTCCGGAAGCCGGCGTTACCCGCGATGCGATTGCTGTCGACTGGGAATGGAAAGGCCGCAAAATCAAACTGGTCGATACGGCGGGCTTGCGCCGTCGTTCTAAAATTGAAGATTCACTGGAAAAGATGTCGGCCGCCAGTACCAAACATGCAGCCTTTATGGCTCAGGTCGTGGTTTTGGTTCTTGATGCCGATGCCGTGCTGGACAAGCAGGATTTGACGATTGCGCGACAGGTTATTGATGAAGGGCGGGCTTTGGTTATCGCCGTCAACAAATGGGACATTGCCAATCGCAAGGAGGCGCTGCAGAAACTCAACGATAAGCTCCAGACGTCGCTGGCGCAGGTTGAAGGCGTGCCGACAGTTACGATTTCCGCACTCAAGAATGAGAATCTGGATAAGCTGATGAGTGCCGTTTTCAAAGTTTATGACCGCTGGAATACGCGTATTCCAACCGCGCCGCTGAACAAATGGTTTGCCGACATGATTGACAATTATCCGCCGCCGCTGGGAAAAAACAAGCGCCGGATAAAGCTGCGCTACATAACGCAGGCCAAGACCAGGCCGCCGGCATTTTATATTTTTTCGAGCAACCCCGAAGGGCTGCCGGATGCTTATTTGCGCTATCTGATGAACAATCTGCGCGAAACGTTTAATCTGGGCGGCATTCCTCTGCGGGTAACGGTTCGGAAAACCGGCAACCCTTATGCCGAAAAAGACAAGTATCATTCCAAATAGTCTCAGCCCTCTCAAAAGAGAGGGCATTTTTTGTGTGACAAAAATAAAGGCGGTTCCATCATTGGTAGACAGAAAAATTTGTAGTTTCATTAATAGTTGACTCTTTCCGCGAATCAGCGTATCCTTATATTCAATAGGTGTGTTGTTTCCGGCGGCCGCTTTGGCTGCGGCCGGGCGTTCGGCATACCTTCCCCGTGCGGGGCTGTCTTCTTAACTGTTGGAGGTGTGCCATGGCTTGTTTCCGTTTTCTTTGCACCGCGGCTCTTTTTTCCGTCGTCTGTGCTCCTGCCGCCGCTGCTGCGACGGCTGCGGCCTTAAACCATGTTCCAGTCTCCGACGGTTTTGACACACATACACACACATCCACACCATCGGCAGACCCCGCGCCTCTCCTTTCTCCTTTTCCCCACTTCCCGGCCTTTGTTGACTTAGGCAATGCCTATAAAACCGCCGGCGTCTGTTTCATCGGTTTCGGGAACTGCGGCGACGAAGGCTTTACCACAAAGGCTCTTCTTCCGGTTCCGGCGGCGGCACCACCGGCAGCGACAATTTTGAAATCGACACCGCACAGCAATGCAAAAACGAAGGATATACGGTCACTTCCTGCCCGGCCGGTTCCGCGGCCGCCGGCATATGCCCCTATAACGGCGGCTATTACAGCGGCTGCAAGTCTTATGAAGAACTTTGCCGACAGGACAACTATTATAAGGCCTGTTCGGGAGGCATGGTCTTAGACCCTGACCAGAGCTGCGGCTATGACAGTTCTTATAAGAAATGCATTTCGGCCGAAGAAAAATGCGAAGAAGAAGGGTATCACAGCAGCTGCGAAGAGGGCAAAATCTTAGATCCGGGACAGGTTTGTTCTTACAGTTCGTCTTATCAGAAATGCGTCTGCGACCCGTGCGAAGGTTACGCCTACAGCTACGACCAGGTGACGGAACAAGGTTATGAGGTTGACGGTGAAGGCTGCAAGAGCTGCGGGGTAATGAAATACAAACGCAAGGCAAAGGAATGTCTGAGTTTCTCGGTCTGCGACTGCGGCGGCGAAATCGGCGCGACGGAATGCTGGAGCGGAGAACAGCAGATGTTTCTAAGCTGCAAGGAATGCATTGAGGAATGCGATTCCGGGGAAATCGACCTGAACAACTACTGGTGCAACGGCGACCTGAAATGCCTGTTCGGCGGCCGTTAGATAAAACAAGATTAGAGACAAAGGAGAAAAGCGATGAAGAAATCAAACTTACTGACGACCGCGGCGGCGGTTATGCTTCTGACGGCAACTGCGGCGACGGCGCAGACCTGCATCAAGACGCCGTCCTGCGCTGACCTCGGCTACACCCAAACCGCCGCCGACTGCTCCGGAAAAACCATCCTCAAATGCCCGCTCGACAACACTCAAGTCTACTGTCCGGGTTACGAGGAAACGCTTCGTACCTACAAGGTCGGAGATACCTACGTGGATGCTAACGGTGTTGCTCTGGGACGGGTGATTACAGTCACTAACGGCGGGCAACATGGACGCATTATGAGCTCGACGCCATATTTTATTACCGACTACTCACGTGTAACCTCAGTTTGTCTGGATAAAACCACAGGCGGCAGAGACTGGTATATGTCAACGGGTCTTGATTTATTTAACAATAAAACTGTCTGGAATTGTAATACGGAAACTGACGGCTTAGGAATTGTTAATGAAGGATGTTATTGGACTTCTAACGGATGTTGCCAACTGGAGGGTTGCGGCAGTACGCCAGAGCAGCCATGTTGGAATAGCTGTTTTGGTTGTGGGTATAATTCCCCTCAAGATTTTAAAAAAGGATGGTCTGTTTATTGCGTTACTGACTTCTAAAAAATCATATAAACAAAAATTTGACAAAAACTCGGAAAGACGGTATACTGGGTTTCTTAATTATCTATTACACTGGATATTTTTATACCGAAAATAATAAAAAATATGATATATGAAAACAAATTTAATTATCGGTTCGGAAGATTTGGCAAGCAGAATTTTATTGTCAAGACTTCCTGCGGCGCAGCTTATTCCGGGCAACGGTGCCAAGCTGTACCTTGTCGGCTGTCATCTCTCAGATTACCGCGGATATTATCATATATCCCGGTTATGGGTTTGGGCGGTCAGAACCGGAAAAAACAGTTTTGCCGGTTTAATTTTCAATTCCGGCATCATTCCCGACGGCGGCAATGAAATTACCGGCGGCGTTTTTGTGACCTTTGTTGAAGACGACATTCTGACCGAAGAAGGCGAAGAGCTCAACAAACGGGAAATTCATCCGGGCGTTACGCTGCGGATTGACAACGAAGGCAGGCAAAGTCTGGAGCACATCCGCTATCCTGACAACCTCTCGGCCGAAGCGGCGTTGAAAGCACTGTATCCCGGCCTCAAGCTCAAGGGCGGGGTTATCATGATTAAAATCGGCATTCCCAAACAAATGAAAACTTATTGGGTTATTGTCGACGACAAAAAAAACTATCGGGGTCTTTCGCCTTTTGACGGCGAAAAGATTACCCTCCCGTACGGTTTTCCGGTTTACACGGTTAAGCTCGGGGAGCATGCCGGAAAAGGCTATTATCTGCGCATCCGTGACAAAAAATTTATTCTGACCAGAAAAAAGGCTGCCTAACGGCAGCCTTTTTGGTTTTCAGCGATTTTCATATTCCCTTTTTTCATGCAGAAACACAAAAATTCCGACCGGAATGCTCAAAGCATACAGCGCCGTCATGACGCCCAGCGTCATCCAGGGCTGACTGATGATAAAGCTGGCAAACAAAGCCACAACCAGCATCATCGGAATAAACATAAAGGTCGGCACTTTCATTTTTTTGGTCGAAACAGTCGGAATGCGGCTGACCATCAGAAAAGCGACAACCAGCATCAGAACGCTGCAGAAAGTGTTTGAGCGCAGAATGTATTCCAGCTCGGGAAAATCGAAAGTCATCATAATCGGCATAATTGCCAAAGCCGCAGCAGCAGGCGCCGGAACACCGACAAAGAAATGATGCCAGTATTCGGGCTGCGGATCTTCGTCAAGCATCGTATTGAAACGCGCCAGACGCATCGACATGCCGATTGCGAACAGCAGACAGAAGAACCAGCCGAATTTGGGCAGGTCAAACAACGTCCACTGAAACATGAGAATTGCCGGAGCAACGCCAAAACTGACAAAGTCGGACAAAGAATCAAGCTCGGCGCCGAACTTGGTCGAGCCTTTCAGCATGCGGGCAACGCGGCCGTCCAGTCCGTCAAAAAAAGCGGCCAGGAAAATGCAGATAACCGCCATGGCCCAGTTTTCGGCAATCGAATAGCGGATTGAAGTGACACCGGCGCATAAAGCCAGCATGGTGACAATATTCGGAGCAATCTTGCGAAACGGCAGGCTGGTAAGCTTTTGTTTCGAAAGACGCAGTTTGTTGTTTATCTTTTCCATCAGCGGATAATCCCTTTCATCTGCGGCGCATTGCTGCCCAAATCGGCGATAACGGTTTCGCCGGCAACCATCGTCTGCCCCAGGCATACCTGAGGTTCGACACCTTCGGGAAGGTAAACGTCAAGACGCGAACCGAAACGGATAAGCCCGAAACGCTCGCCGGCCTTATATTCCATTCCTTCGGTCGCCTCGCACAAAATGCGGCGGGCAACCAGCCCTGCTATCTGCACAAAGCAAAGGGTTTTGCCGCCTTTGGTTTTCATGGCCAAAATCTGGCGCTCGTTGTCCTTGCTGGCTTTGTCAAGCGTAGCATTGAGAAATTTGCCGGGAACATAGACCGATTTTAAGATTTTACCTTCGGCCGGAGCGCGATTGACATGAACATTGAACACGCTCATGAAGACGCTGACGCGGGTAAATTTGGCATCACCGAGACCTAGTTCCTCGGGAGCCTTAACTTTGGTAATCATCTGAACGGTACCGTCCGCCGGAGAAACGACGAGGTCAGGCTTATCCGGGGTAACGCGTTCGGGATCGCGGAAGAAATAGAAACACCAGACGGTCAGTACCAGACCGATCCAGCCCAGCGGCTGCCAAATCATTGCCAATAACGCGGTTATTGCAGCAAAGATACCAACGAACTTCCATCCCTCGTTGTGGATATTCGGAAGAATGTAGCGGCGCCACGAAATATCTATGGTTTTCATAAAACTAATCCTTTAGAAGACCGCTGCCGTCATCTTCCGCCGAAACGCTGTTTCCGCCGCGGAAAGGATGGGCGCGGTAATTAAAACAAACAAGCGCAAATCAAGCCGTCTGCCCGGCTTGCCTGCGGTTTCAGCAAAGCATATTTTGCAGAAAAAAACAAGTTTTATGTTGCATTTATGGATTTTTGTCTGTATAACTCTCGTAGATTTTACAGATGCGCCTGTGGCGGAATTGGTAGACGCTGCAGACTTAAAATCTGTTGACCGCAAGGTCGTGCCGGTTCAAGTCCGGCCTGGCGCACCAATAAGAAAACCGCCATTTTCGGCGGTTTTTTTATATGACTAAGAGTTTATCCGCTTGTTATTTTCGCGCATTGTCCTATAATGAATTTTGATTATTCAGACAAGGAAAACAAAATGGCTCTGGATTTGCGCGAAAATGAAGTCGTCCTTTCGGAAGTCGACTTTCACTGGCTGAGTTACCTTACTTCCGGATTTTTTATGGTTATCGGTGCCGCCTTTTTTCTGACCGGTTTTGCGGACATGGAACTGTACTTGTTTTTACTCGGTTTCTGTCTGATACTGCCGTTTTTTTACGTTTATCTTTCCAACCGCTATAAAATCTATCTGGTTACCAACGAACGCGTCTTCATCCGTACCGGCATTATATTCTGCAACGAGAAAGACATCCCCATTGCCAAAATAAACGACGTACTGTTGCAGCAGGAATTTTTACAGATGATTTTCGGCGCCGGCGACATTCTGATTCAGGTCGGCAATGACAGCGGCACTCTGATTAAAGATGTGCAGAACGCCAAGGAATTTAAGGAAGCCATTATCATGGCCATCAACAATTTAAATCACGGTTCCAGAAGAATGTAGAAAAAAACCGGCCGTTTTAATAACGGTCGGTTTTCTTTTTTTGAGTTACCTTTTTCTATTCACGGAGCAAATCCTGATAAGCAAGAATGGCTTCCTCGGCTTCCTGCTTGTCCATATAGCGGGTATCGTCGATGATAGCCTTTCCGGTCAGGCCTTCGCGCTGCAATTTGGAAACGGTTTGCTTTACATACCAATCTTCCTGCCTGTCCATCGCCTCGCCCGACATTCCTTTATCGTATTCGCAAAGCTGCAAGTAACGAAGGATTTTCATCGCTCCGGCAACTTCCTCGTCGTCTCCGCAAAGGTCACGGGTGACGTTCGGATAAGAATAAGCCATAAACATCACGGCTAATTCTTTGAATGCTTCCGGATATTCGCCCAGCCCCGGAATCGCATAGCGGATTTGATCGTCTCCCGAAGTACGCAGATGAATATGCGCACAACAGTTAGCCAGGCTCAAATCGGCAAGCTGGTACAACGGCTGGTCATAGGACAATACGCGATACTCGTCGAAGTCTCTTCCGGACGCTTCCTTCATGCTCGCCATTCCTCTGCGTTTGGGCGGAATGTCGGCAATAATGATATTGCAGTCCGGCGCATCTTCCGCATGATCAAGCCCCCAGGCAAATTCAGTCGCCGTACGAAGCTGATAAACCGGATAACCGACAATTATCAGATTGCACTTTTCAATGCCAAAACGGCGTTTGAGAGAAGCAACAACCTTGATATTCTGCCAAGTGTCGGTATCGGTCGGATCCAGCCACAGCTTGCGGACATAGTTCTCCGGCAATCCCAAAGCAATCTCCTCATTGGCATAGGTATCGGCTTCGGAACGCTTGCGGTATTTAAACGCCGGATTGAAGTCCGTCATGTTCTGGTTGTCCTCAAATCCGATATTGAAGACATAATCCGGGAATTTGCTGTGGTTCAGCAGATAATTATACATCAGTTCCGCCGCTTTATGGCCGGTTTGCTGATGACCGGAATATACCAAAACGACATCAATTCTGCCATCTTTATTGGCAGGAACGGCCCGATAGTCAATCGACAGGACTTTCTTGTGTCCGAATTTTCCGCAGTAGTCAAGCAACACGCCCGGTTTGCCGCGCCCATATTCTTCCGCCGCAAGGATTGTATCATATTCCTTGTTCGTCAGATGATATTCGGGAAGGGTAAATTGGGCCGCCTGATACATGGTTTCGGTCATGGCCTGCGCCGGATGCTCTATGTCCAGTTTTACGGCGATATCGACCAGAAGCTTGTATTTTGCCGGACACGGGTTTTTGATAAACTCAATCATCAGCCGGGCATACTCTTTTTTGTGGTTGGGATGCCCTTTCACTTTGTTTATCTCGACGGCCATTTCGGCATAAAGCTTCCAAGCCAGTTCTTCAACCGGGGAGTGTTTGCGTTCCGCAAATTCTGGATATTCCGTTTTGTTGATATCCACTCCGTTTACCAAGTCTCTGACAACCTGCACGTAGCAAGGTCTGTAATTTGTTCCCATAAATTAAAAAAATTTAAGTTAGAAAATATTATTTGTCTCTCGAATTTCTGACGCAAAAATATTATTAAAACTCAAATGTGAAAGGAAACTCTCTTCATCATGATAATCTTAATAATACGTTCAAAACGTATTTAAGATAACACAATCCGGCTTGAGGGTCAATCCGGAAATAGACAAAAAAAGAAACAAAAACAAGAAAAGTTCAGGCGGCGTTGACCAAAATTCCCTTCCGGTAATTGCGGCTTAGGGAAAAACTGTTTTCGGTCGAATCGTAGACGTAAAGACTGTCAACCTTAGCGGCATAAGTTTGCAGATAGGTATCGACCAGATTATAGCGTTCGGCAATAATCGCCGGCGGCGTATGGCGTTTGGTCATTTGTTCGCGGGCTTTGGCTCTGGCTTTGGCTACGGCAAGGCTGCAAAGGATAAAGTGCATTTCGGTCCGATAACCGCATTTTTTCAGATTTTCGACCAACTGTATATGCGGCCTGTTGACGCCGCTGTGCTCAAAATAAATGTCCGCCCTGGCTTCAACGGCGCGACGGAGCAGTTCATAACCGACAATCCTAGCCGGAATTTCCCATTTTTTAAAACTTCCGGCACGGCCCAGACGATAAATGTCGGTTTGATATGCGGGAATATTTTCCATAATGGCGTCAAAACTGATAAACAAGCGGTCGTTCCAGCGGCGGCCGGCGCAGAATGTGCTCTTGCCGGCTCCCGGAATACCGCCGACCTGAACAAAGCGGGGATGCGCCGACGGAACGGCTCTCGACATATACAGACTGAGCAGGCGTTCATATTCGCGACAGCGAATTGACGCATAGTCCGACGGTATCAGGGTATAAATGTCCGGCATTAAGGTTTTTAGCTGCATAAAAAAATCCGCTTTAATTTAATCCGCAATAAAAATAGTACAAAAATGACAAAATTTAAAGCATAAAATTAAACTTCGGCAATTTTATCCAGCATGGCCGTATAAAAATTGATGACGGCCCGCACCCGCGGAATGTCCTTGACGTTCTTGTGCGCGCAGAGATAAAACTTCAGCGAACTTTCACAGAAAAGATTATCCAGACAAACCAGCCCTTCCCTTTTGTAAAACAAAGGCAACGCGGCAATGCCCAAGCCAGCATGAACCAGCGCTACCAGCGAATTGTGCGAAGTCGTGTTAAAGTTGACAAAGCGGGCTTTTTTCAGCGTATCTTTCCAACCGCTGATATAGTCTGCGCTGTCTGCGGTAGTCAATATGCGGTGCACGGCAATCATCTCGTCAAAATCTATCGGATAACCGTGCGCATCCAGATATTCCGGCGAAGCGAAAAAGCCATATTCCACTTTTATTTCGCGGATGACGACCACGTTCGGGGAAGTCGGCTTTCTATTGGTCAGGGCTATGTCATAAGTCATATCGTCAAGTTTCGGCGCTTCGGGCGTGACCGTAGAAATAACAGAAATGTCTGGGTAACGGTCAAAGAAATCCCTAACGTATCCCGGACGCAGATTGGCGTTGATGCCGAGGCTCATCGCCACGCGGACCTTTCCGCTGCAATCGCTCAGCGCATCGGTGTTTTCAATGGTTGCCGAATACATGCTGTGGATAATGTCGGTTATCTGCTCGGCACTGGCAAGAATTTTCCTGCCGTTTTCGGTCAGATTGGTGCCGCGCGAATCACTGTACAGCAGTTTGAGGCTTAAGTCCTGTTCCAGATTGTCGATATATTTGTTGATGGTGTCGACTGACGTATTCAGCGCTTCTGACGCTTTGCGCTTGTTTGAGTGCTGCGTGACGGCCATAAAAAGCAGCAGACTTTCAATGGTGTTAATATCCCTTTTGGTTATCATCCCGTCTGTTACCTCCGCTAGCGGACGTTTTTCAAATACAATTTATAATATTTTACAAAACATTGATTGTCCATAAAAATATTTTTTTAATGGTTGCAGAAGGGACAAAAGAGGAATAAGTTGACGGCAAACAACTTCGGAGGATTGAAAAAAATGAGCAAAATAACCTGGAAACCCGGAACAATGCTGGCTCCGGTGCCGCCGGCACTGATTTCCTGCGGGACGGTCGAAAAACCGAATGTAATGACCGCAGCCTGGACCGGCATTATCAGCAGCGAACCGCCGATGACTTACGTGTCTATCCGGCCGTCACGATTTTCGCACGGACTGATTAAGGACAGCGGCGAATTCGTCATTAACCTTACAACCCTGCCGCTGGCAGAAGCCGCCGACTTCTGCGGCGTCAAATCCGGCAGGGACACGGACAAGTTTCAAGCGGTGCATTTGACGGCGGCCCCCTGCGCAAAAGTAAAAGCGCCGCAGGTTGCGGAAAGTCCGGTTTCGATTGAATGCAAGGTCAAGAGCGTTACCGGCTACGGCACGCATGACATGTTTCTGGCCGAAATTGTCGTCGTTGACGTCGAAGAGGACTTTATTGACGAAAAAGGACGCCTTGATTTGGAAAAAGCCGGACTTGTCGCCTATGCGCACGGACATTACTATACGCTGGGACGCAACCTTGGCGGTTTCGGCTTTTCGGTCAACAAAGAACGGCTGAAAAAAAGGCAAAAAGCGCAGAAAGAAAAGAACGAAAGGGCCTCCGTCACACGAACCGCCGGACGTCCGCAACCGTCTTCCGGCACCAAACCGGCGGCTTCAAAAGCGCCGCGAAAACATTACAGCAAGTTGAAAGCTGCGAAAAAATCATAAAAAAACGGGTCTGCATCACGCAGACCCGTTTCCGAAACATCAGCACTCAAAACACTTACCGGGACAACCAGTAAGCAAGTTCGTTCTGCAAATTCCGGCAGGCATCCGTTTCGAACATTTCTGCAAATTTCGGAAGCAGAAAAATCCGACCGGACGACAGCAACCCGTTCAGAATCGAAATTCGTCCGGTTTTATAAGCGGCATCGTCATACTGCCGATATTCTTGACGGATGCCGGCCGCATAACTGCCGTAATTTACATTGTCGCCCAGTACAGCCAAATCCAAGTCATGAATCAGAGCCATATCCGGCGTCATGTCCCGCGGAAGTTTCCCGTGTGCGGTTGCGGCAATCAGTTTTTCGGCGGCGGCCGTCAATTCGGAATCGGCACCGACTTCCCGCAGAATCCGACAAGATTCTTTTTCATCCGTTTCCTTTCCGCCATTGACAAAATCATGATAAAAAACGGCCAAAGCCAAAGCCGACGGATTTTCGGCGCAGACGTGCCCCAAATTTTCCATTATCCGCCAATAGTTCAGCATATAAGCCACATGCGAAAGCGTATGATAGCACCGATTGCCTCCATAGGCTTCCACAAGCCGCGCGTAACACTTGCGTGCCAACGGTTCCGCAATTCCCGCCTCGCCAAGCAGCTCCGTAAAATATCCGGACAGGCAGCGACGCATCAGGAAAGCATGTACGGACGAGGTCACATAGCGCCGCGCCGCAACATATTCGCCGAGAGCACAAAGGCTGCGTACATTTGAAGACGAAACATAAGTCATGTCTTCCCGGGGAACCGGAATGGTCGCCATGCTTAAATGCGCCTTGCGTACCTCCAGAATCTGTTTGTTGAGAAGCGAAGCCTGCATTTCACCGTCGTGGTCGCCGACAATGCGTTCGCCGCGAATCAGCGCCGTTGCGCCGCATCGCAGCGCGTAATCGACCGTCAGCCCCTGATAGCCGACAACGCTTACACTGTCACGTTCCGCAAGCAAACGCTTAAAAGCGGCCATTTCCGAACAGGAATAACTTCGTCCCGTCAAACAACGGTTTGTACTCGAAAAGCAGGTCATTAACGGACATGTCAACCATCAGGCGGCGTTCATCAAGCGTATATTCCTGCTTCTTGCCGCCATTGACACCGATACCGACAATGACTTTTTCATAATCGTTCAAAGCTTCGCAGACAATGCTCAAATGTCCGCGGGTAACCGGAGAAAAAGACCCTGCATAAAATCCGATTTTTGCCATAATATAATAGTATTAAGTGATTAATAATCTTAAAGAAAGTCCTTTTACTATGCGGTTTATTACCCCTTTTGTCAACATTTGTTTGACCGGCGACGCAAGACAAAAAAAGAGGCGTCAGAAACGCCTCAAGCAAAGATCATGAACGAAAGGCAAAGTCGGGAAAACTTTCGTGCAGATATTTTTCCAACGCCTTGTCGGCAAAAAACTTCTCACATTCCGAATCCGGCGTAGCATCGTCTTCGACCTGACGATAGCGTTGCAACCGATAAGTCTTTACGCCCGAATTTTTCAGCGAATCGGCAATAGCATAAATATCTTCAACAGCCAAAATCCGCGGATCGCAGGTGGTGCGGCACTCAAAATCGACACCACTTTCAAGCAGCGCGTTTAAGCTCTGACAGACATTGTCGATTTTATCATAACCGCCGGTGGACTTTCGGTAAGCATCCGCCGTCAACGGCGCCTTCACGTCAAAGCCAACCCAATTCAGTTTGGGAAGAACCCTGCGCAACGCTTCAGGACGATAGCCGCCGGTATGCAGCGCCGTCTTGTAACCAAGGGCAATCACATCGTCCAGCGCTTCTTCAAGACTATTTTGCACCAGAGGTTCGCCGCCGCTAAACACAACCGCGTCCAAAATGCCTCTGCGTTTTTCCAAAAAGCCGAGAAACTTTTCCCAGACGAAATCGGTTTCGGCATCAATCGGCTGCAACGAAGTGTTGTGACAGAACGGACAACGCCAAGGGCATCCCTGCAAAAAGACAACGGCCGCCATATGTTCAGGAAAATCGACGGTGCTGAAAGTTTCAACACCGCCGACATTAATTTTTGCACTCATCGCAAGATACTGTCTGAAAAACTATTCAGCCGCAATATCCATGTGGTCGCAGCAACCGCCGCAAACAGCCTTGCTCTCAGAGAAGCTTACGCGAGAGTAAAATTCCGACTTTTTGCCTTTGTTGAATTCGGAAACCGGGCGGAAATATCCCATAACGCGGGTCCAAACTTCACAGGGCTGTCTTTCTTCGTCGGCTAATTTAATATCTTCAAAATTGATTGTTGTCATCTTTTCTTTCTCCAAGGTTAAATTTTACTCTATGCAACTTCTTTTCTGGAAGCTGCGACTCTTTTTTCTGCTTTTTTCTCTTCGTCACAGATTGGGCAGTATTTATGTTCTCCCGAGATATATCCATGCTTGGGGCAAATGGAGAAGGTCGGGGTTATGGTAACGTACGGCAGACGATAGTTGGTCAAAACTTTGCGGACAATGTCGCGACAAACTTTGGCCGAAGAAATCCGCTGGCCCATATACAGGTGGAGAACAGTGCCGCCGGTATACTTGGTCTGCAGATTAGACTGTAAATCCAAAGCTTCGAACGGGTCGTCGGTAAAGCCGACAGGCAGTTGCGAAGAGTTGGTGTAGTACGGGTTTTCTTCAGTACCAGCCTGAATAATTCCCTTGTAGCGCTTTTTGTCCTCACGGGCGAAGCGGTAGGTGGCGCTTTCGGCCGGTGTGGCTTCAAGGTTGTACATATGGCCGGTTTCTTCCTGAATTTTGACCATGCGGGCACGGATGTAATCAAGGAACTTCTCGGCAAAAGCCTGTCCCCACTGGTCGGCAATATTGTGCTCGTCGCTGGTGAAGTTTCTAATCATTTCATTAATACCGTTGACACCAATGGTCGAGAAATGATTGCGGAGCGTGCCCAGATACCGTTTGGTAAACGGAAACAGACCGTTGTCAATCAGACGCTGGATGACCTTGCGCTTGATCTCAAGCGAGGTGCGGGCTATATTCATCAGTTCGTCGACGCGAGCAAACAGGCCGGCTTCGTCGCCCTTGTAAACATATCCCAGACGGGCGCAGTTAAATGTAATGACACCGATGGAACCGGTCTGTTCGGCCGAACCGAACAAGCCGTTGCCGCGGGCCAGCAGTTCGCGCAGGTCGAGTTGCAGACGGCAGCACATCGAACGAATCTGACCAGGTTTCAGAACCGAATTGATGAAGTTCTGGAAATAAGGCAGACCGTATTTGGCGGTCATTTCGAACAAAAGTTCGGTATTGTCGTCTTCCCAAGGAAAATCCGGCGTCATGTTGTAGGTCGGAATCGGGAAAGTAAACGGACGTCCCTTAATGTCGCCTTTCATCATGACCGTGATATAGGCCTTGTTAATCATGTGCATTTCTTCTTTAAGGTCGCCATAGGTAAACGGCTGTTCAACACCGGCAATCATCGGGTGCTTATCACGCATATCCTCAGGGCAGACCCAGTCAAAAGTAAAGTTGGTAAACGGCGTCTGCGAACCCCAGCGGGACGGAACGTTCAGGTTATAAATCAGTTCCTGAAAAGCCTGCTCGACCTGCTCGTAAGAAAGGTTATCGGCACGGATGTAAGGCGCCAGATAGGTATCGACCGAAGAAAAGCCTGAGCACCGGCCCATTCGTTCTGCAGCGTGCCCATGAAGTTGACCATCTGGCCGACGGCTGCCGACAGATGTTTGGCCGGACCGGCTTCGGTCTTGCCGGGAACGCCGTTGAAACCTTCGTGCAGCAGATTTTTCAGCGACCAACCGGCACAATAGGCGGCCAGCATATCCAAATCGTGAATGTGAATGTCACCGTTGCGGTGCGCTTCGCCGACTTCGGCCGGATAAACATGGCTCAGCCAGTAGTTGGCGGTAACCTTGCCGGAAACGTTCAGAATCAGGCCGCCGTTGGAATAACCCTGGTTGGCATTGGCATTGACGCGCCAGTCGAGTTTTTCCAGATATTCGTTGATTGAGCTTTCGACGTCGACCATAACCTTTTTGTCGGCGCGGGAACGGTTGCGCTGGTCGCGGTACAGGATATAGGCCTTGGCAGTGGCAAAATAGTTGGCGGAAATCAGAACCTGCTCGACAATGTCCTGAATCTGCTCAATAGAAGGAAGAGACTCCGCAAATTTGTGTTTCAGAACTTTCAACACCTGGCCGGTCAGGAGCCAGGCTTCCTGCTCGCCAAACTCGTTCGTGCTGGTTCCGGCTTTCAAAATAGCGTTGTAAATACGGTTGCTGTCAAAAGGCGCCAAAGTGCCATCTCTTTTGGTAACCGATTCAATGGCGATGGTCTCGTTGTCAAGCGCCGTTTTGTATTGATTCTCTGACATATCCTGCTCAATTCCTTCTTAGAATACGGGTTTAATACCTTTAGTTAACATTGTATCAAAACTGATATTCTTATACAATATATAGTGTTAATATTTTGTAAAGTTCCTATATGTTGTATGCACAATATTTTTTTGATTTTTGAAAGTTTGCGAATTTCCGGGAGCGGAATCCCGGTAAAAATTCTGAATTCATATTGCGTTATCTGTACCGGCAGAACAAGCCCTTTAAACGCATATTTTAGCCTTGACACCGCTATCTTATTATATTTCAAACAAAAAAATTTTTCGGGCGGGTGGATAAATTTATTAATAAAAAAAAATTCTTTCTATCTCATTGATTCTGCTAAATTTTTACAAAGGTTAAAATCCACAGGTTTTCCACAGTTTCCGGGCAAAAAGACAAAAAGAAGGGCTTTTGCCGACAAAAGCCCTTTCAATGCGGCGGATTCCCCGTCCGGTTCAGCGGCCGGCGTTGGTTTCAACCTCTTCGCCAATAACCGATTCTTCAATATATTCGTCGGAACACTGCGGACCGACGCAGCGCTTGAGCACCGTTGCCCGGCGGCCGGGCGTGAGTCCCTTGACGCGAATCGACGGAACGTAAACCGACTCAATCTGAATTTTGAAAATCAGATAGCCGAGGTTGCCCTTTTCGTCGGTAATATAGACCTTGATTTTATATTCGCCGACATCGGACGGCATGGCCACACCTTCGAAAGTATGGGTGTCTTCGTTGTACTTCAGCCACTTCGGCAGCGGCGAATCGTCAATCAGACCGGCTTTGGTGGTTACTTTGCCCTCCAAATCCATCTTGTCGAAGATGCCCTGCGGAATTTCGACATAAATCCGCTGGCCGGTTTCAAGCTTCAAATCGGGCATCAGCTTTGCCGAAGAAAGATTGACCGGCGGACGCTTGCTCGGAACGTCGAGAAGATACGGGCGATTGTCGGGCAGAAATTCGCCCTTGCGCCATTTTTCCAACACGCCGCGCAGATAGACGGCAATTTTGGACGGCTTTTCTTCAAGCATAAAGTATGGCAGCGCATCCAAACCGATGGTGGCATAAAGGTTGCCCAGCGACTCCTGAACGTCGGTATAAGCGGCAAAAGCCTTGGCCTCGTCCTCGATGGCGCGCGCAGCTTCAAGCTGGCTCTTTTCAGCCTTGCCGCCGTTTTCAAGCACGGTATCTTCGGCAATATTTTCGGAAGTGTCGGCAATTTCCTTGCTGATCTGGTAGTCTTCCACCGAAGACATATACTGCGCCCAGGAAACATAGACCTGGCTCAAGACCAGCGTGGTCATCCGCTGACGACGCAACGACTTGAGGTCGTTGGCGGAAAGCTTTTTGGTGTTTTCAAACACGCTGAGACCAACTTCGCGAGCTTTTTTCGACCAGAGGCGGTTATAATAGTTGGGGTCATTACGGTATTTGCTCAACGACGGATCTTCAAAGCCCTTGATGCGGATTTTGAGTTCGTCGGCATTGGTAAACAGATCGTGAACGCGGAGTTCCGGACGGTTGGTCAGCGCCAGCCATTCCAGCTGGGCCAAATCGGTTTTCAGCGACGGAAGTTCAAAGTTGCCGTACTCGGGGCCGACCAGCTTATATTCTGTCGAGGGATGAAAACCCATCAGGCTGGCGAGACGAACTTCGGCCGTTTCCATATCGCGTTTGAGCATGGACAGGCTTTTGACCGCTTCCATATATTTTCTCTTTTTGACCAATGCGGCGCGGTCGGGACTTTTGCCTTCGCGGGAGAGTTCGCGGGCGGCAACGTTCATGTCGTCCACCTGCAGGGTCATGTATTCAATCATGCCGTCAATCAGCGGCAGCAGCTTCTGGGCTTCAAGCGTTTTCCAGTAAAGCGTGCGGGTTTCCTGCAGGATGTTGTGAATAACCTTGCGGCTCTGTTCAAAAGACAGCGACTTGGCATAAGAAGGATCCTGCGTCTGGTAATAGACGGTCGAAATATCAAGAATGTTCCAGGCGACTTTCAAATCGGGGCTGAGGTTGGACGAGCTGTTGGTGTTGACATAACCGGCGTTGCTCATAATCTCCGGCAGGCGGGAAACGTTTTCTCCGGCTTTCATCAGGCTCTGCTCGTAGCTGACCATGCGGCGAGAATAATTGTATTTCAGCGCCAGCGCCATGGCCATGTACATATCAATCGGCTTTTCGATTTTGCGGGGGCTGCGGACAAACATGTTCTGCATATCCACGTCGACGCGGATGGCGCGGTCCCAGTCGGTGTAATAAGCCGGCGACGGGCGGTTGTCCGGCGTGCCGCGATTACAGGAAACCAGCATGAACACGGCGCCCAGAAAAGCTAATACTGACTTTTTCATCACTTCAAAACCCTTGACATGTGCATATATTAAACCTGCCTCATATTCACGGAACACAAGGCTTCTATGTTATGTTTATATCAATATTTCGAATCTGAACAGTATTTATTTGCTTTTATTCAACTTTCATGTATAAAATATTCAAGTGACGAATTATTAAGGCAGAAGTTATCAGAATGTTTGAAATTTTTAACACCATCTTCAAGTACAAGGAAAAGCAAAGCCCCGATCAGCTCGGCCTGTATCCAGAACGGGTGCATGTCGAAGCCATGCCGGAACGCCGCTATCTTTGGACGTCGCGCGTTCTGGTTATTCTGTCCTGTCTGAGCATCAGTTTCAACATGATGCTGGCCGCCACGATTTATCTGCTGCTGCCGCAGCGCACCGTTTATCCGCGCCTGTTTCAAATCAACAAATATTTCAGCATGCTCGAACAGGTGCAACCCGCCGAAATCAACTATCCGGTCAGCGATCTGATTACCGAGGAGCATATTACCGAATACATTATGCTGCGTTATATCGTCACTTCGGACTATGACGAGCTGATTACGCGCTGGGCCAAGGGCAACACCCTGTATTGGTATTCGGCCCGCGACGTTTATGACGACTTTGCCAAAAACGACGTGCAGAACAACATTATGCAGTTTCGCGAAAAATCCTTGCAGCGCGACGTTGAAATCGAGTGGATAAAACCGCTGGCCAAAGGCCTGTGGCAGGTTCAGTTCCGCACGCTCGACTACCTGCCCGAATACGATTATCCGGTTATCAACATCTGGCGCGCCACCATGCGCATCAGCTATGTCAAAATCCCGTTCATCAAGCGCGAAGACGGCATTCTCAACCCTTACGGCTTTCTGGTCAACAACTTTTCGCTGGCCTATCACGGCACGCCGGAAACCTCGGCGCATTATCTGGAAACCGCCAAGAAAGTTACCGAAGAGCTTTATAAATAGTTCTTTTCAAAAAAAACGCGCCGCAACGGCGCGTTTTTCCCATTTCTCAGACAGCCGCCGGCTTGCTTATCTTGCGGTAAACATAGACGGCAACCGGCACGCCGAGAAGCATACCCCACATGCCTATCAGGCTATGCGCAATATAAAGAATAATCAGCGTCATAACCGGATTGATATGCATAACCGAAGAAACGATGCGCGGATTGAGCACATAGGTTTCAATCATATGAATACCGATAATCATGACCACAGCCCAAAGCCCGAGTTCCATGCCGCCGCCGTTGATGGCCATGAGAACAATCGGCACGGAAGAAATAATCATCCCCAGAACCGGAATCAGGCCGCAGATAAAGACCAGCGTGCAGAGCAGCGCCACGGCCTTAATGCCGAGAATATGCAGGCAGACGGCCGTAAGCACCGTATTAATCGCCGAAATCATCAGCTGGGCGCGAAAGTTCTCGCCGACGACCTTGGCAAACAGGACAATGCTGTCGGCCGTTTCGTGATAGGCCTCGGAGAGACGCGTATAACGCAGATGGCGCACGCCCTTGAACAGGTGTGGCAGGTCAAACATTATCAGGAAACTGAACAGCATGGCCAAAAAGAACCAGCCGAAATAATGCAGCCCTTTTTCCAACACTTCGCGGACAAGGTTCCAGGCGCTGACGACGGCGGTTTCGGGCAGCAGAACATTTTTAATCTGGCTGAGAAGCGGCGCAATGATTTCGTTATCGCCGAATTTGGCATCTACCCACAGCTTCAGCGTCTGGATACTGTTGGGCAGCTGTTCGGTAAAATTGATGGTTTCCGAAAGTATGCGCGGCGGAATCAGCGCCAAAAACGTGACAACGCCGAGCAGAAACAAAACGTAAATCGCAACGACCACGCCCCGGCGGCTCCAACGATATTTCCGGCGAATGCCCCGCGTTATGCTGAAGACAATAAAACACATGATAAAAGTGATAAAGACCAGCCCGAACATGTTCCTGAAAAGATAAAGCAGCAGCATAAAAACCGCCCAGATGAAATAAACCCGGTTTACCCTGATAAACTGCGAAATGCTGAAAGGCATGATTGTCTCCTTGGCTTTGAAAAAATACATCCGTTTCTTTCTATGTAGCAAATCTTTTTATAATAATCATCAGATATTTTTAAGCGGCGAATATTTTGTTTGCCAAGCCGGCTTGCAAGCTGTAGCCAGCTTGACAAGGGAACGCCCTTGAGCGCTCGCCGGCTGCGGTACGAATCTTTGTTGAAGCGCGCAAGCTGTTGCCAGCTTGACCGCAACACCGGCTGCGGCGAGAACCTTTGCTGAAGCGCGCTGCTTTCTGCGTGCATATCGTGAGCAAGTGCCTTGTGTCTTTAGACCCCCGGGACAAGCCCGAGGGTGACTTTCTTCTCTTTCTGTCATTGTCGGGCTTGACCCGACAATCTAAGAGATCCCCGGGTCGTGCTACGCTTGCCCGAGGATGACTTAGGTAATGCCATTCGTGAAAAAAGCCGTTGCAAAATAGCTTATAGCCTTTATAATCATTTCTGCCGACGGAGACGGTTAGACCGGCGGCGGAGTGTCGAAACTCCTCGTAAGAAACCAAATTTAACCTCCTTTATGGAGGATGACACGAAATAAGCCGCTTTTGCGGACGAATAAGTGTACTGTTCTTACGCAGTTTCGAACTCCTCCGCTCTCATTTTGAGAGCGGTTTTGTTTAACAAAACATGAAGGAGTTGAACATAATGGCAACTAAAAACAACGAAATCATCAAAATCAGGAACGGCATTGCGCGCCAGCTGCGCGAAGCCCGAGTTTGTCCTGTAAGTCTTGCGGTTTACGCTGTCGCTTAACCGCTCGTCAACAGGACTGCACCGCAGCCGGTTCGCAGCTTCACCGGAGCTTCTCTCCACGCTGCGCACCTGTCGTTGGCACAGGTCGAAAAACTGTCCGGCATTCCGGCCAATATTATCGACTTGCTGGAAGTCGGCATCAAACCGGTCGACCTCGGCCACCTGCACCAGCTGGCCAAAGCCTACGGCAAGGCGGTCAAAATTACCCTGATATGAAAAAAGCCCCGCAACAGCGGGGCTGATTTTTGCCAAAAATAATTTAAGATTCAGGAACAGTTGCTTTTATCGGAATTTGACGTTATATTATCCTTACAGGTGTGGATGTTTAGTGCGTTTGTTCAGCCGGATTTTCTCCGGTTTTCAACGACGGGGTTTTTGTACCCGCTTCTTCCTCACCTCCGCCCACTGCGGGCTTTGGTTTTAACTGTCGCGAGGTGATATTATGAAGAAATCTGTTTTGCTTATCTCTTTGCTTTCGGGAACGGCTCTTATGTTTCCAAGGCTAACCATTGCCTCCGGCTTTCCTACACATACACATATAAGCACACCCAAACCGGAGCCCGCCTTTTCCTTTATTGACATGTCCCGCTCCTTTAAGACCGCCGCCGTCTGTTTCCTCGGCGCCGGCGACTGCGGCGATGCCAGATTTAGTTCATTGGAAGGCGATGACGATTATAAAGTCGATACCGTGCAACAATGCAAGAACGAGGGATATTCCGTCACTTCATGTTCCCTCCCCGCTTATCCTTCCGGACAATGCCCCTATAACTCCGCCTATTTTGCAAAATGTGTCGAAGACCGTCCCCGCGCCTGCAAGGAAGCAGGCTTTGCCGAAACTTCATGTCCGAGCGGGTACATAACCGACAGAACATGCCCTTACGATTCTTCTTACATAACCTGCAAGGAAAATCCCTGCTCCGGTTACAGCTCCTGCGAATGCGGCGCGGCTGCGGGCGCTTCAATCTGTTACTCCGGGTCAACCGCAAAATATTCGGCCTGCGAGAACTGCGACCCGTGTCCCGGTTATTATGACTGCGGCGGAAGCTGGCAATACTGCGAAGGAAGCGTTTGTTCCGCGGACAGTTCTCGTTGCAGCTCTTTCTGCGAAAGTGACCACTTCCCCTATTCCTGCGGCAACGATTATGGTCCCTGTTACGGCGATTATCGCAACGGTTATTGTTCGGTTCCCTGCGACGAAGTCCAGACCGATCCTTGTGACGATGTATCCTGCGGTTCCAACGCTTACTGTTCCGGCGGTTCCTGTTATTGTAATTCCGGCTATGAAGGTAATGCCTATTCCGGCTGCACGGCGGTTGTAACCGATCCCTGTGCCGATGTGACCTGCGGCAGCGGCGAGACCTGTTCCAACGGCAGCTGCATTTGTAACGGCACGCGTGATTGCGCCGGAGTTTGTAACGGTTCGGCTGTTGAAGACTGTGCGGGTGTCTGCGGCGGTTCAGCTAAACTGGATTGTGCCGGTGTCTGTGACGGCGGCCATTACTCCAGCTCAATGTGCGGATGTTGTGCCAGAGGCGAAACATGCTATGGATCCGGTGCCTGCTGTCCGCCGGGATATGCGACTTACGGCGGTAATCCGGTTTGTCTTCCCGACCGGGATCTGATGTAAGCAAAAGCCCTCTCTTTTGAGAGGGCTTTTTTGTATGACAAAAATAAAGACTATTCTATCATTGGTGGACGGAAAAATTTGCGCTTTCATTAATGGTTGCGACCAAATCAGGTTATGCTAATCTACAGGTGTGGATGTTATGCCGCGGTGTCGGCGACTGCGGCGGTGCTGCCGGTTACGTTTCCTCGTCTTCCGGCGCCGGTTCGGCCAACGACGACTTTTATATCGATACGACTAACCAATGTCTGAAAGAAGGCTTTGTCAGACAGAACTGCAATTCCGTACAGACCATTGACGGTGTTTGTCCCTATAACTCCGCCTACGGGCTTGGATGCAAATGCCTGCCCGACCTTATCTCCTGTCCCGCCGGACAGGTCGGTGTCGGCGAAAGCTGCGACGAAATGTACGCTTCCTGCGAATGCTACCCCACGCTCAAGACTTGTTCTTCAAAGGAAGTCGGACAAGGCGCTTCCTGCGGCGGCAGATACGAAAGCTGCGTCTGCAAGCCGGAATATCAATATACCTCTTCCAACTGTTCTTATCCGCGTTCAGTATCCGGGGACAGCTGCGGCGGACAATATACCGACTGTGTCTGTCCGGCTGGGGTTGACGAAGGGCCGTACGGCTGTGAAAGCTATTACAGCGACTGTTCTTCAAAATGCCAGACCGCTTACGGTGACAACTGTCGGAACAAAACGGCGGTTTCGGTGCCGACCAACGCTCACTGCACGTCCTACTATTCCGACTGCTCGTCCAAATGTTCCTCATGGAGCTGTGACTCTGGGTATAACCAATCCGGGGCAAGCTGCGTAAAGAATGTATCATGTAGTGATGGCGGATACTATTCGTATAAACCAGCATACCATACATGCAGTACAGTTGGCTATAAGGGTTTAACCTGTTATAGCTGTAAAGGAATAACTTCATCTTGCTATCCTCCGCCTCCATCTAATTGTTATCGTATTACTGAGGTATGAGCACTTCAGGATGTAATCGGATTCACGAATGTATTCCTGTTACAAACGGAGAAGTAAGCGGTGCCGGATTTGGTTACTGCTGTAGATAGCGTTAACTATTTTATTTACACAAAAAAATATATTAAAAAAGTCACTCAGAAGAGTGACTTTTTTTGTTGTAAAAAATATATTCTTACAGCTTCAACTTCTTATCCAAAGCTTCCAACTGGTCGATATAGCCGGAAATCAGACTCAGTCCCTTATTCCAAAAATCGGCGCTGTCGGGATTGAGTCCGAAAGGTTTGAGCAGCTTGTCATAATCGGTAATTGCGGTTTTGCTCAACATATCCAGATATTTGTCCGGAAAGTCCTTGATGCCGCCTTCCTGACTGACCTGATACAACGAATTAACCAGACAATCGGCAAAGGAATAGGCATAGACATAGAACGGCAGAAAGAAGAAATGCCCGACCTGCATCCAGATATAGGCGCTGTTTTCGTCGACATTGACATAGCGTCCCAGACTGTTGCGCATTTCCTCAAGCCATATCTGGCAGAGGCGGTCTTCGGAAAGCTCGCCGTCCTTTCGTTCATCATGACAGCGAGTTTCGAAGAAGTGAAAGGCAATCTGCCGAATGGCGGTATTAATCATATCGTTGACTTTACCGGCAATCAGGCAGAGTTTGGCTCTGTCGTCTTCCAGACTGCGCAACAGCGACTGGAAAGTTATCATTTCGCCGAAAACCGAGGCGACTTCCTCAGAGGTCATCCGGCTGTATTCGTTCAAATCGCCGTTTTTGGTGCGCAGCTGATGATGGCAGCCATGGCCAAGTTCATGCGCCAGAGTCAGAATATCATTCTGTTTGCCGGCAAAATTCAGCAGCAGATAAGGGTGATGTTCGGCCGTGGCGGAGGCGCAAAACGCGCCGCTGCGTTTGCCGTCGCGGGGCGGCACGTCAATCCAGTCATTATCAAAGAAATCTTTGGCGACGTTATAAAGTTTGGGCGAAAATTCTTTATAGGCGTTGAGCACAATTTTGACGCTTTCGTCCCAGGAATATTCGGCATCGTCGCAGAAAGGCAGCGGCGCGTTGCGGTCCCAGTACTGGATTTTGTCGACGCCCAGCCATTTGGCTTTCAGCTTGTAAAAACGGTGGGCGATGTTTTTGTAGTTTTCGCGCACCGTCTGCGCCAAAACGTCAACGGTCGAATCCTTGACGTTTTCGGCCAGGTTACGTTCGGAAACCGGTCGATTGAAACCGCGTTTTTCGTCCTCTATCGCCTTGTCTTTGATGACCATGTTGTAAATCATGGTAAACAGCGGAGCATTCTCTTTGCAGACGCGGTTGATTTCCTTGCCGGCCTTTTCACGAATCTGCGGGTCTTTGTCCAGCAGCAGCTTGCTGATTTCGGCGTCGTTGTATTGCCTGCCGTCAACCGTAAAGACCAGGCGCGACGAGGTTTCTTCATACAGGCGCACCCAGGCCGAACCGGAAGTGACGGACTTTTCGTGCAGAATCTCTTCAACCGCTTCGGACAGTTCATATTTTTTGAAACGCCGAACCTTGTCCAGCCAGGGCTTATAGAAAGCAACCCTTTTATACTCAAGCCATTCTTTGATTTTGGCATCGGGAAGCCGGTTGATTTCCAGACTGAAAAAAATGGTCGGTTTGCTGTAATCGGTCAGTTTTTCGCTGATGTTCTGATAAAAGGCCATCGCGTCTTTGTTCTTCATCTGCGTAACCATGTTCAGATAGGCAAACTCGCCGAGCATTCCCCCCAGAACCGACATCTTCTCTTCGGCTTTGAGCGCGGACAGAAATTCCGCGGCGGTCAGGCCGGCCAGCTTACCTTTATATTTCTTGGCAAAAGAAAGCGCGTTTTTTCTGAATTTTTCCAAATCGGCGCCGATTTTCGGATCGTCAATGCCCTTATACATGTCGGACAAATCCCAGGCGGGAAGTTTATTGCTGTTTTTGCTGCTCATGTTCCTTTATTTCCTTTTCTTCATTTTCCTTAATCTGCCGTTCAAGCTCACGGTTCAGGCGGCGGAGATTTTGCATGGAAGCTTCAATGTCCGGAGTTTGGGCATAAAACTCGCGCAGGCTTTCGTCCGCGTCCGGCTCGTCGTCCGGGCGGGGCTGCTCCGGTTCAAACAGATAATTTGCCCAGGGCGTTTTCTGTTCGCCCCGCAGCCACATTCTGAAACCGCCGCCGATGACCTCGGCATCGCACCAGCCGTTTCTGACAATGGTTTTAAGCATACACCAGGCACCGTTGTCGCAGTCGATCAGCCGCTCGGCCATGGCTTCGGTACAGGGAATAAACCCCCGCTTTTGCATATCGTAGCGCGGCGACAGCAGAACCAACACGAAAACCAGCAGATATGCCAGCATAAACAGCGACAAAATCAGCCCGAACCAGTGATGTTTCAAAAACGTCATTATTTACCTTTTCTCTTGTTCAAGAAACTTTCCAGCAGCGCCAGCTCTTCGCGGGTGTTGGCGCCGGCGACCTCTTCCGGCGAACATTCGACCACCGTGCATTTCAGCCCCTTTTGACGGGCAACGGCAACCGCATCGGTAAGATAATACTCGCCGGCGGCATTTTCATTACCAATCGCCTCCAAAAGTTCAAACATGGTTTTGCCGTCAAAGCACATGCAGCCCGAATTGCAGAGGTTGATGGCCTTTTCCTCGTCGGAAGCGTCTTTGAACTCGACAATCTTTTTGAGTTCGCCGTTTTCCATGACCAGGCGCCCGTAACGGGCGGCATCGGCCGGACGAAAACCGAGAACAACCACGGCGTAGCCCTCCTTGACCTTGTCTGCGGCCATTTGGTAAGTTTCTCCGGTAATAATCGGATTGTCGCCGAAGATAACCAGAACGGCGCCGTCAAAACCTTTCATCTGCTCTTTGGCGGAAAGGACGGCATGCCCGGTGCCGAGCTGTTTTTCCTGAATACAGCTCAAATGCGGCGCAACCTCTCTGCGAACCATTTCGCCGTCGGGCGCGGTAACAACGACAATCTTCTTTACGCCCATCTGTTCCAGCGTGTCTATCGGATGGCGAATCATCGGCTTGCCGGCCAGCGGCATCATTACCTTGGGCAGGTCGGACTTCATGCGGGTGCCCTTGCCGGCACCCAGAATAATCGCGGCGATTTGGTCTGACATCATTAAAAGCTCCTTATAAAATTTATTCTTTTCTTAATATCTGTACTTTATATTAGCAAATATGTTTTATTTGTTAACAAAGGTTTTGAAGTTATGAAAAAACTTTTTCCTGCCATTTGTTTCAGTCTGATGTTTCCGTTTTTCTCCGTTCTGGCGGCCACCACGGAACTGAGCAGCGTCGACGAGCTGCGCGCCCGCGAAGCGCAGGCGCCCAAAGACGCCGAACCGATTACCGACCCGCGGATTCCGACCGGCGAAGACAAAGAGGAAATGGAAGAGTTTATCAAAGAACGGCTTAAAACCGTCGTGATTACCAAACTTGACGAAAACGAAGACCTCAACAATCTGAAATCCATCGACGTTCAGCACAGTGCCGAATATATCAACATGCTCAAAGAGAGCAAAAAATCGACTTTCGAAAAAATTTACGACAATGCCATGAAGCGCCTGTCCGGACCGGAAGGCCGTACGCCGGAAGACATCAACGAACCTTATGACGACGTTTATTATTACATAAACGACCAGCCTTCCGTCGAAGAACAGAAAAAAGAATGGGCGGCGCCCGATTTTCCGGTCGTCAACGTCGAACTGCCCAACGGCACCCAGACGCTGGTTCCCGCCAAGGAACACATCCCCTACCTTTTCAGCAAAATTGAAATTCTGCCGACCGGGCTTATCGGCATCAACGAAACGATTACGGTCATTGCCAATGGCGACAAGCTCAAAAACGGCCTGTCGCGCGCCATTCCGAAATATTCAACCTCGCGCGCCGGCATTCGCAACAAAGTTGACCTGACCCTGCTTTCGGTTACCGTCAACGGGCAGGAAGTCCCTTACAAGGCAGAAGAAGCCGGTGACAAAATCATTCTGACCCCCAAAGAAGAATATACGCTGGCGCCGGGAATCTATACCTATAACTTTGCCTATCTGCTTGACCGGCAGCTCTGGTACTATGATACTTTTAATGAATTTTACTGGGACGTTACCGGAAGTTCCTGGAATCTGGTGGTTGCCAATGCCGGCGCTTCGGTCAGTCTGCCCGGCACGCAGCCGCCGCTGAGCCAGAACATTCTGCTCGGCTATCCGGGACAGCTGACTACCGACGGTGCTTTCATTGCCAAAGGCGAGGACAATACGCTCGGCTTTGCGGCGCAAACGCCCCTGTTTGTCGGCGAAGGCATGCACATTATCGTATCGCTGCCGAAAACCGATTTGCTGCCGCCAGATTTGGGCAAGCGTTTTTCATGGTTTATTGCCGATTACGGCGACATTCTTTTTGCGCTGGCCGGGCTGGCCGCAATTTTGGTTTCCTACATCATTTCCTGGAAATATATCAGCGCCGGGCGGTCCAAACTCAAAACCGGCATGCGCCGCACCGCGCCGATGCTGCGTTATCTGATTAAGGGCGCATTCGACAAGGTGTCTTTCGTTTCTTATCTGCTGGAACTGTTTCGCAAAAACATCATCGACATTCAGGAAAGCGACGGCGAAGTCATGCTGATTAAGAAAACCGACGATTTGAAATCGCTGGAGCGCCGCGAACGCAAAGCCGTCGGTCATCTGTTTCCGGGCAAGGAATCGGTCGTGCGCGCCGATGCGCAGAACCTGCTCAAATTCAAGCGCGCTTTCAAGCTGATTGAGAAAAACACGCTCAGCCGCTTTAAAAGCCTGTCACTGAAGCTGAGCGCCGGCTATCTGTTTTTCAGCATCGGCATGCTGTTGTTGGCAGAGGCGGCGATTGCCTCGCTTTCGGTCAGTTTCGGGCAGATATTCGCCGTTGAACTGGCCGGCAGCGTCACTTTGGCTTTTTACGTCTGGCTTCTAAAGCTGAAATTCCGGTCGGCGCCGCTCGGCTGGATAAGCAAAACCTTTGCGCTGCTGATTATCGTTTTTACGCTGATGGTTTTGAGCATTTATATCCACCCGGTTTCGGCCTTGCTGCTGCTGACGATGATTTACGTCATTTTCGCCTATACGGGAATTTTTGCCAAACGCAGCGGCCTGATGAAAAACAACATTAAAGACGCGTTAACTTTCCGCGACTATCTGATTGACAACGCCGCAACACTCAGTCTGGGACGCGACTTTGCCGCGCAGCAGGCCAACATCTTCGCGCTGGACATCGGCGGCAAATATCCGGAAACGCCGAACATTCGCGACGCCTATCGTCTAGGAACGGCGGCAAAGCTGGTTCATAAGCTCTGATTTTCGGGGTGGCGCCAGAAATATACAAAATACTGGTACACATGGCTGAAATAGGACGCTTTGAGGGCGGCGTCAAAAAACGACAGGCCGAGCAGCAGAAAAGCCATAATCAAATCAACCAGGAAACCCGACAGGTTCAGCGCACCGTAAAGCATGGTCAGCAACGTAACGGTTATAACGACCGGAAGCATCATCAACGCCTGCCCCCAAAAAATTTTGTTGGCGTTGCCCCGGGTCAGCGCAAAGGCTCTTTTCATGGTCAGCTCCCGGTCATCGACGGCAACCGCCGGCAGCACGATAGAACCGGGCACAGACAATGCCGGCAATCAGCGGCACCACGGACAAGGCAAGCGAAACACCGGGGAGATTGGCGCCGATACGTTCCAGAATACCCGCGACAATGCCCATAACCATTACCGACGGAACGATAATCAGCAAAAACAGCAGCAGGCTGTAGGCCAGATATTTAAGTTCGCGGCGGCCGAAAGAAAACGCAAACGGACGGACATTTTCGCGCAGAACGACCAAACGGCTGAAAGCGACGGCAACCGCAACGGAAGCCAGCGAAACCATAACGACCGAGACATTCTGAAAACTCTCGCCGGGACAGCCGCTTTCCTTCAGGCCGCACAAAGAAGGGAAGCCGGCAAAAATCTCGTAAAGGAGAATCAAAAACCAAACGGACGCAATTTTAACAAAGGCGTCAAAATTTACAAAGGCGTAAAAAAAGCTGCGGCGAAGGCATTCCCAAAACGGGAGTTTAATCTGCGGCATTGTTTCCATCTTTCCCTCCGAGCAAATATTCTTTCTGCACATGGCAGTTGTTGATGACCAGACTGATAAGCATCAGCAGAATCAGACTGTAAAAATATTCGATTACCGTACCGCTCCAATCGGCATATTCGACTTCAATTCCGGCAATGCCGTGCTGGAAATAAACCAGAATAAACAACATAACGATAATAATCAGGAACAGCGACAGGATAATTCCAAGATTATTGCCTTTGGAACGCGCCCAGAGCCAGGCCGGCGAAACTTTCGGGCCGCCGCTCAGAAAAACAGCCAGCAGCGCATAAAAGCGCATAAGCATAAACGGTACGACAAAGCCGATCGAAACGACCGCAAAATAGGTTATTTCGACAACCCAGTCGGGATTCGGCACCCGGACGTACAACAGGTAAAAAGAAAGCAGAGGCGCCATATTCAGAAGCAGATAAAAGCAAACCAGAGCCGCGGTCGTAAAATCGCGCGACGTGGGCAGAAACACGTTTTTCCAATTATAGTCCCGATTTAAAAAGGCACCGTCATACCAACGGACCAGAAACGCGGAAATCAGAAAAATTTTGGCAAACAGATAAACCAGATACCAGCCCTGCGAATCAGAGCAGAAAAAATAAGCGCTTCGATAATCGGTAAAACAGATGTAAGAAAAACCCATAAAAACCGACAACAGCGTAATCGGCAGAGCAAAAAGGGCAGCCAGCCGCAACAGCAGGCCGAAGCGGTCGGCAAAGATTCCGAACGGACGGAAAATCAGCTGCGTAACCGGGATACGCACCGGCGCAACGGCCGGCGCCGCGTTCAGACACAGGCTGCGGCAGCCGCAGCCGTCGGAAAACTTTTGTTTCAGCTGATTCAACTTCGCAATAAAATCTTTCATAGCTTATATTTCCTTTATGGTTGTTACGCCCGGAAGCGCACGGATTTTGCTCAGGAATTCCGGATCGGCGAAAGCAAAACCGCCGGCCAGTTCAATACGGACATCCCATTCCCGGTTCTCGGGTTTTATATATATTTTATTTCGGCCGTTTCTATCTTTGCCGAGAATTTCCCGCAAACCGGGAACGGCACTTACGTCGTTGACGGCGATTTCCAAACCGTTGGCAACTTCGGAAATGGCTTTATCCAGCGTTTCAATCACGTTGAACATTACGCGCGGATTGGCTTCCTCACTCTGCTTGTCAATCGTTATGCTCGCAAACAGCGGCAGGCCGGAAGCAATGATTTCCTCATACCGCGCCAGACCTTCAGAAAACAAGATTCCCTCAAAACTGCCGCTGGCGTCGGACAGTTCCAGAAAAGCGTATTTGTTGCCGGTTTTGCTGATGCGCTTCTGAAACGAGTTGACGCAGCCGGCCACTTTGGCGCGGATGCTGTCGCCGGTGCGGATGTTACGGAAAATTTCGCTGCAGTTTTTGACGCCCAGACGCTCCATGCCCTTGCCGTAACTGTCAAGCGGATGCGCGGAAAGATAAAAGCCGATGGCTTCCGCTTCAAGTTTGAGCTTCTCAAGCTCAGGCCAGTCCGGCTTATCCGCCAGTTTGACCTTGGCGTGCAGTTCCTCGTTGCCGAACAGGGAGGCCTGCTCGCTGGTTTTAAGTTCGGAAGACGAAGCAATGTGACGCATGATGGTTTCGACATTGGCAAACAGGCGGCCGCGGTTCTTTTCCAGACAGTCGAAAGCGCCGGCCTTAATCAGCTGCTCCAGCTGACGGCGGTTAATCTGCTTGATATCGGTCCGATGAATGAAATCGGAAATGTCCTTATACGGGCCGTGCGCCTCGCGTTCGGCGACAATTGCCCGCATATTGGCCTCACCGACGCCTTTGACCGCGCCCAGAGCATAGCGGATATTGCCGTCTTCGACCACAAAGTCGGAACCAGAATGGTTGATGTCGGGTTTTAAAACCTTAAAGCCGAGTTTTTTGCACTCATCCTTGAAGAACAGCAGCTTGTCGGTATTGGTAATATCCAGCGACATGACCGCACACATAAACTCAACCGGGTAATGCGCCTTCAGATAAGCCGTCTGATACGAAATCAGCGAATAGGCCGCCGCATGCGACTTGTTGAAACCGTATGAGGCAAACTTTTCCATCTGGTCAAAAATCGCGCCGGCGGTAGACTCTTCAATACCGTTTTTAACCGCGCCCTCCATAAACATCTTGCGCTGTTTCGGAATTTCGTCGCGCATTTTCTTACCCATAACCTTGCGCAGCTTGTCGGCGCCGCCCATGGTATAGCCGCCCAGCGCACGGGCGATGTTCATAACCTGCTCCTGATAAATCATGATGCCGTAGGTTTCTTTAAGAATCGGCTCCAGCATCGGGTGCAGATAGGTAATTTCCTCTTCGCCGTGTTTCCGCTTGATATAACTCGGAATGTTGTCCATCGGCCCCGGACGATACAGTGACACGATAGCGATAAGGTCTTCGAAACGGTCGGGCTTAATCTGTTTGTGAACATCCTGCATGCCCGCCGATTCAAACTGGAAGACGGCGGCAGTGTTGCCGCTCTGCAAAAGCTCATAGGTCTGCTTGTCGTCCAACGGCACATTGTCCATATCCATCTGAACGCCGTGAATCTTCTTAATCCAATCGACGGCGCGCTGGATAACGGTCAGGGTCTTTAAGCCCAGAAAGTCAAACTTAATCAGGCCGGTTTCCTCGACATATTTCATATCGTACTGGGTTACCGGCATGTCGGCACGCGGATCCTTGTACAACGGCACCAGCAGGTCAAGCGGGCGGTCGCCGATAACCACGCCGGCAGCGTGTACGCCCGACTGGCGGTACAACCCCTCAAGTTTCATGCCGATGTCAAACAGCTTGTTAACCTGCGGGTCGCTCTGGCGCATCTCCTCAAGTTCGGGCACCTGATCCAGCGACTCCTGAAGCGTCGGGTTCTTGCCCTGAACACCGGGCGGAATCATTTTGCTCAGGCGGTCGGCCTGGGAATAGGGCATTTGCAGAACGCGGGCAACGTCCCTGATGACGTTTTTGGCCTGCAGCTTGCCGTAAGTAATAATCTGCGCCACATGGTCAAAACCGTATTTGTTCTGCACGTATTCAATCGTCTTGCCGCGGTTTTCCTGACAAAAGTCAACGTCGAAGTCCGGCATGTTAATACGTTCCGGATTCAGAAAACGCTCAAACAGCAAATCAAGTTTAATCGGGTCAAGGTCGGTAACCTTCAGCGACCAGGCGGTAATGGAACCCGCGCCGGAACCGCGGCCGGGACCAACGGGCACGCCGTGTCCTTTCGACCAACGGATGAAGTCCGATACGATCAGGAAGTAGCCGGGAAAACCCATTTTTTTAATGACGCTCAGCTCATAATCCAGACGGGCGTAATATTTCTCGTCGATTTCCCGCCTTTCCTCTTCGGTCATGCCCTCAAAATAAACCTGAGCCTCCATCCGTTCCTTTAAGCCTTTGTACGCTTCTTCGGTAATGAATTCGTCCTGGGTTTTTCCTTCGGGGCACTCGAAAATCGGCAGCAGAGGCTGCACTTTTTCAGACAGGAAACTGCAACGCTCGGCAATGACGACCGTATTGTTGACGGCTTCGGGCAAATCCCTGAAAAGCTCAATCATTTCCTCCGGCGAGCGCAGGCGGTTGTTGGGCGAAAATTTCTTGCGGTTTTCGTTAGCCACATATTCGCCGGTTGCAATACAAACCAGCGCATCATGCGCTTCGTACATGTCGGCGTCGAGAAAAAAAGCCTCGTTGGTGGCTACCAGCGGCAGGTTGTGCTTATAGGCCAGATTAATGAAATCCTCTTCGGTCTTATGCTCGCTCTCAAGACCGATACGCATGATTTCAACATACAGTGAATCGGGAAAAAGCGCCTTAAGCCTGAGCAGAAAATCTTCGGCTTCGTCTTTGCGGTTTTCCAGCAGCAGACGGCCGACCGTACCCTCGACGCCGCCGGTCAGGGCAATCAGCCCGGCACTGCGCCCCTCAAGGTCAGAAAGCTTCAGCTGCGGCTTTTCGTATACTCCGGATTATCAAGATAAGAAAGCTTCATCAGCTTCATGATATTATGATAACCTTCATCATTGCGAACCAAAAGCACAAGCTTGTCAGGTTCAATGGTGCGCCCTTTTGATTTCAGCAAATCGTCGGCATCGGGATTGCGAAGATAGAACTGGCAGCCCAATATCGGTTTGATACCACAGTCGGCGGCATAGTGCGACAAAGCCTTGGCGCCGAACATATTGGCCGTATCGGTTACGGCAATGGCCGGAAACCCCATATCCTTAAGCTTGGGGATCAGCGACGGCACTTTCATTGCGCCTTCCGACAACGAATAGGCGGTATGTACGCGGAGATGTACAAATTTAGGCTCGGCCATCAGTTTTCCTCAAAAGATTAATCTGTTGCCGATTATAGAAACTTTGCACCGCCGATACAATCAAAAAATTCAAGATGTTCCATTGCTGATAAAAACCGTCCGGAACAAATATTCTTTTAGCCGAAAATAAACACGGTCTCAGTAATTGTTGACTTTTACTTCAAGACACGATATATTATACCTGTGGTGTATTTAAGCGAAGGAGTCTCTATTTCAGAGGTTGTTCGTCTTTTCTTTGGTGCACCCGTATGTTAACGCAGGTTTCGGCTTCTAACTGTTTGAGGTGTATCATGTCTTATTCGCGTTGCTTATCTTTATCAACCTTATTAGCTTCAACTTTTATTATACCGGTTGCCGCTATGGATTTGACTGATACAATCCCTGACAGTTACCTTATATCGACACACACATACACACCTATTCCGAAACCTGCGTCTCTTACAAATTCTTATCAGACCGCCGCTGTCTGTTTTCTCGGCACCGGCGACTGCGGTGACGCTGGCTTCGACTCCATGGACGGAGACAACGGCTATAAAGTCGATACCGTGCAACAATGCGGGAACGAGGGATATTCCATAACTTCCTGCGCCTTACCGGCTTTTCCGTCCGGGGAATGTGCCTATAACGACAGCTATTTTGCCAAATGCATTGAGGACAAGCCGCGCGCCTGCAAAGAAACCGGTTACGGTGTAACGTCCTGCGCTTCGGGTATGGTGGTTGAGGCTTCTTGCTCTTATGACGCCAATTATAAAAAATGCAAATGCGACCCTTGCTCGGGCTATGCCTATACCCATGCGCAGGCAACGGCTCAAGGTTATGTGACCGACGGAAGCTGTTTGAGCTGTTCCGAAACCAAATACAAACGCAAAGAAAATCCCTGTTCCGGTTATTCCACCTGCGAATGTGGCGGCGAAGTCGGTACCTCGGTCTGTTACACCGGCACAACCAAGAAATTCAGCTCCTGCAAAAAATGTTGTGACGACACTTGTCCGTCGGGAACCGGCAAAGATTATTCCGGTTCCGCTGCCGGCAGGACTGAATGCGGAAACACCTGCTATCAGTGCAACACCTCCTGCCCGAGCGGTAGCAGCACTTCTTACAGCGGAACAAAAGTTTCTGAAAATGAATGCGGTCAGGCTTGTCGAAAATGCAGCGAAAGCTGCCCGTCTGGAATGAGCACCTCACACCCCGGAGGCTGTCCGTCTTCCCAGAGAAATGAATGCGGCACCCAAACTTGCTATGGAAGTTATGAGCAATGCTATTGCTTTCGTTGGGAAACAGGTGGATCTTGTACATCCACCGATGACTGTTTTCCCGGATGGGATTCTCCCTGCAGCTCATGGTCATGTACCACCTGGCATACAGGAGATGGAACTCATGATGATACATACTTATGTGAATATCAATGTCACTACCCATGCTAAGACAAAGCCCCTCAATTGAGGGGCTGTGTTGTTTTAATCCAACTCGGACAAACGCTGTGCCTGATCTTCCGTAACCAGCGCGTCGATAATCTCATCCAGCGCGTCGCCGGAAACGACTTCGTCCAGTTTATAGAGCGTCAGGTTAATCCGGTGGTCGGTTACGCGTCCCTGAGGATAGTTATAAGTGCGAATCCGCTCCGAACGATCGCCAGAGCCGACCTGCAACTTGCGGCGCTCCGAATATTCTTTATCAATGGTTGACTTCTGCAGGTCATAAAGTTTGGCGCGCAGGTGGTTCATGGCCTTTTCCTTGTTTTTATACTGCGAGCGGTCGTCCTGACACTGCACGACCACACCGGTCGGAATATGCGTAATGCGCACGGCTGATTCCGTACGGTTAACGTGCTGACCGCCGGCTCCCGAAGCGCGATAAACGTCGATTTTCAAATCGGCCGGATTAATATACATGTCAACTTCTTCAATTTCGGGCAAAACCGCAACCGTAGCCGCCGAGGTATGGACACGCCCCTGCGATTCCGTTACCGGCACGCGCTGAACACGATGCGCTCCGGATTCAAATTTGAGTTTGGCAAAAACATCCTTGCCGGTAATTTTGGCAGAAGCTTCCTTATAACCGCCGAGCGAATTTTCGTCCGCGTCCAAAACCTCAAACTTCCATCCCATTTTCTGAGAATAGCGCTGATACATTTCAACAGCACCGCCGCAAACAGAGCCGCTTCGTCGCCGCCGGTGCCCGCGCGCACTTCAAGGATGGCGTTTTTTTCGTCGTCCTCTTCCTTGGGCAGGAGCAGGATTTTAATTTCCTTTTCCATCTCGGGAAGTTTGTCTTTCAGCTCATAGTATTCGGCCGCCGCCATTTCGCGCATTTCTTTGTCCAAAGAATCGTCTTCCATCATCGCCTTGGCATCGTTCAGGTCATTTTCGGTACGGTTATAGTTATGAATCGCTTCCACCACCGGCGCCAGTTCGGAAATTTCCTTGTTCATGCGCACCAAATCGTCCGGACTGACGTCCGGCGAAGACAGCAGCGCCTGAATTTCATCGTGGCGGTTGACAACATTGGCTAACTTTTCGGCAAAACTCATTATCTCAATTCCTCAACAATTTTATCCAAAGCAACATTCTTCTGCGCGCCGCTGTCCAAATCTTTCAAAGTGGCTTCGCCTTTGGACAGTTCGTCAGAGCCGATAATCACGGCTTTAACGGCGTTAACCTTATTGGCCTTCATCATCCGTTTTTTAAGATTGCCGCTGTAGCCGTGTTCGACACGGAAACCGGCGCGGCGCAGCTGATAAGCGATTTCGACCGCCTTATCGTTGACATCTTCGCCGACCGGAATAACCGCTATCGGACGCGGCAACGAAACGTCGGCTTCCAGAAGCATGCTCAGGCGCTCGACGCCGCAGGCCCAGCCGATGCCGGCAACCTTACCGCCGCCCATCTGTTCGACCAAACCGTCATAACGGCCGCCGGCCAGCACCGTCCCCTGCGAACCGAGCTTATCGGTAACCAGTTCGAAAACGGTGTGCGAATAATAGTCCAAGCCGCGCACCAGACGATCGTTAACCTTATATTTTATACCCAGATTATCCAGCCCTTTCAGCACGGCATTGAAAAACGCGGATGAGGCTTCGTTCAAACTGTCCTTATACAGCGGCGCGTCCTCGACAACCGCCTTGTCGCATTCCTCCTTGGAATCGAGCACGCGCAGCGGATTGCGTTCAAGACGCGTTTTGCTGTCTTCGGATAACTCGTCATAGCGGCTTTTCAGGTAGGCAACTAGCTTTTCACGGTAGGCGTCGCGGCTTTCCCTATCGCCGAGGGAATTGATTTCAACGGTAACGGAACCGGTCAGGCCGAGTTTTTCCAAAAACTCATAAGCCATGGCAATGACTTCAATATCAGCCTGCGGCGTTTCAACGCCCAGAAGCTCGCAGCCAAACTGCGTAAACTGGCGCTGACGCCCTTTCTGCGGCCGTTCATATCGGAACATCGGACCGCTGTAATAGAGCTTGACCGGGAGATTCTGCTGCATGCCTTCGGAAACGAAGGAACGCACGACGCCGGCAGTACCTTCCGGACGCAGGGTCAGGCTTTCGCCGCCGCGATCTTCAAAGCAGTACATTTCCTTGGTCACAACGTCCGAAGTTTCGCCCAGATTACGGGAAAAAACCTCGGTAAACTCGAAAATCGGGGTTTCGATTTCTTCAAAACCATATTTTTCGACAACTTCCGAACCGACGGAAGTCACTTTCTTCATTTTGCGCTTAGCCTCGCCGTAAAGGTCATAAGTTCCTCTAACATTTTGTAATTTTGCCATATTATACCTCGATTTTATAAAACTCTTACAAACAAAAAAAAAAAGAAAACAGCAGGCGCAAAACCTGCTATCTGCAATATGTACGCTGCGCTAATGGTTAGCGGAAGCTAAAAACGGATCCAGAGCAATGCCTGTCTTTTTGGTCGGTTTAACAACTTCGGTCAATTTGCCGTCGATGTAGACATCGGCACCCTCGGCGCGGCCGACGGACAAAATCATGCCTTCGCCGGCGGGAACTTCATAAACGTCGCCGTCATGCAGAACCTTGCTGATATACAGTTTGCTGCCGTCGCGAACTTCTACCCAGTTGTCACCGCCCTTGATTTTGACGGTTACGCGGGAACCGGGCTTTTTGCTCATGACTTCGGCAACCGGCTCTCTGACTTCCGGCGCGGGCCGAACGGCAGTTGTTTCAACGGCGGCAGGCGTTTCGGAAGAAACGGCCGGCACAGTTTCAGCGGCAGGCTGCGCTTCGACAAAACTGGCTTCACTGACGGTAATGTTATCACCGGTGCCGTCGGAAACCGGTGCCACATCGACAACGGGAAGCTGTTCGTCGACGGCCGGAGAATCGGCAGCGTTTTCTTCAACCGAAGCAAAATCCTCAACCTGCAACGGAAAGTCGACAACCGTTTCCGCGGTTTCGGCACTGTACCCGGACGTTTCGGAAACGTCTTCGGCGGCCCCGTTCTGACTTTCGTTAAACATAAACCAGCCCAAGTAAACCGCAAAAACAGCCGCCAGACTTATCAGCAGATATTTTTTGTTCGGCGCCGTCACCTCCGTCTGCGGCTCCATGACATAATAGTCGCTGTTTTTGGAGGCGGCGTCGGTTTCTTCCTTAAAAAGCTGCACCATGCGGGCGGAATTAAGCCCCAGATAATCGGCATAGGAACGAATGAAACCAATGCCGTAGGGCGGCTCGGGAATTTCTTCATAATTTCCAGCTTCGATAGCCTCCAGATAAGAAGCGCGAATGCACAAATCCCTGGAAGCGTCCGCAATCTTAAGCCCTTTTTTGAGGCGGGCCTCATGCATCAGAGAACCGACCTTATCCTGATTAACCTGAATTTCCTTCTCTTCCTTTTCGGTTTCGGCAACCGGCGCGACGTCTTTGACTTCCTCCGTCGTCTTATTCCTATTCTCTTTTTTCACGTTTCAGCCCTTTGTCTAAAAAATTAATTTCTGCCTATTCAATCATATATTTCAGTAGATTTCAATACCATGGTCATAAGCATAAGCCAATAATTGCGGACGTAAAGTCCTTTTTTGCGATTTTAAGAGGGTTTTTACATAATCGGTCACTTCTTCAACATTGACCGAACGTATCATCGACTTGACGCGGCCGTAAGAAGCGCCCGACGAAGACAGGTTGCGGTAGCCGAGACCGATAAGCGCCATAGCCTCAACCGGATTGCTGGCCATTTCGCCGCAGACGGAACAGTAAACGCCGGCGGCATCGGCCTTGGCGACGATATCGCCCATCATTTTCAAAAACGGTGAAGACAAAACGTCGTAACGCTCGGTCAGGCGCGGATTGCCCCGGTCACAGGCAAAAGTGAACTGTGCCAGATCGTTGGTGCCGATGGAAATAAAGTCGGCCTGTTTCAAAACGTCTTCCAGCTGAAAAACGATGGCGGGAACCTCAATCATCAACCCGACATTGACCTTTGACGGCACCGGAAGCTCTTTGCGCCGTTCCTTTTCCAGCTCAATCATCAGGGTTTCCTTAGCCTCTTCAAATTCCGACAAATCGGAAATCATCGGAAACATTACGTTCAGTTCCTTGCCGGCGGCAGCGCGCAAAAACGCTCTTACCTGCTTGCGCAGAATGGCGCGGCGATCCAGCGAAATGCGAATCGAGCGCCAGCCGATGGCCGGATTTTCCTCCCCCATATTGCTCCAATAAGGCAGGAGCTTGTCCGAACCAACGTCCAGACTGCGGAAAATAACCTTCCGGTTTCCGGCCCGGTCCATAAGTTCCTTATAATACCCCAACTGCCGTTCGACATTCGGCATAACATCGGAAGCCATAAACGGAATTTCGGTTCGATACAGCCCAATGCCGTCACAGTTGGTGCTTTCGATATAGTCGAGATCAAAGGAAAGACCGACGTTAATGTAGTGGCCGATACGGACACCGTCCTGCGTTTTGGACGGCAGCTTGCGGAGTTCGGCAAGCCGGGCCAGCAGTTTTTCCTTTTCGGCGATTTTGGCTTTGAATTTTTCCTGAACGGCCGGTTGCGGATTGATGTAGACATAACTGTCGTTGCCGTCTACGGCAATAAGTTCGCCGGTTTTGACCTCTTCAAACAATCCTTTGATTTTGGCGATGACCGGAATGTTGAGCGCCTTGGCGACGATGGCGACGTGCATGGTCGGCGTACCGTCTTCGATAATCAGACCGCGGATTTTGTGATAGTCGTAGTCCATGAGGTCGGCGGGGCCCATGGTCTGAGCCACGACAACAATATCACTCCAGTTACGGATTTCGCCGATATCCTTAAAATCCCCGCTTAAGTAGGACTGCATACGATCTGCCACGTCGCGCAGATCGTGCAGACGCTCTTTGAGATACTGGTCATTGGTACCCGAGAGACGGTTCCACATATCCTCATAAGAACGTTCGACCGCCGCTTCCGCCGTCAGGCCGCTTTTGACGTTGTCCTCAATTTTCTTATACCACCCCTTGTCTTTGGCAAACATGCGATACGCGTCAAGAATGTCGACATGCTCGCCGATGCCGAGCTGAGTGGAGGCAAATTTCCTGTCCAAATCGTCATTCATTTGCTTATAGGCGGTTTCCAGACGGCGGAGTTCCTTTTCCCGGTCTTCGGCAAAAATCTTGCTGACCGTCTGCCGGCGGCGGTGCACCACCGCCTTGCCGATGCCGTAGCCCTTGCTCAGGCTCAGACCTTTGACGCGCTCGCGGGAGGCAAGTCCGCGCGCCTTAATCAGACTTTTTTTGTATTCGGTCATTTCTTCAGAAACAATCATTTCAGAAAGAACCATGGCCACGGTTTCGAGGATTTCGATTTCAAGCCGCGAATATTCGTGGATTTCGCGGTTTTGCAAAGACAGAACGCCGATTGAACGACTCCAGCGCACCAACGGCACCCCCAGAAAAGACTTGTAATTTTCTTCGCCAAGTTCGGGCTTGTAGGAAAACTTCGGATGCCCCCAGGCATCGGCAACGGCCAGCGAACGGCTGGTGCGGGCAATTTCGCCGACCAGACCCTCGCCATAACGGATGGTTACCTTATGCGCTACATCGGCATTGAACCCGTAAGACGCGAACAATTCCAAATAGCTGTCATCGACCGCGACATAACAGGCAGCGGCGTCGGCATTCATTTTTTCGGCAATGATTTTGATGATTTTCGCGAGCTTGACCGGCGCTTCATCCTGTCCTTCGGTGACCTGACGCAGAAGTTTCAAAATGTCCATCGCCTGATTTATGGCCGGTGACTGCATAATTGTTCCATCTTAAAAAATTTAATTCTTGCGCTTTAAGTTATATTGCCTATATTCATTTTCATCAAGTATAAACTTTGGTTAAGGAGCAAAAAAATGGCCAATAATTACAAAAAAGGCGACCGTGACAACCGCCCCTGGGGCACATGGGAAGTTTTGGATTCCGGCGACGGTTTCTGCGTTAAGAGAATCTGTGTCACGCCCGGCAACATACTGTCGCTGCAGTCGCACGACTTCCGCAACGAGCACTGGATTATCGTCAGCGGCGAAGCGGTCGTTACGCTCGGCGAAGACAAAATCGTCAAGAAAGCCGGCGAAAACGTTTTCATTCCGGTCAAAATGAAACACCGTATCCAGAACAACACCGATAAAAACATGGAATTCATCGAAGTCCAGACCGGCGAAACTCTGGACGAAAACGACATTATCCGTTACGAAGACAGCTACGGCCGCGCCGGATAGGAATTTTCCTGTTTTATTCAAAGCTTCCGCCTGACAGCGGAAGCTTTTTTACGTCTTAATAGACAAAAAAAATCCTTATTACATATTGTCTTTTATAAAAAGCCGGTGTATAATTATACATAATTTTGACAAAACAATAAGGATTGCGATTGTGAGAAAAACCGACCTGCCCGAGATTGACGAAATTGTTTTTGCCGTCAGCGAAGCGCCGCTCGGCGAAGGCGCCGAAGCCCAGGTATTTAAGATTCATACAAACCCCAACTTTACGGTACGCAAAAGGCTGACCGACATGCCGATTAACGAACTGGCCGCAGCGCTGAAAGAAGCCGAACCGGTTATGCAGCCGGACATCTTCGGCGAACGAAACTTTGCACAGACGGTGGCTTATTTCAACCATCCGAAACTGCTGGACGACGACGGACCGGTGCTGACGGTTAACCGCTACTGTCCGGGTTTTTCGTTTGAGGTTTATAAACCGGGACGCCCCAAACCAGACAGTGAAGAAGCGTTAATCAAAACCCGGCTGCTGAGCGAAAAAATGCTGGAAATTCCTGAGCGCGCCATCGACTTCATCTATGACGACCTGCATTACCTGTCGTCAAAGAAATACAGCCTGGACGTCGGCGGCGGCCTGTTTACCAATACCGGCAACATTCTGTATTCGGCGGTAGACCAGCGTTGGTTCATTATCGACCTGCAACCGTTTATTACCGAACGCCCGGGCATTCCGAAAAACCAGACCAAAGGTTTTAACACGCCCCTGTATCTGACCCGAGGACTGCTTCCGGGCGCACTGTGTTACAAGGATGAACACGCCAAAGATCCGAAACTCATCGAATACCGCACACAGCTGGTCGATCGGATTATCAGCGGCGCCGAACGCAACGGACTGAACGATGTCGGCGGCTATCTGAAAGGCAACATGGATACCATGCTCAACATCTGGGAACTGCAGCTGCGGATTTTGAACGTGCCGGAAAAATACCGTGACAACATGCTTAACCGTATCGGTTCGGTACGTGACGAAAAAAGATACAGGACTGACAAAGAGAACATCAGTTACGTTCGGGTTGCCGGCAAAAGCATGTGTTCATGACATATTGCCATATAAAACCGGCACGCCGGTTTTATATATTCAGCTTACAAAATATATTTGTTGACGATTTGTTTGAACTCGTCGGTTCCGGCTTTTTCCAGCCATTCGAAAATGACCATTTCGGAGGTTACAATATCAATACCGTCATGCGCCATCCGCTGCAATGCCATCATGTTCTGGACGGCATCCCGCGAAGAGCTGGCATTGGATACGACAAAAACCTCATACCCCTGCCCTTTCAAATCCATAGCCGTCTGAAGCAGACAAATATGGGTTTCGGCGCCGGCAAGAATAATCTGCCTGCGGCCGGCCTCCTGTATTGCCCGCATAATTTCCGGTTCGCGGGCACAGGAAAAATACAGCTTTGAAAAAAACGCCGCCTCATCTCCGGCCTCCTGCCGGACGTCAATCATCGTCTGTCCCAGACCTTTGGGATATTGCTCGGTAATGACAAAAGGCACGCCCATGGCCTTGGCAGCACCGACCAGCCGGGCGCTGTTGCTGATAACCTGCCGCGGATCATCCATCGCCGGCGCCAGGCGTTCCTGAACGTCAATAATCATGAGAAGTGAATTCCGTCTGTTCATCAACATCTTATCCGTCCTTGTTTTCATTTGGGGTTGACTAGGCTTTATAAAATACATAGTATCTAAAAAAACAATATAAACCAATATTTAAAGAGAAGAAGTACAATGAATTTTTCAGATTTGGGCCTGAGCGAAAAAACCATTCAGGCCATCGATGAATTTGGCATCAAAGAGCCGACGACCGTACAAACCGACGTCATTCCTTCAATTCTGCAAGGCAAGGACGTTTTTACGATTGCACCGGCCGGCTGCGGCAAAACCATGTCCTACGTCTTTCCGCTGATTGACATCATCAGCAGCAACAATTCCGACAAGGGCAGCAGCGGCAAAAACATTCTGATTGTCACGCCGGATTCGGCACAATCGGTCAAAGTTTCCGACCGCCTGGCCGTTTTTAACAAATATCACGAAATCAACGAAGCGACAATTAAGGACCGTGACGAAGACATCGACAACGAAGCCAATGTCATCATCGGTTCGCCGGACCTGCTGCTGGACATTGCCGCCGAAGGCCGTGTCGACCTGTCCAAAACCAATATTCTGGTCGTAGATGACATTAACCTGATAAAAAAACAAAAACAGCTGCCGAATCTGGAAAAAATTCTCGAAATGCTGCCGGCCGACAAACAGAACATTGTCTATACCAACCGCCGTTCGCGCGAGACTCAGGGCGTTCTGGACAAGATTCTGAAAGCGCCGGAAGAAATTAAGGTCGACAAGACCAAGGAACAGGAAGCCGAACGCAACGCGCAGGCCATTGAGGCCAGAACCGGAAGACAGCCGCGTGCCAAAAACAATGCCTGCCGTACAACGCAGCCCAAACGTGACCCCGAAGCGGAAGAACTGGTTAGAAAATACAATTCGTTCAACGGCAAAACGCCGGAGTTTATCCTCAATCAGGGTATTGTGGTTAATATAGACTAAAGCTTCTCAGGCAAAATAAAAACCGTCCGGATTCGGACGGTTTTTTTGTGAATTACCATTGCACGCCGTCGACGCAACGCTCCGGGGACTTCTGGCAAAAGTTTTTTTCATGCCCCAATTCGTGCAGACGGTTGCGATTTTCGGGAAACTCGCCGACCTTACAGCCAAACAGCAGAAAAAAGCAAACCAGCAAAATCAATTTTTTCATCGGAACAAACCCTTAAAACAACGAACGGACAGAATAAAACCATAACCAGAATCAAAAAGCGCGAAAGATGGCGGAGCCACAGGCTGCGGTCATACTGTGCCGAAGAGCGCCATGTCCCCAGAACAACGGTTACGCAGTAAAAAAGCAAAATGCCCAGCGAAACCAGATACAGCACCGTCAGCAAAACCATGCCGCTGTCCATTTTAAGCGGGTTAAAATATGTACGGTAATAGTTGAGGATTGTTATGCCGTTGAGTTTCTGAGCCAGCATGGAACCGAAAATGCGAACCAGCATATTGACAAAGACCAGACCGACAACGCCAAACTTCCAGAACGTGTCTTTCAGGCTGAGTTCTCCGTCGAGCAGTTTTTTAAACATTATCAAAACTCCGGTTATTTATCCATTAACCGGATTAAAAGCCATTTTGCACCGATTAGCAAGCAAATTCTGCAAGTTGTTCCGCGTCAGCAGTTCGGGACGTTGACGGCCAAACCGCCGAGCGAGGTTTCCTTATATTTGTTATTCATGTCGCGGCCGGTGTCCAGCATGGTCTTAATCACGTCGTCGAGCGGCACGAAATGCGTACCGTCGCCTTTCATGGCTATTCGCGCCGAATTGACTGCCTTGACAGCACCCATCGCATTGCGTTCGATACAGGGAATCTGCACCAGACCGCCTATCGGGTCGCAGGTCAGCCCCAGATTGTGTTCCATGGCGATTTCTGCGGCGTTTTCCACCTGTTTGTAACTTCCGCCCATGGCCGCCACCAAACCGGCCGCCGCCATTGAGCATGCCACGCCGACTTCCCCCTGGCAACCGACTTCGGCGCCGGAAATCGAGGCATTGGAGCGGTAAAGGCTGCAAATGCCGGAAGCGGTCAGCAGAAATTTGACAATGCCGTCTTCAACCGCATTGCAGGACTTATGCGAAGCAAAACGTTCAAAATAGCGCATTACGGCAGGGATAATTCCGGCGGAACCCATGGTCGGCGCGGTAACGACCTGACCGCCGGCGGCGTTTTCTTCCGCGACGGCGAAGCCCCAGAGGTTTATCCAGTCTATCATCAGCAGCGGATCGTAGTTGTCGCGAAACTTCTGCTCCAGACGGCAGTAAATTTCGTGGGCGCGACGTTCAATGTTCAGACCTCCGGGAAGCGTACCTTTGGCTTTCATGCCGCGATCGATGGAGGCCTGCATAACCCGGTGGATTTTCCCAATTCCTTCCATTACTTCATCGTGCGGACGGAGCGCCGCTTCGTTAATCAGAACCACGTCGGCAATCGAAAGCCCCTCCTTTTCGCAGATTTCGAGAAGTTCGGCGGCCGAGCTGTAGTCAAAGGGAACCTTATAAGGCTCGCGCTCGACGCGGCGGCTGATTTCGTCCTGCCGGGCAATGGTGCCGCCGCCGACCGAAAATAAACTTCGTTCAGCAAAACATTTCCGTCACGGTCATAGGCGCGGAAACGCATGCCGTTGGAATGTTCGGGCAGAAAAGTCTGCTTTTCGAAAATCACGTCCTTTTCGATGTCAAACGGAATGGGGCGTTCCTGGCCGAGATGGAGAATCTTGTCGCGCTCTACGGCTGAAACATAAGGCTTTTCGGGATCAATGGCTTCCGCTTCCAACCTCATGAAACCGTAAACAATCGCTTTGACCGTTCCATGTCCGAAACCGGTCAGCGCCAGCGAGCCGTACAAGGTTGCCTCAACCCGCTCGACCTTATCGAAAAGCTCTTTTTTGTGCAGATTGTCAATATAGCGTTTGGCCGCACGCATCGGGCCGACGGTATGCGAACTCGACGGACCGACGCCAATGGAAAAAATCTCGAAAAAGCTGTAATACATTTAGAAATAATCCTTAATCACAATATAGTTTTTGACGCCCAGTTCTTTCTGGACTTCTGCAATATACTGCGAATGTTTACCCCAATTCGTATATTTATCAATAAGCTTTGGCTTTTTCAGACGATTTCGACAGCTGAACCTCTATGGTTTCTTTCAACATGGCAAAAACGACATCATGAAACCGGTCAAAGTTTATGTGCAGCTTATTGTTTTCGTCAAAATAAAATGCGCCGTTGTCATGCAGGAAATTAAAATGTATCAGTTCGCCGACACGATGTGCTTCCAACGGCTGTGCCTTAAGAAACAGCCGGTAGACGACCCAGGTGGTATAAATCTTTTTCAGCGTTTCCCCATCAATGACGCCGGCCTTGACATATTCGGGCATGAAAGCGATTGAAACCGTATCGGCCTTTTCTTCTTCGATGGTGCTGCGATGCAGGCCGAGCGCGCGCTGATATTCATTGTCCGGCCCGAGCGAGTGGCCGTTTTCGTGACCGATGACGAAAAGATGATCCGCTTCGAGGTCAAAATACCTGTGCAATTCGGGTGCAACCAGTTTCTCCAGCAATTTGCGGTTGCGTTCGACATCAACCGATTTGCGCACCTGGCGATGGTAAGCATTGCGATGGCCGCCGCCGGTCTTAATCGACAGTTTGTCGTTGTTGGGCAGGTTCTGTGCCGTCGTTATGGCACCGCGGCACTGGGCATAGTCGCCGGTCAGGGCAACGAGGTCGACGTCAACCATGGTCTGCTTCAATTCCTCGCCGTCGGAAACGCTTTGATGGTAGCGGTCAGCCCAAGGCATCAGTTTGGCCAGTTCCGGCATATGTTCCTTAAATTTGAGAATAAGTCCGGTACCCTCCCTGTTGATGATGCCGACGCGGACACCGAGCATGTCTTTGGGATTGACTTCTATCTGATGTTCGTTAATCAGTTTCATCAGTTCCGGATTGTCGTAGATGGTGGCGGTCAGCTCGTCGTCATAACTCTCGCGGCCAAGCGTGAACTCCAGCTGGTTATCGTTCTGCAAAACGGCCCAATGCTTATCTGCCAGCATGTCCATATCTTCGTTATTCTGCAACAGAGCCTGAGCCTGCCAGCCAAGATAGTCCTTAAAGTCATCGTCGGTCGTATAATGGGCGGCAACCTCCAGCTCGTTGGCCGCTTTGGAAAAGGCATCGGCAAAATATTCGGTATAGTCAATCGCTTTTAAATCCTTGCCGTCGCGGCGAACCATGGTGCGAACGCTCAGAATTTTTCTGACTTCGTCAATCCTGCCTTCGCTTATCATGCGGGCGATTATCTGATGAAACTCGTCGACGCTTAAATCGGAAGGGTAAAAATTGCGCCCCTTGTTTCCCTTTATGCCTTTGAAAATTTCAATCGGCTCCAGATCTATGCCGTTGTGCCCCTCCACACCGTGAAAAGACATAAACAGACGGAGAGCCTTGGCGGCATGCGTACTGGTTTTGGCGGCCTCTTCCAGCGCTTTTTTCATCGGCAGGTTCATTTCGTGATCCTGTTCCATGGCCACGTCGTCGAAAATTTTGGCAGCAGCAACCAAATGCTCAAGCGCCTTCTTATTGCCCTCGGTCAGATTTCTGTATCCGGGAAAGTCTTTGTTAACCAGTTCAATCGTGCGGGTTTTGTGCGCGAAAATATCATCAAGAAAATCTTCGCTGACATTCAGTTCATAACCGTTAATTTTCATTTTCTTTTATCTCCAGAGTTCTGAATCGGTAAACCTTGATATTGTCGGACCAATAGGTCGGACTCATACCGGCTTTTAATTTTAAATTGTTCAAAAAGTCCTGCCTGCCGGGCAGCTGTTCCCAGACGGACGGCAAAAACAGCCCCTGCCGGTCGCCGTCGCGGATAATCAGGCCGTCAACGCCGGGACGGATTTTGGTCAGCAGCTCCTTTTCGTCGGCAAAATCTATTTCCTCATAATCGGTAAGCAGCGAAATTTCTATATCAATACCGGGCAGTTCTTCCGGTTTTACCGGCTGAAAGCGGCTGTCTTCCATGGCGGCTTCATAAGCATTGGCGGCAACATCCAACGCTACGGCCTGATACGGCACCACCGTACCGATACAGCCGCGAAGGCTGTCCTTAACCGTCAGCGTCACAAAAGCGGCCCCCTTGTCAAACAGCTTGTCCGGCCAATCGCCGCGCGAAGGTTCAAAACGCCGCCCGTGTTCTGCGGCTTCGCTGAGAGCGCGGCGGGCAATCTGATATAAGTCCCGGCCATAAAAAGAAGCGAAGCGGCGCAGGTTTTCAAGCTCAGCCTCCAACCGGCCGGCCGGTACAGCCGGCTCCGGTTCGGCAGCAAAAGACCAGGCGCCGTAGCCGACGACGCTGTCCCGATCGCCGACGGTGTCTCCCGAATTGGCCAGTTCCAGCGTTTCCGGACGAAGATGTTTTTCGGCGGCCAGAAGCAGCGCCGCATTAATTCCGGTTGCGCCGCAGGACATATGATTTTCGATTTCGGGACGATTTTGCTCAATCAGTCCCGCGGTTTTCCCATCAAGCACACGGGCGGTGTCATAATCGAAATAATGCGACAAATCGGCAGAAACGATGATAACCGCACCGGCGTCGGTTACATAAGGTTCCAAAACCCGCGCCAGTTCTTCGGCCGAAACGTCGCCGTAAACCAGCGGCACGATTTTGAACCGGTCAAGAACTTTCTGCAAAAACGGCAGTTGCACCTCCAGACTGTGTTCCTGACGGTGCGCGGCGTCCAAAATGCGGACGGCGGCGTTGGCCGCGACAATCCTGTCCGTCAGCTCACGATTAACCCGTACCTTGCCAAGCGGCGTTTTGAACTCATCGGCCGACGTTGCGGCAATGCCCTTGAAAGCCATACGGTGCGACGGACCGACAAGGATGACGTTTTTTATTCTGCCGGCATAGTTTTTCAGCTGCAGATAAGCCTGCGCGGCAACCGGCGCCGAATAGACATAGCCGGCATGCGGCACGATCAGAATTTCTGGGCGCGCGGTTCCCGGCCTGATTTCCGCAGAAAGATAGTGCTCGACCTCGCTGTCCAGCTGGCGGAGTTCGGAAGCGTAAAAAATTCCGGCAACGGCAGGTTCTCTGGTTTTGGTCATTTCGTTCTCCGATATCTGAAAATCGTTAATCGTCCCGCTGTTGGAAGACAGATATTTCTTCAAACTGCACCAGTTGAGCGCCAGCAGCGCAACAACCAACACCGCAACAACAATATAATTGACGATGCGTTTGTTATCAATGTCGGAATCTTCGTTTATGCTCATAGCCGGCGCCCCCCCGAAAAGATGAAAACTTTTGCGGAAAGTTTAAGGCGCAGGTACTTAAAATTTTGCTAATTAAGCTCTAATTTCCTGCAAATCATGATAAAAATCCAAAAACGTGTCATAATGCAGGATGTTTTCGGCATATTCTTCTTCGTCACCCCATATCGGATGGCCTATACGAATCGGCAGGGCATTGACCGCACAGGCGCAGACACTGTCCTGCGGGCTGTCGCCGACAATCCAGACCGTTTCCGGCGAAACGTCCGCCGGTTCGACAAATCCCCTGAGGGTATACAACGCGTGTTCGGGATAGGGTTTGTCGTGCAGGGCCTCGTGACCGCAGACCACCCGGTCAAAAATATCCGGACGAAACAAAAGCGGCAGTTCAAATTCAAGCAGACGGCGGTCCTTATTCGTCATTATCGCCAGGCGGACATGGCGGTGTTTCAGCCAGGACAGGACCTCATGCGTGCCGGCAAAGGTCGAGATGAGTCCGGCAACGCTGCGAAGATAGATTTCGGCATATTTCCGATAGGCTTCGTCCGCCCGACTGCCGAAAATACGGGGAAAATTGTCACGGAAAGACAGGTTGTTGTCGCGCAGCTTCTTAACTTCTTTCCATTCCGGCAAACCATATTCTTTCAAAACCCGGTTAACCGCATAAATCAGCGGCGTCCGGGTTTCGGCCAGCGTGTTGTCCCAGTCGAAGATTACGATTTTCAGTTTGTCCGCATGCAGCTTCGGATACCGCATTTTTCCATGTTTTCCTTTGAAATGTTGATGATGATTTCTTCCAGCTCGGTCAGGATTTCTTCTTCCTGCTCCGCAATCTGCGGCTTTTTGGCAACGGCGCTTTGATAATACCAGGTACCGTTATCGCAGTCTGCCCAGTAGCGGACGTCGCCGTCATGATAGCGGTTAGCCTGCAGATTGGCCTCCAGTTTGTCAAGAATCCAGACCAGTTTCGCTTCGCGGGTTTCACGCGCCTCATATTCCATAAATAAGCCGTAAACCCGTTCATTCAAGGGCGGCGGCAAAACCGAACGGTAATAAAGAATCGCTTCCTTTTCGGCCGCTTTTTTGCGTGCCTTCAATTCGGGGCGCGCCGTCTGTGCCGAAAGAGAATAATCGCCGGTGCGGGCTTCAACCAAATCATGAACCAGCGCCAACTCCAGCATTTTGGCACAATCGGCCGGCCTTTTCAGATACGGATGAATCATCAGCACCAGAAAAGCCAGTTTGAAAATATGGTCAGCATCGGTTTCCTGACGGCCGGAACTCATCAAATTGTCGCGCTCGACCAGACAAAGCTGTTCGACGGTTTTCATAAATTCTACAATTTTCAGGGCGTTCTTCATCGTTTTTTTCGAAAGTTAAGCCCGGCGGAACCGGGCTTGAATCTTTTTAACGGGCATTTTTGCCGATGAATTTTCTGCCGCCCATATAAGGCTGCAGCTTTTCGGGAATCCGCACCGTACCGTCGGCCTGCTGATGGTTTTCCAAAAACGGAACCAGCGCACGCGGCGTGGCAATGCCGGTGTTATTCAGCGTGAACGCATATTTGACCCTGCCGTCGGCATTGTCGCGATAGCGCAAATTGGTGCGGCGAGCCTGCCAGTCGGTAATGTTCGAACAGCTGTGCGTTTCGCGGTAACAGTTCTGAGTCGGCACCCAGGCTTCCAAATCGTACTGACGGTACTTGGGCGCGCCCATGTCGCCGGTGCAGACTTCCAGCACCTGATACGGCAGTTCCAAATCCTGCAAAACCTCTTCGGAAATGGCTAACAGCTTCTGATGCCATTTTTCGCTTTCGGCGATGTCATTTTTGCAGATGACAAACTGTTCGGTCTTCATAAACTGGTGAACACGGGTCAGGCCGCGGGTATCCTTTCCCGCGGCACCGGCTTCGCGGCGGAAACAGGGCGAAAAACCGGCATAAAGAATCGGCAGTTCGTTTTCGTTCAACAGCTCGTCGGCGCGCAGAGAGTTTAATATCAGTTCGGCCGTGCCGGAAAGATAAATATCATCTTCGGGCATATAGTAAATTTCGTCACGGGAAAAAGGCAGATAACCCTGTCCGTAAAGCGGCCTTTCCTTGGAAATCGACGGAACGTTAATAACCGTAAAACCGTTGGCGGCCAGCTTGTCGATAACCATCATATGAATGGCAAGCTCAAGTTTGGCCAATTCGTTCTTTATGGCGTAGGTTCGGGAACCGCAGACTTTGGTAATGCGCTCCCAATTCGCTCCAGTCATTAAGTTCCATCAGCTCAACATGGTCGCGCGGCGTAAAGTCGAAATTGCGCGGCGTGCCAACTTTACGGCGAACGACGTTTTCACTGTCGTCCTTGCCTACCGGGCTTTCCGGGCTGGGCATGTTCGGCATGCGCAGCATCATGTCATCAAATTTGGCCTGCTCGGCAGCCAACTTTTCCTGCTCGACCTTCAGCTCTTCGCCGACGGATTTGCTTTTGGCGATTATGGCCGGACGGTCTTCGGCCGACGCGGATTTAATCGAATTGCTGAGTTTGTTTTTTTCTTCGGACAGAGCCTGAGACGAGGTTTTCAGTTTCGCAATATCCCTGTACAAGGCAATCAGCGCATCTACGTCCAGCATTTCTTTGGTATAACCTTTTTTAGCCAGCCCGTCCTTAATTTCTTCCGGGTGCTCGGCAATATATTTAATATCCAACATTTTCTTCTGTCCCAGTTTATAGTTTTTGATTGATTTAAATTTGCAGGTAGAGTATCAATTTTGTAAATAAATACAATAAAAAATTAAGGAATAGAAACAAAATGTTTGAGAAGAAAGTTATCTTAACCGGCGTCAAACCGACCGGAACGCCGCATCTCGGCAATTATCTCGGCGCCATCAAACCGGCGATTAAGCTCGGCAGGGAAGCTCTGGCCGCCGGCGGCCGGCATTATATGTTCATCGCCGATTATCATGCCATCAACGCCGAAAAAGACCCGGCAGTTTTGAGCCAGAAGCTGAAGGAAATCGCCTGTATTTATCTCGCCGGCGGCCTGAATCCGAAAGAATCGGTTTTCTATCGGCAATCGGACATTCCGGAAATTCATGAAATTACAACCATCTTATACGCTTACACGCCGAAAGGCTTCATGAACAAAGCGCACGCCTATAAGGCGGCCGTCGACAAAAACCGCGAAGCCAACAGGCCCGACGACGACGGCATCAACATGGGGCTTTACACCTACCCGACCCTAATGGCAACCGACATTCTGGCCTTTAATACCGACATCGTTCCGGTCGGCAGGGATCAGGTTCAGCATGTGGAAATCGCCCGCGACATCGCCGGCGCCATCAATGCGCATTACGGCTGCCGGCTGCTGCATCTGCCGACTTATTACATTGACGAAAACGTCGCCGTCGTTCCGGGCATTGACGGCAGAAAAATGAGCAAATCCTACGGCAACGTCATTCCGCTTTTTGAAGACGACAAGGCCATAAAAAAAGCGATTTTCTCCATCAAAACAGACTCCCGTCCGATGGAAGAGCCTAAAAATCCGGAAGAAATTCTGGTTTACGAAATTTACAAATCCATCGCCACGCCGGCTCAGTTGCAGGAAATGGGCGACGGACTGCGGCAGGGAAAACTCGGCTACGGACATATCAAGAACATGCTCTTGGATGCTGTCATTAACGAAATTAAAGATGCGCGCGAAAAATACAATTATTATATGGCGCATTTCAGCGAGGTCGAGGATATGCTACAGGACGGGGCCGTCAAAGCACGACCAACGGCTCAGGCAACGCTGACGCGGTTAAAAGACGCGGTTTTTGGCAAAGGTTTAGCGCCTTTTGCCTAAAAACTTTAAAAACAAAAAGAACTTCGGCGCCTAAAAGCACCGGAGTTCTTTTTTAATTGCCGAAAAGTTCTAAAAATTCATGGTCGAATGTTTGCTTCGGCCGTTAAAAAGCCTGACATATTCCTGATGGCGCGAATTTTTAACGATTATCCTTTCGCGAAAAACCGTCCCATCCGTACGCAGAATACGGGCAATCACGCCAAGGCAGGAATTATTGCTGCGGGCTGCGTTGACAGCGTCGCCGATACAAGCAAAATCGTCAAAAAACTCTATTTTCCGGTCACATCCGATTAAACCGAATTTGTGAACTTTATGAATGGCTGCGTGACACATAACAATTAATTTTAAAAGTTTGTAATTATATGAATTAATCTCAGAATAGTCATTTGGAATAGTCTTTTTATAGCACAACAAGCCTTAAGGTTCAAGACAAAAAAAGGCAGGGAACGTTCCCTGCCTTTTTCCGGTTTCATTATTTTTTATTCAAGCGACGACGCTTTCCCGGTTCTTTCAAAAACCATGCTTTCGCCGTTAGCCTTGCTCAGAATCAGGCGGTTGCCGTCCAGACGATAGGTGGCAACCTGCGGCAGAAACTGCATATATTCGCGTTCGGCGGCCATCAGATGTCCGGGACCGGCCATCATGGTCGAACCGGCAGGGCCAAAAGTCAGCCTGTCGCCCTCGGTTTTATAAGTTCCGAAATAGCGGTTAATTGCCGAACGGCCGAAAAAGCGCTTGTCCTTGCCGTCAAAACCAAGCGTAATTTCCGCACCGTTTTTGGCGTTGCGCAGTTTATAGGCGTTGTTCTCAAACGTCGTATTATCGCCGTTGCAAGCGGTAATCATAAACAACAAAGACAACACATACACAATTTTTTTCATTTATCTTCTCCTTCATTAACTTATCAAGGAGTAAGATAACGTCTTAAATTTAAAATGCCAGCTAAAAATGACACAAGACAAGGCTAGTAAATCAGCGTATGGAGGGCGGCGGCAAGTAAAACAAACGCCCCCAAAGCCAGGCCGAGGTTTTTCAGCCAGGGTTTGCGCGGTGCACCGGGAAGCCGTGCGCGAACCGCCTCGACTTTATATGCCTGAAAATAAACATAAGTTACAACCGCCCACCAGACCAAAATACTGGCTATTGACGCACTGCCGGGCGCGACATACAGCTGCAGTCCTTTCTCAAACGTCCACCATAAAATGGCAAAAACAAAAATCCAGCGATAACCGCGATACATCAGATACATCATCGGCAACATGAGCGCCAGTTCAAAAAAGATGTCGTAACTTTGGGTCAAAAGTCCCATCAGCATGGTTACGAGCAAAATGAAACCGGTCAGATAAAAAGCCATACCGCGAAAAGTCCGGCGGAAAGGCATATTATTGTATTCTTTGGCCTGACGCGCACGCTCGCGATGCCGAATCTGTTTGTCGGCAACACCGTGCAACATGGTACGGAAAAAATGATAAAAATAAAACGGCAGCAAAATCAGCAGCGGCGCGACCAGCAACGATACCAACAGTCCAATAACGGAGCCGTAAGCCACGGATGCAATAATCATCAAAAGAGCGGCCAGCCCCAGCAAAACGGCAAAAACCTGACAGGCGATGCGCGCTTTGCCCTGAGGTTCGGCAAACCAAGAACGAATTTTTTCTTTTAACGCAGCAGTTGAATATTTCATGATTAGAACCTTTATTTATGAAAACATATTTTTATCATAACCTAATTTTTTATTTTTGCACCAAATTTTATGCCTGTTGGCGAATGTATAAAAAAATTCACAAAAAATGAAAAATATACTTGATTTTTATTTTTATAATCTGTATGTTTTCTTTCAGTTGTCGCCGCTGTAGCTCAGTGGTAGAGCACGTCATTGGTAATGACGGGGTCGCAAGTCCGATTCTTGCCAGCGGCACCATTTGTTAAAATGCACCTTTTGAGGTGCTTTTTTGTTATGAAAACCAAGGCTTTCAGCTAGTCCGATTTTTAAGATTTTTTAAATGGCATTTTTTGATAACTTATCGGACTTTTTGAGCGAAAGCTAAGAAAATCAAGCATTTCATTAAATAAAATCCCAGTCCGATAAAATTGTTGAAATTTTAATTAAAAAATATATTGGGTGTAGATAGAATTTTTCAATAATTATTGCTCGGACAAAAATTTATTGTATTTTATGATTAATCTAAGTATGCTTTATTTCAAATTACCATTGTAAGGAGGTTATTGTGAGAAAATATACATTACTATTAGTTGGCTTTTTGATGGGGTGCACAATGAGCGTCTTTGCAAATAGCTATTTAAATACAGACGACAGAAATTTATCTGTAGCGCAAGCTTATATTGTATTAAAAGGGAATCATAATACAGTAGAAGAAGCAAATAAATTTGCCTCTTTAGTTAATTTTATGTCAGGGATGAGGACATTTGCTCAATATCATAATATCTTAAAAAACAAAGGAGATAAACAAGATAAGATTGAAGTTTGTTTAGCTGGAAGAAACTTGTTAACATATCAGAACATAATTTTTAGAGAGTACGAAGAAGGAAAGACAAAAGGAGATGAAACTTTTTCTATAGAATTCTTTAGAGAACTAGAAAAATGTTTAAATATGGATTAACCTAATGAACAATATTACGAACCACTTAGTGAACCTAAAAAAAGAAAATAAAAAATGGCAATCAGTGATTTTTCAGATATAATTACAGCCTTTTCAACAATTGCTATGGCTTTAATTGCAGGTTTCGCTTTGCATACATGGCGCAAAGAATTTATCGGAAAGAGAAAAATAGAACTTGCCTGTCAAGTAATGAAAAGCGTATATGATGTGCAAGATGCCATACTATATGCAAGAATTGGACGCATCAACGAACTTGATATTAAAGAGGTGGAACAGTGGGTACATTCGGAAAAGCAACGTGATCCTGAACACATGGGAATTTTTCCAGAAAGATATTTTGCATGGGTTCCTCATCGTAGATTGGCGGAAAGACAAGATAAAATAGAAAAACTGCAAAATTTTATGAATGATGCATGCTTGTATTGGGGATTGGAGTTAATGCAATTAATATATGAATTAACTGGATATACGCTTAAAATCAGGACTGCGGCAAAAGACCTGTATTATAGTGATACACATCAAAATCCCACAATATTACAAAATATACTATTTTCCAATAATGCTAATGATGACATTAACAAAAGGGTAAATGAAATTGTTGAAGAAATTAAAATAAATTTAGAGCCAATTTATAAGGATCAACACTTTAAATGGAAAAAATTATAATAAAATATGCTCTATATCTTTTATATTTGCCCCATTATTGATTACCCTCAAGTAATTCAATTTTCCTACCTAAGTCGCTGAAATCTTGCGTAAAATTAGTCCGATAACTGCACAGTATCGCGCACCATTAAAAAAGCCTTCCTTGACGGAGGGCTTTTTTAATGGTTATCGGGCGAGGACAGACTTGCGAAGTAACGTCCGGAGCGGGTAGTCGGTGAAAACGAGTGTTGAACTTAGCGAATAGCTTAGTGAAACACGAAGTTTGAACCTTACGACGCGAAAGGAACCCGTTGCTTTTAAGCAATGGGAATTTACATTCTTGCCAGCCGTACCTTTTTTAATAATTCCGCCATTTATGCGGATTTTTTTATTTTTAAATAAGCGCTTATTTTGTCCGATTTGAGAGATTTTTAAAAGCATGTTTGGGGAAAATCTATCAGACTTTTAGTTAATATATTCTCAATATTCCGTGCAACATGATATAAATTGGCAACATCAGGAAGAAAGACATAGCGTAACTTAAAATATTAGCACGAAATATTCCTTTAGAAATGACTTCGTTACTATATGTACTTTGTAAATACTTTTTTGCTATAAATTGCTCGATAAAATATGAGAAAAAACAAAAGAAAACATTATAAAAAACAAGGATAAAAATAAAACCCGATGTAGCAGCAATAGAATTACGAGGAAGATAGGCCAATATCCCATATAAAGGTCCAAGCGCTAAGTATCCTAATGAATGCGAATCTTCAGCAATATAGAAAGCTTCCCACAAAAATGCGCCACCTAGAACAGTTGAAACAACATTTGAAACAGAAACGGTTTCAATTATTTTGACTGTATTGGTTGTTTTAAAATACTTTTTTTTCAAAAATAAGGTCTCACAAAATATAATTAACACTAAACAAATGAGTGTAATTACGGAGCTTGATAGGGGATACCCCAATCCTCTAATTCCTGAAGTAGCTGCTACAGATTGGATTGTATTTATCCATATGGGTAACCCTCCATTAGCAAATGCCATTGTGGGGAATAAAAAAAATAATAGAAATGCCAAGCTTGATCTAATATAGTTTTTTATCATAGATGGTATCCTTATTTGATGGATAAGGCGTATATAGTGTGCAATCTTAAAGTAAAAAATGTTACATTTTCCTTGTTAATTCCTTAAAATTCTCATAATTTTCAGTCCGATAATTGTATGGAACTTACAATAGCTTGTGAATATCGTATTCATCGTAGCCCTCGTAATAATAACTTACATCAATGCCTTTCATAAAGACTTCCCGCTCGTTAATTTTATCGGTAAGGGCATTTTAAGAGATGTTTTATTTCAATATCTTTAACCGGGCTTCTTTCCATTGCTGACAGGTAGTCTGCTTTATCAATTTTATTCCAATCAACGACCCGTTGTAGCTCTTTTTTGAATATTAAATCCAGCCAAATTCTTGTTGAGCGTCCGTTTCCTTCTCGGAAAGGATGAGCAATATTCATTTCAACATATTTTTCAACAATTTCATCAAATGTTGATTGAGGCATTTTATCAATATGCTTTAAAGCTTGTTCCAAATACATTACCGGCGCAAATCTGAAATTACCTTTGGATATGTTGACATCACGCATTTTTCCGGCAAAATCATAAATATCCTCAAACAAAAATTTGTGAATCTGCTTCAAACCCGCAAACGTACCAACTTTAAGAGTATTTATTTTACCGCTGTCAAAAAGCTTTATAGCCTTTTCTTTACTGAGTCTTTCTTCAACTTTATTAAGCTCGATTTGGTTTGTGATATTTAATTTATTTTCTAAAACCATTATAAATCATCTTTCATAAAGAACTATATTATACTTTTATGATAATATAACATTGCTGAAATTTATATAATAAAATCAGATTACCAACAATTCAGATTGGTTTAGATAAACTTATTGATAATAATGTGACAGATGAAAATAAACATCAGTATATGAGTTATCTAGCTGGAAAAGGCGGAAAGCTAGAAACGACCGTTGGATGGATTGTTGGTTTTGGCAAAGAAGTTATAGATTTAGCAAAAAAAATTCCAAGCTCTGAGATATGAAAGCGTTATGGCGGGGTTGGCAATATTTTCAAAGATAAAGCTAAAGACATAACCAATAATTGGAAAGGTCTGCACTATGGCTTAGAAAATAAAGGTAAATATATCAATTTTCTTGAAAGAAAACTTCCTTAATTGCGGATTTTTTGTTTTTAAATTAGGGCTTATCCTGTCAGTTTTGAGATTTTCAAGAGAGTATTTTGGGATAAAGTTATCAGGCTTTATCCCAAAGCTAAGTGTTGAATGTTCCACCATTGAAAAACAAAGATTTTTCTTTCAGTTTTGTATTCAATACCAATTAAATATCTCATTTTTTCGAAACAATCGAACTTTTTAGAAAAGCGCCACCATTTGTAGCTAGTTGTAAAAACTGTGTTCCAAAACAAAAAAAAACAAGCCCTTATTTTTTCTTAATTTTTACAAAAACAAAAAGTGCGAAATTTGTAAAAAGCGGTTGATTTTATTATTAGTTTTAATACAATAAATCTTGCAATTTATATATTTTTTAGAAAGGACTAAATTATGAAAATCTTTACAGCGTCTTTGTTTTCGGTAATGTTATTAGCGAATTCCGCAATGGCTTTCTCTCTTCCCTCTACGGCCTCTCTTGATCCCAAAGAGGCAAAATTAAAAGTTTGTATGTTACAGGAAGCTGAACAGAATTTGGCGGCAGGAACTTTAACAAAAGACAATATTGACGCTCAGGCGGTTAAAATTGCAGCATCTTGTGCCACTAAAGCTGCTATTAAACATGACGATTCAACAGTTCAGCTTGCAGCTACCGTAATTAAAGGTCTGTTAAAATAATATCCGGGAGGGGCTATGAATAAAATTTCTTTTAAAGCCATACTTGCTGTTATGTTGCCAATAACGGTGGCAGGATGTGGCACGACACATAAAATGAAATTTGCAGATTATACGGAGGCATATAAACTGGCTGATTATTGCAAAGCTGCTGACAGGGCTTTAGATAAAAGCGACGTTTGCCAAATGTCTGCTGAAGATATAAAACCTGATAAATTTAATATTGATGAAAAACTTAATGGCGGAACGGCTCTATTTTTAGCCCAAAAGACTGATTTATCAAATAAAATTTTTGAAGAAACCGCAAAAGAGATTCAAGAGGATTTAGAATCTATGGGACTCGCAAGAGGCGCTGTTGAGGTGGTGGCAAATGCAAGTATTGTAGATTATAACCCTATGATCATGGATGGAATTTATCTTCACTCATATACCCTCCTTAATGCTTTGGCTCAAAACAATAAAGATGAAGCAAAGATCCAGGTTAACAGAGCATATAATGTTCAGCAAAAAGCGGTAGAAACATTCAGCAAAGAAATACAAAAGCAGAATGAAGAAAACGCTAAAGATGTCGCACAAATGCAGAAAGAGGCGCAAGAGGCAAATCAGAAAAACATTTCTGATATTATGGCAAATTATAAAGAATTTGAACGTTTTAACGGTTATGCGAACTTCGTCAATCCATATGTAACCTATATGAGCGGTTTATATTTGATGACTAATGGACATTCCAACAGCGATTATGAAACGGCATCAAATTATTTGAAACGTGTTTCAGGTATGGTTCGTCATAATAAATTTGTAAAACAAGATTTAAGTTTAGCTAATAAATTAGCTTCAGGCACTCAGAAAAATTTAGCACCGACAGCTTGGGTTGTGTTTGAAAACGGTTTGGTAGCAAACTTTGAGGAATTTCGTTTAGATTTGCCGATTTTTATTGCAACAAACAATGTTAAGACTGCTTCTTTGGCATTGCCTTACCCTAAAGAAAGAGAGATTGCGTATAAAAATATTTCTGTTTCTAACGGAAATAAAAAAGTTACAACGGAACTATTAGCCGATGTTGACAATATTTTTATGGCTGAATTTAAAAAGAATTACCGATTATTGTTACCAAAGCCGTAACAAAATTAACTTTACAAACGGTTGCTCAAGCTGTTGCCCAAAATGAATTTGGAGATTTAGGCGGTATTGCGATGTCTGCATATTCAGTTATGACGGCCGGTGCAGATACGAGAAGCTGGTATAGTTTGCCCAAAAATGTTCAGTTGGCTAAAATTGCCAAGAAAGGAACAAAGCTGACATTAAATATCGGAGGTCAAGATTACAAAGTTGAAGTTCCTCAAAAAGGAAATTCAATAGTTTATGTCAGAGTTCCTGCAACAGGAGCCACTCCGGTAATCAGTGTCTTAGATTTATAGAGGAAAAAATTGATATGAGGAAAATATTTATATTCAGCGTCTTGCTATTTTTGTGGTCATGTGCCACTCCTTTGGAATATGATCATACCAAATTTTCGATTAGTCCGGATGTGAAACTTTTGAACATTAATACATCTAATACGATACGGGAAAGAGACGGACAGATGTTGGTTCAGGTTTCCGGAAGCGGCCGTAAAAATCAATCTGTATATTACAAAATAGAATGGTTTGATGTAAACGGGATAAATATTTCCACGAAATTGGCTCAATGGAAAAAAGTCAATTTGCGCAGAAATGCCGAATTTTTCTGGAATGTGGCCGCTCCCTCCAAAAGAGCAGTTACTTATAAGGTTTATATCACAGACGATATAGGCAACGGTATAATTGAATAATTATCAGAAAAGGACTTAAGATGAAAAATTATATGAAAATTTTATGTGGTTTAGCTGTAACCCTGATGTTGAACGGTTGTGCCGCCGAGACTCAATTGATTGATACAGAAAACGACTCTACGGAACGTGCCGCGGCATTAGAAGGTCGTGACTTTGAAAGCGCTTCTAATTCCATGATCCAAGACATGTTGGATTTAGGAACGTTAAGTAAACCAAACGGACAGCCGTATATTTTAGTCATTTCTCGCATAGAAAATGATACTATGCAACGAATTGATGTGGATGAACTGTCAAAATCCATTCGCATTGCTTTAATGAAAAGCGGAAAAGTTAGGGTTACGGCTTTTCAGGAAGATGCTATGGTTATGGCTTCAGGACAGTTAAGACAGTCCAAAGAATTTAACCAGGCCAATGTTCGCAAGTCCGGCTCATTGGCAGCTCCTGAGTTAAGCCTGTCAGGAAAAATCACACAAAGAGAGTTTATTGTTTCCGGCAAAAAACGCATCGAATATCGTTTCTCCATGTCCATTACAGATTTAAGGAACGGTCTGACTTTATGGGAAGGCGAAGAAAAAATAAAAAAACTGGCAGATAAAAATGCCGTTACTTGGTAATCTGGAGACAACATATGAAAAAAATATTGTACCTATTGTTTTTGTTAACAGCATTTAATGCAAACGCAAAAGAAATAGTTGTCACTGCTTACGGGGAAGGTGAAGACTATGATTGGGCCGTGATGAACGCTGTTGAAAATGCTGTTCGGCAAACTTCCGACATTGCCATACAAAGCGACGGTTTGCATAAAGTTGACGTTTCAACGACCGTAAAACATAATGCAAGTTTTGAAGGTGAAGCCAATGCAAATGATAAGTTAAATATTGACATTAAGGAACGCGACAATCTTTTGCCTGAAACAAAACAGTTAGGCGCAGAAGAAAATGCACAAATTAAAGTGAAGGCAAACGCCGATGAAACCGTAACCGCAAGGTTCCGTGATAATTCCAAGGATATTATGGCTAAATATAAAGGTAGTGTTTCATCGTATGAAGTATTGGAGCATTCAGAAGAAAACGGAAAGCATAAAGTTAAAATTAAAGCTGTTGTTTTCAAATATGATTCTCATGACTATAAGTCTAAAAGTCTTGTAAAAAAAGCAGATTATTCTTTAGCTATCATGCCTTTTAAAATGGCTCAAAATATAAATTGCCTGGGAAAAAAAGCTGACGTTAAAGAGCTAAACACAATAATCAGCAATACATTTATTGAAAAATTAGCTCCCAGCCGCAAATTTAACTTGGTTGACCGTAATAATTTAGATGATTATGCTGCTGAGATGTCAATCATCGAAGGTGATATGACTTTGCCTGAAAATAAGGTAAAATTAAAAAATCTTGCAGCTGCTGATTACATTCTAGTTGGTACAGTTGATAATTTTACAGCATCAACCAGTAAAAATTTTGTTGCTTTGACTGGTGAGACAAATTATTCAAGTTCATCTAAATTAAAAATTTCATACAGAATTTTGGAGGCCGCAACCATGGAAATTGTTTCTGTTGGTTCTACTGAAAAAACATTTAGCAAAGAAGGGGCTTTTTCTTCTTGCTCTAATGTGGAGCAACTTTTATTTGAACGAGCGATCGGAGAAGCCGCAGAAAAGATTTTAACAGATATTTTCCCTGATTATCAGCCTAAGCCTAAAGTTGAAAAAAAGAAACCGACCAGAAAAGTTTCTCCAACGCCGGCTCCGGATTATTCATTGCCTTTATAGTAAAGGATTAATCTGAAAATAATATGGTTCAATAAATCTTTTGATGTTACAGACATACTCATATAGCATGGGTATGTCTGTTTTTTTACATTACAATCATTTACAAGCGACTTCGAGGCTTACGGACAGAAGGGATCCGATACTGTCGGAATTTACATCAGAGAATCCATGCGGCAAGCCTCCCTGCTTTTCTTCGGCCGCCTGGACATCTTCCCTTCCTGACAGCCGGATCAAGTCCGACAATGGCGAAGCGGGGAAGAATGTTCCGGAGAATGGCAGAAAAAAGGGAACCGCAACTGTGCATCCGAAAAAAATATTTTATGGCTTTTTTTGTTAAGAGGTTTTATAGTTTGAGAATCTCTGAAACCGGAAAGGATATTTTTGATGGAAAAAAAGAAAAAGCCGAGCGAAATCCGCTTTGAAAAAGAAGCCAAAGCCTTACAGAGGAATCTGGAAAAACGTCGGCGGCAGCAACAGGAACGCGAAAAACTGAAAAACAAGGACGAGAAGACCAATGGACAAGATTAAAATTAAGGGCGGCAGACAGCTGAACGGCGAAATTTTCATCAGCGGCGCCAAAAATGCGGCACTGCCGCTTATCTGCGCCAGTCTGCTGACCGAAGAAACGATTACACTGACCAACATGCCGATTTTGTCAGACATTAAATCAATGAATTTGCTGTTGGAACAGCTCGGCACGCAAATCGATTCCTTTGACGACTTTGTCGACGGACACCCGACCAAGACTTATTCTTACCGTACGCCAGAGCTGACAAGCATTGCCGCACCTTACGACTATGTACGCAAAATGCGCGCTTCCTACTATGTGCTGGGACCTTTGCTGGCCCGTGCCGGAAAAGTTGAACTTTCACTGCCGGGCGGCTGCGCTATCGGTACGCGTCCGATGGACATTCATCTGGCAGCCATGGAAGAGATGGGCGCCAAAATTGATATTCGCAACGGCTATGTCTACGGTGAAGTTGACGGCAGACTGAAAGGCGCGCACATTGTTTTTCGTACGGTTTCGGTCGGCGCAACCTGCAATGTTTTGATGGCGGCAACACTGGCCGAAGGCATTACGGTTTTGGAAAATGCAGCCAAAGAGCCGGAAATCGGCGATTTAATCAACCTGTTGAACGACATGGGCGCCAAGATTTCGGGCATCGGCACTTCCATTCTGACGATTGAGGGCGTCGAAAAGCTGCACGGCGCGCGGCACAAGGTTATTCCGGACCGTATCGAAGCCGGCTCCTATGCCGTGGCCGCGGCAATTACCGGCGGAAAAATCGAGCTGATTAACGCGCAGACCTATACACTTAAAACACCGATGCAGATTTTGCAGAAAATGGGCGTGGAAGTCATGCCCACCGAGCGGGGAATTCTGGTCGACGCGACCGGAAAAAAGCTTATCGGCGAAGACATCATTACCGAACCGTTTCCGGGCTTTCCAACCGATTTGCAGGCACAGTTCATGGCTTTGCTGACCGTGGCGGAAGGCGCAGGCATGGTTACCGAAACGATTTTTGAAAACCGTTTCATGCACGTTCCCGAACTTCTGCGCATAGGTGCAAACATTAACGTACACGGGCATGCTTCCGCAATTGTCCGCGGGGTAAAAAAGCTGTCGGGCGCGCCGGTCATGGCCACCGATTTGCGGGCATCTTTCGCGCTGGTGCTGGCCGGACTGGCGGCGGAAGGAGAAACCGTCGTCAACCGCGTCTACCATCTTGACCGCGGTTATGAAAAACTGGAAGAAAAGCTGAAAGGTGTCGGTGCCGACATTGAGCGGGTCAAGGAAGACGGCGAAGAATAAAAAAAAGGAGGGGCTCTTACAATCCCCTCCCAAAAAAACAAAAGCTGTTGTCTGTAACCGCAGAAAAAATAAATTTTTCCGGGTACTGTAAACATCTGTTGTTTTTTTCATCTGCCACTCATAGCTGATATAAGAAACTTTCGTTTGATATATCACCATCGTGACACTGTAGAGATAGTCATTGTTTCGGCGCTTTCAACACACATAGACTATTTATCTACGAGGTTCTACGCGCTCCGGCAGCAGCGCGATCCGGCTTGACCGGCAACGGGGCGGACAGGATTTAGATTTCAGTTTAAATTTCAAAGAAAAAAGTTGTTTTTTGAACAATTTAATGCTATTGAGGCATATATTAAGCAAAATAAGGATTTTTGGAATGCCCGAGTCAATTTTCGTTCCCATCAAAACCGATCGCCTGATTATAGACGAGTTTAAAACTTCAGACTTTCACCGCCTGCAGGAAATCGCCTTTAACATTAACCATAATGCCGATGTTAAGGCAACCGAAGGCTACTGCCCTTTTTACACTTTTCAGGTTGATCGGGACACGCCGCAAAGAGACAACGTTATCAGAAACAAAGTCTCGGACTTTTTAATCAAGGCGGAAAGGGAGCGCCGGCAGGATCCCCGCTCGACCTACCGCATGGCCGTGCGTCTGCCGAACGACAAGCTCATCGGCAACGTTACGATTGACATGCTCCCCATAGAGGAGAACGGCAAAAAGATATACGGCGATCTGGGTTATTTCATCGACCCCCGATACGGCGAACACGGTTATGCGACGGAAGCCGTGCGGGGACTGGTTCATCATTTCTTCAAAGCTTACCGAAAGCTGGACATTACGGCTCATCCGGCCAACAAGTTTTCCCGCAAGCTCATTGAACGCATCGGCGGCAAACAGGTCGGTTATAACGAGGCGTCCCATTACGGGCACGGAGAACCGCGCGCTGTTTTTGAAGTGCACAAGGAAGACTTTTTACCGCACTTCGCCGTTTAATCAAAAAATGTCCGGGCTTTTTGCCGTATTAATAAACCGCCAAAGAAGTTCAAAATAATGTTCAGCGATGCAAATCTGCCCGAACCGCTGCTTATTTCCGAAATTGAAAATCCGGTTCGACTGGTTGAAATAAGACAAGAAGACGGTATCTTCTTTAATTCCCGCTTTACCGACATCCGGCTCGTCCGGGCCTATATTTACGACTTGCTCAAAAAAGCTGCCGGAAACCTGCCGCAGGGTTATCATTTTGTCGTTTACGAAGCTTACCGCCCCATGTCGGCACAAATAAAGCTCTGGGATTCGGTTGTTGCGGAACAGAAAAAGAAGCATCCCCGGCTGCCGGTTGATTCGGAAGAGTTCATCGCAATATGCGACGTTTTTTGCCGCCAATCCCTATCGTCAGGGAAGCGGCCATCAGTCCGGCGCTTCCGTGGACATTTCGTTAATTGACGACGAAGGCCGGGAATATGATATGGGCGGCTCAGTCCGGGGCTTTGATGATACGGCGGACTTTGATTGTCCGCATATCAGCGCGGAAGCCAGGCGCAACCGTGAGATTCTAAGGGACGCGTTGTCCAAGTGCGGTCTGGTCAATTATCCGTCGGAATGGTGGCACTATTCTTTCGGAGATCGGCTTTGGGCTCGTCTGACCGGGTCAAAACTGGCAATTTTCGGCAAGCTTGACATATGAGAGGCAGGAATGGGAATCAACGAATTAATCGAGAATTTTGAACTGCTTGAAGACTGGGAAGACAAATACCGCTATCTGATTGACCTCGGCGGCGGGCTGGAACCGCTTGACGAAAAGTTCAAAACCGAAGAGTTCAAGGTTAAAGGCTGCCAGTCGCAGGTCTGGCTGGTTCCCGAGCTTAAAGACGGCGTTCTTTCCTTTAAGGGCGACAGCGACGCGATTATCGTCCGCGGGCTGATTGCCGTAGTGCTGACGATTTTCAAGGACAAAACGCCGGCGGAAATTGCCGCCTTCAATCTGGACGACATCTTTGCACGGCTCGGCCTGGAAGAGCACTTAAGCCCCAGCCGCCGCAACGGCCTGCTTTCGATGATCGAAAAAATTCGTTTTTACGCTTCCCATTTGCAGGAATAAGCCATGAACATCCACGAGTATCAGGCCAAAAAAATTCTCAGCCAATACGGAATATCCATTCCCAAGGGCATGATTGCCTATACCCCGCACGAAGCCAAAAAAGCAGCGGCTCAGGTTTCGTTCCGCGGCCCGTGGATGCTGAAAGCGCAAATTCAGTCCGGCGCGCGCAACAAAGGGTATTTTACGGACAAAAAGGCCGGGCGCCGCGGAGGAATCCGGCTGGTACGCAGCCGCCGCGACATTATGCCGGAAGCGGAAAAGATGCTCGGTTCAACGCTGGTAACGGTGCAGACCGGCCCCAAGGGCAAACTGGTCGGCCGCGTTTATGTCGAAGCCTACAGCAAGGTCAAAAAGACCTTTTTACGCCAGTCTGGTTATTGACCGGATGATTCCGGCCATTACGCTGCTGGTGGCCGATACCAACAACGAAGACATTACGGCGCTGGCCGTTTTGTCGCCGGACAAAATTCTGCGCGTGCATCTTGATCTGATTACCGGCGCCAGCCCGGAGCAGATTCAGCAGGTTATGGAATTTCTGCATCTGGAGCCGAAAGTCGCCAAGAATCTGGAAACGTTCATCAACGGCATGCATCAGGCTTTTGTCGACTACGACGCGGTAATGATTGAAGTCAACCCGGTCGGCGTAACCAAAACCGGACAGATTGTTGCGCTTGACGCCAAAATGAGCTTTGACAACAATGCGCTCTACCGCCACAAGGAAATCAGCGTCCTGCAAGACGAATACGAAGAGGAAGACCGCGAACTGAAAGCGGCAAAATACGGTTTCCAATATTCCGAATTTGACGGCAACATCGGCTGCATCGTCAACGGCGACGGCATTGCTTTGGCGGCCATGGACCTCATCCGTGCCAGAGGCGACAACGGCACCGCCTGTTTTCTGAATGTTAAGGGCGGCGTCGACAAAGACAAAATTGCCGCCGGCATTAAAATAATTATGACCAATCCGCGGGTTGAGGGAATTTTAATCAACATTCTGGGCGGTTTTCTGCGCTGCAACCTGATTGCCGACGGCATTGTCGCCGCGGCCTCGGAAGTCGGGCTGAACGTGCCGCTGGTGGTTCGGTTTGAGGGAACCAACAAAGACGAAGCCAAAGATATTCTGGAACATTCCAAACTGCCGATTATTATTGCCGAAGACATGGAAGATTCCGTCAACAAGCTGATTACGGCCATGGAGGAGAGCGACTGATGTCCATTTTGGTCAACAAAGAATCAAAAGTGCTGATTCAGGGTATTACCGGTACGCAGGCGTCTTTTCACGTCAAGCGCTCCATGGACTACGGCACCAATGTCGTTGCCGGCGTTACCCCGGGCAAAGGCGGCAGCGTGCATCTGGACGTACCGGTTTTTGACACGGTGCGCGAAGCAATCGGAGAAACCGGCGCCAACGCTTCAGTCATGTATGTTCCGGCCAAATTCGTCAAGGACGCGGTACGCGAGGCGGCGGAAGCCGAACTTGACCTTTGCGTCTGCATTGCCGACGGCGTGCCGATTAAAGACATGCTTGAAATCAAGGAAATGCTGCGCGGCGCCAAAACCAAACTTATCGGCCCCAATACACCGGGCATTATTACGCCTGGCGAAGCACGTCTGGGCATTTTTCCGGAAAACATCCATCGTCCGGGGCGTATCGGCGTCGTTTCGCGCTCATCGACCCTTACCTATGAAGCGGTCATCGAAACCAACCGCGCCGGGTTGGGACAATCCACGGTCATCGGCTTGGGCGACGACATGCTCATCGGCATTGACTTTGTCGAAACGCTCGAAAAGTTTATGAACGACCCGGACACCGATGCCGTCGTCGTCATCGGACAGCTGGGCGGCACTTATGAAGAAGTCTGCGCCAAATATTACAAAAATCTGAAAGTAAAAAAACCGGTGGTCGGTTTTGTCGCGGGAAACGCCGTGCCTTTCGGGCACAAAATGGGATACGCCGGCGACGTGATTACCAAAGGGCACGTTACCGCGCAGGACAAGCAGGACGCCATGAGCGACGCAGGGATCATCGTCGTCAATAAAATCAACAACATTCATGTCGAGCTGATGAAACTTTTTCCCGCTCATGATTAGCTTTCTGTCCCGGATTATCGACCTTCTGCTGCCGCCGCGCTGCATATGCTGCGGCAAAATTGTCAGCGGCGCTGACGGGCTGTGCGCCGAATGTTTTAACGAGGTTAGCTTTATTACCAAGCCCTATTGCGCCAAATGCGGACATCCGTTTGACGAGGCACCGGGCGGACGGCAGATGCTTTGCGGCACCTGCCTGCGCAAGACCAGAACGCCTTTCCGGCTCAGTCGTTCGGCTTTGCGTTATGACGAGTTTTCCAAAAACATGCTTTTGTCCTTTAAATTTATGGACAAGACTGAAACGCCCCGGTTTTTGCCAAATGGCTCAAACTGGCCGGCGCAGATATTTTCAAAGAAGGTGTCGACCTGATTGTTCCCGTGCCGCTGCATTTTACGCGCCTTTTGAAAAGGCGCTACAACCAGTCGGCGCTAATCGCGCGCGAACTTGGCAAGCTGACCGGCATAAAAGTAGATTATACATCCGTCATTCGCCACCGCCACACCAAACCGCAAGTGCAGTTCAGCGGTCACGCCCGAATTTCCAATGTTAAAAACGCTTTCAGCGTCCGGCACCCGGAACGTCTTAAAAACAAACGCATCGTATTGATTGACGATGTTATGACAACCGGATCGACTCTTAAAGAATGTGCTTTGGCCATGAAAAAAGCCGGCGTCAAATCCGTTGACACTCTGACCGTCGCCCGCGTCTGCTGACCTGGAGGCACCCTTGAGCGCAAGCTGTTGCCGGCTTGACCGCATCAATGGCTGCGGTACGAACCTTTGTTGAAGCGCGTTGCTTCCTGCGTGCATATCGTGAACAAGTGCCTTGTATTTTTTGGATTCCCGTGTCAAGCACGGGAATGACAAGAGGGAGAAAAGCCTGAATATGACGAGGGAAAGAGGGAAACCGAGGAATGACGAATAAATAATTGTCATTGTCGGGCTTGACCCGATAATCTCTCGGACATCCATGAAAAAAGGCGTTGCAAAATAGCTTATAGCCTTTATAATCATTTCTGCCGACGGAAACGGTTAGACCGACGGCGGAGTGTCGAAACTCCTTATAGAGAACCGATTATAACCTCCCCATGGAGGATGACGCGAAATAAGCCGCTTTGCGGACGAATAAGCGTACTGTCTCTATACAGTTTCGAACTCCTCCGCTCTCATTTTGAGGGCGGTTTTGTTTTAACAAAACATTGAAGGAGTTGAACATAATGAATCTGATAAAATACACGTCACAATCGCAACAGAAACAGCACGCCCTGCGGCGTACTCTGGGGGTACAGTTATTTGCCTGCCGGCAAAAACTGCGGCAATCTTTGAAACACGTTCAGGAAAAGACCGGCGTACCGATCCGAATCATTGACCGGCTGGAAATCGGTAAAGGAGACGTTCGTTGGGGCTATGTTCTTTTGCTGCTGAATTATTATGAGCGGACGATTAATTTTGCCAGGCTGCTCAAAGGCGAAAGCGGTCTTGACCGCAAAAAAGACGCTGAAAAAAGCCTCGATATTAAAAGTCAAGCATAAGAGAAAATAATATTGTCATTGTCGGCCTTTTTTTCTTCTCCTCTGTCATTCCCGTGCTTGACACGGGAATCTGTAAAGGAGATGTCCGGCTCAAGGCCGAACATGACAAGCTGTGGCCGGCTTGACACGGGAATCTGAATGAGATATTCGGGCCAAGCCCGAATATGACAGGGAAGAGTTCGAGGATGACAGAAGAAAAAATAATACTGTCATTGCCGGACTTGATCCGACAATTCAGAAAAAGATGTCCGGCTCAAGGCCGAACATGACATAGAAAAAAGGCCGAATGTGACAAAGAAAACAAAGCCCCTCTTTCAAGGGGCTTTGTTTCAGAATAATTCTATCATAGCGCGGGCGTCGTCTGACAAGCGCTCCATTGTCCAAGCCGGCTCCCAGACAATGCGAACTTCAACCTTGCCTGTTCCTTCAACCAAGGCAACCGCGTCGGCAACCTGCTGAGGCAGAATGCCGGCGACCGGACAGCCGGGCGCGGTCAGGGTCATGGCGATAAACACGTCGCCGTTATCGCGGATTTCGATATTATAAATCAGCCCCATATCATAGACGTTTATCATGATTTCCGGGTCGCAGACGGTCTTAAGCGCTTCAACAACGTCGGCTTCGGAAGCGGTTTTTTCGTCAGCGGGTTTGGATTGCCCGGCCGTGGCGACAAAATCCTTCATCTGTTCCTGAATTTCCATTGCCCGCAGCAAGTCCGCCTCGGTTTGATTGATTTTTTCGATTTGTTCGTCCAATTTCTTATCATCTGTTTCCGACATCTGCGTAGTTCCTCAGAAAAAAGTCACGGCCTTGTTCAAAGCCTTTACAAAATTATCAATGTCTTCTTCGGTCGAATACAAGCCCAGCGAAGCGCGGGCAACCGACTCAAATCCCATGCGGTGCACCAGCGGTTCGGCGCAATGGTGTCCGGTGCGTACGGAAACGCCCTCCTTGTCGAGAATAAAAGCCAAATCCTGCGGATGAATTCCCTCGACGTTAAACGAAAAGACGCCGCCCTTGTTTTCAGCGTTGCCGATAACTTTCAGGCCTTTGACCTCCTTGAGCCGCTCATTGGTATATTTAACCAATTCCACTTCATGCGCTTCAATGTTATCCATGCCCAAATCCGACATATACTGTAAAGCCCTGCCCAGTCCGACGGCCTGCACGATGGCCGGCGTTCCGGCCTCAAAGCGTGCCGGCGGTTCTTCAAAAGTGGTATGCTGATAGGAAACCGTATCGACCATATCGCCGCCAAACTGATAAGGCGGCATAGAATCAAGGATTTCGTATCTGCCGTACAAAACGCCGATGCCGGAGGGACCATAGGTTTTATGACCGGAAAAGACCAGAAAATCGCAGCCGATGTCCCGGACATCGACCTTCTGATGCACAATCATCTGGCAGGCGTCAACCAGAACCAGCGCGCCTTTGGCATGCGCCGCAGCGGTAATTTCCCTACGGGCAGCACCGTGCCGAGAATATTGGACATTCCGGTTACGGAAACCAGTTTGGTTTTATCCGTCAGATTATCTAAAAACTCTTCATGGATATAGCTGCCGTCATCGCCCATCTTAAAAATTTTGAGCGTGAAACCGAGTTCGTCGCGCAACATCTGCCAGGGCACCAGATTGGCGTGATGTTCCGCTTCGGAAATCAGAACTTCGTCGCCGGGCTTTAAGTTTTTGCGTCCCCAGCAGGCGGCAACCAGATTAATCGACTCGGTGGCGTTGCGGGTAAAAACAATTTCCTTCTCCAAAGCGGCATTGATGAAATCCGCGGCAATGCGGCGCGCATTTTCATATTCCGCGGTCGCCTGCTCGGACAGATAATAAGAACCGCGGTGCACGTTGGCATACTGCCCGAAATAAACCTCGTTCATTTTTTCGATAACCTGCCGCGGTTTCTGCGCCGAAGCGGCGGTATCGAGAAACGTGTTCGGTTTGCCGTTAATCAGTTCGCTTAATATCGGAAAATCTTTGCGTATTTCATAAACATCATACATCTTTTTGCTCCCGCTCCCATTTCTACCGTTTTAATGTAGATTTCGGGAAGCCTTTCTTCAACTTAACACTTCGGATATTACGCCCTTGCCCGCTCGCGGAACCATTCGCGAACCGCCGTGTCCGCAACCTTGTTGACAACGTCGTCAAGATAGGCGTCAATCAAAATCTGTTTGGCTTCTTCCCGGCCGATACCGCGCGACTGCATATAAAACAGGGTTTCCTCGTCGAGTTCGCCGCTGGCGGCGCCGTGCGAACACCTGACATCGTCGGCGAAAATTTCCAGTTCCGGCTTAACGTCGATTTCAGCCGTATCCGTCAGCAACAGCGCCTTGTGCAGCTGCGTGCCTTCGGTTTTGACCGCATGTTTGGCAATATGAATCTTGCCCTGAAAAACGCCCTTGGCGTCGCCGCCGACCACGCCCTTGACCAACTGGTGCGAAAAAGTTTCCGGCGCCAGATGTTCAATGTCGGTGGTGGTATCCAGCGTTGCCCAGCCATGCATGACATAAGCGGCGTTGACTTCGGCGGAAGCCTGCTCTTCTTTAAGCAGAACCTTGGTTTCGTTACGGCCGATGTTGGCGCCGCGCTGCAAACAAAAGGCGTCATAAAAGCCGCCGCTTCTGACGCGGACCATATTCAGCGCGACATGGTTGGCCTTAAAGGCTTCGTCCTGCATTTTACAGTGACGGAATTCGGCTCCGCGTTCGACAAAGACTTCGTTGACAACATTGGCAAAATAACGCGACTTTTCGGCACCGGCATAATTATACCATTCGATTAATTCGGCTTTGGCGCCGCTTTCGAGCACTATCAGATTGCGAAGATTGTAAAACAGGTTTTCGGCACCGACGCTCGTATGGTTGACCAGAATAACCGGTTTATCCAGTTTGACGTTCCGGTCGATGCGGATATAAACGCCCTCTTCCATATAAGCCGTGTTCAGCGCCGCAAACGGATAATGCTCCATATCGACCAACCGGCCGAGATACGGCTTGGCCTCCTGCGCAACGACCGCTTCCATAAGCGTCATAATTTCAATGCCCCGGGGCAACACCGGATAGACGGGAATAAACTGTCCGTTCAGAAAATGCAGCTGATAGCCATCGAAGGGCAAATCGACATGGACATCTATTTCCTCGCCGCAACGGCAACCTTCTTCATGACAATGACAGCCGGACGCGCAATCTTCGCCGCGCCGGCAGTGACAGTCGTGCCCATTGCAATGATGATTTTTCCCGCATTGGGCGTCAGCACCGGCAGCAGCCGTTTCGGACAGTTCGGCCAGAAAATTCGACTCGTTCATGACAAAGTCGTCGGCATTCAAATCACGCGGTTTGGTATATTTCCAGGCTTCGGTTTTAGCCGTCGGCACCCTGACGGCGAAAGGCTTCCAGCCCTTTGTCCCGCAGCCCCTGAAACCAGGGAATATCTTCGCCGAAAAGCTTTACGTTTTGTATCAGACCGGCCATTTTACTTCTCTTTCACAAATTCGGCATAACCTTTTTCTTCCAATTCCAGCGCCAGATTTCTGTCACCGGAACGGACGATATGTCCGTCGGCAAAGACGTGGACGAAGTCGGGCACAATATAGTTCAGCAGGCGCTGATAATGCGTGATAACCAGCATGGAACGGCGGCCGTCCCGCAGCGCGTTGACACCGTCGGCCACGACTTTGAGCGCGTCGATGTCCAGACCGGAATCGGCTTCGTCAAGAATCGAAAAATCGGGTTTGAGAATCGACATTTGCAGCGTTTCGAGCCTTTTTTTCTCGCCGCCGGAAAAGCCGACGTTTACCGGACGCTTAATCATCTCGTTGTCTATGCCCAGCGCCTTGCCCTCTTCACGCACCATTTTGACAAAGTTCAGCGTATCCAGTTCAGGCTCGCCGCGATGTTTGCGCACGGCATTGACCGCGTGCTTCAAAAAGGTGGTCGTCGGCACGCCGGGAATCTCGACCGGATATTGCATGCAAAGGAAAATGCCTTCGCGGGCACGCTCTTCCGGCGACATAGACAGCAAATCTTTGCCTCTGAAACGGATTTTTCCGGAAGTAACCTCATATCCGGGTTTGCCGGTCAAAACATAAGAAAGCGTCGATTTTCCGGCACCGTTCGGCCCCATAACGGCATGCACCTCGCCCTCGTTGACGGTAAGGTTGAAGTTCTTGATAATTTCCCTGTCGCCGACGCGGGCGCAAAGGTCTTCAATTTCCAATAGCGGTGTTTTCGTCATTTTCTGTTCTTTCTTATACTGTCTTTTTATCCAATTCGTTCAAGCGGCGTTCTATCAGTTTCAGCTTTTCAGCCTTATAAACGGCAACCCGGTCGGCGATGCCGTAATTTTCCTTAAGCTGCTCGAGCATAATCTCAACATCGGCGGTTTCTTCAACAATGGCCGCGACGTTGTCTTTTCCGCGGTTGACATTTTTAAGAATCTCCTTGGTCAGCTCGGACATTTCCTCAACGACCATCAACATCTGCGCCTGTCCTCCCCAAGTTTGCAGGGCGCGTTTCAAAACCGGAGCCGTCATCAACCGACACTCCCTTCCAGCGAAATGTTAATCAGCTTGGCCGCTTCTATCGCAAACTCCATCGGCAGATGCTGCATAACCTCCTTGCAAAAGCCATTAACAATCAGGCTGACAGCTTCCTCTTCGCCGATGCCGCGCTGCAGGCAGTAAAACAGCTGTTCGTCGCTGATTTTGCTGGTGGTGGCCTCATGTTCGACAACCGCGGTTTTGCTGCGGTTTTCAATATAGGGCACAGTGTGCGAACCGCAATTTTCGCCAATCAGCAGGCTGTCGCACTGCGAATAGTTGCGCGCACCGCGGGCATTCGGCGCTACCCGCACCAAACCGCGGTAGGTCTGATTGGAACAACCGGCCGAAATGCCTTTGGAAATGATTTTGGAAGTGGTGTTTTTGCCAATGTGAATCATCTTGGTTCCGGTATCGGCCTGCTGCCTGTTATTGGTAATGGCCACCGAGTAGAACTCGCCGACCGAATTGTCGCCCTGCAACACGCAGGACGGATATTTCCAGGTTACGGCCGAACCGGTTTCCACCTGGGTCCAGGAGATTTTCGAATTTTCGCCGCGGCAGGCCGCGCGTTTGGTTACAAAGTTGTAGACGCCGCCCTTGCCGTCCCTGTCGCCCGGATACCAGTTCTGCACGGTGGAATATTTGACTTCGGCATTCTTCAGCACCACGATTTCGACAATGGCGGCATGGAGCTGGTTTTCATCGCGCTGCGGCGCGGTGCAGCCTTCCAGATAAGACACATAACTGTCTTCTTCGGCAACAATCAGCGTACGCTCAAACTGCCCGGTGTTCCTGGCGTTAATGCGGAAATAGGTCGAAAGTTCCATCGGGCAGCGGACGCCTTTGGGAATATACACAAAAGAGCCGTCGGTAAAGACCGCGGAATTAAGACAGGCGAAAAAATTGTCGGTATAAGGCACGACCGAGCCGAGATACTTTCTTACCAGTTCCGGATGTTCTTTTACGGCTTCGGAGATTGAGCAGAAGACAATGCCCATTTCGGCCAATTTGGCGCGATAAGTGGTGGCGACGGAAACGCTGTCAAAAACCGCGTCGACCGCAACGACGCCGGCCAGCGCTTCCTGCTCTTTCAGCGGAATACCCAGCTTTTCGTAAGTTTTTAAAAGTTCGGCGTCGACTTCGTCCAGACTTTTCGGCGCGGCTTTCTGTTTGGGCGCCGAGTAATAATACAAATCCTGATAATCAATCTTTTCATAAGAAAGTTTGGCCCAGGAAGGCTCGGTCATCGTCTGCCAAAACTCAAAGGCTTTCAGCCGCCATTCCAGCAACCATTCCGGTTCGCCTTTTTTGCGCGAAATCAACCGAATAATATCTTCATTCAGTCCTTTGGGAGCCGTATCGGCGGCAATATCGGTTACAAAGCCGTATTTATACTTATCGCCGCTTTCGTCGGCGATTTCCGGTTTTTCCTTAACCATACTCTAAAATCTCCATAATCTGTTCCTAAAATTAAGGTTTTTAAAGTCAAATTGCAACCTCTATTTAACGAATCTTTAGCTTTTATGGATATAATCGCCGATATGGCTCCACCAGTTTGAGGTTTGTTATGATTTATCTGTCGGTTTTGTGCATCGTTCTGCTGGCTTATATTGCTTATCTGCATTATGCCTGGAACAAAACCCGGCGCAGCCTCAAGGAAATGATTGTTGAAAACGACAGGCACACCACCGCCAGCAACGAAACCGGCGACGGCGACATCTATTTCAAAACCGACCTTGACTTCAACATTACCTACGTTAATGACGCCACGCTCCGAAAAACCGGCTTTAAGGCGGAAGAACTCATCGGCAAGCCGATGCCCGGCACCCTGATTGAAGATACGGACAGCCGCCGCGAAAAAATGAAAGAAAACCTTAACCGGCTGATTAAAAACCAGGCAACGCTGAACGTAGAAGGCCTGCTCTTCAAAAAAGACGGCAGTTCATTTAACGTCCGCTGCCGCAAACGCCCGATTTGAACGAAATTCAAATGCACCGGCATCGTTACCTTTGCGAGGACATTACCGAAACGAAAATCTGGAAACAAAAACTCAACACCTATGCCAGCCACGATTTTTTAATCGGCGACATTCTCAACGAAGAGGCTTTTACACAACGGCTGGAACACGACTTCAACCGCGCCAAGCGTTACAATCAGCCCTTTGCCATGCTGGTCATCGAATTGAAAGACATCTATGACTTCGCCAACAAGGGCATCAGTTTTGAAACCGGCGACACCATTCTGAAAAACGCTGCGGGATACTGCGTCACAACATTCAAAAACCCCGATACCCATATCGGACGTTTCGACAAGACCAAAATCGGCATTATTTTCAGCCGCGGCAACCGCGAAGAAGCGGCCAAAGGCGCGGAGAAGCTTTATAAATCGGTCATCGAGCAAATTCGCAGGCTGAACATTGACCAATACAATGCCGAAATGATTGCCGTTTCGTACACTGACCGCAAAAACTTCAACGACACTGCCGACAACATGCTCGGCCGCGTCCGCCGGCACATCGGTAACGCGCGCAGCCACCGTTACGGCATAAGATCCTCCGACAAAGGACTAAGATATAAAAAAACAGGCGGTTCCGGAAACAAAACCTGAAATTTATTACAGCCGGCCGAAAA